>Ga0180216_1002214_pt1 | contig 16496 bp, 15 predicted proteins | sample eDN3rd37CBELigMG_FD_128879 | JGI IMG/M metagenome (GOLD analysis project Ga0180216, IMG submission 128879) | Enriched Miracle-Growth compost microbial communities from Emeryville, California, USA - eDNA 3rd pass 37_C BE-Lig MG (version 2)... ... | reverse complement strand
GGGAGGAAGCGTGACCATCGGCGGCCTGGGCCTCGACGTCCACCAGCGGCCGGCCGATCGCGAGCGGGTCGCCCGCGCGATCCGCCAGCGCGTGGGGATGGTCTTTCAGACCTTCAACCTGTTCCCACATCAAACGGTTCTACAAAACCTCATCGAAGCCCCCGTCCAGGTCCTGGGCCTGCCGCGCGGCGAGGCCGAGGAGCGCGCCCGGACGCTCCTGGACCGGGTCGGCATGCTGCATCGGCTGGACGCGTATCCGCGGCAGCTTTCCGGAGGTCAGCAGCAGCGGGTGGCGATCGCCCGGGCCCTGGCGATGGAGCCGCGCGTCATGCTCTTCGACGAGCCCACCAGCGCGCTCGACCCGCGCATGACGGCCGAGGTCCTCTCGGTCATCGCCGACCTGGCCGGCGGCGGGGGCTGGACGATGGTCATCGCGACCCACGCCATGTCGTTCGCCCGCCGCGTCTCCGACGTCATCCACGTTTTCGACGCGGGCCGGATCGTCGAGTCCGGCTCCCCCCACCAGATCTTCGAGGAGCCGGGCCACGAAGCCACCCGCGGCCTTCTGGCGGAGGTTCACGCGGCGTGAAAAGACCCGCGACCCAAAGCGGCCGGAGCCGATCATCCCTCTCCCCCCGGGAGCGGGGGGAGAAGGGATTCAAGGCGTCGGGCCCAGGACGCCTCTGGTCCTCAGCGCAGCGGGGGCGCGGGCACGTCCTGGGCGCGGGCGGCGTGGGGCTCGGCGACGAGGGCCGCCTGGCGCGGGGCCGGTTGCGGCTCCAGACTGGCCGCGGCTTCCGCCGCCGGCGCGGTCGGCGACTCGGACTTGGGCTGGGGGGTCTCGGCCTTAACGGCCGCGTCGACCTGGGCCTTCTTCATGGCGTCGGCGAGGTTTCGCCACTGTTGGATGGCCGCTTCGAGCTTGGTCAACCGACCGCGCAGCTCCTCCGCCTCGCCCTGGAGGGCCTTGAGCCGCTCTTCGGCCTCGCGCTGGTTGCGCTCGACGAACGAGCGGGCCTGGACGTCGGGATCGCTGGAGACAACCGCCGGAACATCGTCAATCTCGACCGCCACTTCGACCGGGCTCCGCGCCGGCGCGCCGTCGCGCTCGGCCCGCCAGGCCTTGGGCCGCTCCGCGGCGACGGGGGAGTCGACGGCCGGCGCCGGCGCCGGCTTGGGCGCCGGGACCGGGTCGGCGAGAGCGGGGACGTCGGCCGCCGGCTTGGGCGCCTTGGCCGGGTCGATGCTCAGAGGCTCGGGCGTCGGGGCGATGCCCGGGAAGTCATCGCCGGTGAACTCGGCGGGGGCGATGGGGGGCGCGTCGTCGGCCGACTCGACCGGCGCCAGCGGCGCGGGAACAACCTCGGGCGCGGCCTCCTTCGCCGGCTTGGCCTTCTCCTTGTCCTTGTCCGTCGACTTGGAATCCATCGCGGGGGGCGGGGGGATGTCGGGAAGCGGGAGAAAGCCGTCGGAGTCGGCGCCGCCTTCGGCGGCCGGCTCGTGGGGGGGGATGAGTTCGTCGGGCGCCGGGGCCGGGCTGATGACCGACGGCTCGGGCTCGTCCTGCGTGAAGGGGAAGGCGTCGACCCGCGAGACGAGGACCGGCTTGGGATCCTTGATCAGCGACGCGCCGCCGACGGTGGGCGGCGGCGGAGGCGTCTGGTCGTCGTCGAACGCCGGCGTCGCGGTGGACGTTCGGGCCGCCAACCCCAGGAACGCCGCCAAGCCAACGAGACCAAGGATGCGGGCGATTCGCGCGGGGGTCATGATGACTTCATCCTCCGTTGATGCCAAAGGGCCGTCCTGGCTGGCGGGCCGCCTAATCGGACCCGAAAGGATTTTGGTCGGCGAGTCTAGCCTCGAATCGCCTTTTCGCCAAGAGGATTTTCTCAAGATTCCCCACGGCTCGACCGACGGGCACCCCCTCCTCCGCCGCGGCTCAAGGGATGACCGGGAGAATCAGCCGCGAGGGGTGATCGGCGCCGTGGTGGATCGTGTTGTCGGCGGGGACCATGCGGCGGTGGTCGCCCAGCGGGTCGCCGGTGTTCGGGTTAACGTCGAACCGGGGGTAATTGGAGCTCGACACGTCGACCCGAATCCGATGCCCGCGCTTGAAGATGTTGGCCGTCGGATAGAGGGGAATGACGACCCGGACGATCTCGCCCGGCGTCAAGGGCTCGGCGGGATGGTCGTTCCCGTCGCGGTAACGGGTCCGAATGATCGAGTCGCCGATGTTCAGGTCGAAGCCCAGCGGGTAATCCTCGTTGGGGGGAATCTCGTCGATGAGCTTGGCGGTGAAGTCGGTGTCGGTGGCGGTCGAGCTGACCCAAAGCTCGACCTGGACCGTCCCCACGACCTCGACGTCGGCCTCCAGGGGAGCCGTCCGATAGACCAGAACGTCCCGGCGCTGGGAGAGCGGCAGTTGGGGGCCGGGGGGATGGCTGTCCGCCCGGGCTCGCTGGTCGAATCCCCCGGCGCTCATCAAGCCCTGGCTCGACGAGATGTTTCCGCCGATGGTGGGGACCGGGTGGGCCGGGTCAAACGTGTAGGTCGCGCTCGCGGCCGACGATCCCGAAGGAGGCTCGGCCGTGAGCGCCCCCTCCCTGTTCAAGTAGAACGAGGTGGCGACGGCCCGCGCCGGAGGCCACTCGCGCTCGGCTCGCCAGAAGCCGCCCCGATTCAGTCGGCCGGCGGGCGAGCGGCGGTCGTCGCCGGTCCCCATGACGTAGATCCAGACCGGCGCGTCGTTGTCAACGCCGTTGCTCTGGTCGCTCAGCCAGCGGTCGTACCAACGGAGGCGAAGGGCCGAGAGATCGATCGCGGCGTCCTTGGTGAACTCGATTTCCCCGGCGACGTTCGAGCCCTGCGCGCCATGCGTCCAGGGACCGATGATCAGCCGTTGCGGCGAGGTTTTCGCCCGACTCAGCGCCTCGTAATTCATCGTGACGGAGCGGGTCCACGAATCGTACCAGCCGGTCAGGTGAAGGACCGGAACATCCTTGTACTCGTCCACATGATCGACGACCGACATCCCCTTGATCCGCCAAAAGGGCGCTTCGGGACCGCTCCGAAGCGCTTCGACGAGCCACGCCTCGTACTCGGGAACGACCCGCAGCGCCGAATCGCCGGGGCGAACCGGCAGCAGGTCGACGTGCTCGCGGACCCGCCGACCGTTCTCGGCCAGAGCCTCGCGGAGCGCGGGCGAGGTCAGGGCCTCCCGGCTGTTGGGGGCGCCGATTTGAAGGATCCAGTTCACGAAGCGCAACTCGAACGCCCCGCCGTGGCGCATGCCGCCGACGCCGCAGTTGGAGAGGGCGTCGACGGGGACCATCGTCGTCAGGTGAGGCGGGTTCGCCTCGGCCATCGCGTGCTGCGTCCCGCCGAGATAGCTCGTGCCGAACGTCCCAACCTTGCCGTTCGACCAGGGTTGCGCGGCGATCCACTCGACGACGTCGTAACCGTCGCTCGGATCGTCGATCAGGCCGCGCCAGGTTCCCTCGCTGGCGTACCGTCCCCGAACGTCGTTGGCGACCACGACATAGCCCCGCGCCGCGAAATATTCCGCCTCCCTCGCCATCCCCTTCTTATCGTAGGGGGTGCGCGCCAGGAGGGTCGGAAACCGCCCGTCGAGCGGCGTCCCATCCTGGGCGGGCCGGTAAACGTCGGCCGCCAGGCTCACGCCGTCGCGCGCGGGGATCCGAACGTCGGCCTCCACGACCACCCCATGCTCGGCCGCCCGGCGCGTCACCGGAGGGCCGGCCTGCTGGGCGAACGTCGCCGTCGCCGCGAGGAGGAAACAAACCAACAGCCCAACCACCGCCCGCCGCGCGCTCGCGAATCCCGGCATGATGCTCCACTCCGATCTACTTCGGTCGCCGCTCGGTTCCGGGAGGGCGGGGCCCTCGCCGAACTCCTGGCGGGGTTTCGGCTCGGCGGGAGAGTCGACCTCCCAAAGAACAAACCGTCCGCATCATCCGACACAAGGGGTTCCCACGCCAGAACTTCATCGAAAATCGGCGAACCCGCTGGAAAACCCAATCCATGCATTCTATGATGAAAAACGACGGGAGGTATTGGCGTGGCACGCGAAATGGAGTTGGAGTAAAGTGGCGCTGTTCGTTCCGAGTGGGAACGTCACGTCTTATGATTGATGAGAGGGCGGCGCGACTTCCTTTCGGAACGTCGACGCGACGTCATCGCCTTCGGTTCGCTGGGAAACCGAAAGGAGAGTGGGGGCCAAAGGAGGGGCTTCCGCGATTGATGAACCCTTGAAGGAGGGTATGGGTCTTGGCGCGGGGATCGGAACACAAACGTCGAACGCATCGGTCGTATAAACCGGCCGTTGAGGCGATGGAGGTCTTGCGCCTGCTCTCCGGCGCGACCGCGGCGGTGGCGCCGCCGGCGGTGACGGCCGAACACAACCTGCTGGTCGACATTCCAAGCCTCACCCCCCCCGCGCTCGACATCGGCGGCGACGCCTGGGACGCGGCCCTGCTCGACGCTCCGCTGGCCCCGGCGACGGCCGAGCCCCGCGTCGCGGTCGCCGCGGACCCCGAGGCCGCGGCTTCGGGGCTGAACCAGCTCGACAGGTATCTGAGCCGCTCGTGGCATCGGGCGGGGCTCCCCCCGCGGGTCCAGGAGGACTGCACCCAGGCGGTTTACGCCGTTTTGCTCCAGCGGTTCGGCCGAGAGGGCTTTGACTCGCTGCTCGGCGAGGTGGGCGTCTGGGGCGTCCGCGAGGTCTTCAGCCGCGAGACCGCCGAGGGTGGCGACTTCTTCCGGGCGGTCGACATGGTGAAGAAGCGAGCCCAACGCGAGCGGGTCCATCAACCCCTCGACGCGGTCGACGTCGCCGCCTCGTCCACCGACGCCGAGACCGAAGCCCGGCGCGACTCGCTGCGCGAGGCCATCGACGGCGCGCTCTCGCCGCGCGAGGCTCGCTTGATCCAGGAAACGCTCGAGGGCCGAACCCCCGCCGAGATCGCCCAAAGCTGGGGAGTCGCCCCCAAGACCATCAGCAACGAGAAGTCCCGAGTCATTCAAAAGCTGCGCGACGCCCTGCAAGTCCAGGCGGTTGATTGACGCGACGGCCCTTCCTTCTGGAGGGCGAGGCTCCCGGAGCCACCGCAAATGCGCCAAATGCCGAACATCGCCGGGGCGGGGTTCCTGGTCTTCACGCTGGGCCTCGGCCTGGCGATGGCCGGACATCGGGCGCTCGCCCGGCAAGACTCCCCTCCCCCGGCCGAGGAAAAAAAGGCCGACGAATCCCCGCCTCCCAAGCCCAAGCCCGAGCCCTCGAAGGGAGCCCGGAAAGACCCGGACGACGAGCCCCAGGTGTTGACCAAGGCCGAGGCCGAGGCCCGCAAGCGGAGCCCGTTTCTTCGTCCCCCCGGCGCGGCGGACGATGATTACGATGTTGGCGACCCGCTCGACCGGCCCCCCTGGGACGGGGCCTCGTTTTTCGGCGTCGAAGCCCGGGGCCGGTTCTTTGTTTACGTCATCGACCAGTCCGGGAGCATGATCGACGACGACCGATTGACCCGGGCGACGATTGAGCTACGGCGAAGCGTCTCCGCCCTGCAAAGCCCTCAGCGGTTCGAGGTCATCGTCTACAACGACGACGCGACGACCATGCCCGGCGGCCCGATCCCCCGCCCGGCCGACCAGCGCAACAAGGCCTTGCTCCGCTCCTGGCTCCGCATGATCGACCCCGACGGCGGCACCAGCCCCCGCTCGGCGATCCTTCAGGCGCTGGCCCTCCGCCCCGACGCCGTGTTCCTGCTCTCCGACGGCGACTTCCCCGACGGCGTCGTCGAGGCCATCGCCAAGGCCAACACCCGCAACCTGCCCATTCACTGCGTCGACATGGCCGCCGGCCTGGCCGGCGACAGCCTCAAACGGATCGCCCGCCAAAGCGGCGGCCGATACGTCTCCCGCCCCGGAAGCCTCCACGCCGCGCCGTAGCTGGACGATCTCGGAGAGAATGGAAAGTCGGGTTCGACGAGTGGAATCAAGCAGACGGAACATGACCGCGCGCATCAGAGCCATCGGAGACAGCCACGGCCTCGTCATCGACAAGTCCATCCTGGACCGGCTTACTCCGCGACGGATCGGTCGTGAGCGTCGCGCTCTCGCCCGACGGCGCGAGCATCGGGGCGACGCTCGTCGAATCGCCCGACGCCGCGGCGGCGTCGCGTGAGGCCCGCGTGCTCGCCGCGATCGAACATGTCCGCAAGCGTCGGGCCGCCGTCTTCAAGAAACTCTTGGACCACGGAGGGTCGTTCGAGATTCGGGACATGGGTCTACTGGAATCGGCCGTTGCCCAGCCATCCATGACGTTCGGTGGGTAACTCCCGCACGACAGCCTCTTCGCGATGGCGGCGGCCGACCTGTTCCACATCGTAAAAAACCACCCGTTCGTGGATGGAAAGGCGACCCAAACGACCAGCGGCTCTACGACGCCGCGATGGCGGCGGTCGAAGGCCGGATGAGCACAAGGCCGAACTGGTCGCCCTGTTCGCCGAATTGGCGTCCCATGACGGCTGAGCGGGGGCGCCGAGGAGCGCCCTCCGCTCGCCTCACTCACTGGGCCGCGGAGACCGAGCCGAGCGGGCTGCCGCGGATGGTCATGCCCTCGGGAAGCGGGCGGGCGGCGACGCTGAAGCCGCGGTCGGTCAGCTCGTCGCGAAGGCGGCGGTAGAGGGCGAAGCTGTCGGGGTAGATCCACATCGTGATGACCGACCGGGCGGGGTTGAGGCGGTTGATCGCCCGGGTGTATTCGGAGATCGGGTTGCGGGTCGCCTCGTAGGTCTCGCCGCGGGTCTCGGCGGTGGGGACGACCTCCCAGCCCTTAAGGTCGAACCGGATGCTTTGCCGCTCCAGCAACTCCTCGATCCCCGAGGTGGCCCTTCCCAGCACATAGCTCAGGGAGAACCAGCCGACCGGCCCGACCTCCGACGTGATGACCCCGGTGCGATCCGTCATCCGGACGCGGACCTGGGCGTCGGACTTGGCCAACTCCATGAGCCGGTCGAGGTTGATGAAGCTCACCCGCCCGCGCCGAAGCTCGAAGTGGAACTCGTCGCCCCCCGCCGGGCGCGAGACCGGGTTTTTGCTGAGGATCGAGGTCGCCTTGGGCAGCGGGAGGCTCCGCAGTTCGGCCACCTCGGCGGCGAGTTGGTCGCGCTCGGCCTTGAGGAACCCTCCCTTCGCCGACGCCCGCGCGATCCGGGCCGATGGATCGCGGGTTCGGAAGGCCAACTTGCGCGCGTTGGAGGCGTCAAGCGCCGCCTGGTTGGCGGCCCGGGCCAAATCGCGCTTGGCGGCCTCGGTTCGGGCCTCGGCGCGGGCCCGGTCTCGGCTGGCCTCGTCCAACGCCGCCTCCGCCTTCGCCACCGCCGCCTTGTCCAACCGGGGAGGTTCGGGAGCGGGGGGAGCGGGCTCCGGCGCCGGCGCGACGTCCTCGGGTTCCGGTTCCGGCTCGGGCTCCGGCTCGGCGACCACCGCGACGGCGGTTTCGACCGGTTCGGCGGCGGGGAGCGGGGTCCGCTCCTCGGGCTTGCTCGGTCGGTTCGCGAGGACGCTCAAAGCCACGATTCCGGCCAGGACGCTGAGGATCGGCAGCGCGAGCCGAACGCGCTCGGGCATGGAAATCTTCTCATCCTTGAGTTCGTCGTTCATCGCCACGCCTCGTGATCGAAGAGACGGGGGGTCTGGCCCCCAGCCACCTGAAGCGTCATCGGCCAGTTCAGGTCAGCGAAGAGGATTTGCTTGCGCGCCTCCCAGAAGGTCGAGCCGCCATTGCGCTCGACGAGGAACTTCACCCGAGGCCGGGGCCGGATGGACGGGTCGGCCAGCGCCCGGCGGCGCACCGCCGACGCCAGATGCCGGACCAAAAGCTTCTCGGCCCGGCCCTCTTCAAGCGCCTTGGCTGTGATCCGATAGCCTCCCGGCTGGATCGTCAGGCCATCGGGACCGCAGGCGACCGTGATATCGAACGGAACCTCGATGACCGCCGACGGCCCGTCCGACAGCCGGCGCTTCGCCAACGCCTCCTCAAGTTCGTCGGTCGGTTGCGAGGAATTGGCGCTCGCGCTGGGGCTTGAGTTCGCCTCCGACCCGAGCATCAGCCCCGACCCGCCGGCCGACGCGCCGCCTCCCGAACTCCCGCCGCCCCCCGCGGCGCCGCCGAGCAACCCGGCCAGTTCGCCGAGCGGATCCAGGCCGGCGCCGGGCCCCGGCGTCGGGGGGCTTCCGCCGAGCTTCCGGCTGGCCGACTCGGCGTCCCCGCCAAGCGAGAGCAGAGGCCGAGAACCGCCCCCGGAGCCCGCGCCCTCGGCAAGATCGCCGAGCGGCCCCAGGCTCACGCCGAGTCCGGGTTGCGAAGGGCTTCCGCCGGGCTTCCCGCCCGCTGTCGCTTCATCCCCACCCAGCGCGACCAGAGGAGGACGAGGGCTGCTCTCCGAGCCTGCGCCCGACGTCGAGCCAGGCTCGCCGGAAGCCGGGCGACCGGTCCCCGGATTGACTCCCGCGGTGGCTCCCCTTTCGGTTCCAGCCGATGACATGGGTCCCGCGGCCGACGACGGGTCGTCGCCCCACATCAAGCCCCCCGCGTCCGGTTTGTCGGACGAGGCGGCCAAGCCCCCCGCGCCGGGATTCCCCCCCGGGGCCGGCTCAAGACCGCCGGGCCCCGGCGCGCCGATCGGCCCGCGGCCCCCCCGAAGCGCGTTCCCACCGCCGCCGCCGATGGGCGTCTTCTCCGACCCGCCGAAGCCCTTCGGATCGGTCGCGGTCCCGGTGGAGCCGAGCCCCGCGCCGCGATCCGCCGAAGCCAATCCGCCGAGGCCGAACCCCGAGCCGGGGGGCGCGGGCCGCCCTCCTTCCGCGCCTTGTCCCGCCTTGGCTCCATCGCCGGCCGGTTCGAAGTCCGGAAGCGCGTCGAGCGCCGAGGCCAAACCGGTTGCCGACGAGGCCCGCCCGTTTCCGGAAGGCGACGCCGACGAGCCCGGCCCGTTCGGCGACAATCCCCCCTGTCCGCCGCCGTTGCCTCGGCCGTCGCGCCGGCCGCCGGGGGCGCCCGACCAGATGAAATCTTCGGGCGAATCACCACCGCCGTGGCCGCCGCCGGCTCCGCCCGGCGCGCCGGGCCAGGACAAGCCGCCGCCGGTTCCGGCCAGCGCGTCGGTGATTGGTCCCCGGTTGGTCGCCCCCGTTCCCCCCGTCGAGCCGGGCCGGATTGGGCCGCCGCCGGATTCGGGACCGTCATCGCCGTCGCCGTCGCCCGCAAGCGCGCCCGAGGCAATGTCCACCGCCGGTGGAGGGGGCCCGCCGGGCGAGCCGTCCCAGGTGGCCAGATCGTCGAAATCGGGGACGTCGACCTTCAAATCCTGGTCGATCAGCTCGTAGCCGAAGGCGATGCCCAGGGGCTCCAGCCGGGCCCGGGCCTCATAATAAGGACGGATGCCGTCGGGGCGGACCAGGAAGACGAAGTAGGGGACGACGGGGGCGCCGTCGGGCGAATCGCTCGCCTGGACCTTGAGCAACTCGCGGGCGATGGCCACGATGACCGGGCTGGAGCGCGGGTTGACCAGCCCCGAGAGGTCGAGCATGGAGAAGGTGGGCCCGTTGGGTCGTAGGGTCACGGCCCCGTTGGCGCACTCCAGAACGATCGGCCGCCGCCAGGTGCCGTTTTCGCCCTTGTAGGGGAGCACCGCGTAGCTCCCCCGCCCTTCGGCCCTGGCGTGGGCGGCCTTTAGGTTGTCGCGCAGTCGGGCCAAAACGTCGCGCTGGGCCGCATACTGGTCGGCCTGGTGGTCGATGGTCTGGGCCTTGCGGGTCATCTCGGCGATCTGCCGCTTGACCAGCATGTCGCGGCGGCGCCAATTCTCGGACTGGGCGACCGCGGCCCGTCTGGCCGCCTCCAACTCCCGAAGCCGCTGGTCGAGCCGGCGGGTCTCGGCGATCTCTCGCTGAGTCGCCTCGGCCAGCTGAGCCAGGGCTTTCTCGGTTGGGTCCTCCTGGGGCGGCTCCGGTTCCGGCGGCGGGACCGGCTCGGCGGGCGCCGCGGCGACCGGCGGCGCGGGCTCGGGTCTGGGTTCCGGCTCGGGCGCGGGTTCGGGCTCGGTCGTCGCGACTAGCGAGGGGGGCTGGACCGGAACCGGGCTGGGCGCCTTGAGCGCCCGGCGGTAAACCGAGATCGTCAGAAAGAGCGCGCCGGCCAGGCTCGCGAGGATCAGCGCGACGAGGGCCCGCTCGGTCCAGACAGTCCCTTTGGTCCGACTCGCCAACGCCCACCTCCGCGTCCGTGCTTCGCGTCGCCCCACCTTTCGTTCGAAGCCCGGCGATCCCGCCAAGCCTGACCATGGAATCGGATGAATCAGTCCCACGCCTTGAATCGACGACGCCGAAACGCCGATTCGCCGGGGTTGCCCGGGCAATTTGGGGAACCGTCGAGAGAGTTTTCAGGCGGGTTTGCGGACCCCGGCGCGCGAAAGCAGGGAAATAAGGGCCTCGTGGTCGATGGGCTTGACCAGGTAGTCGGTGAAGTCCAGGTCGCGCCACACTTCGTCATCGACCGGCGTTTGACCGGAGACGGCGATCAAGGAGGCGTTCGTCAATCCCTCGCCGCGCAACCGAGCGGCGACGGCGTAACCGTCGATGTCGGGAAGCGTCAGATCCAGGACCAGGAAATCGGGGGAGAGCCGCTTGGCCTTCTCGATCGCCGATCGCCCATTGTAGGCGACATCCACATCAAAGCCGCGGAGTTGGAGCAGCGTGGCCGTCGCGTCGGCGGTGTCGTGGTTGTCGTCGACAACTAATACCCGGGTCCTCATCGCGTTAAGAACCAAACCGTTCATGGGGGGCAACTCCTTGTCGAATCGCTCGGGGCCCGTCGACGTCGACGTCGCCCGGATCGAGAAGTCGCGAATCCATCAATAAAACCATCCATGCCAGCCGCGCGCCCCCGCATCCATCACATCCTGGGACCGCGAATCACGACGTCTACATTCTTTAACGCACCACCGTCCCTGTTTCTTACAACCTCAAGAGGAATTAGTCCAAATCCATTGGGCTGATTTTAGCGAGGCTTTCGAGGATTCGACAAATAGAGCGCGCCCGCGGTTCGGGGCCCCCACGGTCGCGCGAGGGTGAGACCGCCGGTGAGCGGAGGGCTGCAAATCGCGCGCCGGGGCCACGGCGGATCCGCCCCCGGCGCGCGGCGGGCGAAGAGGCGGCGGAGAAGTGGGATTTGAGGCATGGCGGAGAAGGCGCTCCACGGGTTATGCTAGTTGTGTCGATCGCGCGGACGGGCGCGAGGAGCCCGCCTCAAACCCTTTGACGAGACGAGAGACGACGTGGGCGCGACCATCGTGCTGGCCGAAGATGAGGAGGATCTGCGGCGCCTTTACGCCGAGTGTCTTAGGCGGGCCGGCCACACCGTCTGGGAGGCCGCCGACGGCGCCGAGGCGACGGCGATGGTCCGGACCCACAACCCCGATCTCCTGCTCCTGGACCTTTGGATGCCGATTCTCAACGGTCTGGAGGTCCTGGAACAACTTCGGGACGCGCGCGAGGCGATGACGACGAAGGTCGTGATGCTAACCCACCAGCGCGACGCCGACCACCGGCTTGAGGGCTTCGCCCTGGGCATCGCGGCCTACTGGACCAAAGACCTGTCGCTGAGCGAGCTCGGCGCGAAGATCGAGGCGGTGCTGGGCTCCGTCGACGTTCCCCGGCCGCGGGGCGGCCAACTCCCATAAGGCGCGGATGATCCGCCACATCCGATCGCGGCCCTGGAGGAGTCGTTGCCGACTTCATTTGAACACGCCATGCCCGACGCCCATCAGGACTGTCTCAGCTACCTCCACGGTCGTCTAAACTACGAGAACCAGGCGATGCCCGGGGGCCTGGCCGGCCTGCGGCTGGGCCGGATGCGCCGGCTGCTGCGCAAACTCGGCGATCCCCAGCGCGGCTTGCCCATTGTCCACGTCGCCGGGACCAAGGGAAAAGGCTCGACGGCCGCGATGATCGCCGCGGCGTTGTCGGCCTCGGGCGTTCGGACGGGCCTGTACTGCTCGCCCCACCTCCACGCCCTTGAGGAGCGCTACACCATCGACGGCCGCCGGATCGAGCCGGCCGAACTGGTCGCGCTGGTCGAGCGGGTCCGCGCGGCGGTCGAGGAGATGGAGACCGAGGCCCCCGACCCTCGAACCCGGGGGGCGACCTTCTTCGAGATCACCACGGCGATGGCCCTCGCGCACTTCGCGGCGCAAAAAGTGGGGGCGGTCGTCCTGGAGGTCGGCATGGGCGGCCGACTCGATTCGACCAACGTCGTCCGTCCCCTCGTCTCGATCATCACCAGCATCGCCCTGGACCACACCCGCCAACTCGGCGACACGCTCGGGGCGATCGCCACGGAAAAGGCCGGCATCCTCAAGCGCGGTCGACCGGCCATCAGCGGCGTTCGAGAGCCCGAGCCCCGGGCCTCGATCCGACGGATCGCCGCGGCGCGGCGGTGCCCGCTCCGCGAGATCGGCGAAGACTTCCATTACGAGGTCTTCGACCCGACGCCCCCGCTCGACCGGCCGACCGGCTGCCGGGCGACCATCAAGACCTGGCGAACCGATTGGGGGACGTTCGAACTTCCCCTGCTGGGCCGACACCAGGCGCACAACGCGGCCGTCGCGCTGGCGGGGCTCGACGCCCTGGCCGAGGCCGACCCGACCCTGGCCGTCGATCGCCGGGCCGTCGATCGGGGCTTCTCGACCCTCCGGTGGCCGGCGCGGGTGGAGGTGATGGACCGCGCCCCCTGGCTCGTGATCGACGGCGCCCACAACGTCGCCTCGGCCGAGGCGCTGGCCGACGCGCTGAGAACCTGCTTTCCCACAACCCCCCGGACCCTGATCTTCGGCACGACCCGCGAGAAGGATCTGAATGGACAACTCCGGGCGCTGCTCCCCCTCTTCGACGCCCGGATCGCCACCCGTTATATTCGAAACGCCCGGGCGGTCCCCCCCGAGGAGGTGGCCGCGGCCGCCTTGGCGATCGACGGCCGACCGATGACGATCACCGAGAGCCCGGCCGAAGCGCTCGAAATGGCCCAACGGCTGACCGCGCCGGACGGCCTGATCTGCGTGACCGGATCGTTATTTTTGGCGGCCGAGAGCCGCGCGATCGTCCTGGAGCGCCAGGGTTCGGCAACGGCCGTCGCGCCGGTTTCCGCCTGATGACGCCGCTTCCGCTTCGCCCCGGAGACTGGAGAGTTGACCGAATGAACGACGCATTTTGGCTCCGCATCGGCGCCGTTTGGGGATTTTTGGCCGTCGCGATGGGCGCATTCGGCGCGCACGGCCTGAAGCCCCGAATCGAGGCGATGGGCCAGCTCGCCAACTTCCAGACCGCGGCGCAGTATCACATGTACATGGCGCTCGCCCTGGTGGCCGTGGGATTGCTTCAGGCGAACGGTCGATCGGGCGCGGCGCTTTCCGTCGCCGGCTGGGGCTTTCTGATCGGTTCGACGATCTTTTCGGGGAGCCTCTACGTCCTGAGCCTCACCGGCCTGAAATGGCTGGGGGCGATCACTCCGATCGGCGGGACGGTGATTCTGATCGGCTGGATCGCGCTGGCGGTCGCCGCGGGGGGAACGGCCAAGCCGGTTGACGCCGCGCCGCCGGCCGAGGCACTCGGGGCCCGCGAACCAGCCGATTACAGCCGGGGTCGGTGACATCTGGGAATGAGCCTTCGCGAACCCACGCTGACCGCCCGCGTCGCGCGTGGAGGTGGGATTGGCGATTGTGGATCGGTGGATCTTCAACTGAAGGAAAGGTGATCGAAAGCCGCTCATGAGCAGTTACATGATTTCCGTAACCGCGGCCGACCGAGTGGGGATCGTCTACTCGGTCACGGGCGCCCTGCTCGACCTGGGGGGGAACGTCCTGGAGTTGAGCCAGACGGTCATGCGCGGCTACTTCACGATCATCCTGGAGGCCGGCTTCGCCGAACCGAAGTCGGTCGAGGAGATCACCGAGGCGATTCGCGACCGCGGCAAGCGGTTCGACCTGCGGGTGGTGGTCATCGAGGTCGAAAACGGCCGGTCCGAGCCGCTGGTGGCTCAGGGCGAGCGGTTTATTCTGACGGTTTTGGGCGACGACAGCCCGGGCATCGTCCACAACATCGCCGGCTCGTTGGCGGCGCATGGGGTGAACATCATTGACCTGCACGCCCGCGTTGATGGGACGCGGTTCTCGCTGGTCATGGAGGCCCTGATCCCCCACGACATGACGCCCGGCTCCATCCGGGCCGAGCTTGAGCGGTACGGCCGCGCCCACAATTTGGAGGCGTTCGTCACGCACGAAAACATCTTCGCCGCCACCACCGAGCCGAGCCCCGTGCGGCTGGGCGCCCCCCTGAGCCCCAGAAGCCAAGGAGAGTCCCTTGCATCGCACTGAAGACGTTCTGGCCACGCTTAGCATGGTCCGCCAGCACAAGCTCGACGTCCGAACGGTGACGATGGGGATCGACCTGGCCCCCTGCGCCTCGCCCGACGCGGCGGTCCTGTGCGACCGGATCCGAGAGCGGCTGATCCGCTACGCCGGGCGGCTTCGCGAGGTCTGCCGCGAGGTGGAGGGACGATACGGCATCCCGATCGTCAACCGCCGGATCGCCGTCAGCCCGATTGGCCGGGTCGCCGCGGGGTTGAAGACCGAGGGGCTGCTGGCCGTCGCCCGGACGCTCGACGCCGTGGCCGCCGAGGTGGGCGTCGACCTGGTCGGGGGCTTCACCGCGCTCGTCCAGAAGGGCTCGACCGAAGCCGACCGGCAACTCATCGCCGCCTTGCCCGAGGTGCTCTCAACCACCCAGCGGGTCTGCTCGTCGGTCAACGTGGGAACGACCGCGGCGGGGATCAACATGGACGCCGTCGCCGCCCTGGGGCACATCCTCAAAGACACGGCCGAGCGGACCAAGGACCACGACGGGTTCGGCTGCGCGAAGCTGGTGATCTTCGGCAACGCCCCCAACGACAACCCGTTCATGGCCGGCGCCTTCCATGGGACGGGCGAGACCGACTGCGTCATCAACATCGGCGTCAGCGGCCCAGGGGTCGTCAAGGCGGCGGTGGAGGATCTGGTCGCCCTCGCGCCGACGAAGCCGTCTCTGGGCGACATCGCCGAGGAGATCAAGAGCACCGCGTTCCGCGTCACGCGGGTCGGCGAGCTGATCGGCCGCGAGGTCGCCGCGCGGCTGGGGGTGGCCTTCGGCATCGTCGACCTCTCGCTCGCGCCGACGCCCCAGGTGGGCGACAGCGTCGGCGAGATCCTTCAGGCGATGGGCGTGGTCCGCATCGGCGCCCCCGGCTCAACCGCGGCGCTGGCGATGTTGAACGACGCGGTGAAGAAAGGGGGCAGCTTCGCCTCCTCCAGCGTCGGCGGGCTCTCCGGCGCGTTCGTCGCCGTCAGCGAGGACGCGGCCCTGGCCCGGGCGGTCGAGGCCGGCGACCTGACCCTTGCGAAGCTCGAGGCGATGACCTCGGTCTGCTCGGTCGGCCTGGACATGATCGCCGTCCCGGGCGACACCGACGCCGAGACTCTCTCGGCAATCATCGCCGACGAGGTGGCCATCGGCGTCATCAACCACAAGACGACGGCCGTCCGGGTGATCCCGGTCCCCGGCAAGGCCGCCGGCGACCTCGCCGTCTTCGGCGGCCTCTTCGGCGAGATGCGGATCCTCCCCATCCACGCCGCCGGCGGCTCCACCGACTTCGTCCGCCACGGCGGCCGAATCCCCGCCCCGTTGTCGAGTTTGCGGAATTAGGGATTCCTTTGCCTGACTCCCGAAGGACGAGGCTCTCGGCGGCCCGGCGCCAAGCGCGGGGCCAGGCGGGAGCCCCCCGCCGGAAGCCGAGGGAGTGGAGCATGACTTCATTGTTGCGCCGGCTTTTCGGCGGAGGGCCGACGGCCGAGCATTTGACCGTAACGGTTTACACCCGCGAGCGGTGCTGCCTCTGCCACAAGGCGATCGACTTGCTGGAGGCGCGCCGGAAGAGGCATGGGTTTCGGATCGTCGCGGTGGACATCGACGGCGATCCCGAGCTGGCGGCGAAGTACGGCGAGCAAATTCCGGTGGTCGCCTTCGACGGCAAGGTTCGGTTCCGAATGATCGTCAACCCGGCGCTTCTGGATCGGTTGCTGGTCGCCGAGGCGGCTGGAAACCGATGAGGCTTTCGGGGACGGCCCTGCTTCGGGCGCGGGGGGTGAGGCAGGGGTACGCCCGGCTCCTCGCGACGTTGGTGCTGGCGATCTTGATCGGACTTCCCCTGCGCGAGGGGGGGCGGGGCGACGTTTTCAGTCTGGTCGTCGCGATGGTCCTCTACGCCGGCGCCCGCGCGGCGACGGATTCCCCACGGCGGCGGCGGTTCTATCTAGCGCTTTTGACGCCGACGGTGGCCCTCGACCTCTGGATCTTCACGATGGGGGGCGGGGAAAGCCTGGCGGCCGTCG
>Ga0180216_1002213_pt1 | contig 16496 bp, 17 predicted proteins | sample eDN3rd37CBELigMG_FD_128879 | JGI IMG/M metagenome (GOLD analysis project Ga0180216, IMG submission 128879) | Enriched Miracle-Growth compost microbial communities from Emeryville, California, USA - eDNA 3rd pass 37_C BE-Lig MG (version 2)... ... | reverse complement strand
CTGTCGGCAGCGTCGGCGACAGTTACGACAACGCGCTCGCCGAGACGATCAACGGGCTCTACAAAGCCGAGGTGATCCATAGGCGCGGGCCGTGGCGGTCGCTGGAAGCCGTCGAGTACGCGAAGCCTGGAGGAACCGGCACTCGCAGCATGACTCAAACGAAACGGCCTCCGACAATACCGGGGCAGTTCACGGGGCTAAGCGGCATCGAGTTTGGTGCGAGGATTGTTGATCGTTGAATGGTAATGTCTTTAATAAATTGGGAGGGTATTATAGGTGTTTCGATGCGGATGCGAGACTTATGTCCGAGGAACGCTTGTCTGATTGCCTCGGCTGTGGGTTGGGCTAGTTTGATCCAAGTGTCGTTTTCTCCGAGCTGCCTGTAGTCGGCAGAACGGCTGTCGGAAGTAGGTAGCGGATAAATATGCCGCGAAGACCACTTTTTGTGAGTCCCTGACAACCGTCTAAGGTTCTTTGATGTCAGGTTGTTAATCGTTTGGCAGTTATCCAAATAACCACCAACGTACTTCATTCGGCTAAATTCACCGTGACCACCTTTCACTAGGACAGTATGGGCGTTCCCCTGTGACACATTCGGCAAAATGATATATCTGCCTTTGAGACCCTCGAATTGATCCAGTCTTTCTGCGATATCGGGATAGTGGCAAGTAAGATGTGTTACCCTTGGAGGCGCGGTCGCGGCTTTTTCATCAACGTTGGCATATTCAATTCCGAGCGCGCCCTGTGCTTGCCGCCACCATTCTTCTGAGAGATCTGCGTCGAATAAGATTAGACATTGCTTGCCGCCCAGTGCGGTCAATTCCATACCGGGGAAAAGCCAGAGATCAAAAGTCGGATCGGTCTTCTCGCGGCGTTCAATTTCTGCTTTGACGTAAGGGACCATCACCATTTCATGATGATCTGTAAGCGCTATTGCCTGCAGGCCCTTCTCCGAGCATTTGTCGACGAAGGTTTTGGCCCACTGAGCCCTGGCTTCGTGAATCTCATCATCAGTGACGGACGAACTCTTCCCTTCCAGAACTTGGCCGCGTCCTATCAGCCGGGAGCCGATCCAATTGGGATCACGGGGTGAATGAATCTGAAAGTCGCATTTCCTCCAAATCGCGAAGCTCACAATCCGCTCCATTAGGCAAAATCTGCGCAGCTAAGGGCACACCGGTATGTCCGCCTACTAACATCTTCGTGGCAGCTCAGCAAATCGAGTTAAGTTGGCGCGAACAATAGATTTCTGTGCACGGATAGGTTGCTGTGCTGACGAGAACCTCGCCCATTCTTGTCGGCAAGTACGAGCTGGTCAGACAACAGACCGTCTGTTGTGGTGGGAGGATCAGATTCGCGGGAGGGGATCTGCGCTTTCGATACCGAGACCACCTGGCTTGACCCGCACACGGCCGAGCTGGTCGGCATAGCGCTGGCGCTCCCGTCTGGCGAAGCCTGTTACGTGCCTGTTGGCCATCAGGGCGCCGAGCAACTCCCGCTCACGACTGTGCTGAACGTGCTCGGGCCGGTCCTGTCCATGGCGCTAGTCACCAAGGTCATGCAGAACGCCAAGTATGACCTGCACGTGATGGCGCGCTATGGCATCGAAGTGGCTTGCGTCGAAGACACGATGCTCAAGTCCTATTCGATGTTCGGCGGCAAGCACCGTCACAACATGGACGATCTGGCCCGCATGTACCTCAACCACGACACGATCAAGTTCTCGCAGGTGACCGGCACCGGCGCCAACAAAGTGTCATTCGACTACGTGGAGCTGGAGCCCGCCACCGAGTACGCGGCCGAAGACGCCGAAGTGACGCTCAGGCTCGACCGGCGCATGAACGAGCTGCTCGCAACAGACCGGCAGTCATCGGATCGCTATAACTTCATCGAGCGCCCGCTGCTCACCGTCGTCACGAAGATGGAACAGCGCGGCATTCTCGTGGACCTTGACCATCTCAAGCGGCTGGAGACCGAGTTCTCTGAACAGGCCGCGCGGGCTGCCAATCGCTGTTGGGAGATCGTCGGCGAGCCCTTCAATGCGGCGAGCCCGCAACAGGTGGCGACGGTGCTGGAGCGGCTCGGGGTCGAGCTGGTCGAGAAGACGGAGAGCGGCAAGCCGGCAACCGGCGTCAAGGTGCTCGAGGACATTCGTGAGAACAGCCAGATCACGCCCGCGGCCAAGGAGACATCGACCTGATCCTCGAGTTCCGGAAGTTCGCGAAGCTCAAGGGCACCTACGCCGAGGGACTGGCTCAACAGAGCGCCGACTACAGCCAGATCGAATTGCGCGTGCTGGCCCACATCTGTGGCGACGATGCGCTGCTCAGGGCCTTCCATGAGGGGCGCGACATTCACGCGGCCACCGCGGCGGAAGTCTGGAATCTGCCCATCGACCAAGTGCCGGCCGACAAGCGGCGTGACGCCAAGGCGGTCAACTTCGGCATCGTCTACGGCTCGACGGCCTACGGGCTCGCCATGAACTGGCATGGACGAGGCACCTTCCGGGTCTTAGAGGGCAGACGCTGCACTTTGCGCACATCGCAGCTGACCATTTCGCGCAGTGAGCGGACTTACGCTAAATACTGGGTGAGCGGCAACATCACGCTCGAACGTGCCATGACCGGCGTCGAAATTCACGCTCGCCCATTACCGGCGCGGCGAAGGGAGGCAAGGATTGAATGTGCTGGAGACCTCTCGGCAGCATTACGACGACCCGGAAATCTACCAGTTGCTCAATATTCACGGGTCGCGTATTGCCACGCCGAAACGCCATTGATCTTTGGAGGCATGTAATGGTGTGTCTTCAGACATGTTTCTGGATCAACAGGGATTCTCAGGGCTGATCAGAATTGGACTGTAACTCAGTCGTGGTTGGAGGGGTCATGGACGGAGTCAAAGCTGAAAACCAAGTAATTTCACTGGCCACCATTCTTGCCGTTCTGGCTATTACGTTGCACCCTTTTCCGGCTAGCGCCGCCCATCCTGAAATCGGCAACACCGTCGCAGTTAGAAACCTCGTGACTGCGGAGCTGGAGAACGAGAAACGCCGCCTTTCGAAAGACGCTAAGGTCCATCAGGATGAAATCCTGATCACCGGCGCTAAATCCAGCGCAGAGATCAAGTTGCTCGATGAGACAAAGCTTGCCGTTGGCCCCTCGTCGCGTCTGGTGCTCGACAAGTTTGTTTATGATGCGAGCGCACCACCGAAGTCCATTTCGATCACTCTCGCCAAAGGTGCATTCCGATTCATCACCGGTGCGAGCGACAAGGCCGCTTATGAGATCAAAACACCAACCGCGACCATGGGTGTGCGCGGCACGGTGTTCGACGTCTTTGTCGCGGATAATGGCGAGTCGATCGTGCTACTTCACGAGGGCAGCGTCGAGGTATGTGCCGATCTGCGCAACTGCAAAAGGCACAATGTCGTCGGCAAAATAATGCACATCGGTCTTGGCGGCATTCTTTCGGATCCGATCAACTGGCACCGCTCGCTGCTCAGGGGCGTGCGGCTAAGCAGCGCCTTCCCGTTTGTTGGTCGACGGCTGACGATCGACCCAGTTCGACGTCTCACGCATTCGGCCCTCGAAAGAGGACGGGTGGATGACGTGATCAGAACGCCCGTCGAGGGACTACGCCAGCTTCGAAGGCAGCTTCCATTCCGCTGAGAATGCTGCTCGAAATCTCTTCGACAGCACGCGTTCAGTTCGGCAACATCACACTCACGTATCAGCCCACTCTTCTGCTTCTCAGACCCGGGACCGGTCAGGAACTCGACGAGACTGAGGCGGATCAGCAGCACGACCGCGAGCTGCATCGCCGCGATGCCCGCAGCGTTGTCGTCGAAGAACGCCGTGGCGAAGGGTTCGGCGGCGACGCCGAGCATCCGGAGAATCGCCGTCGAACATGTCTGACCACCCCAGACTGCTGAAGATCAGCGCCCGACAGGCGCCTGCATCGTGCAGGCTCTCGGCACGCGCTAAGCGTACCATCGATGCCGAAGAAGAGCAGCCGGCAGCCCATAGACAACGCCGACGGTGCGCAATGTCAAGGTATGCGCAGCAACATCGGCCGCCCCCCAGGAAGATGCCGAGCTCAGCACGGTGGTGATACCGATCGGAATGCCCATGCGCAGCACCGCGGCTAGGTCGGGCCAGTCCGTCGTCGCTTGCGAGCAAGGCGCGGCGAAGCGGAGGACGATGACAGGAATGGCGAAGCTCGCCATGGCAACGATCAGAGACAAGATGCCGGTGCCTATTGGGCCGAAGGAAGGTATGAGGCCGATGCCGGTCATGAAAACGCAATTCCCAATGGCATTGAGCGGCAGCATCGCAGCGTGACCTTCAGAAGAACCTTTGGCTTTTCCGCCGCCGTAACACGGAACGGCGGCCATGTAGGCCGGTGTTTTTGAAGGGCGTAGGTCGGCAGGAACACGTCATAGAAGTTGGTGGCGGGTTCGCCGCCAGCATTGTCCGCCAAAGATTGATCCAGTCGAAACGGCGGAGCGCCGCAGGATCGCGCGATGATGGAATTGAACCGCTGCAACAGAGATCGCACTCGGTGCCAATAGGCCGTGCTCATCACGGTGCACAACCATGTTCCGCGCAATTGACCGAATGCGTTTGACGATCCTCAATTGTTGCCACCCCCGCTCATGTAGCGAAGCCACTTAACACCCGCGAATTGCGAATCTCAGATCTTGAAAACGCTTTTCGAATGATGAATTGATTGTCGCGCCTGTTCCACTGACTTGTCGGCGGCTGCGTCAGACCAATGTTGTGAGTTGTCCGTTGGTCCCACTCGTCGCAGCGGAACGGCTTCAATCTGCGCCGCAGCGGCGCCGCGACGAAGGCCGTACGTGCAGAGCGCGGGCGAGTAATCAAGTTTGGGAGGAAGATAATGGCGCGCATACTCGTAACTGGAGCGAGCGGCTTCATCGGCTATGCCGTAACGGAGGCGCTCGCCGCCCGGGGCGACGAGGTCATCGCCACGGATCTAGTGATCGGGCCACGACTGAACGCACTCGCCGGGGCGAATGGTAAAGTGAAGGCCGTCGCAGGCGAAATCTCCGAGTGGCCGCATCTCGTCAGTCTCGTGAAGGAGAGTAGCCCCGAAAAGGTGGTGCATTGTGCGGCGGTGGTCGGCGTACCGGCATCAGTCGGCTCGCCAATCAATACCTTCCGCATCAACATCGAGGGCACGATCCACCTGCTCGAAGCCATGCGCCTCTTCGGAGTGAGACGCATGGTGAACATCAGCTCCGAGGAGATCTACGGCCCGTTTCAGGCCGGCGTTATCGACGAGGAGCATCCCTGCCGGCCCACAAAGCCCTACGGCATCTCAAAATTCGTCGTCGAGCAGGTTGCGCGCGACTACGCGGCAGCGTACGGCATTGAGTGCATCCACACGAGAACGTGTTGGGTCTATGGACCCTACTACCCACGGCAGCGCGCACCGCGCAATCTGCTCGAGGCCGCACTGGCGAACCGGCCGCTGCACCTGCCGGGAGGCAAGAGCTTCAGTGTCGATCAGGTGCACATCGACGATGTCGTGCAAGGTGTGCTGCTGGCGCTGGACAAACCTCAGCATCGGTTCGATGCCTACCACATCGCAACCGGCGTCTCGACCTCGCTCGCAGATGTGGTCGACATGATTCGGGAGAGATTCCCTAACGCCGATCTCTCGATCGGACCCGGCCCTCTCACCTTCGTTGACGGCACCGAGGTGGTGCGCAAGGGCGCGCTGTCGATAGCTCGAGCGCGCGAGGAGCTTGGTTACTCTCCGCGCTACGATATGCGCACAGGTCTGAATGCCTGGATCGACGTGCTGCTTACAGGGAAGGGCTAAACAGCAATCCCATCGAACTGTCCTGCGGCTCTCGAACTCGCAGGACTGTGCTTCCCGGTTGACAGCGCGCATTCGGCTCGGCAATTTTCTTTTTTAGAAACCCGTTGCCACATAGTGAGAATAATGACGGGTGGGAGGAAACCGAGCGCCACAAGGATTTCGGGGCCGAGCTGCCCGCCCTGTCGCGCCGTACTCGCGAGACGAGAGCATGGCACTCCTGATCACCGGGTCTATGGGGCACGTGGGGTTTGAGCTGGTGCGCCAAGCCGCCCGGCGAGGCCTTTCCGTCGTCGCTCAGTATCGGGGTACCTTCCGCGAAGCGGACGCGAATGCGACAGGCGGTGACGTGAAATGGGTGCGCTGCGATCTGACCGATGAGACGGCGCTGAAGGCCCTTGTCGCTGCACACGCGATTGAGGGCTGCATCCACACGGCTGCCGTTCCCAACGAGCTCTATTGCCGCCCTGATCCGCTCAACGCCGTGCGTGTCAATACCGGTGCAGTTGCGTCGTTGCTCGAAGCCGCGCGCGCTGGCGGTTGGCGCCGCTTTGTCAATGTGAGCACCGGCTCCGTATTTCAGAACGCGACCGACACCTCACAGCCGATCCTTGAGGACACTCAGCAAGCGGTCACGAACATCTACAGCACGACCAAGTACTGCGGCGAGCTGCTGACGAGTATGTATCGCTCGCAGCTCGGCTTGTCCGCAGCCAATGTGCGGATCTCATGGGTGTACGGCCAGCCGCTGGTGCCCCGCCAACGCGAGGACCCCCGCGGGCCCATTCCGTATTACCTCAAATGCGCGCTTATGGGCATTCCGATCCGTGAGCCGAGCGGAGGCGAGTTTGCAGCGAGCTTTACGCATGTGTCGGATGTCGCCGATGGCCTGCTGGCGGCTTACCTGGCGCCGACACTCAATTACGACGCCTACCACCTCGGCTCGGGAGTCAACTACACGACATATGACGTCGTGCGCGCCATCAAGGCTGTCGTTCCGGATGCGGAGATCGAGGTCGGTCCCGGCACGGCTCCCTGGACGGATCATACGCGCATGCGCGGACCGCTCGCCGGCGACCGGCTGTTCAACGACACCGGCTGGCGCCCGCGCCTGAGCCTGGAGGATGGCATCCGGTCGTTCGCGGAATGGATGCGGGCTCACCCGGAGGTCCTGCAATGAGGACAGCAGCGGGTCATCCTCAGCTCGTGAGGAGATCACGTGCGGTGCAGGTGCTCGCGAAGCTGCCGGGAGCGGCTTATCTCCTCGTGCTCATGTCGGTGCTGCTGACTATTGCGACACCTGAGTTCTTTTCAGTCGCAAACCTCACGAACGTCGCGCTGCAGGTTTCCGTCCTGTCGATCGTGGCGTTCGGCATGACGCTGGTGATCCTGACGGAAGGCATCGATCTCAGCCTCGGCCCGGTCCTGGGACTCTGCGGCGTCGTCATGGCCCTGCTCGTGGTAGCGGGATGGCCGCTGGCTGTTGCGATCGGTGCAGCCCTTTTGATCGGCGCTGCGTTCGGGACCCTGAACGGGACGCTGGTGGCCTACGTCGGCATGCCACCGTTCATCGTCACGCTCGGCGCCTTCGGCATCGCTATGTCGTTCGCAATGGTGCTGACGGAAGGCAATTCCGTCACTGGGTTGCCCGAGTACGTGCGCCTGTTCAACGACGGAGTTTTTCTCGGCATTCCAGTGCCGATCTGGGCGACCGCCGCCTGTTTCGTCCTGACATACGTTCTTCTCTATTACACGAAGCTCGGTCGCTACACGTTCGCGATCGGCGGCAACCGGCAGGCGCTGATCCTTTCCGGTAGCCCCGCGCGCATCTATCAGGTGCTCGTTTACGTTTACGCCGGAGCTCTTGCCGCCGTCGGCTCTTTCATCATGACGGCGCGCATGAATGCGGCACATCCCACGATCGGTGTTGGCCTAGAATTCGATGCAATTGCCGCCGTGATCCTGGGCGGAACCTCATTCGAAAAAGGACGCGGGGGAATAGTCGGCACCATAGTCGGCGCGTTAGCCGTGGGCGTTCTGCGCAACGGGCTAAACCTGATGGGTGTCTCGACGGAGTGGCAGGTGGCCGTCGTCGGCATGGTGATCATCATCGCCGTCAGTCTCGACTCGCTCCGGGGGCTCAATAGATGACAATGCAGGCCGTGCGCCCGAGTGCGCGCCCCATGAAGCCCGACCTTCTTGGACTGTCTCCGGACCGGCTTTTCGTCGTCGTTTCGCGTCTCGTCGCTCTAACCCTGATTGTGGTGACACTGTCGATCCTGAGCCCGTATTTCCTGACGTGGTCAAACCTCATCAATGTCGCGCGCCATGCGGCTCCGCTGTTCCTCTTGTCGGCAGGCCTGACACTCGTTGTGCTGACGGGCGGCATCGATCTTTCTGTCGGCTCGGTCCTGGGCTTGGCGGCCTGCCTTGCGGCCTCGCTGATCACGGGCGGCTCTCTTGTGCTCGGCATTGCGGCGGCGCTTGGTGCGGGGCTGGCGTGCGGTATCATAAACGGCGTGCTGGTCGCCTATGCGGGCGTGCCCTCGTTCATCGCGACATACGGCATGCTTTGGATCGCCAACGGACTAGCATACGTCTTCATGCAGGGCGAGGTGATCTATGGCCTGCCCGCTGAGTTTCGCGTGATCGGGGCTGGCTTCGTCGGGCCAATCCCCGTTCCCGTTCTGATCATGGTCGTAACGCTGATCGCGCTTCATGTATTGTCGCACAGGACGCCCCTCGGCCGCGGCATTTACGCGATCGGCGGTAGCCCGGTGGCAGCACGGCTGTCGGGCATGCCCGTTCAGCGGCGGCTGATGTTCGTCTACGCGGTGAGCGGCTTGATGGCGAGCTTCGCGGCGCTTGTCGTCGTGGCGCGCACAAACGCGGCCGACGTCAGCCTCGGCGAGGAGCAGCTTCTGCCGGCACTCGCAGCCGTCTGCCTTGGCGGCACTTCTCTTTTCGGCGGCGTGGGCGGCGTCGCTGGAACTGCCGTGGGCGCTCTCATTCTCGCGCTCGTTCTCAACGGCATGAACCTGCTGGGGATCGGAACATTCTGGCAGGCCGGCGTGCTCGGTTTCATCATTCTGGCTTCGGTTTTTGCCGACCAGATCGTCGGAGGCCGGATCGGACGGGCGGGCGGCACCACGCAATAACAGAACATCCGCTCGGCAAATGGAGGAAACGACATGAAGATCAGCAGACGACAGTTCACAGCCGGAACACTGGCGGCAGGTGCAGCAGCCGCATTCGGCGCGCTCCCCTCGCGATCCGCCTTCGCCCAGGGGAGCAAGCCCACCATCGCCTTCTTCGTGAAGAACGTCACCAATCCGTTCTGGAAGGCGTGCCGCGTCGGGGCCGAAAAGGCTGCGAAGGAGCTGGGCGTCAATATGGAGGTCGTTGCGCCCACGAAGCCGGACAATATCGAGGAGCAGACCCGTCTCGTCGAGGACTGGATCGTGAAGAAGCCGGACGCGTTCGCGTTCGTGCCGGTCGACTACAAGGCCCTCGTGCCGAGCATCCAGAAGGCGAACCAGGCCGGCATTCCGATCGTCATGTACTGCAACGACATGACGGATGTCGATAAGGTCACGTTCGTCGGCTCCGACGACGAGGTGTTCGAGTACGAGATTTCCAAGTACCTGTTCAACGCCATGGGCGGGAAAGGCAAGGTCGTGCACATCGACGGCGTGCCTGCAGCCTTCACCGCTCAACTGCGCAAGAAAGGCTTCGAACGCGCGGTTAAGGAGTTCCCCGGGATCGAGGTGCTGGCCTCGCAGCCTGGACAGTACCGCAGGCTGCCGGCATCGCAGGTCTTCGAAAATCTGATGCAGCGGTTCCCTCAGATCGATGCCGTTGTCTCAGCCAACGACGATATGGCGGTCGGCATTGTCGAGGCGCTCCATGCGGCGGGCCGCAGTGGACAGACGAAGGTGGTGGGCATCGATGGCATTCCTGATGCGATTCAGGCGATCGCTGACGGAAAAATGTTCGCGACGGCGGATTACTCGGGCCACGACCAGGGTTATCTGGCGATGCAGGCCGCAGTACGCCACCTCCGGGGCGAGAAGGTCCCCAAGCAGATCCTGCTGCCGGTGATCATCATCGACAAGGAAAACGCCGGCAAGGTCGCCAGGACGCCCGAAGAGCGGTCGGCGCCGTCCTGGGACAAGGTCGTCGGCAAAGCTTGAGACAAACCAGCGGATGGCGGCCAGCTCGCGGCCGCCATTCCCTGACCACTGCGTGCCTGTGAGCGCCGGAGCGAAACGGAGTCGTGATGAGCGAGAAGACTGTGCCCCTCGTTTCGATGCGCGGCATCTCTAAGCGCTATGGCGGGGTTCAGGCGCTGAATGGCGTGAACCTCGATGTCTATGCCGGCGAAGTGCATGCGCTCGTGGGCGACAACGCCGCCGGCAAATCGACGCTCATCAAGATTCTGTCGGGTGCGGTGGTTCGCGACTCGGGCGCGATCCATTTCGATGGGCGGGAGGTCGATATCCGCACGCCGCGCGATGCAAAGTCGCTCGGCATCGAGACGGTCTACCAGGACCTCGCGCTGGCGGATAACCTCGACGTCGCCTCGAACATTTTTCTCGGCCGCGAGCTGACGCTCAAGGGACCGCTGCGCCCGTTCCTCGACCTGCGCCGCATGGAGGAGGACGCGCGCACGTTGCTCAGCCGGCTCAAGATCAACATCCCGTCCATTCGCCAGAAGGTGCGCTCGATGTCGGGCGGACAGCGGCAGTCAATCGCAATCGCCCGCAGCGTCTACTTCAACGCCCGACTGGTGATCCTCGACGAGCCAACGGCGGCGCTCGGCGTCGAGGAGACGCGCAAAGTTTACGAGCTGGTTCGCGAAATGCGCACCCAAGGGCTGGCCGTGCTGATGATCAGTCATAACCTGAACCACGTATTCGAGAACAGCGACCGGATAACCGTGCTCAAAACGGGCCGCTACGTGGGTTCGCGCCGGGTCGTCGAGACATCGCGCGACGAGATCCTGCGCATGATCGTGTCGGGTGAAGCAGACCCGATCGCGGCAGCAGCTCAGCAAGAGGGTTCGCGCATCGCGGTCAGCTGATTCGGGGTGCCGACGAGAACGACGACCGTCGGGACAGGCCAAATTGGTTCACGGGACAGACGACGTGGCTGAAAGGACTGCACTCGTTGTCGGCGCGACCGGCGCCGTCGCAAAGCGGCTCCTTGAGCTGCTGACTGCTGACGATACCTGGGCTGTAATCGGCCTTTGCCGCAATCCACCCTCTGCGAAGAGCCGCGTACTCTGGGTGTCGGCCGATCTCGGCAATGAGAAGCAGTGCCGGCGCGCTCTCGCCGAGTATCCCGGTATCACCCACGTCTTCTATTGCGCCCGCGCCAAGCACCGCGAAGTCGGCGTCGAAAGCGTAGAAGAGAATGTCGCCATGCTGAGCAACGTGCTCGACGCGGCAGAGCATGCGGCGCGTGATTTGCGCCACGTGCATCTCGTCGAGGGCGGCAAGTGGTATGGCCTGCACCTCGGGGTGCGCTATCCGACGCCGGCGCACGAGGACGACCCGCGGCACATGCCCCCCAACTTCTATTACGATCAGGAGGACCTGCTTCGGACCCGCCAGCAAGGCCGCGCGTGGACCTGGTCGGCGTCCCGCCCGAACGTCATCTGCGATTTCGCTCCGGAGCGACCGCGTAATCTCATTTCCATTATCGGCGCCTATGCCGCTATCTGTGCGGAGTTGGGAACTCGGTTCGACTTCCCCGGCAAGCCCGGCAACTTCACCGCGCTGACGGAGCTGACCGACGCCAGCCTGCTAGCGCGCGGGATGGTGCACATGGCGACGAACCCGGCTTGCCAGAACCAGGCCTTCAACATCACCAACGGCGACCTGATCCGTTGGGAGCGCGAGTGGCCGCGCATTGCTCGTCTGTTCGGGCTCGAGCCCGGCACGGTTCGCACACTGCCGCTGACGCGCTGGATGTCCGATAAGGAACCCGTATGGGAACGGATTGTCGAGAAGCACGGGCTCGTGCCGCGGCGGCTCGACGAGGTGGCTTTGTGGGGCTTCGCCGATTTCGTATTCGGGCAGGATTACGACGTCGTCTCGAATCTCAACCGGCTGCGCCGTTCCGGATTCCACGACATCGTTGATACCGGCGAAATGCTGATAAGCCAGCTTCAGCAATACCGAGATGCCCGCATTCTGCCCTGAGTGATCACTGGTATAAAAGCAGTGCAGCGACGGAATAGGAGCTGAGAGAATGCAGTTCGAAAGGGTTCTCGTCACCGGAGCTGGCGGTCTCCTCGGAGCCTACGTCGTCAACGAGCTGAGGGGGCGGGCGCAGGTGTCGGGCTTGGATATCGCGCCACCCAGAGTGGACATTCCCTTCACCCAGGGCACGGTTGAAAATCCGGCTCTCGTGGAAGAGGCCTGCCGGGGCCAGGATGCGGTCGTTCACATCGCTGCGCGGCCAGACATCTGGAGCGGTAGCGGCACCGAAATCATGCAGACCAACGTCGTTGGCACTTGGAATGTTCTGGAAGCCGCCGAGCAGGCCGGAGTGAAACGCGTGATTCTAACCTCCAGCGACTCGGTCCTCGGCTACACGGTGATGTCGAGCGCGATGATCCCGCCCGACTATCTCCCGGTCGATCAGGATCACCCCCTCCGGCCTACCGATCCTTACGCGCTGAGCAAGATGCTCTGCGAGAACATGGGCCGCAGCTTCTCGCTGCGCGGCAAGATGGAGGTGCTCGTTATCCGCCCGGTTTACGTCCTTTACCCCGAGTTCGAGTGCGAGGTGCGAGCTCGGGCTGCCAATCCGAACGGCTACAAAGGGCCAGAAGCTGGCGGCCGGCAGCCCGCTGGCGGCGGCCCCATGTGGCACTACGTCGACCCGCGCGATCTCGCCCGCGCGTTCCGCCTGGCACTGGAAGTCAAGAACCCGCGTTTCGCGGCCTACGTCATTTCGGCCCGCAACACGCTCGCCCCCGAGCCGACAACCGAGCGGCTCGCCCGCATCATGGGCCGGCGCATTCCGGTGAAGAAGCCCGAGGTCTATGATCGGTACCCCTATGCGCCGCTCTACGATCTTGCGCCGGCACGCGACGATCTCGGCTTCGAGGCCGAGCACGACATGCGAAGCCTGCTTTATGCCACCGCGTAAGCCGGAACGGTCCGATGCCAGTGCTCCACACCGCCCATCTCAAAGCCCATCCGCATGCGGTCGAGCTTTACAAGGCCCGCCTGCTCCGGCATGCGCGCAACAGCCTAGAGCGGGAGCCCGGTGGGTGCCTTCGTTTCGATGTGCATCAGGACCGGAGCGATCCGACGCTGTTCTTCCTGATCGAGGTCTACCGCGACAAGGCCGCGCTGGAGGCACATCGCACCTCACCGCACTTCCTCGAATATCTAAAGGATACGAAGGACTGGGTTACAGATCGCCAGTGGTGGTACTGGAATGAACTCGAGCTACCCGCCAGTCACACTCCCGTGGAGACCTCTTGACGCCCACAAGGAGTCTCCCGCTTTTCGAGAATTGCGGCGCGCTTTTCAGAATCGAGTGGTCGGAGATTGCCGCCGACGATGGAGAGATTGTTGAGCTCTCCGAGCATCCGGCGCTGTTGAGACAGCCACGAGCCCTTGGGCATAGTTGTGCGCCGGGGATGAACAGGCATTGCCCGAGTGTATTCTTGCGCCAGAAGATGGGCTTTTGACTGAAAACCACGTCTCGCAGCTGATCGACGGAAATTGGATCGCGCAGGACGGGGTGATGTTGCTGTTGGGCTTCGAGAATTCTGTTGAAATCCTTGATGACAGGCTCGCGGAGAGCGTGGACGCCGCATGTCCTTTGTCTGGGAAGTTCACCTCTTGCGGCGGCGCGTTCCGCTAACATCACACCGAGGGTTTGGCTGCTCGCCCGGAGGATCTGGATCGTATTTTCGCGGGCGGATTGAGCTGCTTTTTCGTCAGCAGATTCCTCCGCTGGGGTATCGCTCTCGACGATGCGCCCTTTGAAATGCCGTTGGGCAAGGTGATAGAGGGCGCGCCCAAGGGCGAGCTGGACCATGGCCAGATTGTTCAAGCTTTGCGCGATCTCGGGATGAGTGGGGTCGAACGCCTTCTCACGATTCTCCAGCGCCTTCTTGTGCAGGGCCTCGGCTTCGGAGTGGCGGCCAAGGAGATCGACCGCAACGGTCAGATTGTTGAGAGTTTCTGCGAGACGGTGATCATCAGGATGGAGGCTCTCCTGGCGCAGCTTCAGCGCACGGCTATGCAGCGGCTCCGACTGCGCGCGATCCGGCGGGCGCGCATCGCATGCGAGAGAGCCTGCTGCAGATCGCCCTCGCGGTAGAAGTGCGCGGCGTCTTGATAGGCGCTTTCCCAGATCTGCGGCGGTCCACCTTCTGCTAGCGATTTTCCGATTAGTAGGCTTTCAATGGCCGAGAAAATCACGAGCGCAATCAGAAGACCTTTGTCGCTCCGCCCGCTTCCTAGCCGCCGTCACCCGCCGCGCGTCATCGTGGCCCTCCCGGAAATTGAACCAGTCGCAAGATTAGCAGCAGTCGGACGAAAAGAGCAGGCGAGACAAGGCCGGATCTGACCAAGCTTCCTAATCAACTGACTTTCCGAGGGAAGTTAGGCTGCTGAGATAGGATCTGCAGCTCCGATACTAGATGATGAGACTCACGTGCCAGTTCTCATCTTCATCCTCTTTGGTGCGCAAGCCTTTTCAGCAGCTTGCGCATCGTCGTACCCCACTTGCGGGGTACGACGCGCTCATCTCTCGCCTCTCAACTCAAGGCTCCGAACCAGATCGAGCTCCAACTCCACCTGCAGCCCGGTGCCATCAGACCGAAGCTCCAGCCGGCCACCCCAAGCGTCCGCAATCTCTTGCACGATGGCAAGGCCGAGGCCGGCTCCCGTGCCCACCTCGTCGAGACGACCTCCGCGGGCGAGGACTTCGCTCATCCGCTCAGGCGGAATCCCGGGGCCATCGTCGGAAATGAGCAATTTCGCGCGCTTGCCCTCTGCTCGCGCTTCGATGCGGACAGCACCCTGGGCATGTCTCGCTGCGTTGTCGAGGAGGTTACCGATCGCCTCGGCCAGATCGTCGACATCGATCCGCGCCAGGAGTTGCGGTGAGCACTCGACCGTCCAGGCGAGCCGAGCGCCATCAGGCGTCCGCATCATGACGGCGAGCACGCGGTCAATCACCTCGCGGACGCGGGTGCGGGCCGGGGCGGCGGCGCTTTTCATCCGCGCGCGGGCCAGCTCGCGCTCGACATGGCGGCGCATCGCCGTGGCGACCTGCTCGATGTCGGCGGCGATGTCCGCTTCCCCTTTCTGCCGCAGCCGCTCCACGTCGCCGGTCAGCACCTGGAGCGGAGTCTTGAGCCCATGGGCAAGATCGGCGGCTCGCGCCCGTGCCCGTTCAGCTTCGTGCTCGCGCGCCTCCAGCAGGGCGTCGACCTCGGCAGCCAGCGGCTGCACCTCCTTGGGGAAGGCTGTGCCGAGGCGCGTCGCGTTGCCCTCGCGGATGCCGGTGAGGCGCTTGCGAATGGTTGCCAGCGGGCTCAGGCCGAACGTGACCTGCGCGTAGGCGGCCGCGATGAGAACCGCTGCAATGACAGCAAGGTAAGGCAGCAGATCGGCGGCGAACGCCCGGGTGGCCGCTGTGATTTCGCGGGCATCGATCGCGACAGCAGCTCGGATGGACGCGTTACCAAGGCGCGCCGGTAGTCTGACGCTGCGCTCCACGGCGAGAAGCTCTGCACCAGCCGGTCCGATGATCCGATGCCGATGAACGACGCTGTCGGCCAACTCGTCGCCCGGCAAGGATAGATCGCCGTCCCAAAGGGACCGCGACCGCAAGACGGCATCTCCCGCCTGGACCTGCCAATAGAGGCCTGACAGGGGTTGGTCGAAGCGGGGATCCGCAAGCACATCGGCGACAACCAGCGCTCCGTCGGTGTCGCGGTCCAGGTTTGCGATGATTTGGTCGAGATAGACGCCGAGCTCGCTCTCGATGCGGCGCTCGACGTGCCTCTCGAACAGGAGCACCAGGCCCAGTGCTGCCAGAGCCAATGCCGCAACGATCGAGAGCGCACCGGCAAGAAAGAGCCGAAGTCGAAGCGAGCCGCCGTTCATGCGTCCTCGGCAGCGATGAGGTAGCCGAAACCGCGCCGTGTCTCGATCGCGCCGGGCCCGAGCTTCTTCCGCAGGCGCGCCACGATGGCCTCGAGCGCATTCACCTCGTGCGCATCGTCGTCGCCGTAGAGGTGCTCGAGCAGCTCCGGTCCCGGCACGACCCGCTCCTTGTGATGCATGAGATAGGCGACGAGGCGATACTCGAGCGGTGACAGCGCGACCGGTACGCCGTCCTTCGTCAGCCGCATCTGCCGGAGGTCCAACGTCAGCGAGCCTGCCTCGATCACCGAGCCGGCGTGACCGGCCGAACGCCGGATGACGGCGCGCACGCGAGCGACAAGCTCTTCCATGCGGAACGGCTTGGGCAGGTAGTCGTCCGCCCCGGCATCGATACCCTCGACCCGCTCCGACCAGGAGCCGCGGGCCGTCAGCACCAGCACGGGCATGGCGCGGCCGGCGGCACGCCACCGTTTCAGCACCGCCAAACCGTCGATTTTGGGCAGGCCG
>Ga0180216_1002211_pt1 | contig 16516 bp, 11 predicted proteins | sample eDN3rd37CBELigMG_FD_128879 | JGI IMG/M metagenome (GOLD analysis project Ga0180216, IMG submission 128879) | Enriched Miracle-Growth compost microbial communities from Emeryville, California, USA - eDNA 3rd pass 37_C BE-Lig MG (version 2)... ... | reverse complement strand
GGCGAACGAGTGGACGCGCGACGAGATGGCCAAGTGGGGGCTGGAGAACGCCCACCTGGAGCCCTGGGGACCGTTCGGCCGGGGCTGGACGCTCAAGCGGTTCTCGGCCCAGGTGATCGAGCCCCAGTGCATCCCGCTGATCGCCGTCCCCAAGGCGTGGTCGCCGTCGCTCGAAGGTGGGCTCACCGCCGAGGTGATCCACTTCGACGCCAAGACCGAGGCCGACTTTGAGAAGTACAAGGGGAAGCTCAAGGGCGCCATCGTCCTGACGAGTCCCACGGTCGACGTTCCCGCCCGCTTTGAGCCCCTGGCCAGCCGCAAGACCGACAAGCGGCTGCTCGACCTGGCCGACGCCCCCGAGCCCGGCCAGCCCCGCGCCGGCCGCCCACGCCAGGGACCGCTTCGGCCCGAGTCCAAGCCCGACGCGGCGAAAGGTCTCTCGCCGATGGAGTTGCAGGCGAGGAAGCGCGCGTTCCTGGCCGAAGAGCGCCCCGCGCTGCTGATCGACCCCAGCCGCAACGGCGACGGCGGCACGCTCTTCGTCCAGGCGGCCGAGGTCTTCACGCCCGCTCCCGAGCCGACCGAAGAGGGCGCCCCTCCCAAACGGGTTCGGGCGTGGGACAAGGACGCCGACGTGATCCCCCAACTCATCATGGCCAAGGAGCACTACAACCGGCTGGTCCGGATGCTCGCCGCCGGCGAGTCGATCAAGATGGCCGTGGAACTGGCCGTCGAGTACCAGGATGAGGACTTGAATTGCCACAACACCATCGCCGAGATCCCCGGAACCGACCTCAAGGATGAGATCGTCATGCTCGGCGGTCATCTCGACTCGTGGCACGGCGGCACCGGCGCGACCGACAACGCCGTCGGCTGCGCGGTGGCGATGGAGGCCGCCCGGATCATCAAGGCCCTCGACCTCAAGCCCCGCCGCACGATCCGCGTGGCTCTTTGGACCGGCGAGGAGCAAGGCATCTTCGGCTCCAAAGCTTATGTCGAAGAGCACTTCGGCAAGCGCGGCGATGACGGGAGCGAGGGGACGAAGCCGGAACACGACAAGCTTTCCGGCTACTTCAACCTCGACAACGGCACGGGCAAGATCCGCGGCGTCTATCTTCAGGGCAACGAGGCGGTTCGGCCGATCTTCCGCAAGTGGCTCCAGCCGTTTCGGGACATGGGCGCCCAGACGCTCTCGATCGCCAACACCGGCGGCACCGACCATCTTTCCTTCGACGCGGTCGGCCTGCCCGGCTTTCAGTTCATCCAGGACGAGATCGAGTACGGCACCCGGACGCACCACTCCAACATGGACCTCTACGACCGCGCCCAAGTCGACGACCTGAAGCAGGCCAGCATCATCATGGCCGCCTTCGTCTACAACACCGCCATGATGGACGAAAAGCTGCCCCGCAAACCCGCCCCCGCCCCGAAGCCCGCCGAGTCGGCGCCCCAGGCCGCCGGAAATTAGCCGGCGTCGGGCCGGCTTATCATCCACCGTCGCCGGGGCCCGCTCGCCCCGGCGATGGCGGCTTGTCGCCGGGACGCCCAGACCATTCTCCCGGCGGAGACTTCGATTCCGTTGTACTACATCTGGTCGCTTGCCGACCACGTCGGCATCGGCGACAATCCGTGGCACGCCCGGCCGAGCGCAACCGTCGGGAATCCGAACGCTTCCGCAGGAGCAAAGTCCAATGGAACGAGACCAGGCCAAGGACTTCGATCAGGAACTCCTCAACCTCTACGACGACTTCGCGCACGGCCGCCTGAGCCGCCGCGATTTCGCGCGGAAGGCGGCCGCCTTCGCCGTGGGCGGCGTCACCGCCGAGGCTCTGATCGAGCGACTCAGCCCCAACTACGCCCTCGCCCAGCAGGTGGCGCCCAGTGACCCCCGGATTCACACCGAATACGTCACCTACGAATCGCCCAAGGGGGGAGGGAAGATCAAGGGCCTCCTCGGCCGCCCAAAGGCCGGTGACGCCAAGTATCCGGCGGTCCTCGTCATCCACGAGAATCGCGGGCTGAATCCGTACATCGAGGACGTCGCTCGGCGTCTGGCGGTCGCGGGGTTCCTGGCCCTCGCCCCCGACGCCCTGAGCCCGCTGGGTGGTTACCCGGGCGACGACGACAAGGGGCGCGAGCTGCAGGCGAAGCGAAACGGCGAGGAGATGACCGAAGACTTCATCGCCGGCGCCGAATACCTCAAGGTCCACCCGAATTCGACGGGCAAGGTCGGGGCGGTCGGCTTCTGCTATGGCGGCGGCATCGTCAACACGCTCGCCGTGCGTATCCCGAAGACGATCTCAGCCGGAGTTCCCTTCTACGGCCGCCAGCCCCGGCCCGAAGACGTGGCGAAGATCGAAGCCCCGCTCCTGATCCACTACGCCGGGCTGGACACGAGGGTCAACGAAGGGTGGCCCGCCTTCGAGAAGGCGCTGAAGGCGTCGGGCAAGACGTATGAGGCCTTCACTTACCCGGACGTCAACCACGGGTTCCACAACGACACAACCCCGCGTTACGACAAGGAGGCGGCGGAACTCGCGTGGGAGCGGACCATCGCGTTCTTCAAGAAGAACTTGGGCTGACAGGGCCGCATCTTGGAGACGACCTGAGTGGCGGTGCCGCCGGAGATCGTAGCGGCGTCCGGGCCCCGGATAGCCCGCCCGGACGCCCACAAGCGGCATCGTCACTTTCGCGACTTTCATTCGCGGTCATCCACGACTCGCTTCCGCGTTCATCCGTGAAATCGAGCCTTTCGGCTCCCCAGCGCCCGCTATTCCTCTCCGCGCCCTCCCTGGGTGGAACGGAGACCGATGCAATACCCGCGCGCGGGGCGGCCCCACACCCTGCGCAAGGCGATCGGTCGGCGCTCCGATCCTGATGATTCCGATCGGGCGGGAATGCCCCCGAAGAAGTCATCCGGGATGAAGGGCGGCGCCGGTCAAGGCCAACTTTTCATCAGCGCGAGCGCGCTCACCCGGCAAGTTTTCCAAATTTCTGAAAAATCAGCGCGAGTTCCGCGGATCTTCTGAATTGGGACGGTCTCGGCCGTCGCCGGCTCTTTGGAAATTCAGAAGGATCGACGCGCGGCGCGGCGTGAAAAAAAGCGCCGAACGAAGCCAATCCGGGATACAGGAAATCGGCGCGATTCGCGTCCTTGGTCGTGGTGTCGCGGCGTGAAAAAGCGCCGAACGAAGCCAATCCGGGATACCGGAAATCGGCGCAATCCGCCACCTCGCACCTTATGGCATGGCGTGAAAAATCGCCGAACGAAGCCAATTCGGGATTCCAGGGTCCGGCGCAATTCGTGATTCCATAACGACTTGCTTCGAGGCGATCCTTAATCCCGCCGCGCCGAACGAACCCAATCGCGCGGGGCGACAACCTAGGCGGCGGTCTGCTTGGCCGGCTTCTTCCGGGGCTGGGGCTGGTGCTTCCAGCGGCGATGGAGCCAGAGGTACTGGCTGGGGTCCTGGCGGATCAGTTCCTCCAGGACGCTCGTGTACCGTTGGGTCAGCAACCGGGCGTCGTCGGCTCCGCCGGTGAACTCGCCGGGCTCGATGATCTGGGCGCATCGAAGCTCGTAGCGGAAGCCGGGGCCGGTTCGCCGGGCGACGCCGACAACCACCGGGGCGTTGTGTTCGATGGCCAGAAGCGCGATCGCCTTGTGGGTCGAGGCCGGCCTGCCGAAGAAGTCGACGAACAGCCCGCGCTGGCCGGCGTCCTGGTCGGCGAGCATGGAGAGGGGCTTGTTCGACTCCAACACTTCGACGATCTGATCGTAGCCCCCCGACTTGGGGATCATTTTCTGGCCGGTTCGCTCGCGGAAGGAGAGGAGGTAGCGCTCCAGGTAGGGGTTGTCGAGCGTCCGGGCGACGGAGTACGTCGGGAAGCCGAAGAGGCCGAAGACGTAGCCGGCCATCTCCCAGTTGCCGTAGTGGCCGCTGAGCATGATCATCGGCTTCTGGGACAAAAGTCGGTCCAGGACCGGCTCGTGCCCCACCAGCTTGATGTACTTGCGATAGTTCTCCAGGCTGATCCTCCGGGGCGTGTGGAAGATCTCCATGAGCATCATGCAGAAGTGGCGATACACCCCGCGAACCGTCTGGTCGCGCTGGGCTTCGGTCATTTGGTCGCCATAGGCCATGCGAAGGTTCTCAAGGCCCACCACGCGATGGCGCTTGTCCACCGAGTACATCACCCAGCCGAGGAAGCGGGCGACGGCGTAGGCCTGAGCCATCGAGAGCGATTGCGCGAAGGCCACGATTCCCCGGACCAGGAGATAGACGAGGTAATCGAGCCAGGGGCGCTTGACCTTGCGGCGAGCCATCGGTGGTCACTCCGTTGACCGGGAACAACGCGGCGGGAAGTCCGGGGAGTATGGCTCCCCCGGCGGGAACCGTCAAGGCGCTCCGAGGGCCTCCGCGGGGCGCTGGCGGCCCCCGGTGGAATCGGTTCGGGACCCCTCGGTCTTACAACCGCGCGAGGCCGCGCATTTCGACCCGCGCGAAACATCGGCCGCAAAAGACGCTGACGATTGATCTTGCATCCACGCCGCGAATCGACACAATAATGGCGACGGGAACAAGGCCATCGGCGGGAAAAATGATCCAACCGCCCGCGTGGATTGGGGTACAATGTCATTGCATGCCCTGATCGCCGCGGCGACGCCGACGCTTCCGGCCGTTCGCGCTCGACGACATCGCGTTGAGTACGGGTTCTCTTCCCCTTAGAGGAGTTGGCGCCATGCCCGAAACGGTTGTTCACTTCCAGATTCGGATGCCTCCCATTCTGCATGAGCAGCTCGCGAGCTGGGCGAAGGACGACAAGTCCTCGCTCAACGCGCTGATCGTCGGCATTCTTGAAAAGGCGATCGAGCAGCGCGGGAAGTCGGGTTCCGACTGACCAACGCCTCTCGAAGCGGTACTCCCCCAGAGGGCGAGACGCCATGCGGCGCCGCGACGGCCGTGGGGCCGAGGGCCAGCCGTTGGGGTTCCATTCCTCCTTGGGCGTCTCGTGAAATTCCCAAACTGCCCTTGAGTTTGGCCGCTCCGGCAGTTATCCTCCTGGGCGTATTCCCCGATAGCTCAATCGGTAGAGCGAGCGGCTGTTAACCGCTAGGTTCAAGGTTCGAGTCCTTGTCGGGGAGCTTGAAGAAGTCGGTCTCTCCCGGCCCCACCGGTCGGGAGCGCGCCCGCCGGGGGCTTTCCCCGCCCCTTGTTTTGTTTTGAGAATTTCCCAGACCAAATCCCCGATAGCTCAATCGGTAGAGCGAGCGGCTGTTAACCGCTAGGTTCAAGGTTCGAGTCCTTGTCGGGGAGCTAAGGCGACGCCCGCCGCACGGCGGGCGTCGCCTCCTTTCTTTCCCGCGATCAGCGGCTCGGGCTACTCGGTCGAGGCCAGAATGACGAGGGAGTGGGCCCCCACCAGATAGGGCGTCATGACCGCCACGGCGGGGCCCGCGTCCAGGTCGACGATGTCCTCGGGCGATTCGAGCGACGTGTCGACGAGCCGCCGCCAGGGCCGGCCCGAGGGGGCCGACGGGACGTTGAAATGGATGTCGTGGCCGTCGGCGTTCATGGCGACGTAGAAGTCGCGGTCCACGACCCCGGGGCGGTCGCATCGCCGGCCGTCGAGGGCGAAAGCCAGAGAGCGGCTGGCGGGCGAGAAGTCGGGCCGCGCCGGTTCCACGCCGTGCCAGAGGATCTCGGGCGGCTGACCGCCGGGGCCGCCGCCGAAGAACGTCTTGCGGCGGAAGACCGGGTGGGCGAGCCGTAGGGCGATTATTTTCTGGACGAAACGGAGGAAGCCGGCGTTCTTCGTCGCCAGCGTCCAATCCACCCAGCTTGTCGCGTTGTCCTGGCACCAGGCGTTGTTGTTCCCCCCCTGGGTTCGGAGGAACTCGTCGCCGGCGAGGATCATGGGGACGCCCTGCGAGATCATCAGCGTCGCCATCAGGTTGCGCGCTTGACGCTGGCGGAGGCGGTTGACGGCCGGGTCGTCGGTGGGTCCCTCGACGCCGCAGTTCCAGCTCAGGTTGTCGTTCGAGCCGTCGCGGTTGCCCTCGCCGTTGGCCTCGTTGTGCTTTTGGTTGTACGAAACCAGGTCGTTGAGCGTGAATCCGTCGTGGCAGCAGATGAAGTTGATGGAGTGAAGGGGGCTTCGGTCGTGGTACAGATCGTCGCTGCCGCAGATCCGGGTGGCCAGCGCCGAGGTCATGCCCGGATCGCCCCTCCAGAAGCTCCGAACGTCGTCGCGATACCGGCCGTTCCAGTCCGACCACCGCCCTCCCCCCGGAAAGGAGCCGACCTGATAGAGCCCGGCCGCGTCCCAGGGCTCGGCGATCAGCTTGGTGTCGTAGAGGAGCGAATCCTCGGAGATCAGGTTGATCGTCGGCGGGTGGACCAGCACGTTGCCCCGGCGGTCGCGTCCCAGGATCGACGCCAGGTCGAACCGAAAGCCGTCGACGCCCGCCTCGGCCACCCAATTCCGCAGGCACGAGAGCAGCAGGTTGCGCACGACCGGATGATCGCTGTTGAACGTGTTGCCGCAGCCGGAGAAGTTCAGGTAGTTCCCGCGCTGATCCAGCATGTAGTAAAGCGGGTTGTCGAGCCCGCGGAAGTTGTAGGTCGGGCCCCCCTCGCCGCCTTCGGCCGTGTGGTTGAAGACGATGTCGAGGATCACCTCAATGCCGTGATGATGAAACTCGTCGACCATCGCGCAGAACTCGTCCCACGGCTCCGATCGCCGGGGATCGGTGGCGTAGGCGGCCTTTGGGGCCGAGAACGAGATCGGGTTGTATCCCCAGTAATTAAGCAATCGCTCGCCGGTCAGCGGATTGACGAAGGCGCAATCGGTCTCGTCGAAGTCGTCGACGGGCAGCAGCTCCACGGCGGTGACGCCCAGCCAGCGGATGTGGTCGAGCTTCTCGGCCAGACCGTCGAACGTGCCGGGATGCGTGACTTCGGAACTGGGATCGATCGTGTAGCCCCGCAAGTGAAGCTCGTAGATGATCGTGTCTTCAAGCGGCGTCCGCGGCCGGACGACGCCGTTGCGGTCGGTCATCGACTTGCCCATAAGGCTCCGTCTCGGCACATTCGTCCTAACGCCCCAGGGCTGGCTGCAAGAGACGGCGCGGGAGTAGGGGTCGAGCAGGATCACGGTCGGATCGAACCGGAACCCGTCCTCGCGCGGGCCGTCCACGCGGTAGCCATACCAAAATTCCGCGGGAAGCCCGTCGACCCGAACGTGCCAGTGGTCTCCGGTGCGGTTCAACCGGCCGTCGAGCGGGATTTCGGTCTCGAAGCCCGTGCTGCACGGCTCGCCCAGGACGAGCCAAACGGCGGTCGCGTAGCGCGAGACCACCGCGAAATTCACGCCGTCGGGGGTGGGCGCCGCGCCCAGGGGGAGCGGGTGGCCGCGGCGGACGCTCAACACCCGGTCCCGAAACTGGTATTCCTTTCGAGCCGGCCTGGCGACCGAGGTTGGCGAGTCCATCGGCATTCCCGTTCCTTGTTCCGGCCGCTCGGCGATCGCCCGGGGGCCGTGGACCTTCGCTGCTGGAGACAAATCCTGAACGCGATGTCCGCGAAAGAGAAGAGCCGACTCCCCCGCTCCGCGACCGCGACGGGGGGATATCGGCCCTAATACAATACAAGTCGGAGGTGGAATTGGGACGCTGGAGGCCGCGCCCGGTCTCTTTTCGGCGGGAGCCGAAATCTCAACGCTCGTTGCCGGCGCGATCGGTGGAGCCGGTTCGGCCGCCTCGCGAGGCGTTGGCGTACGACGCGGTCAGCGCGCCCAGCAGGGCGGCGCGGCGCCCCGCTCGATTGGAATGGGTCCGTCGACGAACCCGGGCCACGGCCCCCGCCCACTCGAAGCCACCATGAACCGACGCGGACTTCTTGCTCTGACAACCATCGTCGCTCATCAAACGAAACACTCCTTGTGGCGGCCCGCCCGCGAAAGCGTCCGGGGCACCGCTCCACCATGTCCAAGCACACCGAGGAGCGCGCGCCCCTCGCGAAACGCGGCGTCCTCCGTTGAAGGAGCGCGCCGCCGTCGTCGTTCACCGAGCATCCGGTCGCGGAGCGGTCGCCGGGAAGGCGGGAGCCCCCCGTCAGGCCGATCGTCGCGAGCCTCCCCAACTCAACCGAGGCGGGAAAAACCGACGCACCATCATAATCGGACGGGGTCGGCCGGGACTTCAGCGCAATCGTCGCGGGTTGGCGGCGGTTCGTCGAGTCCAGTCGGTTTCCCAATTTATCAACCACATCGAGGCGCGTCCATGCGAAAAAAGGCCATTCCGCGGACGACCTTTTTGGAAAAGCTCGGGGGAGGTGCATCGCCCGTCGGGGAGCGGCCGGCGGCCTGGAGTTGATCGTCTTTTACCCTTTAAGGTGGTGGGCCGACAGTTGGGCGATGAGAAGAAGCGTGCTGAACCCGTTGAAGACGCCGTGCGTGACCATCACGGCCAGGAGGCTTCCCGTTCTTTGGTAAAGGCCGCCCAAGACCAGCGAGAGGACGAACAGAGCGACGGGGGCCGGCCATTGATTGCCGTGCATCGCGGCGAACAGTACCGAGGTGACCACGACGGCGAGTTGGGAGCCCGGTTCGACTCCGGGAGTCGCGCCCGGCGTTGCCGAGGACGCCTCCACCGGTTCCGCGGGTGGGTCGGGCGGCGGGAGGGTGGAATGGGGCCTGGGGTCGAAGAGGCGCGTCAGCCACCGTTGGAGAATCCCCCGGAACATCGTCTCCTCGACCAGGGGAGCCAGGAAAACCGTCGTAAAGAGGGCGAGCGCGGCCACGGCGGGGGTGAACTGGTCCATCATCATCTTCTGGACCTCGTGTTCCCTCACGCTCCAGATGCTGGTGGCGATCATCTGGATGGCGTAGGTCGCGGGCGTCGCCAAAAGCGCGGCGATCACTCCAAACCAGACCTGAAGCGGCCAGTGTTCCACGAACAGACCAAGGTCCGGCGGCCCAACGCGCGACAACAGCCGGAGAAGCGGAAATCCGATGACGCAGAACGCGAGGTTGGCCACGCAGGTCAGAAGAATGGTCTCCAGGGGAGTCAGGCGTTGCGCCTCGTTAACGGACTCGTCCGCCCGCGGCGCTCCCGGCGCGGCCTTGGCCGCGACGTGGTCTTCCGCCCGGCCGGCGCCGCTCGGAGCTCTCAACGCGGCGTATCCGTGTCCCACGATGATGTTCGACCCGAGGTAGAGCAGAACCACAAGAAGAATCGTCCCCGCTCCCCAATGAGCCGTCGGCAGCGGTCGAATGGGGCGCCGGGGCGGAAGAGTCAGGCCCCTCGCGATTCGCTGAAACGCCCAGATCCAGGCGGCGACCATGCCGAGCAAGATCGCCAGGAACAAGAGGGAGAGCGAATACAGGATTAACCGTTCAATATGGACGAACGTCAATGGAACCTCGGTCGGCTGGTCGGTTCGCGGGCGAAGGGAGGACCTTGCTCCCAGGCAAATCCTAACAGCCGCGCGGGGGGGCGGCCACCTTGTGAAGAACTTGAGGGGCGTCTAGAATCGGCGGTTTGAATTCCGCGCGACGGCGCGAGCGCTCTGGGAGTTGAACTGTCCGATGCTCGATGTCTCCAGCCAACTTGAGATCCTTCGACGGGGGGTCGACCGGATCGTCCCCGAGGCCGACTTCATCAAGAAGCTGGAGCGGTCGGTCCGCGAGAACAAGCCCCTGCGCGTGAAGTACGGCATCGACCCGACGGGCATCGACGTTCACCTCGGCCACACCGTCCCGCTCCGCAAGCTCCGTCAGTTTCAGGACCTTGGGCACACGGCGGTCATCATCATCGGCAACTACACCGCGCTTGTCGGCGACCCTTCGGGCCGCGACGAGACTCGATCGGCTCTCACTCGCGAGCAAGTCGCCGACAACGCCCGCGACTACCTCAAGCAGGTCGGCCGAATCATCGACCTCGACCGAGCCGAAGTTCACCACAACGGCGACTGGTTCGGCAAGTGGTCGTTCCTGGATGTCCTGGATCTTCTGCGGCACATGACCCTCGGACAGATCTCGGCCCGGGAGGACTTCGCCAAGCGGATCGCCGCCGAGAAACCCGTTTATCTCCACGAATGCCTTTATCCGCTGATGCAGGGCTGGGACTCGGTGGAGATCGAGGCCGACGTTGAGTTGGGCGGAACCGAGCAGCTTTTCAGTCTTTTGGTGGCCCGCCAGCTTCAGCCCCTCCGCAAGCAGGAACCGCAGGTCGCAATCACCATGCCGATTCTGGTGGGGACCGACGGCGTCCGCCGCATGGGCAAGAGCCTCGGGAATTATATCGGCGTCGCCGATGAACCCGACAACATGTTCGGCAAGGTGATGAGCGTCCCCGATGAGCCGATGGAGCAGTACTTCACCCTTCTAACCGATCTGCCGACCGACCGGATCAAGGAACTACTCGCCCCGGGCGTCAATCCGAGGGACTCCAAAGAGGCGCTGGGCCGGGCGATCGTCGCCCAGTACCACGGCGAGGAGGCCGCCGAGCGCGCCGCCGCCGAGTTTCGCCGCCGGGCCTCGGGCGCGGACCCGGAGGACATCCCAATCGCCAAGCTCTCGGCCGACAAGCTCGACGCCGAGGGCCGGATTCCCGCCCCCTTGTTGCTTAAGGAGCTGGGGCTGGAGTCGAGCACGTCCAACGCCCGCCGGGTGATCGAGCAGGGCGGGTTCAACATCGGCCCGAACCGCGAGCCGATCACCGATCCGAAGGCCCTGGTTCAGGTCGCCGACGGCCTCGTCGCGCGGGTCGGCAAGCGCAAGATCGCGCGGATTCGACTCGTCTGATTCCCGTTCCCTCCCTCGTTTCGCGCTGGCGCGATGGTGACGGCATGGCCAAGCATGGTTTCGGCATAATCGGCTGCGGGATGATCGCGGAGTTCCACACCCGGGCGATCAACGAGATCAACGGCGCGCGGGTTGTCGCCGCCTATAGTCGATCCAAGGCGAACGCCGAGAAGATCGCCGGGCTCGCCGGGAAGGAGTGTCGGATCTACGACGACCTGACCGCGATGCTCCAGCATCCGGAGGTCGACGTGGTCTGCGTCTGCACCCCCAGCGGCGCCCACATGGAGCCGGCGGTTCAGGCGGCCCGGGCCGGCAAGCACGTCGTGGTTGAGAAGCCTTTGGAGATCAACCTCGCCCGGTGCGACGCGATCATCGACGCTTGCGACAAGGCGGGCGTCCGCCTCTGCACGATCTTCCCCTCGCGGTTCTCGCCGGCGAACAACCGCTTGAAGGAGGCGATCGACGGCGGCCGATTCGGCCGCCTGACCCTAGGCGACACCCACGTCAAATGGTGGCGCACCCAGGACTATTACGATTCCGGCGGCTGGCGCGGGACGTGGGACCTCGACGGCGGCGGCGCGCTGATGAACCAGGCGATCCACAACGTCGACCTGCTCTACTGGTTGATGGGCGACGTTGACTCGATCGTCGCCCAGACGGCGACACTCGCCCACGTCCGGATCGAGGTTGAGGACACCGCGGTCGCCTGCGTCCGGTTCAAGAACGGCGCGCTCGGCGTCATCGAGGCCGCCACGAGCGCCTATCCGGGGCTCCTGAAGCGCGTCGAGATCCACGGCGATCGGGGCTCGGCCCGCGTCGAGCAGGACGACGTGACGCTTTGGGAGTTCCAGGAGAAGATCCCGAGCGACAACTACATTCTCGCGGCCATCGCCGGTCGGTCGCCCTCGAACTCCGGCGCCAGCGACCCCCGGGGCATCGCCCACGTCGGCCACCGCGACCAACTCGCCGATTTCCTCCAGGCGATCGACGCCGGCCGCGCCCCCCTGGTCGACGGTCGCGAGGGCCGCAAGTCGGTTGAGATCATTCGGGGAATCTACCAGTCCGCCCGAACCGGCCAGGCGGTCAAGCTGCCGCTCGCCAACGACGAAGGATAGTGGTCCGGCCAGCGCGCATAATTTTTGGGCGCGCAAGGCTGGAACGCGAAACCTTTGAATTAACCGCTTCGCTTCGTTGGGGGCTTCATGCGCGGGGTACCGCCCGACCTTCCCCTTGATCGGTTCGTCGGGCGGGAATGTTCCCTCATCGGGATCGGCCGCTTCGAGATTCGCTTCCTGTTTCCGGACGCCGGCGATCTGTGCGTCTACGGTGGGTGGGAGATCCGGGATGGTTCGGGCGGGGTGATTGACCGGTCGCGGGACCATGCGGATCGAGCTTGCCACCGGGCCCACGTGATTCTCGACTCGCCGGTCCAGCGCTTCGTCATCATCCCGCCGACCTCGTTCACGCTCTATTTCGAGAACGGTCACTCATTGACCGTCTTCGACGACTCCGACCAGTACGAGTCGTTTACGATTGAGCCGGACGGCATCCACGTCTGAGCCGTTTCGCCGGGCGATCCGTTCGGGGCGGGCTCTTACATTCCCGCGCCGAGTCGGTATGGTGGAAATGCGGAATTCAGGTCTTCTCACGAGACCGACCGCGCGCGGCAGAGTGGCTCAGGTCCGAGTTTGGATGCGACGTCATGGACCCATCGGCAACGCCTGAAACCAACGAGGGATTCGCCCCATCTCGGGACGCCGAGGCGATCGTCCGGCGGTTCGTCGAGCATTGGGGGGGCATGGCGCGGGCCTGGGGGATTAACTCGTCGATGGGCGAGTTGTTCGCTCTGCTCTACATCACCGGCGAAGACTGGACGGCGGAGGACCTGCGGCGTTGGCTTCACGTCTCGCGCGGCAACGTGAGCATGAATCTGCGCGAGTTGCTGGCCTGGGGCGTGGTTCACAAGCTCCATCGGGCCGGCGAGCGCCGCGAGCTATATCGGGCCGAATCGGATGTCTGGACCCTTTTTCGGCGGATTCTGACGGAGCGCAAGCGTCGCGAGCTGGAGCCGACCCTCGAGGTGCTTGACGTGCTGGCGAGCGCCTCGGAGGGCGCGCCCGAGCTTCAAACGCTCAAGACGCGCGTCGAGCCTCTCCGGCGGTTTTTCCGAATGATCGAGGCGCTCTCGGAGAGGCTGGCGACTCTTGATCCCCGAGACGCGGCCGAACTCGGCGGGCTTCTGGGCCTCGACGATCTCGACGCCGAGGCCGACGCCGCGGTTCGGGAGGGCGGAGCGGAGTAGCCCGCGGCTCTTCGGTGGCCGGCCTCCGTGGGTTCCGGATCGGCGGGGTTTCTCCACCGGCGCGCCGGGCTCGCTTCGAAACAAAGCGATCCCGCGCGACGTGACCGCCGCGCGGGATCGTGAGGTTGACGGACGCCTCCGAGAGACGGAACGACTCAGGGGAAGCTGGGCTGGTTCATGAAGTCGTCCTGGTCGTCTTCCGACTCGGCGTTGGTTTGGGGTTGTTGCTGCTGATCCTGACCGTTGGTCCGCTTTTCCGTGAGTCGCTGCAAGGCCTTGGCGTTGACCGCTTCGGCTCGGCCGACGAGCGGAGCGCCCATCTCGTAGCCGAGGTAGGCGAGGAGCCGACCGATGGTGATGGGCCGAATGCCGAAGCTTCGGGCCTCCTTGATCATCTCGCCGGTCTTGGTGGCGTAGTTGGCCTGCTGGGTGAGGGTGGCCTCGGACTTGTTGCTGTAGAGGTCACGAAGCGGCATGCGGTCGTCGGTCACGTACCAGGCGATCCGGGGGGTCAGCTCGCCGGATTCCTTGCCGAGGTCGGGCGGGGGCAGGTCGTAGACAACCTCGCCGCCGGCCTCCTGGATCATCCGCTTCAGGTCGTCGCGGTCGTCCTTGCCGTCGCGGTTCACGTCGATCTTACCGATCAGGGCGAACTGCATCGGCTCGTTGGGCGACCAGGCGGGCGAGTAAATGATGTCGCCGATCCGCATTGGCTCGATGGGGCTGACGGTGTTGACGATCCGGCCGATGCTGTACTGGTCGCCCACCTGAACCAGTTCAATGGTCCCCTTGGGCTTTTCAGTCGGGATCCCCGGCGCGTTGGCGTCGAAGACGGACATCTTCATCTGCGGACGGGCGCCCTGGCGGCGGTTGATGTCGATGTGCACCTCGCCGCGGTTGAAGTCGACGTAGGTGATGCGGCCGTCGGGACGATCGAGGATATTTTCGCGCTTGTCAAGTTGGTCGCGCTGCTCTCGGATGATCGAGTAGGCCAGTTCGAGCTTGCGCTCGTCGTCCTCTTTCAGCTGCCGGAGCTCGGTGTTGACGTTGGCCAATTCGGTGCGCGTCTGGTCGAGGTCGGTGGTGAGCTGGTCGACTTTGGCGAGCAGGACTTGCCGCTCGTCTTCGTGCTTGCCGTGCTCGTCCTGAAGGTCGGTTCGGCTGTCGGCCGCGGCCTTGGCCTGGATGTCGATTTGCTGTTTGGAGACGCTGGTGGTCGACTCCAGGTTGCGCCTCAGGGCGATGTAGTTGGAGCTGACCTCCGCGTCGAGAAGCGCGGTGTTCTCCAGCAGTTCGAGCAGCCGGTCGAGGGCCGAGATGTAGTTCTTGTTCGGCTCCTTCTGGTACGATGCGACGATCTGCTGGACCTTTTGCTTGGCGTCCTCCAGTTCGGGCCCCTGGGCGCCGGCGGCCTGAGCCCTGGAGAGCGCGGCGTTGATCATGTTGGCGATGCCGGCGAGGCGGTCGTCCACCTTCTTGAAGTGGGTCGCGACCTCGGTCTTGGCGGGGTCGAACTCCTCGGCCCGCGAGCCGACGAGCTTGCGGAACTCGTCATACTGGTTCAGCGCCTCGCTGGCCTGCCGTTGCGCTTTGGACGACTTCTCGGCCTCCGCCTGCAGCAACCCCTCGGCGCGCGCGTAGGACGAGTAGAGGAAATACGAGGTGACGGCCATGATGACCGTCAGCGTCACGAATATCGCGACGGCGATCTTGAGGCCCTGGGATTCGTTAGCGGCGGCCATAAATCATTACTCCCTCCGAGCGGAGCGGTGGCGACCAGCGCGAGTGGCCGATCGGTTTGCTGATACTATGTCACACGGGAAGGGAAAATACGAAAGTTGGGCCGGGAAAACCCACGTGGGCCGGTCGTTGTTTGCCGCGGTTTCCCGACAATCCGCAAGATTGCTCGAATTGTAAAACCCGCGACCTTCAGAATCAAACTCGGCCGAGCCGACAAGAGGTTCAGCGCGACGAACGACTCGGGGTGGGCCCCGAGGGACCCTTGGGACCAGCACGATGGCGAACCGCCCCACGTTCTATATTCTGGACGCCTTTTCCCTAATTTTCCAGGTCTTCCACGCGATCCCCGAAATGACCGGGCCGGCGGGTCAACCCACGCAGGCGGTCTTCGGGATCTTCCGCGATGTTCTGAACCTCCTCCGCGACCGTCGCCCCGACTACCTGGTCGCGGCCTTCGACGGCGATGGCCCCGTCTTCCGCTCGGAAATCTTCGCGGACTACAAGGCCAACCGGGGCGAGATGCCCGCCGACCTGGCGCTTCAGATCCCCGTCCTCCGTCGGGTGTTCGAGGGGTTCCACGTCCCCGTCCTCATCGAGCCCGGCATGGAGGCCGACGACGTGATCGCGACCCTCGCCAGGCGCGGCGAGGAGCGCGGGCTGGACGTCTTCATCTGCACCTCCGACAAGGACGCCCGCCAGCTCCTCAGCGACCAGGTGAAGGTCCTCAACATTCGTAAAAACAAGCTCATGGACATCGAGGCCCTCCACAAGGAGTGGGGAATCCGTCCCGATCAGGTGGTTGACTTCCTCGCCCTGACCGGCGATTCGGTGGACAACGTCCCAGGCGTGCCGGGCGTCGGCCCGGTCCTCGCCGCGAACTACCTCCGCCAGTTCGAGACCCTCGAAAACCTGCTCGCCAACGTCGATCAGGTCAAGGGCCCCAAGAAGCAACAAAGCCTCCGCGACAACGCCGAGGTCGCCCTCCGCGCCCGGCGGCTCGTCGCCCTCCGCGACGACCTGCCGATGGACCTAGACTGGGAGGCCCTGCGCGCGACGGCCCCCGACGTCGAAGCCCTGCGGGCCCTCTGCGTCGAGTCCGGCTTCCACCGCTTCATGGCCGAGCTTGGCGAAGCCCCGGCCCAGTCCGGCGAAGCGCCAAAGCCCGAATGGACCGCCAATTATTTGACGATCGACACGCCGGAAAAGTTCCACGAATTCCTGGGTGAATTGCGCGAACAACCCCGATTCTGCATTGACGCCGAGACGACCTCGCTCAATCCCCTGCTCTCCAGCCTGGTCGGGATCGCGATCTGCTGGGAGGCGGGCAAAGCCTGTTACCTTCCCCTGCGCGGGCCGATCGGCCACCGCCTGCTCGATCCCGAACTGGTTTTGGAGGGACTGCGGCCGATCCTGGCCGACCCGAACATCGAGAAGATCGGCCAGAACATCAAGTACGACATGCTAGCCCTGGGCCGGGCGGGGGTCGCCATCGAGGGGCCGATCACCGACACAATGGTCTTGAGCTACCTGCTCGAAAGCGGTGAGCGCAACCATAGTCTTGATCAACTCTCGATGCGCTTTCTTGATCACGCGATGATCCCAATCACCGAACTGATCGGCAAAGGGAAAAAGCAGGTTCGAATGGACCAGGTGGACGTTCCCCGC
>Ga0180216_1002210_pt1 | contig 16516 bp, 20 predicted proteins | sample eDN3rd37CBELigMG_FD_128879 | JGI IMG/M metagenome (GOLD analysis project Ga0180216, IMG submission 128879) | Enriched Miracle-Growth compost microbial communities from Emeryville, California, USA - eDNA 3rd pass 37_C BE-Lig MG (version 2)... ... | reverse complement strand
CCGCCTCGCCGGTGACACCCGCGCAGGACCGCTCGGCCAGCGCCCGGTCGCCCAGCGCGGACGCCACCTCGTCGGCGGCCTCCATTGCGCGCGCCGTGCAGTCGACGTCGGCCCTGTTCCAGCAGACGGCCACGACGCCCGCCTCCGCCGTACGACCGGTCACCTACTAGACGGTGCCTGGTCACCCAGCGCTCACCGACGCACCGCTGCTTGTCCCGGCCCTGCGTTCGCACAGCATCAGCTGAGTCCAGCCTCGACAACCGGCGGCCTGCTGTCGCAGAGCAGTAGTCCCTGGACGCTGCCTTCCCCCGCGGCGGCGGCACCGGCCGTGGCGTCGTCGCCGATGCGGCCGGCGGCCGGCTCGGCCACGTCGCCCAGCAGCCAGACCCGCACGGGCATGATGCAGCGGACGCCGATGGGTGCGTTGTCCGGGCGACGCGGACTCCGTGGCGGGTCCGGGGGCACTGATCGTGCGCATGGGCCGTGGCGGTGCGTCGCTGCGGCTGGGTGCGTGCAGCCACGCTGCGCGAGTCGGCCGCCAACTTTGACCCGGTCCTGGTGCAGCGCATGGTCGGGTCGGAGTCCGCGTCGCCGCGCCCCACCTTCAGCTCGCCCGGCATGAGCCCCCTCGGCTGTACGCCCAACGAGGCCTTCTGCGACGGCTGTGGACGCTGCTGACGCAGCCGCACTGTGCTCCGTGGAGGGAACGTTGGTGCAGTCACCCTGGATGCCGGTGCACCGGGCGGCCTCGCCTCGTTCAATGCCGCCGACAGCCTCTCGCCGCAAGTGCCGCGGTACCGGCCGGCCGTCCGCGGGTATGGCCGGATGCACCGATCCAGTTCTTGGGTGCGCTGGACGTGCGGCCGCGACTGATGCTGGGCGCTTCAGCGGCTCGCCCTCGCACGCCCCCGACCTCAGGCCAGTGGCGTCGTCCCCAGGCGGCGGGCCCGGCGTGTCGAGAGAGTCCGAGTCGCTGCAGAGCGTCTACGCCGACGAAGTAGCGCCTCGCCCGAGAGAGCGGTTCTAGCAGTGAACAACGTGGCTGACGCGTCGGGCGGCCACGGGTCGGAAACGCGCTGTGCGGGCTAGGTGCTGAGTCAAGCTGGGCTGACGCACACTCTGATGGTCGAGTACACGGAGAACCTGCGTGAGGTCGGCTGCCATTCTGGGTGGACGCGGAAACCTGCCAAAGGGCCCCTCTAACGCGCGTGAGTTAGCCTTTCCTATGCTCCCGCATGGTCGCAGTGGCTGTCGAGCAAGGTGGTGCGGCCCCTCGTCGCCGAGATCGCCGCGGTCGACGCGGAGCTCAGGGCGCTCAACTGGATGCACCTGACGTGCGCCAACGCCACGCTCGACACGCCGACGCCGGCACCGGCGCCCTACGGCAACGCGGCGCCCGCACCATTTGGCGCGATGAGCACGGGCGCCCCCGGCGGCGGCATGTTCGGCTTCTCGAGCGGGTTCGGCTCGCTGTCGACCCAGCAGCAGCAACGCACGCCCACGTCGCTCCTGGAGTGGCAGCAGCTGAACGTGCAGGTATCACGCTTGATCCTTGGCTCACGGCCCCAAGGTAGGGCGCTGTCCTGATGGCGTTGCCTTCCGTATCAATGGCTTGCCCCCACCCCCGCAACAGCCGGCGCTGCTGCAGCGGCGGTTGCGGCTCGAGTCGTACCTGCTGGTGGGCCGGCCGGCCGCGGCGCGGGAGTACATCCTCGGCCGGCTATCCGAGCTGGCCGAAGGCGGCCGCTTGCACCGCTACGTGTGGAACGCTGGCGGCCAGTTCAAGGGCAAGCCGTGGTCCGACGACCACCCGACCGATGCGCAGGTACGGCAGCGCGCTGGAGAAAATCCCCCGACAACGAAAGTATGCGCCTGAGAGTGCGCCTACCACGACGAAGCTGCGCCCACATTTCAGCTCGTCTACCACCTCTTCTGCGTGTTCATGGACGAAAACATCATTGCGCCCGAGGATCTGGAGCGGCCCAACGCGCCCAAGTTCCCCGCCTTCACGACCAACTACACGCTGTCGGCCGACAAGACCATCGGTGCGGCGCCACCCGCCAAGGCATGTCGCAATGACGGGCCACTGACGCGTAGTTTGTGGTTCGTGCGGTTCTGGCGGACGCCGCCGTAGATCCCGCCCGCGACGTGCTCAAGCTGCGGCAGGTGACGGTGCGGCCGCCGCACTTTGTGCTCGTGGTCCGCGGCCAGGCCAAGCCGGTGGCCCCCGGGCAGAACAACCTGTTCGCCGCCATCGTCCTCTTTGTGCACACGGTCGCGACGCACCACCTTGGACGGCTTCTGTACGCGCCACGCCTCCGGCTGCGTCGGGCAACGCGCTCTCGGCGGCGCGCTGACGAGGACGCGTGCAGGGTGGGTGTTGCTACGGGCCGCTGCAGCAACACGGACCTCACGACGCCGCCGCTGCGGCTCACGCGGATCCTGTCGACATCGGCGGACATGGACTAGACGCAAGCAGGCAGGCGTGCGCGGCCAGCCTTCGCTACCGCAGCCATCCCAGTAATAGACCGTGTTTGTTTTACAAAGAGGGTGCCGATGGCGCGCCGCCTATGCGTCCGCCGCCTCGGCCTTGTACAGCAGCCACGACGACGACAACATGTGACCGGCCCACCACGCCATCAGCATGACCAGCACCCACGTGCGCGGCCGCCCGGCCGACGCCGGCCACGCGGGCAGCATGCTCGACGCTCGTTGCAGCTAGCCAGGTTGGACGACAGAAAAGAAGAAAAAAATCAGGCGCGACCGTGGCATGGTTAGAAACGTCTGAGCGACGTGCGGGCTCAACAAGTGCGCGCGCCAGCGCACCTGCAGGTAGCGCATGCGGCGGCGCAGGTACCGAAGCTCTGCGTCCAGCGCAGCCTGCGAAACCGAATTCGGCACGAGGGGTGACCGAGGTGGAGTTAGCGGGCGCACACGGGGCTACATTTCGTGAACATGGGTGGGCGGCGTTGTACCAGGCGGTTCTCCACCGATTGAACGCCGCCGGCCCTGTGTGTGGCGGATCCGCCGTGGGCCGCGATGGTAGCGATCACAATGAGCAAGGCGATCGCACCCGCCTAGCCCGTCAACGTGCCACAGCGTACTGCGACGCGAATGGCGAGTCCAGCGGAATGTTCTTGCCATTGACCGTTACGACAGGATCGGTGTCCGCCGTGCCAGCGCGCCGCTGCAGCACGACCGTGACGGGCTCCTCCGAGGTGACGGCTGGAGCCAGAGCAAAAAGCAGCACCAGTCCCTCCGCGATGTAGCTGAGCACGGTCAAGCAAATCTATCATGTGCTCAAGCGCGCCAGAGTGCCAACGCACGCGGATGGTCCCACTGCAGGCGCGCCAGGCCGTGCGTGACGCGCACGGCGTTGATGGGCCCCGAGATTTGCACGTCGTAGCCGTGCGGGTAGGACTGCGTGCGTCCCCGTCCACGGCGTGGCAGTGAACCTAGAGTTGGTGCACGGCGCCATCCAAACTCACGCCGTCCAGCGACGCGTACGTGTGGATCGACGGCGAGCACGGTTGTGGTTGGGTCGGCGGTGGCTTGGCCGGCGGGCCGGACGGTGTACCGCAGGCGGAACGGGCTCGGGTGCAGCGGGTCCGACGGGTCGGACGACCACGACGGGCTTTCCAGCAGCCGGCCGCCCAGCTGAACCAGGTAGGGCGGCGGCCCGTGCAACGCCAAGTACTCACGGATCTCGGCCACCGCCAGCGGAATGCGCGACGACCACAGGCCCGTCATCATCTGCCCCAAGCAAACAGAAAGCGCACACAAGTCGCACACAGCGTGAGCGGCGGGGCCGTGGTCGGGCCCGCCTGGCACCGCGTGCAACGTACTGCCGGGATCCAGCCTTGCATGTGGACCAAGAAAATGTGGATCAGGCGCGTGCTCGGGATGCCCTGCTCGTCCTGCACGGGCAGGCACGCCCAGCCGCCCAGCGACAAGTGGGCGCGAACGGTGCCCGAGACTACGTGGCCCGCGGCCAGATCGCACCGCACCGCAACCACAGTCTAAGCGGGGGGCGGTGCTGCGTCCGCACGTGGACGTCAAAGCGAGGGCCTACCGGGCGGCAGCCGCTCGTCGTTGACGGAGCACGCGGCGCTGAAGATGGCGCCGTCGTCGCGGCGCTCCGTCGTGACCATCAGCGCCATGTCGCGCGGGCTGCGGCAGAGCCGCACGTGGTGGGCAGGCATCCGGGGGTGGGACCGGCCCCGTTAGTATCGCAATGCCAGCGCACCGAAGGTTCGCAGACACCTTGGACCTCACCTGGTAGGGAAAATGCCCTTGAGGCGCACCAGCACGAGGTCGGTATCCGCATCGAGGGCCTCCACCAGCTCGCCGCCGTCAAAGAGTTCATCCCCTGGACCACGAACGGAGAGACGACACCGGCCGCGCGTTGTCTGAGTCACGGCGGCCCACCTTTTTTTTTGCGCCGCTATCGCGCTGTCGCTTTGGCGCGTACAGACGGCGCGGGCGGAAAACGACGAAATGGCAGCGTGCACTTGCGCTGGCGTGAAGCCGGAGATGATGCCGTCGCCGCGCAGGAACCCGAGCGGGTGGTTGGTGACCGGCTTGCGCCAGATCGTGACGCCGCGCGTCGTGCGCACCTGGTAGCCCCACGTAGGCGCCTTTCCAATGTGCCGCCCGCATCGTCAGTGAGCCGACTTGCCCATACAGGGTACGATGCCCGGCGTCGCGGGACGGACCGGCTGCCAGCCGTCGCTGAGGGTCTCCTTGACGGCGGCGTGGAGGTCCGCCATCCGAGCCTGCGCCGTGGCGGCGAAGCGATGGCTCGGCGTGGCCGCCGCGGCCGCCTTTTCCGCAGCAGCGGGCGCAGGCGCCGCGGCCGACGGCGCCGTGGCAGTGCTGCCATGGTTGGGGCGCCACGTACGCAGGGACGATCCGCGTCAGTGACGCGGCATACGTCGGGTTGTGCCGGAACTGTGGGGGGCGCACCCTGCCGACGCGCCACCGAGTGTCGGCGCCTCTGCGCCGTCGTAGACGATGGCAAAGCGGCCAGACGGTCGCAGCGACAGCTGGACTTTGACCACCGTGCCGTCGGCGATGGCACCCGGCTTGGCCACGCTAATGACCACCGTCGACTGCGGCGTGTCGCGCCGTGCCGAAAGAAAGGGCAATCGGCAGCGTAGCAGATATTATCAGTGCACCGCAGCGGCGGCGGCGTGTCTCCCCATCGGCGGCGGTGGCGCACCTGCGCTGGATCCCACGCAACCGCCATGGCGCCCTCCGGGGTGATCTTGACGTTGGCACCGCCGCGGTACCGGTTGATGTTTAGGTAGATGCGGGTGGCGGGGTGCACGCAGTTCTCCTGCCACTTGTACGCCATCGCGAAGAGCGTGTCGTTGCTGCTGAGGGTGCACGACTGCAAGAAGCCGTCGACGATGCGCGCGAACGGTGGGGCCCCTGCCACGTTCCCGCGCCCACCCAGCAGCACCACAATTGCGCGAGGTTGGTGTCCCCAGGACAAGCACGCGTACCGTTGTAGGTTCCAAGGCGCTGGCGTACCGCCGCCTTGGGCAAAGTGCTTGCCGATAGAGTGGACGGTCAGGGGCAGCTGCGTCGCCACCAGGTTGAGCACCGAGCTCGGCAGCCAGCCGTTCATGTTGGGCTGCGTAATGTACCTAGGCGCGGTCAATAGCGTGGAGGAAGTGCCACGAACGAGCCATCAGGCCATAAGAGGCAAACCTGGCATTGGCTGCCGGCGAGGCGCTGCGTACGAGACTTCCACGCCGCCGGCCTTGGAGACGAAGCGCCAGCCGGCCAGCTTGATCGTCGCGCGGACCTTGTCCTTCACGGGCGGCACGCGGCTGTCCTCGACCGAGGTCGCCACCATGAGCGCCGTTCCGTCGGGAAGCCAGCGGTGCGTGAGCACGGTCAGCATGTCGCGCGCGCTGGCGACAGCATCACCACTAGGAAATTGCTTGCGAACGCGTCAGCAGACCCTGGCACCGCGCACGCGTGCCGTCGCCGGCGAGGGCGTACGTGGCCGGCCACTGCGCCACCGAGACGGTGTGAATCAGCCGCGTGGGCTCGAGCGGGTCCAACGTCTCGATAATCCTGGGTGGCAATCGACGGCGGAGCACGGTCGAGCCCCTGCAGTGAGCAGGCGGTCGGCACACTCCCAACCAGGTGGGTCCCCCGACCACGTACCTCTCCGTCTCGAATAAGGGGTCCCCTGTAGCAAACGCCCATCTAGCAAACTAGCGGCGCAAGCGGTCAGCGGCAGGACGGTGGGCAGCCCACTGGCGCGGGGGTTTCGGGGCCGTACAGCGCTGATGGACCTCCACCGTGCACAGCGCCGCCAAGAGATCGTCCACGGTGACGTTGGGCACCAGCTTGTCACCGCGGAGCGCGCCGATGGGCCAGCCGGGGAAGTCTTTGCGGCGAATGCGCACGCCTGACGGTCGGGGACAGGCACACGGACGGCAAGCAGCAAGAGTAGTGAGAGGCCAGCGTACAGCTAGCACGCGAACCTTGCGCAGCACTGTGCTGCACCTTTGCTCTCTCCGAGGTTGTTCCAGCCGTCGGCATCGGTCTCATTAAGCAGCTTGAGGAAGTAGTTGACGGCGTCGTCGGCCTGTGCGCGGTACGGGTGCTGGACACGCCGCGCGCCCGGCCACGGGATTCCGGCCTTCGCCGTATCGCTCGACGCCGTTGGCGCACTGAAACCGCCGAGCTGACCAAGTGGAGACGACACCGCGCCTGTAAGCACGCGCGACCAGACTAGACTACTAGCGCGCTGCGGGCGGTCGCCGTCGTACCTGGCACCGTTGGCCGCGGCTGGCTTGGCCGGTCCTCCTTGCGCGGCAGTCGCGGGGCTGGCCTCGACCTCGGGCGCCACCTGCCGGCCGTCCGCCACCAGCCGGAACGGCCCGCTCGTCCGGAGGGCCACGGTCATGCTGATGTCGCACTTGCCGGAAGCCAACTCGGGCGCATCCGAGCGATGCACAATGATGACATAGTCCTGGACGGGGCGCACCAGAACCCGTACGTGCATGGCGGATTCGTTAGCACGCTCGCCCGGAACTCGCGGCACGCCCCGTGGCGGTCGCGCGGGGGCACCTTGCTGTCCAGCCACGCCACGTCAAAGACGTTGGGCGGCGTGAAGCTGAGCGTGGCGCCGCCGGGGAAGCGCTTTCGGCTGAGCAGGAAGAGGGTCGCCGGGTGCGCGGCGTCGGCGGTCCACTGCCACGTCGCAACGTAGCGGTGCTCCGCGGGCGTGAACGTGAACGCCTTGAGCACGCCCGCTGTGTGCCGCAGCATCGGCGGCGGGCCGTGCTGCTCCAGGTAGTTGCGCACGGTCGCCGCGCAGAGCGGCACGCTGGCCGCCACCAAGTTGAGCACTGACTTGGGCGTCCAGCCGTTCGGGTTGGTTTGGGCAATGTACCTAGTACGCGCCCCCAAAACCGTTCTCGATGGGAGGCTGCAAGGTAGGCCGTCAGCGCCGCACGGCAAGGGCGCGGCGCCCCTCGCTGCTTGCCGCACGCACGTGATCTGCGTCCCGTTGTCCCTGGGCGTCAGCTTCCAGCCCGTCAGCGCGGCGTTGGCGCGCACGCGGTCCGGCACCTCGGGCAGGAGCGGGTCCACCACCGACCGCATGGCCATCACCAGCGACCCGTCCTCCAGCGTGCGCTGCGTGCCGACAATGCACACGTCGCGCGAGCTGAGCCCGGGCCCGCGGCGAACGGGAGGGTCCGATCCGCGTGAGCGCGCTGCTGATCAGAGGCGCCGCGCGCGTGAACGCGCGTGGCGCGCGCACCTCGTCACCAGGACGCGCTTGGTCACGGCGTAGTTGAGCGCCGTGTAGTCGAGCGGGTCCAGCACCTCCACCAGCCTGGCGTCCCAACGCGCCGCCGCAGAAGCATGTGAGAATCCGGTGAGCGGCGGAACGTGCCGTGCAAACGAGAGCACGTCGGCGCTCGGCCGTCGTCGTACTTGCCCATCTCGAAGAGCGGGTCCCCTGCACCGTCGCTCCGGACGAGAGGCGATCCTCAGAACGGGTCAGTCCACAGGCCTCCCGCAGCCGCAACACGCCGGGGCGAGCCGCGTACAGGTCTTGCGCGCCTCGGAGGAGGTCACGACGGCCAAGACGTCCAGCGGGGTGAAGCCCGGTGCAAAGGCGACGCCGCGCAGCGCGCCCGTCGGCCAGCCGGCCACGTCGTACTTGGACATTGTCGCCCCTGCGGCAATATCGGTGGTGGGGCGCACGTTCTTGGCGTTGCAGCTCGCGTGAGTGGGCCCCCAACCGTACTTGCGTCAAATGGCGGCCCCTTTGACGCACCTTGCTTCTCGCCCAGCGGCGCCCACGCCGACTCGGGCAGCGCCAGCAGCTATGTGGGCGGGGCCAAGCATGCAACAGCACAACGCGTAACGCTGTGAATGCCGTGGTTGCGCGCGGGTTGAGCGCTATGACGGACGGCGCCGGACCTTGTAAAAGTACTCGACGGCCTCCTTGGCGGCCTGCTCGTGCCGGTGTGGCGTGGGCTTGGCGTCGGCCCGCGGGCCCGCCGCCATCGCTTCGAGCTCCGCCGCGGTAAACCGGCCCAATGGCTTGGTGGCCGGTGCTGCCGCCGGCGCGTCGGCGGCCGTCACCGCTGCGGGCGCAGGCGCCGGCGTCGAGGCGCTGCTACCTGGCTGCGGCGACGGCAGCACCGCGGGCGTCTGCTGCCGGTCGGGCGTGGCGGTCCCGGCATGCTTCGAGACGGGGAAGCGCAGATCCGCGCCCTGCTGGCGGATCTTGCTGTTGACAATGTCTGCGGCGGAGGCCGAGACGGCCAAGGGTACGTGCGGCGCTGCGAGTGAGCGGGAGCGAGTCTATCCAGCCGGCAGCCGCAGGCTGCGCGTACCAACGTAGATCCGCGCGGCTTCCTCCCGGGCGAGGCCGCGGAGGCTGTTCCACGCGTCCCATTTGGCGTTGGCTGGAGCGGTGGGGAACGACCGCGCGTCGCGCGGCGCGTTACTTGGCGGTCCGATGAGGCCCGTCCCGCCGTGGGGGGGCCGCACTGGGCTGCGTACCGGACGCGTTGATCCAGCTTGGCTGCTCGACGTCGCAGTCGCCGTGGGTGGCCTGCTGCAGGTACTTGTACAGCTGGAGCTTGTCGTCGCTCGAGAGCCGGCGGTGGGCCGCGAGCACCTCGGCCGCGATGGCGGCGTCGCGCACCGTCGCGACCGCGTGGTCGCGGCCGTACCGCTGCAAGGGGCACAGCGCCACGCAGGGCACAGCGACGCGTTGAGTTCGTGCGTTCGGCGGGCTGCCAGCGCCGGGGGGGCCCACCGGGGGCGGCGGCCCCCCCGCTCTGCACTGGGGCGCCTGGGCAGGTGGCGGGGCCGCGGCCGCGCACGCACCGTCGCCGGCGCCGCCATGGGTGGGTCGGATGACGTCATCCAGTCTGCCCGTGGTTGGCCGGCGGGGCACGCGCAGTGGGCGACTGCGCTCGTGAGCAGGCGCGGTGCCGGCCAGACTATGCGGGTCCCGCTCGTCCGCCTGCATCCCCATTTATACAAGGTATAGTACACGTTACGCGGCATCCGCGCCAGCGCCGTCTTGCTGCTGCTGCTGCGCCTGCTTCCGGGCCAGGTAGCGCTCGCGCGCGCTCATCCGCTTGAGCGCTTCCTTCTGCGCCTTGGCCGCGGCGTCCTCGGCCGGCTTGGGTTCGACCGACGTCCGCGCGCGCTTCGCCTCTGGGAGCTCCGGCGCGGGGGATTCCCTCTCGTGGCCCGCTGCCGCCGCCGGCGGCGGCGGCGGAGACGGCGTTGCACCGGCGAGCGCCGACTTGGGCGACAGGGCGGACGCGCTGGGTGGTGGCCCCGCCGCGGGGGGCGGCGACGGCCGCGGCGCGCCGGCGGCCGCCGGCGGACGAACCGCGGGTGTGGTGGGTACCTTGGTCGGTGGGACCGGCGCGGCGGGCCCCGCGGCCGCGGCGACCGCGCCCATGGGCGCGACGCCCAGGAGGTTCCGGTAAAAGCCCGTCAGGTCGCCCTTCTTCCGGACGTCCTCCTGGGCCTCCTTGAGCCGCTCCAGCTCCTCCTGCCGCCGCTGCTCCAGCAGCTTCTCCTTGTAGCTGTACCCCTCAACCGACGGGGTGAGTGCCACCCCCTCGTCCCCGGTTAGACGCCTCTCCCTCCAGTCCTGACACTGAGGGGCCACCCGCGGCGTCGACGTACGCGGCCGTAACAAACTGCTCCTTGTCCTTGAACTCGTCGCCTTCCTTCTCGCGCTCGCGCTGCAGCTTGCGAATCATGACCCGTTCCTGGTCGCGCTTCCGCTCTGCCGCCATCTCCATGAGCGCGCCAATGTACTTGGGCTGCGATGGCCCCCGCCAGCGCACAGGCCGACGGCGGCGTGCGTGAGCGCCCGTGGCGCCATTCCGCGCCGACGGCGGCGTCGCGCCCCGTACCTTGGCCGGCTCCTTGGCCTTGCTGGCGCTGCTGCCGCCGGTGAACGCGGCCGCGGGCCCCTGCGCTGCGGCCTGCTCCTTGATGAGGTCGTGTGCGGTGTCGTAGTCAAAGATGGTCGGGTCCTCCGCGAGCGCCTGGGCGTGCATGGCCTCCACGTGTTTCAGGCGCATGTTCCGCTCCGCCTCCTGCTGCAGACGGCGGTTGACCGCCTGCCGGTCGTTGTACGGCTTGCCGGCGTCCTCGTCCAACTCGTCGTCGTCGTCGTCGTCGCCGCCCTGCGCGCCCACACCCTCGGCAGGAATGAACGCGCGCGCGCGCGCGCCGCGTTAGCCAACCGCAGCCTCGTTCGGTCCCGTCGGCCACGGTCGCTACCTGGAAGGCGGCCAGCGCAGGCCGTGCGGCCGGGGCGAGCGGCGGCCGGACGGGCCGGACGGGCGCCGGCCGCGCCGGCAGGATGAGGCCGTACTTCTTTGGCGGCCCCGCCATCGCGGCGGCCCGGCGGCAGGGGCGATGACGTCATAGACAATGTTTTGGCGCGAAACAAACCGCTTCAGTGACCGCCGCCGCCGCCGCCGCCGCCGCCGCCGCCGCCGCCGCCAGCAAACCCGCGACCGGCGCGCTCAGCGTGTCCTGCAATGCGGCGTGAGGGGCTCTATGTGGAGACCCACTGAGGATGCCCACTGGACATGCCTTGGCGGCGGCCGTGTATGGTAGATCGGCCAGTTGTTAGCCCGCTGCTGTGCTCGTCGCTGTGGGCAGCCCGTGCGTCCGAGGACGCGAGTGGCTGTGCCAGCCGGGAACGGTCCCGGTGTCGCTGCCATGGCTGCGACCTGGCTCGACCCGATCTCCCTATTGGAGCAAAGTAAGCGACCGCGGCAGCACCGTTCGCCGCATGGCGCTCGCACCTAACGCATGCCGACGCCATGTTTGCGCGAGGCTGCCTCGGCAGACTGCACCGAGCTCAGTACCGACTGCCAGACCTGCGCCCGCAACCTCAACTGCGTGTGGTGCGTTTCGGACGAACGCTGCGTCGCGGGATCCGCCAACGGACCTACCGGCGTGGACCAGTGCGGCGACTGGCTCTGGAGCCAATGCCCCAGTACGCGCCGCGCCGCGCCGTGCTGTGCAGGGCCAGGCGGTGGTAGCGCCCGCGTGCCTGACACTCTGGGCGCACCACCCGCTCTTGGCACACGGCCGCCGCCCAGACGGCGCGACGCTCGTCGCGGTGCTGCTGGTCATTGGCATTTTGGTGCTGGGCGCGCTGGTGGCCTTCCTGTGGTGGTACTTTCGGCCGCGCCCGGCGTCCGCCATGGAGGACGTCCTGCTCCAGGACTACGAACTCGCGTTCATCGAGCCGCGCGGCGGCAGCGCCCCCGTGGCCACCAGCGGCGCGGGCGCGGCGGGGGCGGAGCGGCCGCCGCCGGCCACGTCGTCGCCGTCGCCGCTGTCGTCGCCGCCGCCGGCGGCGGCGTTCACGCCGTTTTGGAAGCTGCGGCGCCAGCAGCAGCGCTCCACGTCAGGGGACGCGGCAGGCGACGACAGCAGCGCGACGACGGCGCTCACGGCGTCGGTGTCGCTTGAGGTCGCCGCCGCCGCTGATGCTGCCCGGCCAGTACCCGGACGGCGGACGCGGACACCCGGGGGGTCCGCGTCGTCACGGTCCTTGTTCGCGCCGGACTTTCAATCTAGCCAGGACGGCATATCGCCCGTGGAGGACCACGGCTTGTAAATAAGGGACATTTTATGATTCGTATGTATTATAGTTCAGAACGTACAGCACGCGCACTTGCTACACAACAAATTACATTTACATGGCGGCCACAGACACGCTCAGTGCGCGCCCGGCGGCGCGTGGTGGTGGCGCGGGTACGGCTCCACCGCGAAGCGATACGAATGCCGCGTGGGGTAGATGAGGCCGTCGTTCCGAACCAGCAGCAGCGGCACGTCCAGCTGGCGCGGGCTGGCGCGGGCCAGTTCCGCCACTGTGGAGCCACCCACCGCACAAGCCGCCGGCGCCGTCTGACGTCAGGCACGAAAACGCGAGGCGCGGCCGTCGCCTCGCTGAGGCACGTACGCAGCGCGGCGCTGAGCTGCGGCACGTCGCAATGAATGAGCTCCTCGCAGCGGTACCTGGCCGCCGGTGCAGTCTCCGCGCCATGCCCGCTGAGGAGATGAGCACCCACAAACAAGCAGCCTGCCTGCCTGCGTTCCGCAAAGGGACCCTCGCCCGTACCGCGTCACTGCCGGGATCTCGCCAAAGAAGACACGGAGATCGCTCGAAAAGTTCTCGCCGTGCAGTTCGACCAGCGTGGGCGTCTGAATCTTGACCGCGTCCACCAGCGGCGCGGGCCGCACCGGCGCGGACTCGAGCTCCAGCTGCGGATCCTCGTAGAAGCAGTACTCGACTCGCTCTGCCCGCGTCGCGGCGGCGCGCCCGGGGCCAACGCGTAGGCGGACGCCCGGTTAGCCGCTATCAGCCAGGCCCGGCCCCGTCCACGCCACCACAAGTACCGGTGCCCACGATGGTCCACGACGCCGAGTCGGCGATGGTCTCGTGGCCGTCCGACAGGTCCAGCGTCTGCGTGACGATGGTGTCCTTGTTCAGCGCCAGGAACGCGTTCTCCAGCTCCGGCACTTGGAAGGCCACCTGCGGGTGCCACGCGCCCGGCGCCGCGCGCGCCCCCTGCCCGCCCGGTGAGCGTCGGCGCCTCGGGCGTCCTCCCCCGCTCCCCCGCGCGACGCCGGCGCTGCGTGCGCGCGATGGTACCTTGTGCAGCTCCGAGACCGGCTCGTCGCTGATGCCACCCTGCGGCCGGTCGGCCTTGCGCAAGATGAACTCGGACGAGCGCCACCGCGTCTTCGGGTCCTCGAGGATCACGGACATGCCGTACTGTAGCCGCACCTCCTCCCCGACTGGCCCTGTGTGCGTTTTGGTGCGATGTGATCGTCGTTGCCCGGCCCCCGCCCGCGCGTGTGAGCTTCTCCTTCGCGTCTCACGGCGGTGGGCGCCGTAGGCGCCGCCGCACCGCTGTGCACGGCGCGGATGATGAAGGCGTCCCAGACGTTGGTGCGCGCGACCCAGCTGACGTCCGAGCCGGCCTTCTCGGCGCCCAGGAACTTGGTGCTGCCGTTCTGCGAGCGCAGGCGGTTGAACAGCCCGACCGTCATGCCGGACGTGATGGTCACTGCGGCGCGCATCAGACGCGGCGACGCGGTTGCATGGTTAGACGCGCGTCGCGTCCCCGCCACCTAGGTCCCCGCAGCCGCACGCACAGTTGGACGAGCTCTCGAGGTTCTTGGACGCCTGGCGCATTTTGGACGGCTTCGAGATGACCTTGATCGGCTTGGACCGGAAGGTGCCGAAATCGCGGCCGTCCACTTGCACGACGTGCGCAAAGAGGTAGACGTGCTTCTGCCGCTCGGCGTCCGACACGAACACCTTGGCGAAGGCGGCGCGGCCCTGGGAGATGGTGGTCGGCACCATCGCCTGGCGGCCCTCGCGGTCCATGCTGAGCGTGATGCTCGGAAAGTCCCACTCGGACCGCGACCGGTTCGACCGCCAGCCTTCGCCGCTCAGCACCACCATCGGCGGCGGCGAAAAGTAGCTGGGGTCCCGCCACCACCGTGGCAAGGCCAGCCGGCTGCGTCAGGCCGCCGTCGCCCGTGCGTTTGGCGGTAGGGGGCTGTCGTCCCTTGGGCGTACCGGTGCTCGCTGCCGTAGGACTTTTGGGCCACGCGCGAGTGCAGGATGGTGAGCGTGCAGGGCGGCACCCGCTGCCTCAGGAAGCGCTGCACCGCCGCCCTACGAGACGCCATTGAGATCAACGCACCGAATGCCGCCACGCGTTAGCCGCCGGCGGCGTGGAGTGCCGCGCACGAGGCCGTCCCGCGTCCGTACCGAACAAAGGCGGGCACGTCGGGGACGCTGGAGGCCGGCGCGACCAGCGGCATGCTAGGTGGACCCGCGACACCATATCAGCGCATGGCACAGTGTGAGCACAGCGACCTGCGGGCCCATTCTCTGAGAGGATCCGAGCAACGGGCACGCACTTGGTGTAGTCGGGCAAGTTCATGTCGGCGGGGTTCAGCGACCCGTTGTAGACGGGCGGCTCACCAGCTGCCGCCACTTGCGGCGGCGCCGCGGTAGGCGCCGCGGGAAGTGGCGCCGGCTGCTGCTGCTGCTGCTGCTGCTGCGGCGGCGGCGGCGGCGGCGGCGCCATTGCCGGATGGCCGCCGTACATGCCCGCCTGGAACACGCCGCGCACGACGAAGCGCAGGTTCCGCCGTTAGCGACGCAGGTCTTGGCTAGACACGCTCGCCGCAATCCGGCACCGTACCATGCCGGGGTGCATGTGCACGTCGTACGCCATGGCCGGGTCGTACAGGACGGGCTCCATGCCGGGGTACGGCGGGCCTGGGTAGAGCGGCGCATGACCGTGCAGGGGGTGCTGGTCGCCCAGGCCTGGACCGTGCCCCATGGCCGTCAGCGGCGCCGTCGCGTAGTAGTATGCGCCCGTCTTGTGGTCCATCAAGGCTTGCTGCTGGTGGGGGGCCATCTCGGCGCCCGCGCCGCGGAGGCCCCGGCCGCCGGCCGCTACCATGGCCGGTCCCCGGCCGCCGCCGCCGCCGCCGCCGCCGCCGCCGCCGCCGCCGCCAAGTCCCGACGCAGCGTAGGAGGCGCCGTCCATGTACGCGGCCGGGTCCATGTACGCGCCCGGTGGCATGTACTGGGCGCCGGCGGCCATCATGCCGTCCGGGTAGTAGCCGCCGTAAGGCGGCGGGGCGTAGGGCGTCGCGGCGCCCAACGGCCCGCCGTTGGCCATGGGCGACATGTGTGCGGCCGGCATCGCGGCGCGCGGCACGGCCGCGCCCGCCGAGGGCCGCTTCGCGTCGCCACCGCCCGTGCCGCTGCTGCCGTCGGTGCCGTCCGCCTGCGCGTCCGCCGCCTTGCGCTTGCGGTCCGCACGCAAAAACGCCGCGGCAGGATCGGCGGACCCGTTGCCGCGGCTGCCAGCGGTGCCGTCGCCAGCATCGCGCGCCGTGGCGGCGACCGCCGCGGCGGTGCTGTCGGTCGTGGCCATGGCCACGGCGCGAGTGGGCGGACGTGCGCCGCGAGAAACAGGTCGCCACCGGCTTATCGCAGGCGCCCGAGCAGTGATCCGCGTACGCTACGCTTCTGCACAGGCGCAGCCGCCGCTTTGCGCGGGAGCGACGTCGTCGCGCAACGTCGACGGTCGCACTGCGACGTCAGCGTCGGCGTGGCACGCCGCCGAGCGGGCGTGGTGCAGCGGGCGCCTGCAGTTTCGTCCACGCTTCCGTGGCGCTGCCGGGCCGCCGCGTGGGGCCGTGGCTCCTTCCGTGCGTTGACTCTCTCGGATGCCGTGTATGGCGTAGGCCGGCAGGGGACCGCCCTGGCGATGCCGATGGTGGTGCGCGCGTGATGGCCGCGTAATCCCAGCGGCAGCCACGCAGCCGGGTTGTGTCCAGCGCGTGCTGCGCGCCGGGCCCGGGGCGTCACAGCGCTGGATGGGTGCACGCACCGTGAGATCGCGGCGTCGCCCCTAGGTCCACGTCGGCCAAACGGCGCAAGCGACGCGCCCTGCTATCTCCCGGTACCGCGTTGCGTTCTCCTGCGCGCGCGCGCGTGTGTGTGTGTGTGCCGTCGTGCGGCCCTGCCTGCGACGACCATTCCGCTGCCCGTGTCCGCTGCCCTTTGTCCTGCGCCGCCCGCGGTCCGTCGCTGCTCTCACTGGCTCATCGTGTTCCCCTCAACGAGCTCGATCGCGCAAAGTAACCCCACCATTAATCGCCGCCCCGCCCCGCCCCCCGGTACCCTTCTTCGTCCCCCCCTTTGTGTCCGGGTCGTCGTGTGGAGGTGCGCCTTGCCTTTGAAGTCGCCTCCCGCGGCGTTCGTCGTCGCGGGCGTCGTCGTCGACGCGTTCGGCGGCCGCGCCTTTTTTTTTTTTTTTGGGGGCGAAAGTTTTTTTTTTTGGGCGGAAAAAAAGAAAAAGTAACGTACGCCAAACGCCGGCGTGGGGGTTTAACCACCGCGGCACGCCGCGGGGCCCCGCGGGCCCACCGGACGGGG
>Ga0180216_1002209_pt1 | contig 16522 bp, 16 predicted proteins | sample eDN3rd37CBELigMG_FD_128879 | JGI IMG/M metagenome (GOLD analysis project Ga0180216, IMG submission 128879) | Enriched Miracle-Growth compost microbial communities from Emeryville, California, USA - eDNA 3rd pass 37_C BE-Lig MG (version 2)... ... | reverse complement strand
GATACCTTCAATAATGCTGCCTAGCAGTTCTTTATCGTTAGGCACTAAACCGGCTTCTACCCAGTCCCCTAATAGATTACATAGAATACGACGGAAATACTCATGACGAGGATAAGACAGGAAACTGCGAGAATCCGTAAGCATCCCTACAAAGCGAGCTAACAGTCCCATATTTGCAAGAGATTTCAACTGTGCAAGCATGCCATCGATCGTATCGTTGAACCACCAAGCTGAACCAAGCTGGATTTTCCCAGGAATACCATCCCCTTGAAAGCTTCCAATAATTGAAGCTAGCACGTCGTTGTCTCCTGCATTAAGAGAGTAAAGAATCGTACGCGGCAAGCCGCCTTCTCTCTCAATCGCGTCTAGCAGCCTAACAAGTGGTTCTGCTAGCGGACCATCATTAATAGAATCAAAGCCTGTGTCAGGACCAAGCTTAAAGAACATCGCAGCATTGTTGTTGCGATGAGCTTTAATATGAAGCTGCATCGTCCAGCCGTACTCCGTATACAAACGTCCGAGATAACGAAGTGTAAAGGATTTGTAGGCAGCCTCTTCCTCAAGCGAGACAGCTTCCCCGTTCAAAGCTTTTGCAAATATTGCCGCAGCTTGCTCTTCGGTTGCTTCTGCATACATCACTTTATCGATAGCATGGTCAGATAATAAGCAATCCGTCTCATGAAAAAACTGTACCCGCTCCTTCAGTGCTTGCAGCAATACGGAATAGTCGGTTATCGCATAGCCACACACATCCTCTAGTCGTTTCAACCATGGTAAAAACGTCGTCCGATTAATTTCTAGCGCTTTGTCTGGACGGAAGGAAGGGCGAACCTGGAAGCCAAGATCATTCTCGTTCTTTAAAAGCTGATGGTATTCTAATGTATCGGCTGGATCATCTGTTGTACATACAACACGTACATTAGAGCTGCGAATTAAGCCGCGTGGAGAAAAACCTTCCTCCTTAAGTCTTTCATTCGCTTTTTCCCAGATCATCGGTGCGTTTTTCTCATTAATAATGTCCTCGATGCCGAACAGGCGCTTTAGCTCGAGATGTGACCAATGATACAAAGGATTACCAATCGTCATTGGTACTGTCTTCGCATAGGCTAGAAAACGATCATAATCCGATACCCCTTCACCGCCTGTGACATGGGATTCCTCTATACCGTTTGCGCGCATCGCACGCCACTTATAATGATCCCCGTACAGCCAAACCTCGGTTAAATTGTTAAAGGATTTATCCTCGTAAATCGCTTGCGGATCGAGATGGCAATGATAATCAATAATCGGCATTTCTTTGGCGAATTGCTCATACAGTTCAACAGCTGATTTCGAATTCAACAAAAACTGCTCATCCATAAATGCTTTCATTCATTCATCTCCTTGCATCTAATTTTCTTAATTTTAGTAAAATTTAACTAATTCATCAACTTTAACCGCTTGCCCCGTGCGAATCGACTTGTTAGCAGCAATTCCAGTTAGAATAGAGCGAGCTCCGTCAATATGGTCGGCAGCGCGATTATACTCATCATGCTCAGGAACGCCAAATATATCATTGAGCAGTACAGGATCACCGCCGCCATGACCGCCTTGCCCCGTCTCAAACTCTACTTTATAAGGCTCGCCGAACATCGGGAACACGAGAATCGTAACACCCTTCACCGCTCCTTCTAGCGCCTTGTCTCCACCAGAATTGACGTAGGATTGCTCAACAATTTTCATTTCGATACGACCATTCGTTCCGTTAAAGGCAATACGATAGCCCTCCCATGGCAGATATGCATTAAGCGAATACGTAAGCTGTGCTTTGTTTTTGTATTTAACGAGCACACTCATCGTATCTTCAATAGAAATTCCATCTCCAAATACGCTTTGATCACGCTTATAGCCATCTTCAAATTCTGCATCTAGGTACATCGCCTTTAGGTGCTCATTACTATCGAGCGGTAGAGCGAACGGATCGTCCTGTGCATTAGGATGACCTGTAGCCCGATCATAAAACGCTGTTACGCCTCTTTTTTCTGCATTCTCACGTCCATAGAACAGTAAATCACCCATTGCAAATACAGTGTCCGGCTGCGATCCGATCCAGAAGTTTACTAGGTCGAAGTGATGAGTAGACTTATGAACTAGCAGCCCTCCGCTATTGCGCTTGTCGCGATGCCATCTACGGAAGTAATCTGCACCGTGCTGCGTATTTAGCAGCCATTCAAAGTGAATCGATGTTACATCACCAATGACACCGCTTGCAATTAACTCACGCGCTTTTGTGTGATGCGGTGCATAACGATAGTTGAATGTAACGCGTACGCTGCGTCCTGTACGCTCGACAGCATCAAGAATTTCCTGACATTTCTCCTCGTCTACAGTCATTGGCTTCTCTGTAATGACATCACAGCCAAGCTCTAGTGCACGAATAATATAAGTATGGTGGGTACGATCCACGCTTGTCACAATAACTGCGTCAGGCTTTTCTGCTTCGATCATGTTGTCGAACTCTTCACTTTTATATGTTTTTACGGCATTATAATTATATTTATCAGTCAATAGCTTATTCGCATAATTCATTCGAGTTTGGTTTACATCACAAAATGCAAGCAATTCCGAGGTTTCACGAAATGTTGTAGCAATCGCAGAATAGAAAAACTCTGCACGACCTCCTACGCCAACCTGTACATATCTTTTCTTCGTCATCTCATCATCTCTCCTTGTCATTTAATTGCCTATGCTTAAAATTTACCGCAAAATATCATTATTTTCCTCGTATATTATGCTAATATTAATAAAAGGTCTTATATTTTGTCCTTAAGGAGAAGACTTTCTATGAAAATAAAAAGTAAGCTGCATTATGGTGATCCATTAGAGCCGTTGCATGTGGAATACGACCGACGTAAAGGTCATTTCTCTATGTCTAGCAGTCATATGCACAGCCATTATGAGCTATACTATTTGTTCGCAGGACAGCGAGTTTATTTCATTAGAGATCGTTCTTACACAATTCAAGCCGGTGACTTTGTCATCATCCCTAGCGATGTCGTTCATAGAACGCTGGATAGCGGTGTACCTGACCACGAACGACTGGTGCTCTACTTCAATGAGGATTACTTTAAGCAGTTTGCGAGAGAGGATGCCGAGCTTTTGCTAGCCCCTTTTCAAAGCGCACGACATATACATCGAACTGCACCTCACGAAAAGCTCCATATCGAGCAGCGTTTATATACGATGCTGCATGACATTCAGGAGCAACAGCCAGGTTATAGGTTAACTGTACAAAATACGGCCGCGGACACGTTATTATATGTAGCACGTCAAATGCGAAATGCTGTAGTTGATCCTGCTGATGATATCCTTTCTCCAACCGAAGCAAAAATGATGGAAATTGCTCAATACATTAACGCTCATTTTCGTGATGACTTGACCTTAAAACGATTAAGCAGCAGATTTTACCTAAGCGAAAGCTATTTGAGCCGTACCTTCAAAAAGCTGACGGGCTTCGCCTTTACTGAATATGTTGGAATGACGAGGGTGAAGGAAGCACAAAGACTGCTTCGAGAGACGAATAAGCGGATTACTGATATTTCGGAGGAGGTCGGCTTTGGCAGCTTTGCTCATTTTCAGAAGGTGTTCAAGGAGCTAACCGCACTCTCGCCGCGGGATTATCGCGCGCAGTTTCGCAAGTAGAAAACTAAAAAAGAAGTCGACCCATGCGATGGTCGACTTCTTTTTTCTATTGAGCAGTCAAAATTTGGGGACCCTCAGAGGTAATCGCAATCGTATGCTCGTATTGTGCAGCGAGCTTGCGATCCCTTGTTCGCGCAGTCCAGCCATCCTCATCGATTGTCATGTAGTAGGTGCCCTCGGTAATCATTGGCTCGATCGTGAATACCATGCCCTCCTTGATGCGGGGGCCTTTGCCGGGCTTGCCGACATGCATATAGTTCGGTTCCTCGTGCAGATCCCGGCCAATACCATGCGCAAGAAGATCGCGCACGACGCCGAAGCCATTCGATTCCGCATGACGCTGAATCGTACTTGTCACGTCGCCGAGTCGATTACCAGGCTGCGCTTGCGCGATGCCGAGGTCAAGGCATTCCTTCGTAATGCGCATGAGCTTCTCTGCTGTCGGAGAAATCTTCCCGACCGCATAGCTCCATGCCGAATCGCCAAGCCAGCCGTCGAGCTCTGCGACCGTGTCGATCGTTACGATATCGCCTTCCTTAAGTGGTTTATCGCTAGGGAAGCCATGTGCGATTACGTCGTTGACGGAAGCACAGGTCGCATATCGATAGCCCTTATAGCCCTTCGTGTAGGGCTTTGCACCATGCTTCACAATAATCTCTTCAAAGATGCGCTCAATCTCGTTAGTCGTGATGCCAGGCTGAATAAGCGGTGCGATCGTGCGATGGCATTCAGCCACCACTTGACATGCCTTACGGATGGCCTCGATCTCATGCTTGCTTTTTAAGATAACCATATTCGTTTCACTGCTCCTTTGTAATTGCTTGCACCGCAAGTCGGGCGATTCGATCGATTTCCAGCTCGGTAATACCCGAATAATAATGCAGCCCATAACAGCCGACCAGCACTGCAAGCATATAGTCGCCGCTGTCGTCATCGTACGGTATGATCGATTGGAGTGGTGCGTATAGTCGTTCTCTGAAACGTCTTTTACAGTGATGCTGATCCTTCTCTGGCAAGCCTGCATAATGTTCTGCAGCCATTTTGTAGATAAGATATGTACGTGCGTCTGACTGCCATAGCCGAAGCAGCGCCTTGGAATAAGCGATAACCTGCTTATCTTCCAGACCTCCGCCACCGATGCTTGTCCATTCTTCTAGAGCTTGCTCACATCGTTCAAAGCCACTTTCCAACACATCCTGGATCAATAAAAGTCGGTTAGGGTAATAATGGTACACCGTACCATAACCAAGCTCGGCCTCGCGAGCAACATCGCGAATATCAAAGCTACCGCCCGTGCGAAAGTAAGTGCGCGCGGAGGCGTCTAGGATCTGCTCTCTACGCTGCATGCGAATGAGCTCATTTTGTTCCTTGGTACGCGGACTCATGAATTCGTGGACCTCCTTGTTTAGACCTGCATATTTGTCGATGTAAAAATATTACCGCATATGGCAGGGATCTGCAATATTTTCTATTGTAATAAAAGTGATATTTAGAACAACGTTACAATACAGCACCACTATTAGAACTAGAGTAGAGTAACCGGATTGTGAACGTCAAATAGCCCTCATCCATTGATGAAGGTTATTTGACTTCCCTTTTCCCTTGCTACATAGCAGTGAAACACTGCATCGAAGCGTTTAAAGAATTGATGTCCATCCTCCCACTCTTTAAAATGCAGGTCCATTCGTGTTGTTGCCCAAGGGACGGGCGTGTGCTTGGAGGTTAATCTTCCAGGTAAAATCGGCTCTTCCACAACAGCCGGAAATTCCTGATAACCAAAGAGCAGATTTTCATGTATCCCGATCATTTCATACTTAGGACCTGTAAAGCCTCTTTCCTCCTGCAGCTGGTAATGATAAAAAATATAGCTGGCTACCATTTCTGGTCGAAGATACGCTACCCTCCCCCCGATACGCTCTGGTTTTTCCTTCCTTCTCCAGTGATCAAGTGAGGCTGGCTCGTTAAAATGAAACACGTCGATGAGAGCTATCCACTTACGTGCTTCCTCTTGTCCTGGCCAATCCTCCAGCATTGCGTTCAAGCCAGGGACAATTAGCTCAGGGGCAACTTGGCCTGTTAACTGTTCAATATAAAGAAATGCATCACGTTCAAAAATAAATCCAGCGACCGTCATACATTGCCCCGTATCTATGAATGTTTGTCCGGCATGCTCCTGATACATGACGGCAACTGCTCGCTCTTCCATCCCTTTTTTTAATCGAGCTCTAAACATATGTCGCTCAATCATTGCCCCTCACTCCTAGAATGTATTCATTACTTAAGCTGTCATCTATACCGCGTCCGGCTTCATAAACATTGTGAGCGGCATTAATTGAAGCTCGCGAATGCCCTGAGCGACCAGTGCAGCAATCGCTAAACCTCCCTGCTCTTGGAAATGTGTATTATCTTTAATCCCGCTGGAGTAGTTAATCCACTCCCCCGGTTCGCCCCATAGCAGCAATGATTTACTAGCTTCCTCGCCCAGCTGCTCGAACAGCTGCTTGCTCTTCTCGGCTAAGTCGATCAATGGAATATGTTCGTCTGCTGCCAGTTGTCTTACTGCCCCTAAATAATCTTTATGTGTATCGATCAGCCTTCCGTTCTGATCAAAGTATCTGCGATGTACGGACGTAAGTAGCACAGGCGTTGCTTGAACCGAGCGAGCAGCTTCGATATATTTCTTCAAATACTGTGGGTAGGTCGTTGCGGGATCGGTGTGTCGCTCCTCATCAGACTTTTGATCGTTATGTCCGAATTGGATGAACAAAAAGTCGCCTTCCCTCATCGTCTCCATTATTCCATCCAGCCTGCCCTCTGCAATAAAGCTTTTGGAGCTGCGTCCACCGACCGCATGGTTAGCTACTACGACATCATGCTTGAAATAGTAGTTCAGCATTTGACCCCAGCCTGAGAATGGAAAACGACTTGGTGCAGGATCTGTGACTGTAGAATCACCTGCCAAATAAATCGTAATCTGCTGTTCTGATGCAGTCAGCTCGAGCGCATTAATGCGCGGAGCTAGTCCTCCAAAGCTAAGCTTCAGCCTGCCATCCCTCACATTTACCCCAAATTGCTCATGTGCAAATTGACCCGCTACGGTCTCATAGTTTTGCAATACAACATGCTCACCATTTGTCTTTAAGGATGTTTGCGTTGGTGCAATGGCATCGCCAATTAATACTGTAACGATGTAGTTGCCATTCGGTACATCCGCTATAAACGTTGCATCGAAGGGAATGCAAAAATCTCCATTCAAAGGCTGCTCCGTCCGTCTCTTAGCTGAGACTTTATGAGGCGAAGTAAAGCCATAGCCTAGGCTAGCGTCATACAGCGTCGTATGCGTCACCTTTTTATAATTTTCAGCTGTATCTGCTTCAGGCCCAAAATCAAATTTCCACGACATACTTAAGCTCCTTTCTTAGTCTACGATACACTTATGAAATAAAGCTGCTGTTAGGTTTGATCGTTGCCTATTTTCATTTACTGTAGCGAAACTATCAGCTATAATCGACTATAATAATTGCTCAGTTCATAAAAAAGTTGCATATTTTGCACCAGCAAACTCTCTAGACTTACTCCATGAAAAGCTCAATGACTATCTTCATAGCAACTTTCATAACAAATTTCATAGCAATCTTAATAGCAAATATGATGGTGAATGACATGTAAGAATAGTTTTGGAGGTGAGCAGGTGGGGATCTTTCACAATAGCACGGGGACGATTGCCGTTGATCATTATAAACGTAAGGGCTTCTATGCGATGCCCGTTCACCATGCCCACGATGTGTACGAGCTGTACTATTTATTCCATGGTGAACGCACCTTTTTTATACGAGATCGTTCTTATCGTATTGAACGTGGCTGCTTCGTTTTCGTAGAAAAGGAGGAGCTGCACAAAACGATTGATGCTGAGGTTCCTAACCATGAGCGACTCGTTATCAATTTCAGCTCTGAGGTCATCTCAGATTTCCCTATACGTGGACATAGTGGCGTCATTCTATTGCCACCGCAGGAGCAATATAAGGGCGAAACGCTTGTACGGGAAATTATAGCAGAAGCTCAAAATGATGCTGAAGGCAGAGATGTGATGTTAGAGTCTTTACTCAAGCAGCTGCTGCTGCTATTGTTTCGTGCACAGAGAGAGCAGCCTGAGATTAAAGCAGATACATCAAGTGTACATAGAACAATCTCTAAGGTGGCCGCCTTTGTCGGTAAGCATTATAACGATGAGCTTCGACTCCATGATGTTGCCAATCGTTTTTTTATAAGTCCATATTATTTAAGTCGCAAATTTAAAGCGTGCACAGGCTTCGGCTTCTCTGAATATGTCCAGCTTGTACGCATACGCGAGGCACAGCGCTTGCTAAGAGAGACCGAGCTTAAAATCATTGAAGTCGCAGAACAAGTCGGCATTGACTCTGTTGCTAATTTTCATAAGCTGTTTAAATCAGCGAACGGCTGCTCACCGCTGCAATATCGTAAGCGTCAGAAGGCAAGCGTAAGAAGCCACCGCTATATTTAACTCCAATACACGATACGCTAAGGTGGTACAAGCCTAAAGCTGTTCAAAGTAGCCAACAAAAAAAGCATCCTAGCAACGCTCTATAAAAGCGCTCAGGATGCTTTTTGAAGTTATTTTGCTGCTTTATATTGCTCGGCGTCCTTCTGCAAGCATTCTTCCTTCTTACAGCTCATGTAAAATACACTAACTCTCGACGTATCCACTTCTCCAATACAATCGTTACAATGTTTGCATAAAATTGTGCCGTATAAGCTAACCTTTCGTTGTTCCATAAAAACCCCTCATTTCATTGAATGGTTTTAGCATAAATCAGTCACAACACATCATATGAGTCCTTTACATTTAATATACACTATTTATTATATAATGCAACATAATTTTAGTCATACAAACTAAAATGAGTAATATACACATTTTAAGCTAAATAAAAAGAAACATTTGCCAGTTACTGCACATATAGTGTACACTATATAAAAATAAACCACACTAAAGGCGGAGAAGCAATGAAATTAGAACGGGAATTATCACTTGAGATTGTTAGAGTGACAGAGCTAGCAGCATTAGCCTCAGCACCTTGGACGGGGCTAGGCGATAAAAACAATGCTGATGAGGCTGCCACAGAAGCGATGCGCGAAATGTTTGATTCCGTTTCAATGAAGGGTACTGTTGTTATAGGTGAGGGAGAAATGGATGAATCTCCGATGCTGTACATTGGAGAACAAGTTGGAACTGGACAAGGACCCGAGCTAGATGTTGCGGTTGATCCACTTGAAGGTACGGAATTAGTAGCCAAAGGGTTTAATAACGCCATGTCTGTCATCGCGGTTGCTAATAAAGGCAATCTATTACATGCACCCGATATGTATATGGAAAAGCTAGCAGTTGGTCCGGCGCTTGCAGGAAAGCTTTCTCTAATAGACCCCATTGACGTTACTTTGCGGAAAGCGTCACAGCTTCTCTCCAAGCCGCTTCATGAATTAACGGTTACGATTCTCGACAGAACAAGACATCAACGTATTATTGAACAAGTACGTGAGCTAGGTGTAAGAATTAAATTTTTGACGGCAGGAGACGTAGCTGGAGCCATTGCCCCTGCATTTCCGGAAGCAGGTGTTGATATGTACATCGGTTCAGGCGGTGCTCCCGAAGGCGTTTTAGCTGCTGCTGCACTCCGCTGCTTAAGTGGCGAGTTACAAGGCAGACTTATGCCAGAGGATTCACTTCAAGAGCAGCGCTGCTTGAGTATGGGACTAACGGATCCAAGGAAGCTGCTAACGATGGAGGATATGATCGGCAATGGGGATGTAATATTTGCTGCGACTGGTGTTACCCCAAGTGACTTTCTTAACGGTGTACGGTATTTACCTAATCAACGCGCAGAGACCTATTCTATGGTTATGCGTGCACAGACTAAAACTATTCGATTTATTCATTCAATCCATGATTTGGCGATGAAGCCCTATTTGCAAAAACAAATGCAGGAGCAATTTACAAGCTAAAGCTTTATTCAATTCTACGAACGAAACTTAGGCTGTTCAATAATTAATTAGAGCCTCATTAAAGGTGATACAGGGGGATTCGAGAAAGATGGAGCAAACATTTGTCATGATTAAACCAGATGGTGTGCAGCATGGACTAGTCGGTACGATTATTCAACGATTCGAAAATAAAAGACTGCGTCTTGTGCGGGCAGAGCTGCGTCAGCTCACCGTAGAACAAGCTAAGGAGCATTATCGTGACTTAGCACATAAGCCTTTCTTTAACGATCTAATAGCGTTTATTACTTCAGGTGAGGTTATGGCTATGGTGTGGGAAGGTCCTCATGCCATTAAAGCTGCACGTAGCTTGATCGGTGCTACCAATCCATTAGAGTCGCCTACAGGTACGATTCGCGGAGATTTCGCGCTAGAGCTAGACAGCAACATCATACATGGCTCAGATAGCCTCGAAAGCGCTGAACGTGAGATTCAGCTGTTCTTTCCGAATCTGCATCCGGCCAAGTCCGTATCTTAATATCTTAAACTAGACGATTACGTGATATAATGAGAAGCAATATGGTATGTGATTGGCAAGGGAGGTTATTCATATCCAGCTTACACAAAGACAAATTGACATTATTGAGTTTGTTCAGAATCAATCTCCAGTGACAAGCGATCAAATTGCGGAATACCTCAATGTGAATCGCGCCACTTTGCGTTCTGATCTTGCTGTTCTCGTCATGCTAGGCTATCTAGATGCTAAACCGAAGGTTGGCTACTTCCCTGGCAAAGCAAAAAACGAATCGAATTGGTCATCACGCTTAGAAGATATGAAGGTTCGAGATGTGCAGGGAGTTCCGTTTGTGATCTCGATGAATGCAACCGTACAGGATGCTGTCATCTCTCTGTTTTTGGAGAATGTAGGCAGCTTAATCGTAACGGATCAGCGTGGAGCACTTGCAGGAATGGTTTCACGCAAAGACCTGTTAAAAGTCACACTCGGCAATCAATCAGCGCCAACGATGCCCGTCAGTCTTGTCATGACAAGACAACCGAAAATCGTTACCGTAGAGCCTGACGATTCCGTATTAACAGCTGCAAAAAAGCTGATGTCTAATGAAATCGGAATGCTTCCGGTTGTTCGTGTAACGGTTGATGAGGAAGGCGTAGAATACCTTGAACCGATTGGCCGGGTAACAAAAACAACGATGACAGAAATACTGCTTAGCTTAGCTACTGAACCTTTCGCAAAGGATGGCAATAGTGTATGAAGATAGATAATCAGCACTGGATCTACATCTGCTCGGACTCCGTAGGTGAAACCGCTCAAGCGGTCGCAAAAGCAACGCTTAGACAATTTCAGATGGAAGAGATTAAACTGAAGCGCTTCTCGCAGCTTCAATATGAAGAAGAAGTTCGAGCAATTGTGCAAGAAGCAGCTTCTACTCAAGCGCTCATCATCTACACTCTAGTTCAGCCTGAGCTAAGAGAAATGATGCGACTAGAAGCAGCACTATACAATATTCAAGCAGTGGATATTATGGGCCCGACTATGAAAGGTTTCGTCCATACCTTCCATGATCCTCCGCGAAGAAGCCCTGAACTGCCTCATATGATAGACGAGGATTATTATCGAAGAATTGATGCGATAGAATATGCTGTTCGTAATGATGACGGGAAAAGCTTAACAGAGCTTATGCATGCTGATATTGTGCTGATTGGGGTCTCCAGAACGTCTAAAACACCACTTAGCATTTATCTCGCTCACAAAGGCTATAAAACAGCGAATATCCCAATCGTGCCTGAGGTACAGCCACCGGATATATTGCAGCATATTGAACCGAAGCGCATTATTGGACTGACAATGAAGGCAGAGCAGCTCGTCCGCATTCGTGAAGCTAGATTAAAGGATCTCGGGCTAACCTCGGGGGCGAAGTATGCGGAGCATGCAAGAGTCGAACTAGAGCTTCAGCATGCACAGCAGTTTATGGAGCGAATCGGTTGTACGATGATCGATGTAACAGATCGAGCCATTGAAGAAACAAGTGAAATCATTATTGAATTTTTACAGCAATAATCTAATTAATCTAATCCTAATGCAAAGGCGCCTTTACCTGCCTCTCTTCCTGAGATAGGTAAAGGTGCCTTGTTTATTCTTAGCACAGCGCAACAAGCTTGCGGCTACGCTGTTGAAGCATGCCGCAAGCTTGTTGCTAATCGTACTTATTTCATTACAGCCTATAATGTTACGCCATCCTTGAAGATAGCAATTTCCTTAAAGCCGTTTCGCTCATTATGCGTTAACACGTCTCCAGATGCGATCGCGATAAGCTGCTCCCATAGATCATCGCTTAGCTGATCCATCGTACGTCCATCCAGCAGCCGCCCTGCATTAAAATCAATCCAGTTCTTTTTACGCTCTGCTAATTCACTGTTTGTCGAGATCTTAACGGTTGGAACAGGCCCGCCAAATGGTGTTCCTCTTCCTGTTGTAAATAAGACGATATGTGCACCTGCTGCACTTAATGCCGTAACCGATACAAGATCATTGCCTGGTGCCTCAAGCAAGGTTAAGCCCTGCTTCTGTACCCGCTCCCCATAATCGATCACATCCGTAACAATTGCATGCCCGCCTTTTTGCGTGCAGCCTAAAGATTTCTCCTCTAATGTTGTAATGCCACCTGCTTTATTGCCCGGAGAAGGATTTTCATAGATTTCCTGACCGTGGCGAATAAAGTACTCCTTGAAGCCATTAATAAGCTGAACAACACCGTGGAAAACCTCTTCGCTTGCTGCCCGCTCCATCAATATTTGTTCGGCTCCGAACATTTCGGGCACCTCGGTTAATATAGCCGATCCGCCTGCCCCAATTAATCGATCAGCCATTGCGCCAGCCAGTGGATTAGCCGTGATGCCGGACAAGCCGTCTGAGCCGCCGCATTTCAGACCAAGCTTTAAGCGTGATACTGGAACGGGCTGTCTCTGAAAGCCCTCAGCATATTCAACGAGCTCATCAATTCGTGCTAAGGATTCTTCAATCTCATCCTCAGCCTGCTGCGCCTTTACGAATTTAATCCGTCTTGGGTCATAATCACCGATTACTTGCTGGAACAGCTCGATTTGATTGTTTTCGCAGCCTAGTCCAATGACAAGAATACCCGCAGCATTAGGATGAGCCACTAATGAAGCAAGCAGCTTCTGTGTATACGTCAAGTCATCTCCCAGCTGCGAACAGCCATACGGATGCGCAAAATGATAGATACCATCTACTCGACCTGCGTACAGAGAAGAAGCTTGACGCGCGACGATTTCGCATGTTTTATTGATGCAGCCTACCGTGTTAATAATCCATATCTCATTGCGAATGCCAACCTCGCCATCCTCGCGAACATAGCCCATAAACGTTCGAGCTGCATCTTGTGATTGCGTCTGAATCGCTGCCGCCTGCTCTAATGCAGCGAGATTCGGCTCATATTCATAGCTTAGGATGCCCTTCAAGCCGGTGCCCATATTATGTGTATGCACCCATGCCCCGGGCTCAATCGCTGTACTTGCGACCCCAATCGAATAACCGAATTTAAGCACATGCTCACCTGCAGCAATCGATTGCAGCGCAATTTTATGACCGAAGGGAACATCATCAAGCAATTCAAGCGATTGGCCGCCTTCAAGCGTAAGCTGCTCACCCTTCGCAAAGGCGCGAAGGGCAATGACGACACTATCCTTCTCATGAAGCTTTACCCATTCATTCATCCCTTATATTCCTCCCATCGCATGAGAATTGCCGTTAGCTGGTCTGCAATTTGCGGATAATGCCCATTCACATTCAAGCCCCATAATGCTTCAAGCTCCAACAGCTGTACAACAGCCGCCTGCAGTGATGCCCCAGTTCTAGTCGCCAAGTGATTACTCCAAGCTTGTTCTATGATCTCTAGTAAGGACTGATCATCGCGTGGCACATACGAAGCTCCTGCAAAGGTTCTGCCTTCATAGCCAGCATCGCCTTTCCTCACTTGATAGTACCGCAGCAAGGCAGCAAAAGCGGTAGCTAGCCCATCTGGAAGCTTAGCATCCTTTTCAAGATAATAATGTATGGCTGGGAAAAGTCTCGTTTTGAATTTGCTTAAGCTGTTCATTGCAATATCTAATAATCGATGCTGAATAAACGGATTCAAAAACCGCTCGTACACTTCTCTAGCATATTGCTTCAAAGCTTCGTCCTCATAAGGCAAAGTCGGAATAATCTCCTGCTCAACCGTTCGCTTAATAAGCTCCGATGTGTGCTCCTGTTCCATCGTCACCCGAACCTCATCTAGCCCCTGCAATAGGCCGTATAGCGCCATAAAGGTATGTGCTCCATTCAGTATGCTTACCTTTCGCTGCTGATACGGCTTTAGATTATCTACCCACAGCACGTTAAGACCCGCCTTATGCAATGGCAGCTCCTCCGCTAAGCTTTGATCTCCTTCAATCGCCCATAAATGGTAGGGCTCAGCTGTAGTCAGCATCGGATCTCGGTAGCCCCACTCTTCGAACCACGCCTCTGCCTGCTCCTGCTTCGGATAGCCAGTTACGATGCGGTCGACTAATGAATTTAGGAAGTAATTATGCTCCAATACCCATTGCCTAAATGCATCTGGCAGCTGCCAATCATCACAATATTTTAGAATGCATTCACGAAGCGTATCACCATTACGCTCTAATAGCTCGCATGGCAAGCAGATTAATCCGCGATCAGCAGCTCCTTGAAACGCCTCGTATCTATGATATAAAAATCGTGTAAGCTTACCCGGATAGGATGCGATCGGCTCATGCTCTGTCCAAGCTTCAGGCTGATAAACAAGCCCTGCTTCTGTCGTGTTCGAGACGACGATTCTTAACTCAGGAAGCTCTGCTAGCGATAGAAACCGCTTCCAATCCGAGTAAGGATCGAATACCTGTGAGAAAACATTCAGCACTTCAGCACGCTCCACTGCAGCGCCATTCTCAAGTCCGCGTGTCACTATTGTATATAATCCTTCTTGGCTTGCTAGCGCCTCAATCTTCGGCTTACCGCTTGGACGCGGCTGCACGACTGTAATGCTTCCATCATATAGCCCTTGCTTACGGCTTTCATGAATCATCCAATCAAAAAAGCCACGTAAGAAATTGCCCTCACCGATTTGCAATACGGTAACTGGAGCCTCACTAAGCTTCTCATAAGCAGAGGCTTGCTCCTTATTAAGCGTTTTTTGAGTTAGCTGCTGTAATACCATTAGATTCATCTCCTTCACGGGAGGTATTTGTTTCCTTCATTATAGATAACAAATATGATTCAAGAAATAGCTAATTTGATCATAATTGTACTCGATCTTGATCTCTGATAGACTTAGCTCATAACAATCATAGCGTCGGGGTGGTTTTCTATGAATCCTTATCGTAAGCGATTCCAGTTTGATGGCGAGTTTCCATTCGTATATGTGTACCATGATGTTAAAAGCGCGCAAAATGAGCTGCCCGATCATGTTCATGACTGGTATGAATTCGTTTATGTCTATTCCGGACGGGGGACGTTTTTTATAGACCATATCTTTTATGATGCTGAGCCTGGCGATATTTTTTTAATACCAGGCAACACGCTGCATCGCTCATTCCCTGTTGAGGACGATCCCAAACGTTCTACTGCGCTATTTTTCAGTGCTACCCTCATACATGCTGTCTCACTTGGTGACGCCTTTACTTACTTACAGCCTTTCGAGGCGGCCAAACGTAATCAAAGCTACCGCTTATCGCTTCCTGTAGATGCGCAGGAGAGAATCATAGCTATTCTTGACCAAATTCATCAGGAGCATAGTGAAGCAAAAGTCGGCTATAGGCAAGCTATTAGACTGCATATTCAGCACATCTTACTGCTGCTAGGCAGATTTGATCTGCAAACGATAGACTCGCAGCAGGCAAGACATAATAGCTCGATGATGCCTGAGTGGATGACGGATGTACTCTCCTATGCTGATGCGCATCCTGAAGCGGATTTAAGCTTATCTGCTTTAGCTCGACATGCTGCGGTCACACCCTCGCATTTCTCAAGAGTGTTTAAGCGACTAACAGGCATGAATGTCACAGATTACGTGACCGCGAAACGAGTGATGCGTGCCAAGGAGCTCATCCAGCAAAGCCATATGAGCATTTCGGAAATTGCTGAGCAATGTGGGTTTGGCAGCATTACACATTTTCATCGCAAATTCAAGGCTCTAACAGGTATGACACCTGCACAGTATAAGCGACACGAATGATCACAAAAGAAGCCTGCTCTGATATGGTTGCTGCATGCACCATATGTTCAAAGCAAGCTTTTTGTTCATTTCATATAAGCCGCATAGGATTCGTACATCCTTATGCTAGAATCTATTAACAGCCTAGCATATCCTTTGCCCAATCTGACATTTTACTCGGGTTCCATGCAGGCTCCCATACGACATCGACTTCAATCTTCGGTTTTTCATCCTTTAACACCCACTCGACTGCGCCTACGATTGTGTCATGCATCGGGCAGCCTGGCGTCGTTAACGTCATGCGAACGTAAAGCTTATCTGTTTCTTCACGAACTTCATAAATTAGTCCCAGGTCAACAACGTTAATGCCGAGCTCAGGATCATATACCTCCTTGAGGAGGGTGAGGTAGTGTTCATCATTAACCATTAATCTCATCTCCTTTTATATAGGTAATTCAAAATATTTAACTTTGATCACGATGCTGCACTGTATGTTTATTCGGCTTCGAATATTGAATTCAGCCGACCTTTTCCGATGCTCACGTACTTACTACGTACGCTGCGCTTCTCAAGCTTTAGCTTCTTTCAAT
>Ga0180216_1002208_pt1 | contig 16524 bp, 14 predicted proteins | sample eDN3rd37CBELigMG_FD_128879 | JGI IMG/M metagenome (GOLD analysis project Ga0180216, IMG submission 128879) | Enriched Miracle-Growth compost microbial communities from Emeryville, California, USA - eDNA 3rd pass 37_C BE-Lig MG (version 2)... ... | reverse complement strand
CGTGATGAACTCGCCGTACGCCGTGCCTGTCGAGCTGGCGAGCCGCATCTTGATCGGCTCTGGCATCGGATTGGACGGGCAGCGAACAATCTCCAGCGGGGCGTTCGCCACCGGTTGATTCACAGGGTCGGCGAAGCCGCCGGGGGCCGTGGCATCGAACATGTTGGCCAGGTTGCCTTGCTCGATGTACGGCAACAAGCCCACCATGTGCCCATACTTGGGGTTGGACGACAACCGCGCGGCGGGGAAGTGGTTCTTGTTGTCGTGGTGCAGATGCATGGCCAGCGCGACCTGCCGAAGATTGCTCTGGCACCGGGTGCGGCGGCCCGATTCGCGCGCTGCCTGGATGGACGGCAACAATAGCGCGATCAACAGGCCGATTATGGCAATCACCACCAATAGCTCGACGAGGGTAAAACCTCTGCGGCGCATCATAAGCGCGGGGACTCCTTTCAACGGGGGGCAATCAGGCGGCAGCGGAGTACGCGGGGGGGCGAGCTAAGGCACGGCACCATGGGCCGCGCTGACGAGCAGCGTTCCGTAAATAGCAAGCGCGATGCCATTGCTTCCATGCGCGCCAGAAGTGGCGGATAGATAGCACCACTTGTGCATTGCCGTGGCGCGCGGGCTTCCGGCCGGTGGCGATTTGCGCGCCGCCTGTGATGGTCTTTTCATCACCGCCTTCACGCAACCACCACAGATGGGTGGAAATCAACTTTCGCACGCTCGGGTGGAAGCTTTCCACCATCGTGAAGGGGGCAGTGTTTCCCGGCAGTCAGCCCGCTAGCAGGCCAAGCCGCGGGGTAATGCTTGCGCTCTGGCATTGCCCAAAATTCGCGGTGCGGTTTAGGATGCTGCGGTGCCCCGATATGGGTGGGGCTACCTGCACGAAGCAGACGGCTCCTTCTCGCTGCCCAACGGCACGAGCGCAGCCGCGCACCCTAAAAGCAATCAAGGAAGCAGCCATGCTGGCAAACACGACGCGCACCGCGCTAACTGTTGGGCTGTGTCTGCTGGCGACCACGTACGCCGGTGCCCAGGATTTCCAGTCGCCGATGGCCGGCCCCTACGGCGGCAACTACGGCAATCCGTATGTGATTCCCAATAACGGTCCCTATTACGGACCGTACAACGGGACGATGCCGGCGGTGATTTCGCCGCAAACGGCGACCGTGGATTCGGCCATCCAGGTGCTGGCCGATGTCACCGCCATTCCCGAGCGCGGCATCCCGCACGCCTTGCTGGCACGCGCCCAGGCGGTAGCGATCATCCCCAACGTGATCAAGGTGGGCTTCATCGCCGGCATCCGCCACGGCAACGGCGTGATCCTGATCCGCGACGCCCAGGGCAATTGGGGACCGCCGCAGTTTGTCGCGCTGACCGGCGGCAGCATCGGCTTCCAGGCCGGCGCCCTTTCGACCGACGTGGTGCTGATCTTCCGCAATCGCGAAACGGTCGACGCCATGATGCGTGGCAAAATCACCTTGGGCGCCGATGCCGCAGTGGCCGCCGGTCCGGTGGGACGCCAGGCCGAGATCGGTACCGACGTGCAACTCAAAGCCGAGATCTTTTCGTACTCGCGCACCCGCGGCTTGTTCGCCGGCGTGGCCCTGGATGGCGCGTCGCTCAAGGCCGATCCGGCCGCCACGCAGGTCTACTACATGCGGGGCGAACCGGCCGAAGCCGTGCGGCTGCAAGAGATGCTGACCAACCTGTCGCGCCCCGATCGGGCTGCCCAACTCGCGCCGGTGACGACCGCGCAAGCGACGGTGCAGCAGCCGGTCCAGTTGCCGGCGCCCGCGGCCGATTCCGCCGCTGAAACGCAGCAGCATCTGGCCGGATCGTGGCAGGCACTGAGCCGCCGGCTAGATGATGCCTGGCGGCACTACCTGGCCCTGCCGCCGGAAGTGTTTGAGCCCGGCAAGACCGCGAACGTCGAAGCATTGGGCAAGTCGCTTCAGGCCTACCAGACGGTGGCCGAGACTCCGCAGTACCGCGTCGTCGCTGACATGCCGGAGTTCCAAGCTACGCTGGCCTGGCTCCGCAAAGCGATCGTGGCCCAGGTGAATACGCCGGTTTCTGGCGAAGCCGCCAATGCAACGACGCTTCCTCCGCCGCCTGGCCAATAGTGCTCACCACACGTTATTGATATTCTTGGGGCCGGGTCGCGCATGGGTGCGATCCGGCCCTGGTTCATTTGCTTCCCGCCATACTGCCCAACCAACATGCCCACGGGTCTGTTCATCACCGGCACCAGCACCGAGGTCGGCAAGACGTACGTGGCCGCGCTGATCGCTCGCAATTTGTTCCAAGCTGGCCGACAGGTGGGCGTTTACAAGCCAGCCGCCAGTGGGTGCCGCCGCGAAGGTGATCGGCTGATTGCCGACGATGCGCTGGCGCTGTGGGAAGCCGCCGGGCGTCCGTTGGATCTGGCGGCCGTTTGCCCGCAATGTTTTGAAGCCCCGCTGGCTCCACACCTGGCGGCCGCTGCCGAGGGCCGTGCCATCGATCGCCAGTTGCTGCGGGAGGGGCTTGCGGCATGGGCAGCTTTTGAAGTGGTCATCGTCGAAGGCGCCGGCGGATTGCTTTCGCCGATCAGCGACGACGATCTCGTCGCCGACCTGGCTGTTGCGTTTCAATTGCCGGTGGTGGTCGTGGCCGACAACTGCCTGGGCGTGATCAACCAAACGCTGTTAACCATCGAAGCCTGCCAGCAACGCGGGCTGCGCGTACCGGCCGTGGTGCTCAACGATGCCAGGCCGCAAGCCTCGGACATCAGCCAGCGGCGAAACCTGGCTGAACTGCGGCGTTGGCTGCCGGCCGAAACCGTTCTAGCCCACCTGGCTCATGGGGCCGACAGCTTCGATCGGCCCGTCGATTGGTACACGCTGGCGTGCCGTTAGCTGAACCATCCGGCGCATTATTAAGCTAAGTTGGTGCTCCGCACTGCGGCCCCCTACCGGCTGTAGCGGCAGGGCGGTTTGGGGCATTTTCTCCGCCCGACGCACTTCTGCCGAACAGGCAAACGTCACGCGCGTGAAAAACCAAGAAAAGTGCGCCTTCTGCGCCGACTGCGCGCGATTCGATCGGTTAGCGGCACTTTTCGTCATTTCAAAAGTATGAAGCGTGACCAAGAGTTTATTGAGTCGCCGCCACCTGACTGCCGAAGGCGAATAGGACGATTATTCGACCTGAACCAATGGCGGTGGTAGTTCCAATTAGCCGGCGCATGCCCCTGCGGCGTGGGGAGTTACGCTTCCCGATCCGCAGGCAGCGGCGCACCGGCGATTGCGGCCAGCCCTCGGTGAATGCATGCCCCGGGGGTCGCCGGAAAACCTGTAACGCGCGTCCACGCGTTACGCTCAGCCAACTGGTGAGAGAACCTTCCGCCCGCCGGTTCCGTCAGTGAGGTGCTGTCGTGTCAACACTTTGTGATTCGAGCCACTTGGGGCAAAACCTGCGTCATGGCAAGCGATGTACCGCGATGGGCAGCGGGCGCATCTGCTGGAACTGCTCCGGCACCATGCGATTGCGTGACAACTGTTGTCCCCGCTGCGGAGCGGAACGGTTGCGGGAAGGCAACGTGACCACCTGGCGACTGCCGGAGCCTGTGCAGCGGCGCCGCGTCGACTTGGTGAAAGTGGCCGGGCTCCTGGCCGCCTTCGTAGGGGGCGTGCTGTGGCTATCGCTCCGGGCGGGTTTGTAATCACCGCCCGCCGGCTGCACCTGGTCAGCTAGCGTTCAGGCTTTGAACTCCGCTGGCGCTTCCTCGTGCCAGGTAGTGCGCTCCTGGTAGGCGCGTGCCAGGTTCAAGAGCCGGTTCTCCGAAAATGCTCTGCCAACGAACTTCAAGCCGGTCGGCAGGTGGTCTTCCCCAAATCCGTTGGGGACGGTGATGCCCGGCAGGCCTGCGGCATTTTCGCCACCGCTGAGGGGCGGCAGCCCCCATCCTCGGTGATAGCTGGCAAAGTCGAGATGGATCGGGGATGCCACCGTGGCCAAGGTGGGGATCACCAGGGCATCGTACGGCTGGAGCAGTTCGTCCAGCGCCACCTGGATCTTGCGGCGAATCCGCAGGGCATTGATATAGTCCTTCGCCGGGATCAATTGGGCCGCGTGCGCACCAATGCAATCCTCGGGAGCCGTCATCTCCCAGATGTCGCCGCTGGTGATGAGGCCTTCAAACGCGGCCGCCATCTCACAATTGATGATGACGCTCGCCACCAGACTATAGGGCAACTCGGGCAGCTTCACGGCCTCGATGTCCGCGTCGGCTTTCAAGATCTCTAGCGACGTTTCAAAGGCGGCCTTCACTTCCGGCTGCACGCGATTGACGTCGCCCTCCAGGCGCGCCAGCCGCCAGCGGCGGTTCGGCTTCAGACGCCGGTAGGTGAAGCTGCCGCGCAGCGACGTGGGATCATTGGGATCGTGGCCCGCGATGGCATTCAGCACCAGCCCCGCATCGTCGGCGGTGTGAGTCAGACAGCCTAACTTGTCCATGGTCCAGCTCAGGGCCATCGCGCCGTGGCGGCTCACGCGGCCATAGGTTGGCCGCAGCCCTGTCACGCCACAGTACCCGGCCGGCGTCATGATCGAGCCCCAGGTTTCCGAGCCGATCGCCATCGGCACCAGCCCGGCTCCAACGGCGGAGCCGGAACCGCTGGATGAACCGCCGCTCCAGCGATCGGTGGACCAGGGATTCAAACCCGGGCCAGTGAACGAAGCGTTGGCCTGGTCGTACCCCAGCCCTCCGGCGATCTCCACCATGGCCAGCTTGGCGCAAAGGACCGCGCCGGCTTCGCGCAGGCGGCGCACCACGGTCGCTTCGCCCTCCAGAATACGCTCGCGCAGCGGTGCGGCGCCCCAACTGGTCGGGATGCCGGGCGTCGCCAACAGGTCCTTGGCGCCGTACGGAATACCGTGCAGCGGGCCGCGATCGACGCCGCGGGCCAGCTCTTCATCGGCCTGGCGGGCCTGACTACGGGCAACGTCCTCAGTCAGCGTGACCACGGCGTTGAGACGCGGGCCGTGCCGCCGCAGCCGGTCGAGAAAGAACTCGGTGAGCTCCAGCGAGGTGAACCGCTTGGCGCGGAGATGGCGGCCCAAGGTGCGGATCGAAGCGAATGCCAACGAGGGTTCAACGGTCATGGGGTTCACCTGACTGCTCACAACCACGAAGCCACGCCCGGCGAGGGCCAATCGGCACACCGTCCTCGACGGCGGGCGCCGCACCAGTCTACCAACCGCGGCGCGGCGGCAACACGTTTGGCTGGTGATTGAACGCCGCGAAGGCGATGCGCCGAAGCGTTGAGCCCGTGCGGCCTGGATGGGCGCGATGGTCACAGCGCCTCGTTGCGATGCGCGCCGCTCATGGTAAGGCGACCGAGGGACAAACGTCGCGGCAGATGGAAGGCGCGTTATAGACGCGGCCGCGAGCACGGCAGTTCGTCATAGCCACCGGTGGTCTGAACCTTGTGACCAGAGCGACAACCGATGACATGAGGAAAAAAAGTTGTAGAAGTTGACCAGAATGTACCGATCCGGCTTGACGTAAGTGCGGTTAAGTTGCTTCAATTTGGCGCAATGGGTGAAGGTTATTAGTGATACCTGCGTCGCCCACGCCGGAAGCGACTTTTGGCAGCCGACAACACGGTAGCCAATCAGTTGCAAGGTGGCGTCGGCCGCGCGAACTTCAATAGCCTCCGGCGGCATGTAGGACGGACCACTCGGAGACATGGGAATCACGATCAGTGATCTGAAGTCGTCGTGGCCGACGGCTTCTCTCTCTTGAAACGCCCCACGCTTCGAGTTCGCATCGCCGCCGCATACAAGGAACACGCTCCTCTGAAATAAGACGGATTTCGGCCGGGCCAACACGTGCCCTGGTTTGTAGAGGGCGCGGCTGGCTGACAGCCGGCTTGGCAAGCGAACATGCGGCGGTGCTCGTTGCTTCTGTCGCGGAGTGCAGCGGGCCGCCATTCACCTGCCAGGTGCTTCCCTGATTTCTGGCTTCTTGGGCTTTGCAACCACGCGCGCCACGGGCCGCGAGTACGGATACACGGTTGATACGATCACTCGGCAAGTAAGTCGCCTTTCAGATTGCCCCTAAGCACGAAGCGCTTGCCTGCCGTTAGTAGGGCATCGGACACCTTGGCCGTGTGAGCCGGGGTGAAACAACACGGACGAAACACATCCGCCACCTGTGCGGCGGAATCCTCTTCCCGCTGGACGCCCTGAGGAAGAGGGCTTTGGAGTTCGGGGCGTCATCTTCAGGAGCGATAGAATGCCCACAGCGAAGAAGTCGCCGGCCAAGGCTGTAAAGCCCAAGGCTTCGCCCAAGGCTAAGGCCTCGACCGCCAAGAAGGCTCCGGCCAAGGCTGCCAAGCCCGCCGCCGCCAAGGCGAAGGCCTCCCCCAAGAAGGCTGCGGCCAAGACCACCGCGACCAAGGCCAAGGCTGCCAAGCCCGCCGCTAAGCCGAAGGCTTCGCCCAAGGCCAAGGCCTCCGCTGCCAAGAAGGCTCCGGCCGCGAAGAAGCCGGCCGCCAAGAAGACCGCCAGCAAGTAACCCTTAGGCGGAACGGAACGGCCGCCCATCCTGCGGCTGCATGACACGATACAACGAGAGAGGCCGACTCGCCCGCTACAATGGCGGGCTGGAGTCGGCCTAAATTTTTGCGCGGATCGTTCAGCGCAAGACGGTTGCTTCCATGTCAGACGAGTGCTCACGCAGCAAGCCCCATCGTCCAGGGCAGGGCGGCTTGCGATTCGCCATGCCATCGCTTCGGCGGCCTGCTTCAGAACAGATTGCCCGCTTGCTCGCACGGCAGGGGCAATGCAACTTCACGTACGAGGCCGTCGGTGCCACGGCCACTGGGCCACCTGCCGGTTATCGGGTGGATCGTACGCGTTGCACGCTCGGGCAGGGTGAGAACGTGTTCGCGGCCGCCTGTGATGCGCTGCGCCGTTGGCAACAGTTTGGGCTTTCGTGGCTGAGCATCGCTCCCCCCGCCGCGAACATTCAGCCCGGCGAGGTGGTGGCCATCGTTGCTCGGGCGGCCGGCGTATGGTGGATCAACCCGTGCCGGATCGTGTACGTGATCGACGAAGTGAGTGGGGCAGGGCGGCGCTTTGGGTTTGCCTATGGCACGCTGCCCGGTCATGCCGGCCGCGGGGAAGAACGCTTCCTGGTAGAAATGCAGCCAGGGGGCGACGTGACGTACGACATTCTGGCGTTCTCGCGTCCTGGACACCTTCTGGCGCGGTTTGGCTACCCCCTGATGCGGCGATACCAGCGGCGGTTTGGCCGCAACTCGGCGGAGGCCATGCGCCAGGCTGTGGCCGCCGCTACACAGCAAGAACCAGGCGGCGGGCGATAGAGAGCTACATCCTCAGCACGGCCTTTCCATTAGCCGCCAGCGCACAAAAAAAGACCCGGCCCCCTGTGCGTGCAGGGGACCGGGCCCGTTTTGACTCGTAGTTTTGATCGGAAGTGATCCTACGAGTGGTGATGGCTGCCTGGATTAGAAGACAGCCCGCCGACTGTCATCAGGCGGAACCACCTACATGGCTCGTACAGTCAGATAACACTGATCACCTCCTTTCACTAGAACCCGCCGCTTCGACCGGGAGCCACCCAGCCACGTCGCAGCCTCTAGTCCGTCGTGCCGCGTATCGCACGACCCGCTGAAGTCATCATTCTCCGGCGTGCCAGAAATGGCAAGGTCAATTTCGCACTTTTGACCTCGCTGCCGATGCATCTATTGCCGTGCATACACAGCGATTTTGAGGGGGAAAGGTGCCTAACGAATCCGCTGCGGCTGGTCCGGCGCGGTGGCCACCAGCGGTGCCTCAACGGCGCTGAACTCGGCCCAGACCGGCATATGATCCGAGATGGCAAGGGCCTGTTCCATCGTAAGGCCCAACTCGTTCATCAGGTTGTAAACGCCGCTGCGGCCGGTGAACTCCGCGGTCTGCCGCAGCCACAAGAGATTGTCGTAGGTTTGCGTCATCCGTGTGTTGGTCGGCTCACCGCTGATCGCCCAATACATGCCTGGGATCGCCCCCAGCCGGCCCAACTTGCGATCGCTCACATTCAGGTCGCCCAGCAAAATCACGTCATCATCGGCACCGGGTTGCTGCAGTACCGACAGGTATACATCGGCCAGGGCGTCCACTTCCGTGTCGGTTTCGTCCGGGTCAGTGTGAATGTTGATCAGCGTGAACGTGAACGGGTTAGGCGGCCCACGCACGCGGAAACCAGCTACCAGCGGCGGACGGTGCAACAGATCGTCGGGATCGGGCACCACGTAGACCGAGTCGGGCACCAGTTCCAACGTAGCGGCGTTATACACATACGCATACTGTTCCTTGCTAACCGTACGTCCCTGACGAGGGCCAATCACGTAGTCATAACGCGAGCCGTCGGCATTGATGAACTGCAGGAAGTTCGGCAGGACGTTCTGTTCCTTGGAACGAACTTCCTGGATGGCAACCACGTCGAACTGACGGACAATGTGCGCCAGCCGCTCCATCACGTCGGCCTGGTCGAGCTTGGCCTGGCCAAACACCTGAATGTTAAACGACGCGATGCGAATCGTGTCGCCGGTTTGAGCTACTGGCGGCACGTGCGAGACGGGCTGGGTCTCCAGTTCCTCGGTGGTTCGAACCGCTGACGGCGGTTCAAGCCCACATCCCACGAGCAGCCCTGCGGATAGTAAAAGCGCTGCGGATCGAAGTCCCCAGCGGTAGACGCGGGCGGTGGTGCCCAATGCGTGCATGACTCCCTCCCTGGAGTTGCAGCGACTGCCTTGATAGCAGTCCAAGCGGAGAAGTGACGGACGCCCCCTGGTGGCTCGGGTGGCGGACCATAGCAAAGGCAGCGCCCCGATTAAACAGCAGTCGGGGGACTAATGGCTGCCTGCTTGCTGCGGCAGCAGCGATTATCGGACGACGCAATCAAGAAGCGCCGTGGTCAAAACGTAAGGCACGCAGCGCCGCTTAAGCCTTGGCGGCGGTGCCGTTGATCTTTTCCTCGAACTGGCGGCGCAGCTCGGTGCAGACGGCTTCCAGCTCGGCGATACTGCTCGCCAAGCTTGCCTCGCTGGCCGGGAAGCAGCGATGGTGCTCCAGCGACACGGTATCCGGCAATACCTCCTCGCCAGCCACTTGACCGACGGCCTCGTGCGGCAACGCCGCCAGAGCGACCGAAGCCGGGTGAGCCTGTTCGCCGTCGTGATACCAGGTGCAGTTTCGCCCCGCTTGCTTGGCGGCATACAGGGCTGCATCAGCCCGTTCGAGCAATCGGCTCAACGTTTCGTCTGTGAGTGCGGTGGCAACGCCCACGCTGACCGTCACGCGGTGCGGCACGCCGTCGATCACCACCACTTGCTGAGCCAACTGCTGGCGCGCGCGTTCGGCCGGCAGAATCGCATCAGGCAGTGCCGTCTCATTCAGCAGGATGGCGAACTCTTCGCCGCCGAACCGGCACACCGTATCGGTCGATCGGCCGCAGGTGAGGCCGCTGGCCACAGCCCGCAGCACAGCATCGCCGGCCACATGGCCAAACTGATCGTTGAACAGTTTGAAGCGATCCACGTCCAGCAGCACCAGCGAGAAGGGATGCCCAAAGCGTTCCCACTGAGCCAGGCTGCGGGCGCAGGCTTCGTCGAATGCGCGGCGGTTGGGTAAGCCTGTCAGCGCATCGGTGCGGGCTTCCGAGGCATGCCGCGCCATCAGGTCGCGCTGCTGAGCCAGTTGGCTTTCGGCATCGTTCAGCCGGGCTTGCAGCGCGCGATTCACGGAAACCATCTGCTGCATCAACTCAACCAGCCGTTGCTGCAAGAACGGACGATCCTCGGCCGAAGCGTGCACAATCGCCCGGCTCACCGACTCGATCTGCGCGGCGTACTTACCGAGGCCCGTCACCACGTCGCCAGTCAGGCTCCGCATCTGTTGCAGAATCCGGCTGGCGAGCAGATTAAGGTCGCGATCGCGCGCGATCTCAGCCCTGCGGCGTGTCTCGCGAATCAGCATGCCTGCCAACAGCGTCAGCAGGATGCCGTAGATCATGACGACAACCAGTTCCAGTTGCGGCGTTGGGCCAATGTTGCCAAACAGGCATCCAGCCGCCAGCGCACCCTTCGCGCCGCCAGGCACAAAGGCTGAGTTGGCTTGGCCCCCAAGGCCGACTTGGCACCAGATGTCAATCATGGGCGCAATCCCCTGGACTAGTTTCGGGCAGGCGCGAGCACAAACGGTACGTCGTGCTCGTCGCAGTGGGAGTCGTTGAACTCCTCGCGCACCTGCCGCATGTCGTCGAGCGAATGCAGCAGCGCCGCGTAGACCTCGGGATCGAAGTGCCGGCCGACTTCCTTTTCCAGAATGGTCAACGCTTCGTCTTCGCTATACGCGCGCTTATAGGGTCGTTCTGAAAGTAGGGCATCAAAAACGTCGGACATCGCCACGATCCGGCCGACCAGCGGAATCTGTTCGCCGGCCAGGCCGCGTGGATAGCCGCGGCCGTCCCAACGTTCGTGATGGGTGAGCGAGACGGTGCAAGCCATCTCCAGCAGGTGGTCGACCGGCTCGTGGCGATCGCCGTGGACGGTCAATCCGCGCCAGGCGCGAAATGCGCCCATCGCCTTGGAATCGTCGCGCAAGATGCGTTCGCCAATCTCGCAATGCATCTGCATCACGGCACGCTCTTCCTCCGTGAGCGACCCAGGCTTGCGCAAGATGGCGTCTGGAATGCCGATCTTGCCGATATCGTGCAGCGGCGCCGTGACAAAGATCGCCTCGACAAACTGGCGATCCATGCCCATCGTTTCGGCCAAGATCTTGCTATAGCAGCCGACGCGAACGACGTGATTGCCGGTGACTTCATCGCGGCACTCGGCGGCCTTGGCAAGTCGCCACACGATGGACAGTCGGCTTTCGGCAATCTGCTGCTTGGCCCAGCTACGCTCGATCGAGGTGCGAATTGCCCGGGTAAGCGAGCGGGCCGTTACTTCATTCCACAGTAAGTAATCCTGCGCGCCCAGACACACCGCCTGGAGGGCCAGATCGTCGTCGGCCTCGGAAGCAATCGCCACGATCGGCGCGTAGGGCGCCTTATCGAGCAAATGCGCGACCAGGGAGGCCGGGTCGGAAACGCCTTCGCCCAGGCACAGCAGCACCGCATCGAACGCCTGCGGGGTCATCAACTGCTGGATGTTGCCGATGCTGGCCGGGGCAACAACCAGTTCGTAGGTGCCCCACATCAGTTCCGCGGCTCCGCGCGCATGCATCAACACCTGCTCGATCCGAGCACCGTCGCCCGGTCGGCTTTCGAGCGTGAGGATGCGTTGCGGGGGAGCGGGCATGAGTCAAGAACTTCAAGCGGCGGCTGGTCAGTCAATCATCCTGGTCAGAACATCATCACGCAGCGGCTGGCCGCGCCGGCGTGCGGCAGTGCGGGGGGGCAGGACGGCACGGCAGCGAATGTCGCGGCCGAGACTGCTACCTGGCAACCTGCTGGCTGCCTGCATTGCTCGCGTACGCGGCGATGCAAGCGTTCCTCCCACAACCATCGGAGGGGTAAACCTTTTCCACGATGGCGCAGGGAACAACCAAGATTAGTTCACGCCAAGGCGCGCAGGCGGCGATATTGGCTGATGAAGCTTTAGCGCGCCGCACATCTGCTACAACCGATACCGCCCCCCTCGGCCGCGGCCGGGCGTGGGCGGTCAAAACCGCTCGCACCGCTGTCCCCCCAGCGGCTTGTTGTGTTCTATGATTTCCGTGTACGTTTGACCGTGGAGGGCCACCCGCGGCAGTGCCGCCGCGGCCTCCCAGGCAAGCGCACGGGGCCGGGATCCGACGAGAGACTGGCCTGCGGGGGCGGACAGGCATAGCCTTCCATTGCAGCCGAGACGTCGGCGGCTAGCCGGTTCGCCCGCCAACTTGAGGGGCATGCCGGCCGCGGCCGTAAACCTGTTGGCTGCTGTGCAGGCGAAAAGGAAGGTCAACCGTGACGCAGCTTCAGTTCGTATTGCCCTGGGTGCTGGCCAGCGTCTTTGTCGGCGTGGGGGTCGGCTACTACCTGGGCCGCTCCAGCCGCAAGCCGGTCAAGCGCTCTCCCAATACGCGCAAAGAACGCGAAGTCACGCTCAAAGTCTTGGCGAACCTGCTCACCACCGCCGACCGTTTGCATAACGACGTCGACGTCCACAACAGCGAGATCAAGCAGGTCGGCCGGAACCTGATCGACATGCCGGTCGATCCGAATCTGCGCGGCATCCAGCACGCCCTGCTGGATCAGGTGGCCAGCGTGCTGGAATCGAACCGCAAGCTGGAAGATGACCTGACGTACGCCCGGCTCAAACTCGAGCAGCAGGCTCAGGAGATCGACCGCACCCGCCGCGAAGCCCGGACCGACGCCCTCAGTGGCGTCGCCAACCGCAAGGCATTTGACGAGCGGCTGGACTTGATGCTCCGCACCTGGCGGCGTGAAGGCGAGCCGTTCGTGCTCATCCTCACCGATATCGACCACTTCAAGTGGATCAACGATACCCACGGACACCAGGCAGGCGACTGCGTGGTGGCGCACGTGGGTCAGTTCATCAAGAAGCGTTTGCGCGAGGACGACTTCGTAGCCCGCTACGGCGGCGACGAGTTCGCCATGCTGCTGCCGGGTGCCGATCTGCAGACGGCCGCGGCCATCGCGGAACGCATCCGCTCAGAAATCGCCAAGCAGAACTTCGACACCATCGAGGCTGAACGGGTGGCGATCACGTTCAGCATCGGCGTGGCGGCCGTCGAAGAAGGCGACACGGCCGAGACGATTCTCAAGCACGCCGACGAAGCGCTCTACAAATCCAAGGAAGCCGGCCGCAACAAGGTGAACTGCTACCAGCCCGGCGAACCGGCTCCGGCGGCCGAGCCTGAGACCGTGGCGGTGGCCGAAAGCGCGTAGGCCCCCCTGCCCCACAGAACTTCGAAGCTGACGGCGGTTTAGTACCGGTTACGCGTGGTGAACGTGCGGCCCATGGTGGGCGTCAGCGGCGGCTGAGCCGAAACCGCCTGCGAGAGCCGCGGCATCGAAAGCTGCAGTGCCGCCACACGCGAAGCCACTTCCGGCTGCTGCTGGTCGTAGTACAGCGACCGCTTGTAATCGGCCAACGCCTGGGCATAGTCGCCCTGTCGCTCGTGGATATTGCCCAAAGCTGCCAGGGCCCGAGGATGGTTGGGCTCCAGCTTGAGGGCTTCCATCAGCTTCTCTTTGGCCGGCTCAAGCTCGTTGAATTCTTCGTAGAGGCGAGCCAGTTCGATCCGTGGTTCCGCCGATTTGGGGCTGCGCATCGCCCAGCCTTCCAGCAGCGTGAACGCCTGTTCGGCCCGGTCCTGCTCCAACAGCAACACGGCCAGCGCGCGGTAGCAGTCGCGGTTGTTGTCGTCCTGGTCGAGCGCCAGGTGGAAGTAGCTTTCGGCCTTTTGCAGGTCGGCCTGGCTTTGGAGCTGCTTACCCCGCTGCTGGTGGACGCGCCCTAAGTTATAGTAGATATTGGAGTTCTGCGGATCGTGCTGCAGCGCCTGCTGGAAAGCCACCTGCGAGGCGTCGAGGTTCCCCTGTTGAAACAGGTGCACGCCTTGGCCGTTGAGCCGCTTGCCCTCGAAATTGCAGCCCACCAGGGGCACCACCAGAGCCGCTGCCAGCAGCCAGGCTCGGGTTCGGCCCCAGGCCATGGCTGCGCCAGGTGCCAAAGGCTGTCTTACTGTATCCACCATGCCAACTCCGTCCGCGACGTTTGCGGGAAAGGCGGGCGCGAGTTCCGCCGGAGAAAGGTCGCAGGACCATAGCGACGGTGGCCGGCAGCGGCAAGGGCAATGTGCCCCCCTTTTCTGGCCGCAGTGCTGGCGCGGTCCGCCAACAGGCGCGGCATCCCCGGATTTTGCGATCCCGGCCGCCACATCTGGCGCGCCGGATGCGGCAAAAGCAGGCAAATGCCACCTAGTGCGCCCCTTGTTTCCTCGGCTGGTTTCATGAAAATGGCGGCTTGGTGCCGTGCTGGCACCCGTTCTTGCCGTTTGCCCTCATTTTTCCCCGGAACCTCCGTCGATGAGCACGCTTGCCGATATCGGACTGATGGGCCTCGCCGTGATGGGCGAGAACCTGGCCCTCAACATGGAAAGCCGCGGTTACACCGTCGCCGTCTACAACCGCACTACCGAAAAGGTCGACGAGTTCATTCAGGGCCGGGCCAAGGGCAAGAACTTTATCGGCTGCCATGAGCTGACCGACCTGGTGAAGGCCCTCAAGCGGCCCCGCAAGATCATGCTGATGATCAAGGCCGGCCCGGCGGTCGATGCCGTGATCGAAGACCTGATCCCGCTGCTGGAGCCCGGCGACATCATCATCGACGGCGGCAACACCCACTACGCCGACACCGAGCGCCGCACAGCCTACGTCGAAAGCAAGGGCCTGCTGTTCATCGGTACCGGCGTGTCCGGCGGTGAAGAAGGCGCCCTCAAGGGCCCCAGCCTGATGCCCGGCGGTAGCGAAAAAGCCTGGCCGCTGGTCGAGCCCATCTTCAAGGCCATCGCTGCCAAGGTGGGCCCCAACAACGACATTCCCTGCTGCGAGTGGGTTGGTCCCCGCGGTGCCGGCCATTACGTGAAGATGGTCCACAACGGCATCGAATATGGCGACATGCAGCTCATCTGCGAGGCCTACTTCCTGCTCAAGCACGTGCTGGGCCTCACTAACGACGAACTGTACGACGTGTTCGACGAGTGGAACCGCGGTGAGCTGAACAGCTACCTGATCGAAATCACCCGCGACATCTTCAGCGTCGAAGACGAAATCACCAACCAGCGGCTGGTCGACGTGATTCTCGACCGTGCCGGCGCCAAGGGCACCGGCAAGTGGATGAGCCAACTGGCCCTGGATCTGGGCGTGCCCAGCACCCTGGTCACCGAGGCCGTGTTCGCCCGCTGCCTCTCTGCGATGAAGGACGCACGCGTCCGGGCGAGCAAGGTGCTGCACGGTCCGGACGGCGAGTACGACGGCGATCCCAAGCAGTTCGTCGAGCAGGTGCGGCAGGCGCTGTATGCCTCGAAGATCTGTAGCTACGCCCAGGGCTTTGTGCAGCTCGAAGCCGCTGCCAAGGAGCACGACTGGCCGCTGAAGTACGGCGACATCGCGCTGCTGTGGCGGGGCGGCTGCATCATCCGCGCCCAGTTCCTCGATCGCATCAAGGAAGCCTTCGACGCCGACGCCGAACTGGAAAACCTGCTGCTGGCCCCGTACTTCACCAAGGCCGTGGCCAGCGCCCAGCCCGCCTGGCGGCACGTGGTCACCACGGCCGTAAACCTGGGCATCCCGGTGCCGGGCTTCACCACCGCTTTGACCTACTACGACGGCTATCGCCAGCAGCGGCTACCGGCCAACCTGCTTCAGGCTCAGCGCGACTACTTTGGCGCTCACACCTACGAGCGCGTGGACCAGAGCGGCACCTTCCACACCGACTGGCTCGCCAAGCGCCGGACGCCCAAGGACTAACCCGCGAATCACTGCGCAGCACACCACCGGCCCGCGGCCCTGCCCGGCCGCGGCCGGTATGCACTGCGCCGCGGTGTTCATGCCCCTTGAGAAGACATCATCCGTGTCTCAATTTCTGGGGGCACCGCGTCCCTGGCCCCCATGGAATCCACACATCTGTTACGCACGCCGATCCGAGGCTCCCGATGAACGCTGATTACCTTCGCCAACTGTTCGGCCTGCACGGACGTACCGCCGTCGTGATCGGGGGCACCGGCGTGCTGGGGGGTGCGTTGGCTGAAGGAATCGCCCAAGCCGGCGCCTATACAATCGTCGCTGGCCGCTCGGCCGAGCGTGGGGCCGAGCGCGTCGAAGCCATCAAGGCCCTAGGCGGCGAAGGCGATTTTCTGCCGGTCGACGTATCGCAGCGCAAGTCAATCGAAGAATTGCTAGCCGCTGCCGTGGCAACCCGGGGGAAGGTCGACTTCCTCATCAACGGCGCCGGCGTGAATTCCGGCAGCAGCTACTTCGACGTGACCGACGAAGACTGGGATCGCGTCATCCAGAGCAACCTGACGGCGGTTCACTGGGGCTGCCAGATATTCGGCAAGCACATGGTCGACAACGGCGGCGGCGCCATCGTGAACATCGCCAGCGTGACCAGCCATCTGCCGCTGTCGCGGGTGTTCGCCTACTCCGCTTCGAAGGCGGCCGTCGAAAACCTCACCAAGAACGTCGCTCGTGAACTGGCTCCGCACGGCGTGCGGGTGAACGCCTTGTGCCCTGGCTTCTTCCCGGCCGAGCAGAACCGCAAGATTCTTGATCCGCAGCGTGTGGCCAGCATCATGGCCCAGACGCCGATGGCCCGTTTTGGCGAGCCGCACGAACTGGTCGGCGCGACCATTCTGTTGCTCGCGCCCGTCGCCGGTAGCTTCATCACCGGCGCCAGCTACTACGTGGACGGCGGTTTCACCGGCATGCGGTTTTGATTGCCCCTCCCCCGCCGG
>Ga0180216_1002207_pt1 | contig 16526 bp, 19 predicted proteins | sample eDN3rd37CBELigMG_FD_128879 | JGI IMG/M metagenome (GOLD analysis project Ga0180216, IMG submission 128879) | Enriched Miracle-Growth compost microbial communities from Emeryville, California, USA - eDNA 3rd pass 37_C BE-Lig MG (version 2)... ... | reverse complement strand
GCCAGCACCATGGGGTGATGCGTCCCTTGGCGGACGACAGATCAACAGCAAGGACACCCAGACTGCAGGGTCAGTCGTCAGCAAGAGTCAGGCCGCCAAGAGACGCTCGACAGTCTCACAGTCATAAGCGTCACCGACCGATCCGATCGAGGGGTGGATACCCTCGAGCGCGAGATGCTCGGTGTAGTGGATCGCGGTGTATTGACCGCCGGCGTCGGAGTGGCAGATCAGCTCGCCGTGGGTGATCGGGTTGCCTTCGCGGTCACGCTGCCACAACGCGATCCGCAGCGGGGTCATGACCAGTTCGACGTCACGGACAGTGGCGGCGTGCCAGGCCACGATCTTCTGGGCGAACACGTCGACGACGAAGGCGACGTAGACCCAACCGGCCCAGGTCCGGCAATACGTGAAGTCAGCGACCCACACGCTGTTGGGTGCTGTTGCGGTGAAGTCGCGGTCCAGCAGGTCACCGGCTCGTCGGCCATCCGTGGCTGGGATCGTGGTGCGCAGCTTCTTGCTCCGGCGGACCCCGCTCAGGCCGAGGGACTTCATCGCCCGATCGACACTGCCCGGCGACGCATCGGGCAGGTAACGACGGACCAGGGCGGTCATCTTGCGACGCCCATACAGACCCTCGGGTGTCATCGTGCGGCGACCATCGCGCTCGTCGATCGTCCAGGCCAGCTCACGGACCTTGCCCTCGACAACTGCATCACCGATCGTCCTGGCTGCGACGTGAGCCTGCTTCCACGCTCGGTAGGTCCGCACGGCGACCTGGCAGCCCTGTTCAGACAGGACCCTGCAGATCGACTCGACCGTGTGACCTTCATCGCGCATCGTGTCGATGAAACCGACGATCATCGGTGTCGGGGTCGAGCTCCCCCACGAAGAAACTTGTCGCGGCCTTCAAAATCGCCACGTCTTCACGCAGCCGACGATTCTCAGCCTTCAGCTTCTTGATTTCGGCCGATTCACTGGAGGTCACCCCAGGTCTTTGGCCGCTGTCAACTTCGGCCTGGCGGACCCACCGTCGCACCGACTCTTTCCCGACACCGACCTGCCTGGCCACAGCCTCACAGGCCACGGTCAGCGACGGATACTCCGACCCGTGCTCCATCACCAGGCGCACGGCGCGAGCCTTGACCTGCTCATCGATCTTCTTGGGCATGAACTGCATCCTTTCAACTCAGAAAGATGCGGCATCAAACCTGGGGCGCTTCACCCCACACATTCATCAACACCCTCACGCAGAAGCCAGCCAAACCGCTCACGGGCGACGATGAACCCCTCGGGCCAGCCCTCTACGACACCGGACTCACCCCCGAAGAAGGCCTCTGGACCCGCAAAGGATGGGCCGGCAGGTCATGACACGCCCGAACCCATCCACACGATTTGGCCTATAGCCCCGGAAGTGATCGCGTACCGGCCGCGGCACCCGCCGCCCGAATATCGACGACATGCGCGCTGCGTCGACACCGTCCTGACCAGTCAAGTACGCCACGACAGTGGAAGACGCATCCTCGATCGTCACGGGCGCAGCGAGCAAGCCGCCCATCAGATCGGCGAGATCGAATAACGCGTCATGGGCGTCGTCCGGTCCCCGAGGGCCGCTCTCATCTTCAGACGGCGTATGCATGAACACCCGGAGCGACCGGAGCAACTCACCCCACGAGACGTCGTCAGCGAGCGCAAGCAGCGCAATATCGGCCTCGACGCACGCTCGCCGCAGTCGCCTGTCGGCTCCTCGAATGTGCCGTACGACGACGCCCGCCATCGAAGCACCGCCTTCGATCGCCGCAGTCAGGCTCACGATGTCGTCGCCACCGACCGCGAGTACGAGATCCGTCTCGGCGAACACCATGCCTTCGGCCGACTCTGTGCCATCGGCAACCTCGACGCCGTCGACCGTTCGGGTGAACCCACCACCGACCAGTTCCACCAGATCAGGCGCCAACGCGGCCGCGAGCTCACCGACCGTGGTCATGTGCCGTCCTGATCGATCTAGCACGCGCCGGTCGCCCGATCACGGCCAGTCCACCCATCACGGTGAAGAGTCCCGCGATGACGCCGATCGACGGGATCTCCAGCAGAACCGCGGCCGCGACCAGCGCCGCAGTCGGAATCTCTAGCACGATCAGTAGCGAGACCAACATCGCTCCATGGCTGGCCAGCAGATAGTTCAGGATCGAATGGCCCAAGAGTTGACCGACGACCGATAAGAGCAGCAGCAACGCCCACGCCTGCGCGGGCAGGTCAAGCACCGGCTGCCGCGTCACGAGCACGACGATACCCAGCACACCCGCGCACGAGGCGTAACAAAGCAACGTGTACGCGCTGGTCGACAGCTCGGTGCGCACCCGTCTGCCGATGAGGAAATAAGCCGCCGAACTCATCGCCGCGAGCACGGCAATGAGGTCACCGCGGTGAGCTCCGTCGAGGCCCCCTGTGAAGTCGACCGATGTGATCAAGGCGCTACCCACCAAGACCAGGGCAATGCCGGTCGCGCTCGTGCGGCGGACGCGGCCGATGATCCGATTGACCATCTCGACCCACACCAACTGCGTGGCGACCAGCGTCGTGGCCGCCGCCACCGTGGTGGTCTGAAGCGCGATGGTCCACAGTAGGAAGTGCAGTGCCAACGCCAGCCCGGACGTCATGATCAGCAGTGCTGTGCGGACCCGGATGGACTTCAGTTCGGGCCACGATCGACGCATGGCAGGGGCAATCAGTACGACCGAGATCACATTGCGCCAGAAGGCGATGGCGAGGGCCGGAGCCGAGATCGCCGCGATGATTGTGCCGGTCGCCGCCCCGCTGAGCACGGCGATCACAATCAGCAGTGAATCGCGCGGCACACGTCTCACGCTAAGCGCCGTTCCAGGTTTCGCCGGTTCCTGCCCACGGAACTCGGAGTGTGGACCGCGGCGTCAGTATCCACGTCGAAGATCGAGCACATACTCCTCGGCCGTACCGTTCAAGAAGGCATTGATATTGACTAGGCCCGCCTCGATAGCTCGCGACTTGACCTCGAGCGTGTTCGCCGATTGGTCGCCTGATCCGATGACGTTGTCGAGCAAGTGCACGCCCAATCGTGACGGCACGCTGAAGTGCTGGCCCGGCGGATGCTCGTCGACGTAATCCCACCAGACGTCGGAGGCGAATCCGCCCAAGTCGCCGTCGGTCAGTGCGACATAGATCGCTGCCTCGTTGACAAGATCGGCCCGCCCCACGTTGACAATGAACGCGCCCGGCTTGGTGTGACTCAACACGTCGGCATCGATGAACCGATGGGTCTGTGGCGTCAGCGGGGTCGCCAGCACGATGTAGTCGGACTCGGCCACCGCCTCGAGCAGTTGATCGGGGCCGTAGCAGCGCGCGACTCCGGGGGTGTCGCGCGTCGGATCGCTCCTGACAGCGACGACGCGCATGTCGAACGCCGCTGCGATCCGGGCGACGCGCGAGCCGATACCTCCGAAACCCACGACGGCCAAGGTCTTACCCGCGAGTTCAGCGCTGGAGTAACTCGCATCCCAATGTGCACCCCAGCGGGCGGCCCGCACTGCGTTGTGTTTCACGACGACGCGTTTGGCCAGGCCCAGCAGAAGGGCCCAGGTCTGCTCGGCGACAGCGCTGTCGAGCACACCGTGGCGTCGGGACAGATTCGCCACATCAATCTGGTGCGCGAGGAGGAGGTCAGCGGGGAGCCGATCGAATCCGTGATGCATCCAGGCCACGAAGCGTAGGTGTGAGGCGCTGCGAACGAAGTCCTCGGGCAGCACCCAGGTCAGCACTGCGTCCGCATCCTTGCCGGCCGCAAGCATGGCCTCTGCGGTCGCACCGTAGCGGCTCAAGCCGGGAGTGGGTTCAACTGCGACGACCTCAGTCGCCGGGGGCAGTGCGGAACGCACCCGTGAGAGTTCTTCCTCAGTAGCGCTCCAGCCCAGCAACACCTGTGACATGACTTCCTCTCGGTAGGTCCATATATGGACCCACCGAGGTTAGCACCTCAGCTCACCGTTGACGCGCTTGTTATGCTCCTATGCCATGTCGCGCACCATCGACTCCGAGGCCAGCCCCCCGGGAGACGCCACGCGCACCGCCGACCGATTACCCACTCCGGCCGTCGGGCTCGCCGTGGATGCACTCGACCGCCTATTTGCCGGTCCACCCGGTCCGATGTCGCTGCGCCAACTCGCCCGTGACCTCGACGCACCACGCAGCACCCTGAACCGGGTCATGAAGACGCTGGAACACAAGGGTATGGTGACGCGGATCAAAGAGGGCTACCTGATCGGCCCTCATGCGACCCAGTGGGTGGCTCATGCCGCATCCTGTCAGCTCACACCCGAGGTGTTCGTCGCCTTAAGCGAACTGTCAGACTGCCCCGGTACCAGCGCGCTGGCGACGGTCAGCGCAGACTCCGCCCTGCTGGTATCGGTGTCGACCGGCACCGACGGAACACCCCCCATCGTGCCAACTGGAACCCGATTCGCTCTACACGCCAGTGCTCTCGGGAAGGCCTATCTGGCTGTCCTCCCCGACGGCGCCCGGCAGGATCTGGTGTCATCACTGCCACTGATGCCAGCGACGGACGCAACGCTGCGGGACCGTCGCCAACTCACCGACGATCTGGAAAACGCACGACGTCAGGGCTACGCCCAAGACAACGGCGAGGCGATCGACGACGTGATCTGCATCGCCGCTGCAATCCGTGGCATCAGCGGCACAGTCATCGCGACCGTTGGTCAATTGATCACCGCCGACTCAGTCACTCAGCAGGAACTGAACGTGATCTGCGAACGAGTCACCGCCGCGGCCGCGATGGTGTCGTCGAACGAACTGGAGACGATCCCGGCGACGCCTGCTTGAATCCAGAGCGGAGTTTCAGCCGGGCTGGAATCCCAACTCCCGGCTTATGCGGTCGCACCATCCGGCGACTGCGACACCGTAATGTTCGCGTTCCTGAGCGCCTACTCGGGCGACGAACCCCGACACGGAGATTGCCGCGACCGGCTCACCTCGGGCGTCTCGGATCGCGGCGCCCACGCATGAGGCACCCACATCCATCTCCTCGACCTCGGTCGCATATCCCCGCTGGCGGATCTCTTCGAGCTCGACCGTCAACATCTCCCAGTCGACGATCGTGCGATCGGTGTACGCACGGAACGGCGCACCACCAACCAGTTGGCGCTGGCGGTCGTCCGAGCACGCGGCCAAGAACGCCTTGCCGAGGCTCGTGGCGTGCGGAGGAATCAGTTGGCCCACGCTCCCAGACAGCCTGAGCGCGAACGCACCTTCAATGACCTCGGCGTACACCAGCGACCGGCCGCGTGGGAGACCGAAGTTGATCGTCTCGCCCGTACGCTCACGCAGGTCGGTCATCGCTTCGCGCGTCAAACGCATCAACAGGCTCGATTCGGTCGCCTTCGCGAGCACTGCGACTCCGGGCCCGAGACGATAACCCTGCGAGTTCTCGACCCGCTCGACATAGCCTCTTTCCTGCAGCGTGATCAGCATACGGAACGCCGTCGCGCGCGAGACTCCTAGCGCATCGGGAAGATCAGCCAATTTGACCACCTCGCGCTCGGAGATAAGTTCGAGCAACGTGAGACACCGCTCGACCGACTCGATCGTCTTAGCCATGCTCACAAGCTCCCGTCACGCCACGAATTACGACACGAGCCCGGTCGAGGTCGCATGCCCGGACACCACACCGCCAATACCACTGGAATCGATTCTTCAACACCACAGGCTACCCGAGCACCGCGCGCAAAAACTGTTGCGTGCGCGGCTCGGACGGCGCCTCGAAGATCTGTTCCGGCGCACCGTGCTCGATGACCCGCCCGCCGTCGAACACAGCGACCCGGTCGGAGATCTCGCGGGCAAACCGCATCTCATGGGTGACTAGCACCATCGCCATCGGTGTCTCCTCGGCCAGCGTTCGCACTGTGTCCAGCACCTCGCCAACGAGTTCTGGGTCCAGCGCCGACGTGATCTCGTCGAAGAGCATGATCTTGGGCTGTAATGCCATAGCTCTGGCGATCGCGATGCGCTGCTGCTGGCCACCGGACAGTTGCGGTGGATAGGCGTCACTCTTGTGTCGCAGGCCGACCATGTCGAGCAGCCGCTCTGCCCGATCCACCGCGGCATCCTTGGTGAGACCGAGCACCGAAACCGGAGCCTCGATCACGTTTTGCAACACCGACATATGCGGGAACAAGTTGTAGGACTGGAATACCATTCCCATGCTGCGCGCGACGTGGCGTACGTGCTTTTCGCGCGCCGACCGGAACGTTCCGTTCCGCTCCTCCTGGTAAAGGTTCTGGCCAAAGACCTCAATATTCCCTGAGGTTGGGCGCACCAATGTCATAGCGGCCCGCAACACAGTGGTCTTGCCCGAGCCGCTCGGCCCGATGATGCTGACTTTCTCGTGCGCACCTATCGTCAAATCCAGGCGGTTCAAGACATCTGTGTTGCCATAGCTCACGCAGACGTCCGCGAACCGCAACGCGGTCGTCGGATCGGGGAATTCAGTGGGCACGGTCATAGCGACGCTCCAGTTTCGACACCAGCATGGACGAGGGGACACTGACCGCTAGATACATCAGGCCAGCGATCGTGAAGGGCTCCAACAAACGGAACGAGAAGCCACCCGCCGACCGGGCCTCGGCCAGGAGCACCGGCAGCCCGATGGCGAACAGCAGCGCGGTCTCCTTGTACATCTGGATCAGATACGAGCCGATTGGTGGGATGGCGAACCGCACCGCGGGCGGCAACACGACAGCTCGCCAGGTCCGAACGGGGGACAAGTGCAGCGAGCGCGCGGCTTCCCACTGCTCGCGAGGCACCGACTCGATGCCAGCCCGGTATGCCTCAGCCACATACGTGCTGTAGTGCACGCCGATCACAAGCACCGCGGTCACAGACGCTTTTAGGACGATCCCGTAGTCGGGCAACACGTAGTATACCAAGAACAGCTGCACAAGCAGTGGCGTTCCACGCACGAACTCCAGCATCAGACGAACGATCCCGCGGACCACCCGGTTCGGCGCTCGCCCGGCGATAGCCCACACTAATCCGGTAATCACGGACACGACGAAGGCCATCGCCGTGATCTGGAAGGTCAGGAGCAAACCCCGCAACAGATCGGGAGTGATGTCGGCCGCGTAACTCCAGTCCCACATCAGGCTGTTCCGATACGGCTCATGATAACCCGGCGACGACGTGTCGACCGGCCATCGTGGCGGGCAGCGACAATGCGTTCCAGCCCCCGGAACAAGCCGGAGATGACCAGCGCGAAGGCGAAGTACGACACCAGAACGACGCCGTACACCGCGAGGCTCTCGCCTGTCGCGGCACGTACCTGGTCAGATCTGAACGTCAGGTCCTGCACGGTCACGAACCCCACCACTGAACTCGCCTTCATAAGATCGATTGCGGCCGTTCCGAACGGCGGCAACATGCGTGGGAACGTCTGCGGCAGCAGGATCCGCCAGGTGAACCGTCGTTGGGACAAGCCCAGCGCCACAGCCGCGTCGTGCTGACCCTGCGGCAAACTGCCGAGCGCGGACCGAACCGCCTCAGCGGCATAAGCACCGCAGTTCAAGCCGAGCACTACGGTCGCCGCGGCCATCGGATCAAACTTGTATTCGATGACCAGCGGCAACGCGTAGAACACCCAGAAGAGCTGGACGATAACCGAGGTACCGCGCAGAAACTCCGCCACCGTGCGGCACAGGGCCCGAACGAGTCGGTACCGAGACACCCGCCCCATTCCCAAGATCAAGGAGAACGGGATGGATACGGCCACACCGATGACGGTCACCAAGATCGTGACCTTCATACCGTCCCAGAGCAGGGGCAGATAAGGCTCTACCGCATCCATGAGTCCACCGGATTGCTGCCTACCGTCAGTTCCTTGATCAACTGCACGAAGGGTCGACGTCGCTCAACTTCGCCTGCCGCGCCAGCTCGGGATCGAATCCCCACTTCGTTAGTACGGTATCGAAGTCGCCTGACTCCTTGACCTTGTCCAGGCCGCGATTGAACGCATCACGTAACTCGGTGTCGTCCTTACGGAACGCGTTAGCCGTGATCTGCGGCACCGCCTCGGTCGGCGGTTCGGGCTGGACTTCCAGATCACCAACTCCACCGGGGACGGCTTTGAGTGTCTGGCTGAGAATCATGGTGCCGTCGGCACGGCCGGCTTTGACCGCCTCGAGTCCGGTGGCCGCATCCGGCACCGAGACCAACTGCTTCTCAGGCACGCCGTTGGCCAGGGCGATCTCCCAGTACGCCGTGTTCGGAATCAGCGCAAGCTTGGCACCGCTGGATGCCACGGACTTGTAACCCGTGATGCCCTTCGGGTTGCCGGCTTTCGTCACGATCGACTCGACCGTTGCGGACGTTGGCTCGGAGAAGATGACTTCGGCGCAGCGAGCCTTCGTGACCAGCAGGCCCTCCGCGATGGCGTCCCACTGCTTAGCCTTCAGACCAGAGATCATAGAGTCGAATCCGGTGACCGTGGGGGTCACCTTCTCGATACCTTGACTCTTGAGAGCGGCGCGGGTCAGATCGGGAATCAGACCCTCGAAGGATCCGTCGGGCTCGACCTTGGTGTATGGGGCCTCGTTGCCAACCGCCACCACGATCTCACCGGACTCCTTGAGACGATCGAGCGTACTAGCATCATCATCTGATGAGGTCGATGAACCGCAGGCGCCCATCGCCAGAGCGAGTGCGAGACTGCCGAACAATGCGGCTGACCGCCGCGATGAGATGTGCATTTCGTTTCCTTCCGGGTAGTTGATGCCGAGGGACCGAAGAAGACTTCGATCCGAGTCCTCACGAGGGAAGTTGGGTGTGTATGAGGGCGAGCAGCGCCTCACGAGCGGCCGACAGCACCGGCGCCTTACCGAATTTCTGGAACCCTTCGATCTGGTCGACCAGGACAAGTTCCTGACCGGTACCGAGCACACATGCCTCGGTAGCGAGTGCCAGTTGATCGCGAGTGCACCGGCGCTCTTGTGCGTCCGTGGCCTCGAGCAACTTCCGCCGGGTGATCGAGTCCAGGATCCCCGCGCTCAAAGGCGGAGTCCAGATCTGACCGTCCTCAACCCAGGCGAACGCGGTGAACGGGCCCTCCAAGATCTGACCGCTATCGAGGTCAACCAGCAGAGCATCGTCATAGCCGCGACTCTGTGCAACGCGACGAGCATGACAATTCAGTGCGTATGAGAGCGACTTGACCCCGGCCATCAAGGGAGAAACCCGGTGCTCAACCAGCGCGAGCCGGTACCGCTCGGGAGGCGTGAGTGAGCCCTCCTGCAGGATCAAACGGGTGCCGTTACGTGTGGCGATCACGCGTACGTTTCCGTCCTGGGGTTCGATCGACTCCAGCAGAATCACGATATCGCTTTCGATCGCCTTGCGGTCGAGATCAAGTTCGATCGCGGCCGCAGAGCGTTCCATCCGATCCAAGTGGGCATGCATGGCGAACGGCTGCCCGTCGTATAACTGAAAGACTTCAAACACGCCGTCCCCACGTACGAGACCAAGGTCCGTCACCGACAGCGTGAGGTTCTCCACCCGATCCAGTCGGCCATTTAACACAGCTCCGTACGCGGTCATTGCTCCCTTTCCCTTGTACGTATCAGCGAGTTATTTATCTCATCTAGCGAGACTCAACGTCTCTTTACTGAAGACCCATAGTGCAGTCTTGACGGATTGCCGTCAATCCTTTTGATAACAATTTTTCAAAATCTTTATCGCTATACCAATGAATCAGGGCCAAAGAGCCATAGTCATCATCACTTCCCCTTGCTCTCGAGCAGTCTCATCGTATAGTCTCACTCAGCAATACTTAATGTCTCATTTTTAGTGGAGTGTCGAGGAGATGCCGGTGCCTACCCAGCACAGTACGTCCGCACAGAGTCCCGCTTACGCCTTGCTCGATCGTCTTGAGATCGTCTCGGTCGCCGTAGCGTCCGATTGCCTAGACTCGCTGGGCGTCACCGGACAGGTCATGAAGCCGCGCATCCGACCGCTTGACCCGTCCATTCGCACGTGGGGTGTGGCTCGCACGGTGCAACTCACCGAGGTCGACGCCCCGCCAGCCGACAGCCAGGACTACTACAAGCTGGAGCTCGAGTCCGTCGACGTGCTAAGCACCGGTGATGTCGTCGTGACCTCGACCACCGAACGCTCCTACTGGGGCGAACTCCTCGCAACTGCCTGCCGCGCACGAGGCGTCCGAGGCATCGTGGCCGACGCTTACACCCGCGACACGTCGCGGCTCATGGAGATGGGCTTTCCCACTTTCGTCTCCGGTATCCAGGCCCAGGACTCGCTCGGTCGTCTCGAGGTCAGCGCCTATGACGTGCCGATCTCCTCCGGCGGTGTCACGGTCAACCCGTTCGACATCGTGATCGCCGACGCCGACGGCGTCGTGATCATCCCTCTGCAGCATGCCGAGCAGGTCATTGCCTTCGCTGAGGAGAAGCTCAGCACCGAAGACGACATGCGCATCGCGCTGGCCGAGGGCATGTCGATGGCCGACGCCTTCAAGAAGTTCGGAGTCCTGTAGGTCGTCATGCCCGCTGACTTCGCTCCGAACACGTTCCTGCCGGATGATGAGCCGACCGCGGTAGCCGTCCTACGCGCCTCGACGCCACGTCACTTGGTGACCGTGGCGAGCGAACTCGCCCGATGCGGCTTGCTGGACATCGAACTCACGCTGACTACCCCTGACATCGAGGAGGTCTGGGGTGAGCTGCGATCCGAGGTCCCGGGAATCCGCCTGGGGATCGGCTCGGTCAGAACCGCCGAGGACGTGGCACGTGCGAACGAATTGGCGACCGACTTCATCGTGACACCGGTGTGCGACTCGTTGTTGCTTGACGTGCTCGCCGATCAGCAGACCCCGTTCGTCCCGGGTGCCCTGACACCGAGCGAGATTGCGCGCTGCATGCAGGCAGGTGCGCACGCGGTCAAGGTGTTCCCCGCCGTGACCGTCGGACCGCAGTATTTCACGCAAGTACTCGCTCCGATGCCGGACGCCCGATTGATGCCGTCCGGTGGCATCGACGCAGCCGCGATCCCCCGCTGGATTACGGCCGGTGCCATAGCCGTCAGCCTTGGTGGCGCCTTGACGGCCGACTCCTTGGAGACCGGTGACGTCACCGAGCTCAGCCGGCGAGCCACCTTCGTCATGCAACAGCTGCGACCGGATCCGCAATGAGTTCACCCGAGGTGTTCACGTTCGGCGAGACGATGGCCTTGTTCTCCGCCGACTCTCCCGGCCCCCTGGCCAACGCCACCAGTTGCTCGGTCGGCATCGGTGGTGCCGAGTCGAACACAGCGGTCGCACTGCGCCGGCTCGGCCACACTGTGCAGTGGACCGGCCGAGTCGGCGACGATCCCCTGGGGGAGCTGGTCGCCCAACGGCTACTCGGTGAAGGCCTGGATCAGCCGGTCATCGACCCGGACGCCACCACGGGCACGATGATCAGAGAACAGCGCACCCCAGACCACCTCAGGATCACCTACTGGCGCCGCGGTTCGGCTGGCTCGCGCCTGCACATCGATGACCTCGACCTAGCCCGTCTGAAGGCCGCGCGGTTCCTGCACATCACCGGGATCTCTCCGGCGCTGTCGGCCAGTGCGCACCACGCCACGGTCGAGGCCGTGCGAGTCGCCCGCCAAGCCGGCGTACAGGTCAGCCTCGACCTCAATTACCGCGCAGCGTTGTGGAGCCCCGAGGAGGCCGGTCGCATGTATGCCGAGCTGGCTCCCCTGGCCGACATCTTGTTCTGCAGCGATACGGAGGCGGCGTTGCTCGTCGGCAACGCGGACTCCCTCACAACGACCCTCGACCGATTGGCCGGCCTGGGGCCCCGGGAGGTAATCGTCAAACGCGGGCACGACGGATGCCTCGCACGTCTCGAAGGACAGACCTTCAGCGAACCGGCCCAACGGGTCACCGTGGTCAATACGGTCGGCGCCGGCGACGCTTTCAACGCAGGCTATCTCTCCGGGCGCCTCGATCAGGAGTCCCCGCAGGCAAGCCTGAGCCGAGCCGCGGCTGTGGCCGCGTTTGTCTGCATGGCTGCCGGCGACTGGGAAGGTGCCCCGCGCCGGAAAGAACTGCGACTGCTCTCCAGCGCTGATTCGGTAGTCCGCTGAGGGCGTAGGCCGGCCCCAGGGGGCTTCGCCGGTCAACGCCCCGGGGTGGGCACGCGAAAGGGTCGGATCTCGGCCTGCGCACGACCACACGGTTGCGGGCCACGGTAGATCGGTTCTCTGAACATAGGTGTCCGCCGGAACCAGCGAGCACTCACGACAAGGATCCACTGCCCTCCCCGATCCGGACGAGCACCTGCTCACCCGGATCGAGGATCGGACCGTGGGTCCCGGCCACCGCCGTTCATCGGCTCAGACGTGAATAACCCCCGACGGCTGCGGCGTGAGAACCTCCGGACCGTCAGCGGTCATCAGGAGGGTGTTGCTGAAGCAGATGCCCATCTTGCCCCACGATCGGAACGATGCCGGGCAGTGGAACGCCATGTTCTCCTCGATGATGCCGTCGTTCTGCTCGGAGAGGTAGAACGAGTAGCCGTCCATCCAGGTGGGCGGGTGGCTCAGCCCGATCGGATATCCGTACACGTAGTGGAACAGCACCCAGTCGTCGACCTCACCCAGGCCCGCCGTGACGGCGCGCGCAACATCGGAGCAGCGACGTCCGACCTTGAGTTCGGACAGCAGCAGCTCTTCGCTCAACGTCGCGAGTTCGTTCAACCGCTTGGCCTCGCCGGTCAGCTCTCCATAGCTCAGCGTGCGCATCACGGGCGCGCTGTAGCGATGGTGAGCACCCGAGAACTCCAATACGACCGGCAGCGAGCGATCGATCGGGCGGTTCCCCCAGTTGCTGTGCGCGATTCCTCCGGACCAGCCGGCGGCGACGATGACGTCGAGACCGGTCAGTGAGTCGGCGTCCTTGGTCAGTTCATAGCGGATCTCCGCCGCGATCGATGAGTCAGTGGCGCCGGGATCGGCGGCGGCGCGCTTGGCGGCTTCGATCCCACGACCTGTGATGGTCGCCGCCGTACGCATACATGCGATCTCTTCTTCAGACAGCACCAGGCGCACCAGCTCCACGATTGGGGCGTCCACGATCTCGAAACCCTTGCTCTGCAGCGACAGAACGACCTGGGGCGGCACCCACGGAAAGCCGAACTCCAGGCCTACCCGGGCGCCCGGACCGACCGCAGCCACCAACTCTTCGAGCAGCAACTCAAGGCCGTCCTCGGCGCGCGAGTGAAACAGCACCTTGTCAGCGTTGCTGCTGACGACCGCATTGCCCGCTTCGAACTCCAGCAGCGACAGCACCGTGCGTCCCTGGGTGAGGAGCACCGGAATGGGGATCGGTTCGGCCACGTTGTGGAATCCACACACGTACTCCACGCTCGATGGACGGAACACGAGGAGAGCGTCGACCTTGTGGGCCTCCATCTCTTCGGTCACCCGCTTCATCCGGCGCGCGTACTCGGCCTCGGTAAAGTTCTCGCCCTCCTTGCGGTCCAACTCGGCAAGGCGCGACGAAGACGCCCACGGGGGCGCTGGGGTCGGTCCTACACGGACAAGATTGGTTGACATATTGCCCTTTCTTCTGTGTGTGCGTGGGGGAGGGATCTCCGCGCAGCGGTGACAGTGGTCAGACGATCTCCGCGAGAACTTTCATTCGTTCGTTGGGATCTGAACTCAAAATGGCGTGCGTGGCCTCGTCGAGATCGACCTCCGCTTCGATCAACATCTCCTGGGCCAACTCCGAGGCCGCGGCGATGACGCCGTTGGGCCGCACAATGAGCGAGCGGCAGGTATTGCGCTCGTGCGCCATGTTCGCGCTCACGAAGAAAGCCGTATTCTCGGCCGCGCGCGCCACGATTAGGGCCTCGTGAACTGGAAGCTTCCACTCCGCGCCCTCCCAGATGTGGTTGAACTGGGGATGGAAGATAATCTTCGCACCTTGGCTGGCCAGCATCCGACTATTCTCGGGGAATCGGAATCCTTCAAAGCAAATGACCAAGCCCATCTTGACCCCGTCGAATTCGAACAAAGTCGGCGCTTCGCCCACTGCATAGCCGACTTCGTCACGCGGGGTCAGCCGAGACTTATGGTGCGTTGCGATAAGTTCGCCGTCGCGACCGATGACGACCGCGCTGTTGAAAGGTCGGCTTCCGGGATTGGGCGTCTCAGTTCCCATGATGATGCCGATGCCGTGCTCTTTGGCACGGGCCCTAATCTGATTGAGCGCAGCGTCGAGCACACCCTGATCACACGGCGCATCAGGTGTAATGATGCCGACGCGATAGCCCGGCAGGTGCGTCTCCGGGAAGCACACCAAATCGATCTTGTGAGCGGCAGCCTGGTCGATGTAATCCAATGCTTTGGCGATGTTCACTTCGATGTCCCCCGTCTGGGCAACCTGAGCGACACCGATGCGGAACTTGTGCATGCGAGTTTGACTCCTTGCTTTAGGTCTTGATTCGAGTGTCCCATATATGGACCCCATGCGCCAGGATGAATCGCCCCGGGTCTGATGGAGGCTCTGGTGTGTCCCGGGTTCGACGGCGTCTGGGTTTCTGGATTCTGGTGTCCTGACATCAGGAGGTTCAGATGGGACGACCGGGATATCCGGCTGAGTTCCGACGCAAGGTCCTCGACCTGCTCGCTGAGGGTAGAACGGTGGCCAGCATCGCGCACGATCTCGGCATCAGCGACCAAACGGTCTATACCTGGCGGCGTCAGGATCGAGTTGATCGTGGCGAACAACCCGGCCTGACCACGGCCGAGAAGGCTGAGCTCACCGTGGCGAAGAAGCGGATCGCCGAGCTTGAGACTGAGCTGAAAGTGGCCAGGCGTGCGGTCGAGGTGCTGAAGGAGGCTACCGACCCAAAAGCAGGTTCGCGGCGGTCGAAGTGATCGCTGCGGAAGACTTACCTGTTCAGGTCGCCTGCCGGGTGCTCGGCGTATCGGAGTCCGGCTTCTACGAGCGACGCAAACGAGCACCCTCGCAGCGGGCCGTCCGACACGCGATGCTCACCGACGTGATCCGTCAGGTTCATGCTGAGTCCAAGGGGACCTATGGGATCTTGCGCGTCCATGCCGAACTCACGCTTGGCCGGGGTGTGATCGTCGGACACAACCAGGTCGAGTTGCTGATGCGGCGCGCGGGAATTCGAGGGGTCACAGGCCGACGAAAGTGGAAGCGGATCCGGTCTGACGACATCGCCACCGATTTGGTCGAGCGGAACTTCAACCGCGACGGCCCTAACCAGCTGTGGGTCACCGACATCACCGAACACCGGACCCGTGAAGGCAAGATCTACTGCTGCGTCGTGCTCGATACCTATTCGCGTCGGGTCGTTGGCTGGTCGATCGACGCCTCGCCGACTGCAGCACTGGTCACCAACGCGCTCGGAATGGCCATCGACACCCGCATCGACAAGGCCAGCGAGGCCGAGACGATCATTCACTCCGATCAGGGAGTCCAGTTCGGCTCGTGGGCCTTCACCAAGCGTGCAAGAGATTCCGGACTGCTGGCGTCGATGGGCAGCGTCGGCGACTGCTATGACAACTCGATGATCGAGGCGTTCTGGTCACGCATGCAAGTCGAACTACTCGACCGGAAGACCTGGAACACGCGTATCGAGTTGGCCAACGCGATCTTCGAATACCTCGAGATCTGGCACAACCGCAGGCGCCGTCACAGCCGTCTCGGATGGCTCACACCGATAGAGTTCGAACGCAACCGCATCATCACCGTGGCATGAGAATCCAAGAAATCCCGACCACGCGAAACCCGGGACACACCACCACCTCCACGAAACCCGGGGCGATTCACGGGCTCGGGTGTTCTCCGTCTCGGGGTGGGCAGTCACAGCCGGTGGGCACCGTGAACCCGCAGCGGAACACGCCGCACGCCCCGGGCCCACGCCGCACACCCCGGTCACGACCACCGGCTCAGCGCGCGGGTGAGCGGCGGTTTCTGGCGGCGGAACCTGAATCTTCTGGTGTTGTGGTGGCTGGCTGGCGGGGTTGGCTACGGTCCTCCGGATCGCACCCCACTCGTGAAGGGCTCGACCCTTCGGGCGTCTTGCTGGGACTGTTCACAGCCGGGGGCTGACGTCGACCCTGGCCCACCACGAACACCTACAGGCGGTTCAAAATCCGGCCAGCGCTGGCGGTCGTCGCTAACTGAAGAAGGGATAGCCAACCTCATGGCACGCAAAGCCCGAAACGACAGCCCAAAGCGACACCACGATGGACTCAGAGGAAAGGTTCGATGGACTCAGCGACAGAATGCTCACTAATTTCCCGTGGTATCAAGCATTTCGCAACTACACCGCCAGCCGCAAGGACCTCTGACCAGCAGAAACGCCGGTTGGAGGCCCTTCTCGTACTCAGGCTCAGCCGCGCCAAGCCCCCAACGGTCAAGAGACAGGAAAGTCCCGAACCCGCGGCATCAG
>Ga0180216_1002202_pt1 | contig 16544 bp, 13 predicted proteins | sample eDN3rd37CBELigMG_FD_128879 | JGI IMG/M metagenome (GOLD analysis project Ga0180216, IMG submission 128879) | Enriched Miracle-Growth compost microbial communities from Emeryville, California, USA - eDNA 3rd pass 37_C BE-Lig MG (version 2)... ... | reverse complement strand
CGCCGTTCCCCCGCGATCCCGGCCCACAGGCCCGTATATTCGTCGTCGCCGGGGAACACGGCCACGCCGCCCGCCGGCAGGGCGCCGATGACCGCGCCGTTTTCACGGGCCACCGCCTCGACGCTGCACATGAATTCCTGGTGCTCGCGCTGGGCGTTGTTCACCAGCGCGATGGTCGGCTGGGCGATGCGCGACAGCACCGCGATCTCGCCCGGATGGTTCATGCCCAGCTCGAACACCGCCGCGCGGTGCCCGGCGCGCATGCGCAGCACCGTCAGCGGCAGGCCGATGTCGTTGTTGAAGTTGCCGCGCGTCGCCAGGCGCCCGTCCTCGCCCAGCCAGGCCGCGAGGATGGCGGCGATCATCTCTTTGGTGGTGGTCTTGCCGTTGCTGCCGGTGACCGCGATCACCGGGCAGGCGAACAGCCCGCGCCACACCGTGGCGATGCGCCGCAAGGCCGCGCGCGTGTCGCCCAGCACGAACTGCGGCAGGTCCACGCCGGCGGCCGGCTGCGCGACGATGGCGGCGGCCGCGCCCGCGGCGCGCGCCGCCTCGAGGTAATCGTGCCCATCGTAGCGCTCGCCGGCGAGGGCGAGGAACAGCTCGCCGTGCCGGATGCTGCGCGTATCCGTCGACAGGCCCTGGGCGCGCTGCCAGGTCAGCGCAAAGCCCGCCCATTGCCGGTCGTCGAAGGGGCTGCGCACGTGATCGGCCTCCTGGTAGGTCTCGTGCCCCTTGCCCGCCAGCAGCACCACGTCCTTTTCGTCCGCGTGCCAGATCGCCGCCAGGATGGCCTGCGCCCGATCCAGCTCGATGCGCGCGGGCCCCGGCATGCCGGCCGCGATCTGCTCGACGATGGCGCGCGGATCCTCACTGCGCGGATTGTCGGTCGTGAGCAGCACCTCGTCGGCCAGCCGGGCCGCCACCGCGCCCATGAGGGGACGCTTGCCGGCGTCGCGGTCGCCGCCGCATCCGAACACGCAGACCAGGCGGCCGCCGCGGGATTGCGCGGCCGGGCGCAGGGCGAGCAGGGCGCGCTCCAGCGCGTCCGGCGTATGCGCGTAATCGACGACCACCAGGGCCTGGGGCCGGGCATTGCTCGCGCCGCCCAGCGCCTCGACCACCTGCAGGCGGCCATTGACCGGCCGCAGGACGGCCAGCGCCCGCGCGATCCGCCCGAGGCCCCAGCCCAGCTCGCGCAGCACCCCCGCCACCAGCAGCAGGTTGGAGATATTGTGCCGGCCCACCAGGTGTGTGAATATCTGGGCGCTGCCCTGCGGCGACACCAGGTTGAACACGAGGCCCTCGGCGCCGTCCTGGATGTCCTCGGCGCGGAACTGCGCGCCGGTCCCGCGCCCGATGGCGTAGCCGATCCGCGTGATGCCGCCCGCCATCGACAGCAGCTCGGCGCCGGCCGGGTCGTCGGCATTGATCACCGCGCTGCGCAGCCCGGCCTGGCCGAACAGCGCGAACTTCGCCGCCTTGTAGCGCTCCAGCGTGCCGTGATAGTCGAGATGGTCGCGCGTCAGGTTGGTGAAGCCCGCGATCTGGATGCGCACGCCGGCCAGCCGCCCCTGCTCGATGCCGATCGACGACGCCTCGATCGCCGCGGCCTCGCAGCCCGCCGCGGCGATGGCCGCCAGGCTGCGATGCATGGTCAGGACGTCGGGCGTGGTCAGGACCCCGCCCAGGTTGCTGCCGTCGGCCAGCGTCACCCCCAGGGTGCCCACCGTGCCGCAGGGCCTGCCCTCGGAATTCATGGCGGCCGCGATCCACTGCACGGCGGAGGTCTTGCCGTTGGTGCCGGTCACCGCGATCACCGTCAGGGCGTCCGATGGCCGCCCGTACCAGTGATGGGCGATCTCGCCCAGCAGCGCCGGCAGGCCCTCGACCTCCAGCACAGGCACCGGCACTTGCGGCAAGGGGGGGCCGCCCGCCGCGGCGACCACCGCCGCCGCGCCGGCGGCCACGGCTTGCGCAACGTACTGGCGACCGTCGGCCGAGATGCCGGGGCAGGCGAAGAAGACGTCGCCCGGATGGACCTGGCGCGAGTCCAGGCACAGGTGCGCCTTGCGGTCCACCCGTTCGTCGAGCCAGGAAAGAATGTCGATCATATTCATCGAGAGGGCGCCTCCCGCCCGGCGACGGCGACCAAGGCGTCGACGGGCGCATCGGGCTGTACGCCCAGGCGGCGCAGGGTGCTGGACACAATGTCCGAGAAAACGGGCGCGGCCACGCGGCCGCCATAATAGCCTCCCGCGCCCGGCTCGTCGATCGAGACCGCGACGACGACGCGAGGATTCGAGACGGGCGCGAAGCCGACGAAGGAGCTGCGGTACTTGGTCTTGCTGTACTGCCCGTTGACGATCTTGCGCGCGGTGCCGCTCTTGCCGGCGACGCGATAACCCTGGACCTGCGCGCGCTTGGCGCCGTCGGGCCCCGCCGCCGCCTCGAGCATCGAGCGCATCAGCCCGGCCACGCGCGGGGAATACACCTGGATGCTGGCGGGCTTGCCCTCGCGGCGCAGCAGGGACAGCGACACCATGTCGCCCTGGCGCGCGAACGCCGTGTAGGCATGGGCCACCTGGATCAGCGACACCGACAGGCCGTAGCCGTACGCCATCGTCGCCCTCTCGATCGGACGCCAGCGCTGCCAGGGCCGCAGCCGGCCCGAGGCCATCCCGGGGAAATGGGTCTGCGGCACGCGCCCGAAGCCCAGCTCGGAAAACTTGGTCCACATCGCCTGCGAGGACATCAGCTCGGAGATCATCGTCATCCCGACGTTGCTGGAATGCCGGATGATGCCCGCCACGTCGAGCACCCCGTAGTGCCCCACGTCGGAGATCAGCGCGCCCTGGTAGCGGTAGCGCCCGTCGCCGGTATCGAAGCGGGTCTTGAGGTCGATCTTGTTCTCGTCCAGGGCCAGCGCGGCCGTGAAGGGCTTCATGATCGATCCCGGCTCGAAGGTGTCGGTCATCACCCGGTTGCGCAGCGCCAGGCCGGCGCGCTGGGCGTTGTCGTTCGGATCGTAGGTCGGCAGGTTGACCATGGCCAGGATCTCGCCGGTCGTCGCATCCAGCACCACGGCCGCCCCGGCGCGCGCCTGGTGCTCTTTCAGGGCCGTCTTGAGGGCCGCATAGGTGTCGAACTGGATGCCCGAATCGATCGACAGGCGCAGGTTCTGCCCATCGACCGGCGGCACCACGGCCTGCACGTCCTCGACCACCCGTCCCAGGCGGTCCTTGATCACCCGGCGCGAGCCCGGCTGCCCCGAGAGCAGGTCGTCGAAGGCCAGCTCGATCCCCTCGATGCCGCGATCCTCGATGTTGGTGAAGCCGACCACGTGCGCCGCCACTTCCCCCTCGGGATAGTAGCGGCGGGTCTCGGTCAACTGCTGGATGCCCGGGATCTTGAGCGCGCGGATTTCCTCGGCCACGTCCACGGGCACCTGCCGCTTGATGTAGACGAAGTTCTTTTCCTCGTCGCGGGTGCGCTGCCGGATGTCGGCCGGATCCATGTCCAGCAGCCGGGCGAGCTCGCGGACCTGCGCGTCGTCGGCCCGGTGGAAATCCTCGGGGATCGCCCAGATCGCCTTGACCGGGACGCTGGAGGCCAGCACCACCGAGCCGCTGCGGTCGAAGATCTTGCCGCGCGTGGCCGGCAGCACCAGCGTACGCTCGTAGCGGCGCTCGCCCTGCCGCTGCAGGAACTCGTTGGACAGGATCTGGAGGTACAGCGCCTTGGCGACCAGGGCGGCGAACCCCAGCAGCAGCATGATGAGCACCAGGCGGGCGCGCCAGAAATTGCGACGCCCCGCGAGCACGGGGCTTTCGTGGAATCCGAAGCGCTTCAAGGCCTCCCTCCCGCCGCGGGGCCCGCCCGCGAGGCGCGCGCCTCGTCGGGCCTCAGGTAGATCGTGCGGTCGGGGGTGGTCGGCACCAGCCCCAGCTCGTTGCGCGCCACCTGGTCGATGCGCACGTTGCGGGCGAGCTCGGCGCGCTCGAGCTGCAGGCGCCGCCATTCCGTGTCGAGCTCGTGCGCGCGCGAGGCGAGGCGCTCGGAGGCGACGAAGAGCTCGCGCGACTGGAACCGCGCCGTCACCAGCGACAGGGCGGAAATCATCAGCAGGACCGCGAACACCACGACGAGCCGCACCATGTCAGCGCCCTCCCCGCGCCTTGCGCGCATCGGCGACGCGCCGGCGCGCGGGCGCGAACGCGCGCACCGCCGCCGGCGTCAGGCATTCGCCGGTGCGCTGCGCGACGCGCAGCACCGCCGAACGCGCGCGCGCGTTTTCGCGGATCTCGGCCTCATCGGACAGCACGCGCCCCAGCAGGACGACGTAGGGCCGGGGCATGTCGCGCTCGGCGATCGGAAGGCGCGCCTGCGCCTGGCCGGGCCGCGCCGCCGCCGCCAGGCACTGCTTGACCATGCGGTCCTCGAGGGAGTGGAAGCTGATCACCGCCAGCCGTCCGCCGGGTTTCAGGAGGCCTAGAATTGCCGGGAGGGCGTGCGCGAGCTCCTCGAGCTCTTGATTGAGGTGAATCCGTATAGCTTGAAAGGTCCTTGTGGCCGGATGTTGACCTTTTTCGCGCGTGCGGACGACACCGGCGACGAGCTCGGCAAGCTCGCGCGTGGTGCGCAACGGCCGGGATTCGCGGCCCGCAACAATCGCCTTTGCAATCTGGAAAGCAAACCGTTCTTCGCCATAGTCAGCAATGACCTCCTTCAATTCTTCCTGGCTGGCCTGGGCCAGCCATTGCGCGGCGGTGAGGCCACGGCTCGTGTCCATGCGCATGTCCAGGGGGCCCTCGCGCATGAATGAAAATCCCCGTTCCGGATCGTCGATCTGCGGCGACGACACCCCCAGGTCCAGCAGGACGCCGTCGACGCCGTCGATGCCCAGCGCCGCCAGGCGCTCGGGCATGGAGGCGAAGCCGTCATGGATCACGTGGACCCGGGCATCGCCCGCGCCCAGCGCCCGGGCGGCCTCGATGGCCTGCGGATCCTTGTCGAACACGATCAGGCGCGCCTCGGGCGCGAGCCGGCGCAGCAGCAGCCGGCTATGCCCGCCGCGGCCGAAGGTGCCGTCCACGTACGTCCCCGCCAGCCGGGCCCTGGCCTCCTCCGCGTCCGCATCCGATGCCGAAGCCGGGCCGGCGCCCCGCGCCTTGCGTCCGAACGCCGGGTTCAGCAACGCGTCGATGGCCGGTTCAAGCAGAACGGTTCGATGTGAAAACTCCATGGCGGGCTCAGAAAGTGAACTTTTCCAGAACCGCTGGATCGATGTTTTCGATGTCTTCGCTGTCGCGGCGCGCCCATTCGGCGCTGTCCCACAGCTCGAAATGCGTGCCGATGCCCAGGAGCATGACCTCGCGCGTCATGTGCGCCGCGGCGCGCAGCTCGGGAGCGATGAGGATGCGGCCGGCGCCATCGAGCTCCACATCCTGCGCGCTGCCCAGCAGCAGCCGCTGCAGCGCGCGCGCATTCATGGGCAAGGCGGCGATCTGCTCGCGCTTGGCCTCCCAGGCGGTGCGCGGATAGATCATCAGGCAGCCGTCGGGGTGGCGGGTGATGGTGAGGCGCCCTTGTTCCGTCGACAGCAGCACGTCACGATGCCGGGCCGGAATCGACATCCGCCCCTTGGCATCCAGCGTGAGCGCGCTGCTCCCTTGAAACATCAGGAATTCCTCCCACTTTTTTGCACTTCAACCTACTTTTCCCCACTCTACGGCATGGATATGGCGCCGGTCAAGGTCTAAATTGAAATTTATTCAATGACAACAAGCACTTACATTCATTCCCGGCAAAATATCCGCACATAAAACGCTGGAAAATCAATGCATTGCGGAGCCAAGTGAAAGTCCTTTGTGAACAGGAAGCCGCTCGCCGGAGCCGGAAAACGGGGGTTCGGGCGGCCAGATTTCAGGATGCAAGGGAAAGAATCACCGATTGACAGGGGTGGGGTGAGTGGATGTAATGAAATACATCCCGTTCCGGGACGGCACAGTGGCGCCACCTTTGCGCCAGACTCGAAAGCATCCGAGCCTTTTTTGCGTTTGCCTGTCTATTCGCCAGCCAACCAAAGGAGTTCCCTCATGTCGGATCAATTCCATTCCTCCCACTCCCGCCGCGAGTTCCTGCTCTCGCTGGGCGCCGCCGGCGGCACCCTGGCGCTGACCGGCGCCCTGCCCTGGCGGCAAGCCCTGGCGGCGGGCGCGCCTCCCGCCATCAACCTGGGCCAGGTCGCGACCATGACCGGATCGGCCGCCGAGTTCGGCCCCTACTACCGCGACGCCGTCCAGCTCGCCATCAACCACGTCAACGCGGCGGCCAAGGAGGTCTTCGGCGGGCCCATCATCGCCAAGCACGTCACGGTCGACAGCGCGACCCTGCCCACCACCGGCGTCCAGGCCGCGCGCCAGATGATCGACACCCAGCACACCCCCGTCGTCATCTGCGGCTGGTCCAGCGGGGTGACCGTGGCGGTGGCGACCTCGGTCACGATCCCGTCCGGCATCCTGCAGATCGGCAACGGCACCACCTCGCCGCTGGTCAGCGTCCTGCCGGCCGACGCCAAGGCCGACCTGCTGTTCCGCACCTCGGCCTCCGACGCCATGCAGGGCGTGGTGGCCGCCCAGTTCGTCAACGGGGAAATCGATCCGGCCTACAAGTTCCAGAAAGTCTCCACCATCTACATCAACAACCCGTACGGCCAGGGCCTGTCCAACGCCTTCGCGGCGGCCTTCGAGCATCGCGGCGGCAAGGTCCTCGCCCAGGTCCCGCACCCCGAGGAGGTCCAGCCCACCTACAAGTCCATGCTGTCGCAGGCCCTCAAGGACAAGCCCGACCTGCTCCTCATCCTGAGCTACCCCGCGCACACCATCGCCATCTGCAAGGAATCGCGCGACACCTTCAACTTCACGCGGTGGCAGTTCGCGGACGGCAACGCCAGCATCGACCTCATCAAGGAGGTCGGCGCCAAGGACATGGAAGGCCAGTACGGGACGGCGCCCGGCGAGGACACCAGCACACAGTCCTACAAGGATTTCGCCAAGAACTTCCAGGCGGACTTCAAGTACGACCACTTCCCGCCCTTCACCACCTGCTCGTACGATGCCGGCCTGGTGGCGGGCCTGGCCATGGCGGCCGTCGTCGCCAAGGGCGAGACGGACGCCTCCAAGATCACCGGTACGCGGCTGCGCGACCAGTTGCGCGAGGTGTCCAACGGGCCCGGCGAGATGATCGACGGCGGCGACCCGGGCCGCGTGGCCGCCATGCTCAAGGCACTCAAGGAGGGCAAGAAAATCAACTACAACGGGGTCGCGGGGCCCTGCGACTTCGACAAGAACGGCGACGTCATCACGCCGGTCAACATCTGGAAGTACTCGGCCACCGACATCCAGACGGTCAAGATGGTGGCCGCCAAGGACATCCCGGCCGCCTGAGGGCGGTCCCTGCCCGGGGGCGGTCCCTGCCCGGGATGTGAAAAAGGCCACGCGAGTGGCCTTTTTCGTCGCCGCTGCGTGCCGTCCGTCGCCCGCTGCCCGCGTCGGCCCGTGCGCGGGCGTGTGCGTCAGGAAAGCATGCGCCTCACGAATCGTTTTCGGGCACGTCCTTCAGGAAGCGCGACACGCGCTTTTTCTCGGGCAGGATGCCTTGCGGGCGGAACAGCACGATGGCCGCCAGCAGCAGCCCCACGAAGGCCCAGCGCAGGAAGGACATGCGCGAGGCCACGTCGGGGGCGACGTCCTGCAAGGCCGACTGCAGGGCCTCGGTGACGTAGCCGGTGCCGCTCCAGACGGCCCAGATCGCGAAGGCCCCCAGTATGGCGCCCTTGTTGTTGCCGCTGCCGCCGAGCATCAGCATCACCCACACCAGGAAGGTCGCGAACAGCGGCTTGAAGTGGCTGTAGTCGATGGTCACCATGTAGGGCGCGTAGAGCCCCCCGGCCACGCCGATGACGACGGCCCCGAGGACGAAGGACTGCACCCGCAGCGACTTGACCGGCTTGCCGTTCATGGCGGCCGAGATTTCCTCGTCGCGGACGGCGCGCAGGGCCCGCCCCCACGGCGAGCGCACCATGGTCTCGAGCACCAGGTAGACCACCGCCAGGGCGATGGTCACGATCGCCAGGTAGAGATAGCCGTAATCGCGCTGGTGCAGCACCGACAGGACCTCGATCGCCGGATCCGGCAGCCAGGCGCAGGCGGGCCTCTCGAGCACGCAGGACAGCGGCTGCGGGATGCCCGAGAGCGGCTGCGGGCCGTTCGCCAGCCAGCGCTCGTTCTGGAAGATCAGGCGGATGATCTCGGCGATGCCCAGCGTGGCGATCGCCAGGAAATCCTCGCGCAGGTGCAGGATGGGCTGGGCCACCAGATAGCCCGCGACGCCCGCCAGCACGCCGGCCGCCACCAGCCCGAGCAGGAAGGGTGCCTCCAGGCCGAACCACTGCTGCGCATAGGCCGCCATGGCGCCCGAGGGCGGCGCGGTGACGAACAGGGCCATGGTGAAGGCGCCCACGGCGAAGAAGCCGGCGATCCCGAAGTTCAGGTGGCCGTTGTAGCCCCACTGGGCATTGAGGCCGAGCGACAGGATGGAGTAGATCGTCGCCATGATGCAGAAGGACACCAGGTAGTCCATGATGCCCGGCACCCAGGCGGCCACGCCGAAGGCCAGCACGAGGCCGAGGACGATCGCGAGCGGCAGGCGCGCGAGCCAGCGCCAGCGGGAAAACAGCAGGCATCCCAGCAGCACGGCGGGGACCAGCAAGAAACACGCCTTGAGCACGAGCGAGGGTTCCATGGCGGCGACTCCTGGTGTCCGGGCCCCGGGCACGCGCCCGGGACCCGGACACTAACGTTGGGCGAACAGGCCCTGCGGCCGCATGAGCAGCACCAGGACCATCAATACGAAAGCGACGGCGGGGCCATAGGCCGGGTTCAGGAAGGCCGAGGTGAGCTGCATGGCGACCCCGATGATGATGGAGCCCACCAGCGCGCCCCAGGCGCTGCCGATCCCGCCCATGATGACCGCCGCGAACAAAGGCAGCAGCAGCACGAATCCCATGTCGGGGCGCAGTTGCGAGGCCAGGCCATACATGACGCCGCCGATGGCCGCCAGGCCGGCCCCGATGGACCAGGTCCACGCGATGACCTGCTCGGTATTGATTCCGCGCACCTGCGCCAGGTCGGGATTGTCGGCCGTCGCCCGCATCGCCTTGCCGATGCGGGTGTGCGTCAGCATCCAGTACAGGGCCACGACCAGGACCAGGGCCAGGGCAAAGACGAAAAGCTGGTCCGCCTGCAGGCGCAGCCCCAGGGGCAGGTACAGGGCCGGGTTGGAGCGGCCAGAATAATAGAAGTGGAAATCCGAGCCCCAGATCAGGTAGACGATGCCGCGCAGCAGGAACTCCATGCCCAGGGACGCCATGGCCAGCAGCACCAGCGGCGACATGTGCCGGCGCAGCGGGCGGTACAGCAGCCGGTCGAGCGCGATGGCCACCACGGCGGTCACGACCGCGGCCAGCAGCAGGCCGAGGATGAGCTCCCAGCCGAAGGAAAAGAGCCAGATCGGCTCGGACTGCGGCATGGCCAGCACCACCCCGTAGGTCACGTAGGCCCCCAGGGTCAGGAACTCGCCATGCGCGAAATTGGGGAACTTGAGCACGCCGTAGCACAGGGTCAGGCCGATGCCGCCCAGGGCGAGGATGCCGCCCAGCATCACGCCCCATGCGGTGAGGGACAGCATTTCCTGGGCGCTGGTGCCGGAATACCAGCCCGCCAGCCACATGGCCGCCAGCACGCAGGCCAGCACGCCGCCGACATAGCGGCTGCTGCGCATGCCGCCGCCGTCCCGGGCCTGGACGACGGCCTCGTCGGAAGCATCCAGGGACGGATCGTCCCCGAGGGTTCTTGCGGATTCGGCCATCCGATCAACCTCCGAGATAGAGACGCCCGACGTTCGGGTCGTCGAGCAATTCCCGGCCCGTGCCTTCGTGGCGGTTTTCGCCATTGGCGAGGACATAGCCGCGGTCGGCCATGCCGAGCGACTGGCGGGCGTTCTGCTCGACCATCAGCACGGCGACACCCGATTCGCTGATGCGCGCGATGCGCTCGAATATTTCGTCCACGAGCTTGGGGGACAGCGCCGCCGTGGGCTCGTCGAGCAGCAGCAGCTTGGGATCGAGCATCAGCGCGCTGCCCATGGCCACCATCTGCCGTTCGCCGCCGGACATCTTGCCGGCGAGCTGGCGGCGGCGCTGGCGCAGCTTGGGGAACATCGCGAAGACCCGTTCCTTGCTTTCGGTCTGGTCGGCCTTGCCGGCCGGAAAGGCCCCCATCTCGAGGTTTTCCTCGACGGTCAGGCTGGTGAAGACGTTGGAGACCTGGGGCACGTAGCACATGCCCATGCGCACGATGCGATAGGGCGGCAGGCGCGTGATCTCGTGGCCGTCGAAGGTGATCGAGCCCTGGCGCGCATGCAGCAGGCCGAAGATGGTCTTCATCAGGGTGGACTTGCCGGCGCCGTTGGGGCCGATGATGGAGACGACCTCGCGGGGCTCGACGACCAGCGACACCCCGCGCAGGATCTCGGTGTCGCCATACCCCGCCGTCACCGAGTCAACCTTCAGCAGCGGCATACTGCCCTCCCAGGTAGGCCTCGAGCACGGCCTTGTCGTTGCGCACGGTCTCGGGATCGCCCTCGGCGAGCTTGCGGCCTTCGCTCATCACGATGACGGGATTGCACAGGCTCATGACCATGTTCATGTCATGCTCGATCAGCAGAAAGGTGATGCCGCGCTCGCGCACCAGGTACTGGATGTTGTCGGAGATCGTGCGCAGCAGCGTCCGGTTGACCCCGGCGGCGGGCTCGTCCAGCAGGATGATGCGCGGGTCGGCCATCAGCATGCGGCCGAGCTCGAGGAGCTTTTTCTGGCCGCCCGAGAGGTTGGCGGCGTACTCGTTGCGCACGTGGGTCAGTTGCAGGTATTCCAGGACCTCGCGCGCCTTTTCCAGGTTGCGGGATTCCTCGGCCTGCACCCGCGCGCCCCGGAACAATGCGTTCCACCAGTGCTCGCCCGATTGCCCGGGCGGCACCAGCAGGAGGTTTTCCAGGACGCTCATCGAGCCGTGCTCGCGCGGGATCTGGAAGGTGCGGCACAGGCCGCGCGCAAAGATCTGGTCGGGACGCAGGTGGCCGATGTCCTGGCCATCGAGGAGGATGCGGCCGGAATCCGGGGGTATGAAGCCGGTGATGAGGTTGAACACCGTGGTCTTTCCGGCCCCGTTGGGGCCGATCAGGCCGGTGATGGTGCCGCGCGCGACGCGGAAGGAACAATGGTCGACCGCCCGCAGGCCGCCGAAATTCTTTGTCAGGTCGCGGACCTCGAGCAGCCAGGGATCCTGGCCCGGGCCCGCATCCGCCAGATGTGGTTCCGTCGTGTCTGTCACCGATGCCTCTCGATCCCCCGCAACGGGGGAGGATACGGTCGGCGCACCCACCCCCGTCCCAGGGGGGAGCGTCGGCTCTGAAATGTGACATCAGGTTAACACAGCGCACCGGCGGGCCCCATGCGCGATATTCCCTATTCCCCTCGAGCGCCATACGCGCTCGGGGGCCGGGGAAGTGAAAGAAAATGCGGAACGGATCTGTAGGCCGGATTCTGTACGCCGGGTCGCCCCGGCGGGCAATCATTCCTCTGGGCAGGCCATTGCTGGACTGCTCTAGCCATCTACCCGCATGCTCGGGCGGGCCGCCCTGCCGGCGCGAAGCCTGCGCATGCCTATTTGATGTTGCTCCCGATAGAGGTTGCCGCGTTTCACCCTGCCACGGCATGGCGGCATGCGCCGCCATTACGGCACGGAGATGGCCGTGCCGGTGTGCGCCGATGGCGCACCCCCGTGGCAGACTCGTCTCTGTGGCCCTGGTCCTCGGCTTGCCCCGAAGGGGTCGCCGGACGGCTGTTAGCCGCTATCGCGCCCTGTGGAGTCCGGACCTTCCTCGACGCCCGAAGGCGCCGCGATTGCCCGATCCGCCCCGCAATCCACATTGTACGGCACCCCGTCTCCCAAACTGCGACAATGCGGCTTGAAGGCCTTTATTTTCCAGTACTCCGCACATGTCCGACGTCATCGTTTCCCTCACCCAGGCCCAGCTCGCCTACGGCCATCATCCCCTGCTCGACCACGCCGACCTGGCCATCCAGGCGGGCGAGCGCATCGGCCTGATCGGCCGCAACGGCGCGGGCAAATCCTCGCTGCTGCGCGTCATCGACGGGTGCACCCAGCTCGACGACGGCGAGATCCGGCGCACCGGCGGGCTGCGCATCGCGACCGTCGAGCAAGAGCCCGAACTGCCCGGCGAGCTCACCGTGCTCGAGACCCTCTGCGGCGACATGCTGGCCGCCGAGGACTGGGGGAGGTCCGCGCGCGCCGGCGCGCTGATCGACACCCTGGGCCTGAGCCCGGACGCGCCCATCGCCGGCCTATCGGGCGGCACGCGCAAGCGCGTCGCCCTGGCCCGCGCACTGGTCCAGGAGCCCGACCTGCTGCTGCTCGACGAGCCCACCAACCATCTCGACTTCGACGGCATCGCCTGGCTCGAAGGCCTGCTGCTCGCCTCGCGGATCGCGGTGGTGGTCATCACCCACGACCGCCGCTTCCTCGACGTGGTCGCCACGCGCATCATCGAGCTGGATCGGGGGCGGCTGCTGAGCTTCCCGGGCAACTTCAGCGCCTGGCAGGCGCGCAAGGCGCAGTGGCTGGAGTCCGAGCGCCTGGCCAACGCCCGCTTCGACAAGCTGCTGTCCCAGGAGGAGGTCTGGATCCGCAAGGGAATCGAGGCGCGCCGCACCCGCAACGAGGGCCGCGTGCGGCGCCTCGAGGCCCTGCGCCGCGACCGTGCCGCCCGCCGCGAGCAGCAGGGCCAGGTGCGCTTCTCGCTGGCCGACGCGCAGCGCTCGGGCAGGCTCGTCGCCGAGCTGCGCGGCATCACCCACGGCTACGGCGACCGGATCCTGATCCGCGATTTCGACGCCACCATCCAGCGTGGCGACCGGATCGGCATCCTCGGGCCCAACGGCGCCGGCAAGACCACGCTGCTGCGCATCATCCTGGGCGAGCTGCAACCCGACCAGGGCACGGTGCGGCTGGGCACCCAGTTGTCCATCGGCTATTTCGACCAGATGCGCGGCATGCTGGACGAGAACGCCACCCTGGCGGACACCATCAGCCCGGGCAGCGAATGGGTCGAGATCGGCGGCCAGCGCAAGCACGTCATGAGCTACCTCGAGGACTTCCTCTTTCCGGCGGCCCGGGCACGCTCGCCGGTCTCTAGCCTGTCGGGCGGCGAGCGCGCGCGGCTGGCCCTGGCGCGCATGTTCGCCCAGCCCCACAACGTGCTGGTCCTGGACGAGCCCACCAACGACCTGGACATCGAGACCCTCGAGCTGCTCGAGGCCCTGCTGCAGGACTTCGGCGGCACGGTGCTGCTGGTCAGCCACGACCGCAGCTTCCTCGACAACGTCGTGACCCAGACCATCGTCGCCGAGGGCGGCGGCCTGTGGCGGGAATACGTGGGCGGCTACGAGGACTGGATCGCCCAGCGCCCCGCGCCGGCGGCGCCCGAGCCCGAGCCTGAACCCGAGCCCGAGGCGCGCGCGCCGGCCGCCGGCGGCCCGGGCCCGGAGGCCGGCGCCCGCGGCCGCAAGAGCCGGCTGGCGCCCTGGGAGGAGCAAGAGCTGGCCGCCCTTCCCGAGCGCATCTCTGAATTGGAAGCCGAGCAGGCGAGCCTCGCGGCGCGCCTGTCCGATCCCGAGACCTATCGTTCGGGCTCGGACGAGGCCGAATCCATCCAGCGGGCGATCGAGGATGTCGAGGCGCGGCTCGAGGCGAGCTACGCCCGCTGGGAGGCCCTGGAGGACAAGCGCGCCTGAGGGCAGCGGGTCGCGGGCCCCTCGGGTGGGCCGCGCGCGGACCGCCTGGAGCGGCTGCACGGACCCTCGGGCGGGCCGCGTCGAACCCCGGGGGGATGCGCGCGACCCTTCGGGAGGCGGCCGCACATGGACGCTCGGGCAGGCCGCGTGCGAACCTTCGGTGGCCGAGTGCCGCCCCTCGATCAGGCCGCCACTCTCCAGGGCAGCGATTCGCCGGCCGCCAGGGGGACGACCACGTCCTCGCCCATGGGCAGCTCGCGCGGGATGGGCGCATCGGCGCGCTCGAGCGTCAGGGTGCCGGCGTTCACGGGCAGGCCGTAGAAGGCCGGGCCGTTGAGGCTGGCGAAGGCCTCGAGCCGATCCAGCCGGCCCGCGGCCTCGAACGCGGTGGCGTACAGCGCCATGGCATGGCGCGCCGTGTAGCAGCCCGCGCAGCCGCAATCCTGCTCTTTCGCGCCCCGCGGGTGCGGCGCGCTGTCGGTGCCCAGGAAGAACTGCGCGCTGCCGCCCGTCGCGGCCTCGAGCAGGGCCTGGCGATGGCTTTCGCGCTTGAGCACCGGCAGGCAGTACCAATGGGGCCGCAGGCCGCCCTTGAACAGGGCGTTGCGGTTGTACAGCAGGTGGTGCGCGGTGATGGTGGCGGCGATCGGCCCGGGCGCCTCGCGGACGTACTGGACGCCATCCCGGGTCGTGAGGTGCTCGAAGACCACCTTCAGCTCGGGAAAGGCCTTGCGCAAGGGGATCATGACCCGCTCGATGAAGACCGCCTCGCGGTCGAACACGTCCACCGCGGGATCGGTGACCTCGCCGTGCATCAGCAGGGGCATGCCGTGCCGCTGCATGGCCTCCAGCACGCCCGCGCAGCGCCCCAGCAGGTCCGTGACCCCGTCGTCCGAATGCGTGGTCGCGCCAGCGGGATAGAGCTTGACCCCATGGACGAAGCCGGACTCGAGCGCCCGGGGGATCTCGTCGGGATCGGTGTGGTCCGTGAGGTAGAGCGTCATCAGCGGCTGGAAGCCCGCGGCGCCCGCCTCGTCCAACCCGGAGAGCGCCGCGAGAATGCGGTCCCGATAGGCGGCGGCCAGGGCGGTGGTGGTCACCGGCGGCTTGAGATTGGGCATGATGATGGCCCGCCCGAACTGCCGGGCGCTGTCGCCCAGGACCGCGCGCAGCACCGCCCCGTCGCGCAGGTGCAGGTGCCAGTCGTCCGGCTGCCGGATCGTCAGGGTCTGGGGGGCTTGGGGCATGGATGGCTCCGGAAAAGGTTGATCTTGTAAAAATTCTTACGGAATCCGCTTTGTCTTTCGGGGAAACACGCGGTATGCTGCGAGGGCATCATATTTTCCAACAAAGAAGGAGCCTGTCTCTCATGGCAACCACCGAAAAATCCGCGCGCAAGCCCAACGCGGCCTTCATGAAGCCCCTGACCCCCAGCCCCACGCTGGCCGCGGTCATTGGCAACGAGGCCGTGCCCCGCACCGAGGTCACCAAGCGCATCTGGGATTACATCAAGAAAAACAATCTGCAAGACCCCAAGAATCGCCGCAACATCAACGCCGATGCCAAGCTGCGCCCCTTGTTCGGCAAGGACCAGGTCTCGATGTTCGAGCTGACCAAGCTGGTCAGCCAGCATTTGAAGTAATTCTTTCGCTGCCGGGGAGGCCAGCGCCCGAGGGCGCCCTCCCGAGCCGCCGGGCCGGCGTCCGTCCGGCGCCTCCCGCAGCCGCGTCCGGCGCGGGCTCATCGGCGGGGCTCGGAATTCCAGTGAAGCCCGGAATCGCGGTGAAAGCCGGAACCTCGGCGAAACTCGAAAACTCGGCGAAATTCGAAATCACGGTGAAAGCCGAAATCGTGGTGAGAGCCGGAATCACGGTGAGAGCCGGAACCTCGGCGAAACTCGGCATCCGGGCGAACCCCGACCGGGCAAAGTTCCGAATCCACGGCAGCGGGGCTCGAGGCTGAGGTCCACGACAGCGGGGCACGAAGCTGGGATCCACGGCAGCGAGGCTCGAGGCGGGGGCGGGATTCAGAATCCGGGCAGGGGCGTCTCGCCGGCGAAGTGGGCCAGCCAGCCCTTGACGATGCGGTAGACGATCCAGACGACGGCCACCAGGCCCGTCACCCAGCCGATGAACACCAGGGTCGCCAACGCGCTCAGCACGAGCCACAGCAATCCCCACCAGAACGTCCGGATGATCCAGTCGATGTGCCCGGCATAGACCGTGCCGATCGCGTCGCCGCGCTTGAGATAGGCCAGCACCAGGGCCGCGACGGCCGCCACGCCAAAGAAACCGCCGGTCGCGATGCCGATGGCAAAGAGAGCATACATGAGGTGGACGAGCTGGCGCATGGTCAGCCCGCTCTCGTTCTCGGGGGTGTCTCCCTGAATCATGGGGGATCTCCTTGAGGCGCCCGTGGGGCGCGGGTTGCGGTCGGCCTATTTTACCGTCATCCGGTTTTCGGCGTCGCCGGAGGACATGGTCCCCGCTGCGCCTTCGGCTTGCCATCCACCTCGCGGCCTGCATGCCGCTCGGATTCGCCAGGCGCGGGATGGATCCATCCCGCGTCCGGGCTCATCCCCCAGGGGGCCGTTTTTGCCTTGGGGCGG
>Ga0180216_1002198_pt1 | contig 16587 bp, 21 predicted proteins | sample eDN3rd37CBELigMG_FD_128879 | JGI IMG/M metagenome (GOLD analysis project Ga0180216, IMG submission 128879) | Enriched Miracle-Growth compost microbial communities from Emeryville, California, USA - eDNA 3rd pass 37_C BE-Lig MG (version 2)... ... | reverse complement strand
TTCACGGCCTGGGCGAGCTCCGGCATGGTGAGCGTGCGCTCCGAGACCTTGAACTCGTTCCACTGGCGCGCCAGCTCCAGAATCGACTGCCGGGTGACGCCCGGCAGAATCGTGCCGTCCAGCGGCGGCGTCACGAGCTCCGTCTCTGCCGCGGCCCCGGCGCGCCAGCGCAGCATGCTTTGGGCAGCGCCGCGCAAAATGAGCGCGCCGCGCAGGCCGCATGCCGGCCAGCGGCACGCGCGCGGCGGGGCGTACCGCCGTCCTTGTTGCGCCACAGGCAGAAGAAGTTCATGGTGCCGACTTCGGTGATCTCGTGCTTCGGCCCAAACAGCCACAGGTTCTGCGCGTAGCCGAGCTCCGCGACCTCGGCCTGCGGCTTGATGCCGGGCGCGTAGTTGCTGGCAGCGGGGACGCCGGTGCAGACGCGCGTCGCAGGCGGGTCAGCCGAACGGTGCGGGCGCACGAGCTGCTTCCGGGCGCAGGGGTGGGGGAGGGATAGACGTACCCGCCGATCTTGGCGTCGCCGGTGCCGCCGGGCCACGCGCGGACGTACTTGGTGCCGGCGTACAGCTTCACCGCATCAAAGCCCGACTTGTAGTACGGCCCGACGGGCGAGCAGATGACAAAGAGCAGCGCCGAGCTCGACTTGGCCACACCCAGCGATGCCTGCGTTGGCAGCAGTACGTAGAAACCTCGAGCGCGCGGCGCGCAGGTCAGGGTGCTGCCGCAAAACGCGGCGGGCCGGTGCGGCTCGGTGCGTACGTGCGTGCCGATGAGCGTGGGGCGCAGGTAGAGCGAGTAGCCGCGCTCGCTGGGGATCCAGCGCTCGTCCACCCGCAGCAGCTCCTTGATGCACTCGAGCAGCTGGGTCTTGTCAAAGGTCTGCCACCGCCGCGGCCGAACGACGTGCCACAGGCCCCGGCAACCGCGAAACGATCAGCCACCTGCCGCGCGCCGCGGGGCGGCCCAACCTAGCACCCCCCACGCACCGGGAGGGCGAGGCGCGCGGCCGACTTCCACATGCGCTCCATGTTGAGCATCGGGCGGAAGAGCCGGATTTGGCCGTTCTTGTCCTTGTACGCCTTCATGCCCTCAAAGAGCTGCGGGTGCGGCCGGCGCGGCCGGCGTGTGGCAGGCTGCGCGTTGGTTCCGTGGACGTGGTAATCGGTCCGTGTGCTGCGCAGAACGCACCTCCGAGGCGTAGTGGAAGACGGATGCGGACGGCTCCAGCGAGAGCTTGTGGTACGGCGAGATGACGGGCGCGTCCCAGCCGGCGCTCGCGGTCCACGGGATCTCGAGCATGTGGTCCGAGAAGGTGCGGCCAAAGACCAGCTGGTCGTTGGGCAGCAGCGGCTTGGGCGTCGTCGTCTTCACGACCTTGAGCTTGGACCGCTGCACCCGCGCGCCCCGCGCCCCAGCGCCACATTCGCACGCGCACGACGGCCGCCGCGTCAGCGACGCCCCCGGCATGGCCCGCCGCGCGGCGGTGGCGCACGGCCCGGCCTCGCGTACGTCAATGTCGGCCTTGGGCACGGACGGCGAGGTCGGCGTCGGGATCTTGGTGGCGACGTCGCGGTGGACGAGGCCCACGGCGAGCGGCGCCCACGCCTGCGGTGCCCGCGCCGCGGCGCCGGCCAGCGACCGGGCGGCGGGCAGTACGGCCAGCATTTTTTCTCTCTCTTTCCTTTTGGGGCGGCGCGGCGTGCACCAAAACCGCCGCTGAGCGTTAGTTGCGTCTCTTGGTGCAACGCGTTCCACCGGCTACAGCCAGCGCGTGTGTGCAGCACGATCACCCGCAGGGCGAGGCCGCGTACCGGGTGGCGGGCGCGCCCGCGTTCAGCAGCGGCGGCGGCGGCGGCGGCGGCGGCGGCGGCGGCGACGGCGACTGGACGACGGCTGCGAAAAGGCAAGTGACCTGCGATGACGTCATCGCAGGATGACTCGCTGGGGCGTGCGGGGGGCCAAGTTCAGGTTCAGGTGCAGGCCAGGCTTCGAACCGGGCCTACGGACAGGCAACGACGCTGGCTGGTGGGTGGGCATCGCGTAGCGACGTGTAAAGGCAGGCACGGCAGACGGCGTGGAGAGACCGTCGTTTATGTACGCAAGAGGCGGGGACGGAGCAACGGGGAACTTGCCACCACGCAAAACACTGTACATGCACAAAACGTGCAGCGAACGCACACACACAACGCACGCGAGAATTACACTGTATACAGACAAGCAACACACGCGGCAGCGCAAGCAACCCAACGTGCTAGCAGGTTCAGTGAACGGCGGCCGGGTGCCCAAAGAGGTACCAGTGCCCCAGCTGGATGCCGTCGATCCGCTGCTGCGGCGCCGGGATCTCGAGGCGCACGGCGGTCAGCGGGATGGCGGTCACGTCCCCAGGGAGCTCAAAGGTGGCCACCTGCCAGCGGCCCTGGAACTCGAAGCTTTCGACGGTGTGCAGCGTGCGCCACTGGCCCGACACGGCGTCCCGGCCGCGCAGCACCCACCCGGCCGGGTCGCGGTGCGGGCAGTCGTCCGCGGCCTGCACGCTGTACAAGTGCACGCACCACACGGGCGCCGCCGCAACAAAGTCGGCCTGCACCCACGACCGCTCCGCCGACCAGTGGTACCATTTGCACCAGTTCTCGGTGCCGTCGATCGCGAGGTTGGCCACAAACTCGCGGCCCGTCCCGCCGCCGCAGACGTCGCCCGCGGCGCTCAAATGCATCTGGCCCGGCAGGATCCGGCGGACGGCCTGGGGATCCGCGGCGTCCGCACCTATCGCCGCCGGGACCGCGTCCGGCGCCGGCGTGCCAAACAGGCGCCAGTGGCCGAGCTGGATGCCGTCGCACCGTTCGCGCACCGCGAGGATCTCGAGGCGCACCGCGGTGAGGGGCGCCTCCGCGTGCTCCGCCGGCAGATCAAACACCACCGTCTGCCAGCGCTCGGTAAAGTCGTAGTGCTCCACGGTGTGCAGCGTCAGCCACTCGTTGGTGGCCGCGTGCCGGCCGCGGAGCACCCACGCGCGCGGGTCGCGCCGCGGGCAGTCGTCGGCCGACTGGACGCTGTACCGGCCGATGCGCCACACCGGCCGTGGCGCGGCAAAGTCGGCCTGCAGCCACGACGTGGTCATGGAGCCGTAGTGGTACCACTTGCACCACCGCTCCGTGCCGTCCAGCGCCAGGTTGGTCACAAATTCGCGGCCCGTCCCGCCGCCGCGGACGTCCCCCGCCGCGCTCAACCACAGGTCCCCGGACCGCAGCCGACGCAGCGCCCCCGCCTCCGCCGTTCCCGCCTGCGCCGTTGCCAATGTCGGGGGCGGCCGCAGGGCGGGGTTGTCCCGCGGCAGCGGCACGCCGAACAGGTGCCAGTGGCCGAGCTGGATGCCGTCGCGGGGCGCGCGGACGCGCACGAACTCGAGGCGCACCGCGCGCAGCGGGACGCCCAGCCACTCGGGGTCGAGGTCAAAGTTGGCCACCTCCCACCGGCTCTGGAACTCGTAGCCGTTCACGACGTGCAGCACCTGCCACTCGTCCGTGGTCGCGAGCTGGCCGCGCAGCACCCACGCCATCGGGTCCCGGTGCGGGCAGTCGTTGGCCGCCTGGAGGCGGTACCGCCCGAGCCCCCAGAACGGCCAGGGCGCCGGAAAGTCGGCCTGCACCCACGATGTCGCGCGGGCCTCCGGGTGGTACCACTTGCACCACGGCTCCGTCTCATCGCGCCAGAGGTTGTCCACATACTCGCGGCCGGTGCCGCCGCCGCCCGCGTCGCCGGCGGCGCTCAGCTCCAACTGGTCGGCGGGGATTCGCTGCAGCATGGCCATAGCTTACACACACACTAGGGCGCCGGGTCGAAGGACACCGGCCGTCGGCGGCTGGAGGAAGAGGTCGTATGCGTACCCAAGCACCTTGCGGATTGCCCACCGAACAACACTGAGTTCCGCGTCGGCGTCCCTCCGCGTTATCGACGGGCTATACAAGCACACGCGCATCCATATCCGCTGCTCCTTCTCCTCCTCGTCGCGGTCCCCTACAAGGCCTTGGAATCGTAGCGTGAGCGAACGTCGGGCTGCCGCGCATCCGCGTCCTCCACGGCGTCGTCGTCGCCCCCCATGGCGCCCTCTGCGTCCGTGTCGCCTCCGCAACAGGGGCGCCAACCGCCTTCCTTCTCCTGCTTGCCTAGCGCCGCTTTCGTGCGGCAACTTCATGACGTCATATATACATAACCCTAACCCTAGCAAGCTAGCATTCTTGTCAGACGTGTCAGAGACACAGTAGGGCAAACCCTAGCCTGTCAGACGAGACAGAAAAGTTGTCAGAAGGAGAATCGATCCGCCGCCGCCGCCTTCGCTGCGCCTGCGCACGGTACGGCGGCCGACGACGCAGCGGACGACGCAGCGGACGACCAGGAAGAGGACGCCGTGGACGCCGTGGACGCCGTGGACGACAGGGAAGCTGCGCACAGGACGCAGAGGGCGACGCAGAGGACGACGACGGACGTGCGTAGCATGCAAACGCCGTCAAAGAAGCCACGCTGAGGACGAGCAGAGGGCGGTGCAGAGGGCGGTGCAGAGGGCTACTTAGAGCGACGCTGGGGGGGAATGACGACGTGGAGCGTGCAGAGAGGAGGACGAACTGAATAGAACCAGACCGGGTGGCCGGCTCGCTGTGCTGCGGTCGGCCGCGGTCCGTGGTCCGCCCGTTTTTCGAAGGTGCGGGAGGAAAAGCTCCCTGAAATCTCAGTGAACCCAGAGAGGGGTGGACGAACTCCCCAAATTTGCGACGAGCGCTGGTTTTTTGTATCGCGCACGTTCTCTGTCCAGCCTTCAGTGCTGACGCGCTCGCGCTCTTGTCTGTGCCGATCGCCGCCGGCAGGTGAGACCATGGCGACGGCAGTGCCCCGGCAGGACCTGCCGCCGGCGGGCGGCTACGAGCCCATCCGCTACAAGCGGCACCTGCCCGCGCGCGGCCCGCCGGGCTACGTCTTTTTCCTGGCCGGCGCCGCCGCGATCATCTACGGCCTGTACAAGGTCGGCGAGGGCAACCACAAGAACTGGTCCGTCGCGCCGCCTGGCAGCCCCTGCGTGGCCGCCCGTGACTTTAGCTCACGCAGCGGCATCCCCACCCATGCGCGCTGTACCGACGGCCACAGGCTCATTAAGCAGGAGCGCGTTGCGTCGCGCATCGCGCTGGTGCCGCTCCTGCTGGCCGAGGAGGACCGCAAGTACCTCAAGTGGAAGGCCGCCAGCGACGCGGAGGAGGCCGAGCTCATGAAGAACGTGCGTGGCTGGAAGGTCGGCGAGAAGGTGTACCACACCGACCGCTGGGTGCCGCCCGCGCAGGTCGCGTCGCAGTAGAGCGCCCCTTGTACAATCCATGCACGATACACCATTTTGCCCGCACCGACGCACGGGCCCGCCAGCGGCAGCCGCCGCAACAGCCGTGGCGGCAGCAGCCCGACCCAGCAGAGGCCCGTAAACCGCGCGCGCGCCGAGAGCGCATAACCACAGGGGCACAGGGGGTGTCGCACCCATGCAGTCGGCATGGCACACAGCGGCAGCAGGTGTGCAGTCGGACCGCCCGCCAGGTCAGAATGGATGACGTCATCTATGCGCGCCGAAGCGACGCGCTGGCGACGCCCGCGCACGCCACGATGACCGCGCGCCGCATGGCGCGGCCGGCGCGCCGACCCACGTCGCTGCGCGGCCCGGGCGCACCGCTGGCGGTGCTGGGCCTCCTCCTCCTCCTCCTGCTGCTGCTGCTGGCGCGGGTCGCTGCAGCGGCGGCGATGCAGGACGTTGGCACCGCCGACGAGGCGACCACCACTGGTAGGGGGGCGGGCAACACCGCGGCCGCCGGGGCGTACGGCCGCGGCGGGGCGCTCACACCGGCCGGCGCGCCTGGCAGCTCGCGCTGCGCCTATCTAGATCCCAGTGAGGCGGCGCCGGGCCCGAACCAAAAGTGGCAGGACCTTGCCGATTGGCTCCAGGACAAGGTGCGCAACGCGGGGCCGCGGTTGGCCGATGACCATGGAGCAGCCCACCGACACTGCTCCCGCACCTCCTTGCCTGCTGTGCGTTCGGCGTGCACAGGGTGCAATCATTGACCCGAGCATTGCGGTCCGCGACCTCGGCCCCGGTTACGGCGGCCGCGGCCTGTTTGCCCGCGCCGACCTGCCGGTGCGTCGATAACGGGCACGACCATGACAAAGGCCACCGCGCGGGCAGCTGAACCCGATCTAGCACGCCGTTTCCGTCCCACGCATGCCGTGCGGCAGGGCGGCAAGCGGGTGCTCCGCGTGCCGCTCAAGGCCGTGCTGCACGCCGAGCACGCGATGGTGGCGCCGGGCCTGCGCGAGTACCTGCAGAGCACCAGCGTGGACGACCTCGACGCGCTGGCCATCTTTCTCATCCGCGAGCGCGCCGATCCCACGTCGCCGTGGTCCGTGCCTGACCGGCATTGTGCCGCCCGCGGTTGGCCGCACACCGCCGCTCACGCGATGCCGCGATGCCACGCCGTAGCGCACGCCACGCCAGGTACCCGTACCTGAACGTGTTGCCGACCAACTTTACGACGCCCATCTACTACACGCCGGAGGAGCTGGAGCTGCTCAGGGGCTCCGTCACGTACGACTACGCGGTGAACCGCGAGCAAGCCATCCGCCGCAAGTACCGCGAGCACCGCGACGCCATCCTGGACGGCTTCCCCGACGGTGCGCATCCGCTCGCCCCGCGTGCCGTGAAGTGGCGACGGGCTCATGGGGACGCCGCCAGCAATCGGCGAAACCACCGCTGTACAGTGTTCAAGGATCCGTCGGTGTTCACGTACGAAAACTTCAAGTGGGCACTCTCCGTCCAGTGGAGCCGGCTGCTGCGGACCAAGGTGCGTTGCGCCAGCCTGCTGGCTGGTGGATTGCCTCGCCGCCAATATGCGCAGGCCTGCCCGGATTGGCGCTGCTTGATAGGCCAAGGGCGGCGACGACTGGCACGACGTCGCCATCCTCGTGCCGCTCGTCGACTTTATCAACACGGGCATGCCCAAGGAGATCAACCTCGTGTGCCGCACCGAGTCTCAGTCGCTGTACGTCGACTGCGTCACCGACACCGACATCCCCGCCGGCACCGAGGTGCGCCTCCCCTTCTTGATAGGAATGCGACACGGGCCGCGGGCTCATGGGGCGCACCTCCGTCCGTTGGGCATGCCCTGCTCGGTTGTACCAGCTGCTTCGCTCGTACGTGGATGCGGCCGGTGCAGACAACGCGCGCATGCTGCTCGACTTTGGGTTTGCCTTTGAAGTGGTACGGCGGTTTTTGCTGCCGTGCGCTGCCGTCGGCAAGCGAAGGTGGTGGCTGAAAGAGAGCGATGCTGCGACCGTGAACCGCTCCATCGCGGCGCGGCTCCGCAGAACCCGTCGGATCGCGTGCTGTTTGCGCTGCCCGAGCTCACGGTGAGCAACGAGAACCTCAAGCTGTCGCTGATCGACCACCTCAAGGACGATCTCAAGACGCACATCAAGAGCGAGACGAACCAGTAAGGGACGCGGCGTGTGGCCTGGCTGCCTTAGACGGCACCTAACGGCCCGTTCTTGCGCCGGCCGTCCTCGGCGTGGCTCGGCACGCCAGCATGAAGCACATGGCCGTGTCGTGGACGCAACCGCTCCACGAGATGCCGGGCCTGATGGCGTACATGCGCATCCTGCACATGACCGACGCCGACCACGCCAAGGACCCCAACAAGGTGCTCGAGTTGCTAAACAAGGTCCGGCCGTCGTAGGCTGCGGCAGCGCTGCGCGACACGCTGCTGGCTGACCTTGCATGCTGCCGCGGCGGCTTGCCGTTGCGCCACGGCCGCAGGAGAAGCCCATCAGCCTGACCAACGAAAAGATGGTAGTCGACACCTTTGTCAAGATCATTCAGGCGCGCCTGGCCAGGTTCCCGACCACGCTCAAGGTACGCACGCAGCCGCCCTGCTGTTGTGTGGACGTGCGCTACACTGATGACGGGCGGCGGCATGCGAACGATCGCATCACGGCCGGCAGGAGGACGGCGACGAGCTGGATGAGCTGTACAAGGACGACGACCAGCACGACTTCCACGGCACCGTCAAGCGCCGCAATGGTAACAGCTGCGCGATGTCGGGGCGCATGTTGGGTGGGGCGCGGTGACGCGGCGGGTGGTTCTAACAGCCCTTCTTCGCGTTATTCCATCCCACTTGCTCGTAGCCATCACGATGCGTTACAGCGAAAAGCTGCTGCTGGAGACGGCGATCAAGCAGCTCAACGACCACTTCGAGACGCTGCAGGCCGGCAAGAAGACGAAGCGGTCCAAGAGCAAGGGCAAGGGCGCCGGCGACCGCGGGTACAAGCGCAACCCGTCGTGGTCGTCGCAGCCCATCAAAGTCGAGCTGTAGCGACGCTTACAGAGACACGGTCTGTACAGGCTGAACATGGCGCACACACGCTTGCTACGCACAACAATGGCTGTAGTACACAAAAGGCGCGGGCGCACCTCAGCGGCCGCCACGCAGGAGATGGCGCGCGGCCACGCCGACCATCGCAAAGAACGACACGCTCGCGGCCAGCACCACCGTGTCGATGATGCCAAACTTGGTGGGCTCGGGCGTCGGGGCCGGCGGCGGGGTGGTAGCCTCCTCTCTCCGCTCTTCGTCTACGATGCTCGCGGACGCCGGAGCGACAGCGTCGGCTGGAAGCGCTGGAACGGCCCGCGGCACCTGGCGCGCAGACGCGGGCGCCAGCGGACGCGGCGCCGTGGCCGCTGGCGCCCGCCGCCGCGCGATGACACGGAGGCCCGGCGAAATCCGCAGCACGATGGCGGGATCCGCGTGGCTCTCCATCGGGTCCACGAGTTCGAACCGGTAGCGGCGCAGCAGCGTTGTCAGCAGGACCTTTTCTTCGTTGAAGGCAAAGTTTTGCCCGATGCAGTTGCGTGCTGCGCCCCAGGCGCGGCGCACCGCGACCAACGGGGCCGCACGGTAGTTAGCCATACGCGACCCCTTCCGCACCCAGAGGATAGGCCATGCGCATACCGCCCGCGGAAAACGGCACGAAGCAGTACGGGTGGCGGCCGTTGGAGCGCTCGGGGGAGAACCGCTCCGGGTCGAACTCGTCGGGCCGCTCCCAGAACGCATGCAGGCGGTGCAGGACGTTCGGGCACACAAACACGTCCACGTTGGCTGGGATCGTGAACGGGCCCGCCTGGATGGGCGCGAGCGTGTAGCGGCCGTAGAACGGCACCGGCGGGTGCAGCCGCAGCGTCTGCCGGGCCGCGCACCACGGGAAAGTCCGCTGGTACTCGTGGTTACTACGGGCGGCACGATGGGGGCGAGGCGAGCTCGCTGCGTCCGCGCACCTCTTTCATGACCATCTCTAGGAACTTGAGCTGCTTGAGCTGGTCGTACTCAAAGGCACCGTCCGCGTCCGTGTCGCCGAGGACTTCCTGCGCTTCCTCCACGATCCGGTCTTGCAAACGCGGCCGCAGGGCCAGCTCGTACCTGCGCGTGCGTGGATGAGGCTGCGGCGCGCCGTGCGTCAGCGACTGCTCAACCCATGGGGAATGACCGCACACTGGCCCCGTACAGGGCCCACGACAGCGCGGTGGCCGTGGTGTCGCTGCAGCCCAACATGCAGGCGCCCGCGCAAACTGCAGGCGAGTTAGAAACACGCCGCCCGAACTACCGCAGTTTAGTAGAATGCCCACATACTGGCCGGCAAAGACGAAGGTGTTGACATTGTCGAGAATGTCCTTGTCGCTCAGCGGCTGGCCGTTCTCGTCGCGGGCGTCCAGCACAATCTCCAGAAAGTCGCCGTACACGGGCGGGTTGCTGACAAGGTGGAGGCCGAGAGGAGATGCTTGCGTGGGTGAGCCGCGCCGCTGATCGTCCCGTGCCAGGATACGGGCACGGGCGCACCTGGAGCTCGCCCGTTCGCGTTGGCGCCGCTCGATGATCTCGCGGCAGGTCCGGTTGCAGATCTCGACCGCCTTTACAAACTTGTGGCCCGACGGCAGAAAGCGGTGCCAGATGGCCGGCGGGATGAACGGCAGCGTGCTCATGTGCTCCATCAGCGCATCGCACGCCTGGGCAGCACGAAGGTGCATGGGCGGAGCTGCTGCGGTGGGCGGTGAGTCCGCGGTGCCGCTCGCAGGCGCGAAGCGCGTCCAAACGTACGTCTTTGATGGCGGCGGCGTACTCGGATTTGCCCGAGGCCTGGGAGTCAACGACCAGGCCGCACGCCGTCTGGTCGCCGACATCGACCGGGGCACCCAAGGACCCGGGCCGTTAGGAAACGTGCAACGGCTGCGGCTGTCCTCGCGTCAGACTGGCGTACCTCGCCGATGATGTCGAGGGTGGCGAACGTCAGGCTGTCAACAGCGACGCGACGGCGCGCACACAGCAGCGTGGTTCAGTGTGTGGCGTAGACTGGCAGGCGCGGATCGTGCCCAATCGTCGTACAGCGGCAGCAGATCGAATGGCGCGCTGGGGGCGTTCGGGTCGCTCGGGTTTGGAAACTGGCGCTCGATGGCATCGACCAGCGCCGCGGCATGCTTCTGGTATGCCTCGCAGTACTTGCGCAGCGCCTGAAAATGGAATGCCTGCTTGCGTCAACGGGGCATGAGACGCATCGCATGCGTGGATGGCGGGTGAGGCACGCGCGTTTCCGCGGGCCGCACTCTGTGCAGAGGTAGGCGCACCGGCGTCAAGAGCCGGCGGGTACGTTTCCACTTTGGGCCGCCACCGGTGAGGAGGCCCTCGCCCAGCCAGGGCGCGAAGAAGACCTTCGTGAGCAGGTTCTTGGGCACGATCGTGTAGTCGGAGGTCAGGACGGCCTTGACCGCCTCGGGGTGGACGAGCAGCACCGTGGGCACCATGGACGCCCACGACGTTGCGAGCATGATGTTGCTGGGCGCGACGTCGTGGATGAGGTCCCGCAGGCCCGCGGCGCGGTCGCGCGTGATGAGGTACATGTGCCTACCCGGTAGATGTTTAAGAGCCCCGGGACGCGATGCGGTCAGCACGGCCTTGAGTGGGGCCGGACGCTGCGCCACGCTGCGGCAATCGTACCCCAGGATGGGATAGCGGGGCGGCTGCGGGACCACGTCCAGCGCTGCCCGCCGGCGATGGGCCATCAAGGAAGACACTAGTTTAGCTTCGGCATTGGCGGCACGCCCGAGGCGCAAACGCAGCCGCACCGCGGTAGACGATCTCGGGACGGACAATGCCGTACCAGACATAGGTGGTCAGCACCACCAGCCACACCGCGAGGGCTACCTGCGAGCCAGCAGGTAGCCCAGTCGGAAGGACCTCAAAAATGTGTTGGAGGCGCGGCCGTCCGGTGCGAGTGTAGCGACGAGAGGCCTAGCGCACCTGAGGCGGCAGCAGTTGGCGCAGGCCGCGTAGCAAGAGGGCAAAGACAGTGCCAACGATCACCACGGCCAGGACAAAGCAGACTCTGCGTGGCGCGGTCGTGCCCACCCCGGCCCGGAAGGGTGCCCGGGATGAGCTCCAAAATGCGGGGCCGCAAGCGTAAACACGGCTCCGTACCGGCCCCAGCGCAGCAGGCCGTGCCACCGCGCCTGTGCCTCCTCGGGGAGCGTCTTCAGGTAGCTCGCAAACTCGGGCGTGAGCCGCATGAAGGCGCTGTGACGCGTGGGCGGCTGCGTGGCCGCGGCCGCCTGGTCTCGCGGCGCGGTCATCGTCGTCATCGGCGCGGCCTCCGGGATGGTGGGCGGCTCCATTGTTGCTGCATGCGGCCGCGTGTCGGTGCGATCCTTTGCCTTGGCCGGCTTGGTAGGATGCCTGCACGTGCTGGAAGCGGCGGCAGAAGCGCCTGTGCTGCCGTGAAGGCCCTCAAAAAGGGCCGCCGGACGACCGGATGAGGCCACCGACGCCGCCGATCCCGACGTGTTGTCAATGACGTCATCGCGATCCTTTTTGGCGCGAAATCCGCGGAAGCGCACAACGCGGTGGAAGCGGGCGCGCTCTTGCGGCTCGCGGGTCGCGCGATCCGGTCCGCTGCACGGTGATGGAGGACGACGAGGAGGACTTTCGCGTGGCGGCGTGGGGCCCGTCATCGGATGAAGCGGAGGACGTGGACGACGCGGAGATCGCCGACGCCAACGCGGAAGCGGCTGACGACGGCGACCATGGCGGCGGCAACGGCGACGACAGTGCCAGCTACGGCCACGAGGGCTCCGAAGCTGGCGTGGACCAGCTGGATGACGCCATGGACGGCGACTACGGCGGCAGCGGCGGCAGCGGCGGCAGCGGCGGCGACTGTGGTACGGACGATCAAGCGGTCGTCGACCAGGCGGCTGGGGCGGGCACCGCAGCGAAGCGCCCGGCCGGCGCCGCCGCCGACGCGCCGGAGCAGACCGGAAGCGACACGGGCGCGCGCGCGCAGGAGAAGAAACGGCGCCGGCGGCGAAAGAACGACAGCGACGCCGCGGCAACAACGGCACACGTCCAGCTGCGGCAGCCCGGCCACGACGCCGGCCACCCGCCGCCGCCGCCACGTGCCGCGGCCGACGATGTCGTCGTGGTAGTGCCGGACGAGGGGCCCGAGCGCTACATCGACCTCGACCATGTGCGCACGCAGTGGACGCTGCCCGAGTGGGAGCGAGCGACGCCGACGCGGCCTGTGCCGCCGCGCAAGGACAGGCGGTCCCTCGGCGTCATCCTGGAGCAGGCGACGCTGGCGCGGACTGCCGCCGAGTTCGAACTCCCGCGGATCGCGCTCTGCATCGGGATGCTGTCCTCGCCGCCCGAGGCGCTGCTGGCCGTCCCGAGCCACCGGGCGTACCGCCTGCTCCCGCTGCTCACGTCGGCGCTGCCGCCGATGAGCGATGCCTGGCGCAACGTGGTGCTGTACCTCAAGCAGATTTACTACCGCGAGCACGAGCGGCTCGGCGTCGAGGGCGGAGTGCGGATGGTGATCCACAACCGGCCGCGGACGTTTTGGCCGATCGTGAGGCTCGCCCAGCGGCGCGAGGGCCGGCGGGGCCTCCCGTGGGACGCCATTGGCATCCGAGCTCTGCGGGAGGCGTGGGGCCTGCCGGTCGGCGAGGTGCCCGCCAGCAAGCACGTCAGGAAGGAGCAGCCGCGCACGCCCGCCCGCCCGGAGCGGCCCACCACCGTCCTGGTTCTGACGCCCGAGCTGCTCACCATGCTCGGAGTGCGGACGAGCACCGAGTCAGGGAAGGGCGCGCCCAACGGGGCCAGCGGTGCGGGCGCGGGCGATGATGCCGCGGCGGCAGAAGCCGCCGAGGCGTGACGGTTTTACTTTTTCACGTCACGTGTCGCGCGGCACGCGTGTGCATACGTTTACAGACTGTACAGTAGAGTGTTTCATCATGACGCCTGCAGCTCCGCGTGCTCCTGGATGCTCGCAGGGCTGACGGCGTAGAACTTGAGCAGGTCGCGCTCCAGCTCGTGCACGTGGCCGGCAATAATGAACGAATGCAGTGGCGGTCCAAAGTCCAGCTCGCGCAGCTCCGCCATCGTGCCGACCACAATCTATGACAAGAGTGTCCTCCAATGCACCATAGAATGTCGCTTGAGTAGCTAAGCGGCACACGGGCCGCAGCGCGTGCCGTTCGTACCTTTTGGTCGTCGGCGCCCACGCGCGCCAAGCCCACGCAGAGCGTGTTGGCCGAGTAGGCTGCGAGGCGCGCCAGCGAACGGCTCGGCCCTGGCGCCGGCTTAGTGCGAGTCGGCCGACGCTGCACCCGCGGCGGGACGGCCCGCATCCCGTACCGCCGTCTTTCCGCTTCTCCTCAATCGCCAGCAGCTGGTCAATGCACTGGTTGATGGTCATGAACCGCGGCGGCTCGTAGATCTTGCGCTTCCTGTGCGCGCGCGCATCGTGGCGTGGCCAGGGTCGGGCGCGAACGGGTAAGAACCGCTTGTGGCGGGAACGCGCGAGCCGCTGTCGCGGTACCGCATCATGTTTTCGACGGTCTGCTCCTTCATCTTGATGTCTGCAACGTCTCCACTCGCTCAGAACGGCATGCAGACCTTGAGCACTCCGGCCATCCTGTTCGGCCTGCCGTTGGCGGGCCGCACGCACCGAGCAGGCAGAGCGTGTGAAGGCCCAGCTTGCGGTTCGCGGCGATCTTGTCGTAGAAGCTGTCCGGCCGCCACGTCTCCGTGAAGAACACGATCGAGACCGTCTGCCCAAAGGTGTACAGCTGCAGGCCGCACGCGCCGATCGCGTTCATGATGGACGCATTGTGCACGGTGCGGACGGGGATGCCGCGCTCGCGCGCGCGCAGGACCAAGTCGGCGTGCGTCGTCGCGCTGAGGCCGCCCGCCCCGACCCGCGGCGGCCGTCGGAGCTCGCGTTAGCCGGCCGGCTCGCCGTTCCCGCGCGTCCCGCTCTCAAGCGACGCACCCGAACGGGTCGCCGACCACCAGGAGCGCGACGTCGTCGGTCTCGGCGCCCTCCAGGATCTGGTCCGCGCCGCTCTCGACGAGGTCGCGGTCCGCCACGATGAGGCTGCGGCCATAAAACTCCTCCTGTGTGTGCGCGTGCGCTCAAACCGAGCGTGCTGGGCAGCGCGTGCTCGCGTCAGCGCGCTGGCACCGCGGCACGCCGGTAGTTTAGCAGCGCCGCCCGTACCAGGCGCTCGGTCGGCACAAGCAGGGTGCTCGTGTACGCCTCCAGGTAGACCCGCTTGCAGTTGCGGACGACGTCGAGGCCCTTGACGGTGATGTCGCGCTCGTCCGCGAGCCCAAGGCCCACGAGCCACAGCATGGTTGCGGGTCGACGCCAGGCGGGCGCCCCACGCGCGGCGAGGTCTACATGCGAGATCTCGCACGGCGATGCGAGCCACCGGATCTCATTGTCCGTTAGCCATGCGCTTCGGCCGCCTGCCTGTCGTCTCCAAGCTACCGCTCGGCCGTACCAAAGGGCACAGACGCAGCGACGCCGTCGCAGCCGCAGCGTCGTCCGAGTCCGCTGCGGAGGTGGCGGTCGCTATGAAAGTGGAGGAGGCGCCATCTCTTCATCGCCGCCTGCGGCCGAGCGCCCGTTTCGCGGTGGCGCCGCGGCGGCCATGTGGCGCCTCTCGACCAAAGAACATGCACCGACGTGGTGTGGTCCAGCGCCGTAGCCTGTAGCATGTACGCCGTGGGCGGAGCCTGGTGAGTGCAGCCGGGGCCCCGGGGGAAGAACGGAGGAGCTGAGGGAAAGGCGGAGAACCTGTGCAGAGGTTGCACGAAAGCCTGGAAGCGTGCTGGATGGAGTGCACAGCGCCATCGCGCAGGAGGCAAGCATGCAGCTGTATAGAGCACATACACGGCGCGCGCACGCGGCAAAGAAACAGGAGCACGGAATACAGTACAGGCCCCCAGGGTTCAGCACAGCCGCTGCTACTGGAGGTAGCACTCGCCAAAGGCGATGCCCATGTACTCCCAGTGCGCCGCGTCGGAGAGCTCGTTCACGGGCACCGAGTTGGCGCAGGTCGGGTCCTCGCCCGACGCGTCGCAGACCACGAGGCTGCCGGTCTTGTTCTGGAAGATCTCGGTGGGCTGGTAGCGGAAGTCGAAGCCCTGCGGCGGCAGGCGCGTGTAGATGTCGCCGTACTTGGTGATGCGCAGGCTGTTGGGCTCCATGGACGTGTACCACGCGGAGAAGGCGTCGTTGCCGACCCGCGGCTGGCCGTAGGTGTACGCGGTCACGTTGAAGCCGCGCGTGCGCAGGTCCGCCGCGCAGTGCACCGCCAGCGCGCCGCCCAGCGAGTGGCCCGCGCACGCGACCGAGTAGTCCGGGTGCAGCGCCTGCAGGCGCGTCACCTCTGCCACAATGTCCTCCGAGGCCTCCAGCCACGCGTTGTAGAAGCCCTGGTGCACCAGGGCGTTCTCCGGCGCGCCCGCGTACTCGGCCTAGGAGGCGAACAGACAGCGGTGGAACGGCGCGATCCCCACGGTGAGGGCGCCAGGCAGAATAGCCCCCCCGAATAGGCAGCGCGGATCGGCACCTTGCGGAAGCGAATGTCGACGATAAAGTTGCGCCTGTTGTCGGTGCCGCGGAAGCCGACGATGATCTGGCGCAGCCGGTCGTTGTACGCGACGTACGAGTTGACGCCGGTCCGGCGCGTGGTGATGAACGCGGTGGCGTTCGTGTCGGCCACCTGCTGCAGGCGGCACGACTCGGGCGGGCAGTTCCACCGCAGGATCACGTCCGGCTCGCAAAAGGCCGCCGAGGCGAACTCGATGTAGCGGTACGCCAGCGAGACTGGGTCCTGCTGGGTGGCGCCTGGTGGCGCCGGGCGCCAGCCGAGGCGGCGATGGACATGGAAGGATTTAGCCGTGGGAGGGCGCTATGTTAAGGCACTTGCGGCTCAGCTCATGGCGCGCCGCGTACCCGTCTGTGCGAGGAGCAGCACCGCAGCGGCGGCCGCGAGCAGGGCCGCGAGCCACGCACGAAGGGCGGCCATCGCTGCTCGCTGCGCTTGCGCGCGATGCGCAGGGCTGCTTGGGCGATCGCACTATGAGCCCGATGATCGGATCGCGTGTGGCGCCCGTAAAGCGGGACACCTGATTCTCCCATGGCGATCGATCAGTGACCCCCCCCCCCCCTACG
>Ga0180216_1002196_pt1 | contig 16588 bp, 15 predicted proteins | sample eDN3rd37CBELigMG_FD_128879 | JGI IMG/M metagenome (GOLD analysis project Ga0180216, IMG submission 128879) | Enriched Miracle-Growth compost microbial communities from Emeryville, California, USA - eDNA 3rd pass 37_C BE-Lig MG (version 2)... ... | reverse complement strand
TCAATCCCTGGGAGTTACCAGCTGAATTCTGGTTTTGGTACTGTTGACTTCCCTGTCCATATTGTCCGATGGAACCATATTGTGTATTGGCAAAACTGCTTCCGGATTGAATTACCGTGTTGGTTGGATATGCTGCAAATACCGAAGTCCCCCCCATTAAAGACGCTGCTAAAATTCCTACTCCGACTAATTTCTTAATCATGCCATTACCTCCAAATTAAGTAGATTTTTTAGAAGGAGAACCATGTTGTTCCCTTTCACAGTTTTAGTATATTTGGAATTGATAGAAAACAAAAACCTGATATCAGCCCAAAATTCTCTAAAAAGAACACAATTTGTTCTTTATGCAGCTTATATCTATTAATCTCTTAGTTTTTCTTCCTTTTGGAGAACGATATTGTTTTGTATATAGAACATGCTATGGGATTTTACTCCGTTTTAAAAGCAAATAGAGCAATTTCCAAAATAACCTGAAATACCATGAATGGACTTCCCCACTATGAACCCTACAACTAGTTATAAACTAGTTAGAAACAATGAAAAAGACAGGAGGGTAAGAGTAATCCCCTGTCTTTTTCATCATCATAAATACGAATCAACTTTTAATGAATCAAGATTAAAACAACTTCCATTTATTAAAGAAGTTCCGCTCTAACATGAGTTTCCAGGCCTTTACATGCTCTTTTTCAGCATCACCTTTTAAAAGAGGGTTCGTTCTAGCGATTTTCACCTCATAGCCATCTTTCAGACCATCACCATCTGTATCAGGATTGTTTGGATCTGTTCCATAATTCATTTCTTCCTGATTGGTCAATCCATCATGATCGAGATCTTCGTTAAGCCAGTTATTACTATTATCATCGTTATCATTGTTGTCATTAGGGCGGGGATCCGGATTAGGCAACTGCTCTCCATCATCTGGATTATCTCCACCACCTGGATTCTCCTCATCGCCGGGATCTTCTCCACCACCGGGATTATCCTCATTCCCAGGATCTTCTCCCCCGCCAGGATTATCTCCATCCCCAGGATCTTCCTCATTTCCAGGGTTATCCTCATTGGGATCGGATGGCGGAATTTGATTCTCGCCAGTGCTAGATTTGAATACAACGGAAAGCAAGCTCGATACCTCCGTTTGTATTTTGTCCATAATCCCCGAAAAACTTAAAGTTGTTTTTGTTTTAACGGTTCCCCAATCGTAATCCCAGCTATGTTCTTTCTCTATATCTTTGTTTGTCTCTTCAATATCGTAATCCCATTGAAAAATATGTTCCAAAGAGTTTATTGTTATCTTTTGAATTAGACTTATAACGGATTTTTCCTCTTCTTTCGCAACGTTCACTGTGTTTTGATTTACGATATTGACATTTTCAAGATTAGGATCTTTTTCTTGTATATTAACAACCTCAAGATTTACTGCTTGGAACTGTGACATATTCATGGGGCCTGTTGTAGTGACTGCTTCTTGTTGGACAGCAGTAATGGTAGTGCTCTGGCTTTGTCCGGTTACAGATGGGTCACCAATCATTTGGCCCTGAGTTGTAACTACGTTTGTTCCTTGAGTTTGAGCTATTGTAGCAGCCTCAGTTGTATGCACTGATTGCCCTTGGAGGACGTTTTCATTTATTCCTTGTAATTGAGCTGTGACACCGGTGTTAGGTGTGTTTACAGATTGATTTTGTATCGCTGTTAATTGCGTTTCTTGGATTTGTTCATATGTACCCGCTGTCGGTGTTTCCACAACCTGAGCTTGAATAGCAGTAGTCGTTATTTCTGTTAATTGTCCTGCCTGGGCTTGTGCATCTGTTACTACCGTTTGTATATCCGTTGTGTTCACTTGTATGTTCTGCGTTTGGTTGGCACTTGTTTCACCTACGGTTTGTGATTGCGAGTAAGTCGTATTAGATGAAACAATTTGAGTTGCATTAGTTGGCCCAGTGGTCTCAATTCCTTGATTTTGCGAAGTAGAGCTTTCAGCGCTTTCTACTTGAGTTGCTTCGGTTGAACCAGGATTATTTATTTGCTGTTCTTCAATAGCCGAACCGCTTGTCCATTGACTTTGCTCAGCTTGAGTTGGACCTGGATTATTAACCGTTTGAAGCTGATCGGCATTGATTTCTAAGTCTTGATCTTGGCCAGCATCTGGAGATTGGGGCGCAGTCTGGTCTTGATCTGTATCTACCACAGTATCTTGGTCTACAGTGGAAGAGTCTCCTGCCGGATCTTGACTAGACTCCTCGCTCATTGTCTGTTCCTGGTCTACCTGTGTGGAATCAATACTAGATTGGCTCTGATCAGTTTCTGTGGTAGTTTCTGAATTTTGACTGACATCGGTGGAAGATGATTCATTTGAAGAATCAACGCTCTGACTCTGGCTTGTTTCTGCCTCTGTTGTTTGAGATTGTGCCGTTTGCTCTTCTGCCCCTACGGGCAAACCTAATGTAACCTGGTACAAAAAGATTGCTGTGATTAAGCCTTTTTTCAACATAATTTCGAACGCTCCTTATATATTCGTTGTCAAAATCATTCTATTTAATAGATTGAACAGTTATGCATAGTAAACTGAACATCTACCTTCTCACATGTGGGAATTAGCAAGGATTTATCTTGAGATATGGAAAAATCCCCTTCCGCTTTCGCGGAAGGAGTTTTTGAGAAGTTTACTCTATTTATTCGGCGGATGGGGCATCTGTTGCTTCTGCAGTGTCTTCTGAAGTTGAAGCTGCCGGTTCTGCTCCATCTTCATCACTTGAAACTGCTTCTTGTTCTTGAATAGATGTGGCATCTAATTGATTATCCTGAACTTCAAGCTGCTCAGTCTGCACTTCCGTTTGTACAGAGGTTACACTACCCACCTGTACCTGGGACATGGTTGCAGCTGAATCTGTACTTTGGGATATGCCTTGTGTCATTGAAGCGATGGTCGATTGAACACTCTGATCTTGCGATTGATTTGCATTTATAGTAAAGGTTTGCGCCCCTGACTGCGAAGCTGGTCCCGAATATTGGCCAACCTGTACTTGCGCTGATGTGATTGTGTTGACTTGTGTCTGACCTGATGCACCTGAGCTTGTTACGCTGGGGGACTGATATTGAGCATTAGCGAAAAAAGAAGCTTGCTCCTTTTGGGTGCCCGGACTAGATGATTGGCTAGAACTTGAACCTATATTTGAATTTTGCCACTGTGAAGAATTGACATTATTAAAAGAATTTATGTAGGAACCACTAAAGAATCCTGATGTAAATCCTTGCGCCCCAACTGGAATGGCAGCAAAAAGCGAACCAACTGTAACTAATCCAATAACTTTTAGGCGTGCTTTCACTTTTTTTACCTCCTTTTATTGATTAGAAATACCAACCCTATCCCATCCTAGGGGATAGGGTTGGTCAGTAAAATTTATTGTACGGAGTTGGATTGGCTCACGGAGATGCTAGCTCCACTTGCTTGTGTACTACCCGTGTTTCCAGATCCGGAAGTTACATTGGATTGCGAAATGCTTGTCGATACACCATTTGATTGAACAGCACTGTTGTCGCTACCCGAAACACTGTTGGACTGGTCCACAGATGTTGAGCCAACGTTTGCCTGGGTTGTGCCATCATTATCTGTACCTGCTACCACATTTCCTTGGTCTGTACTGCTGCTTGCGCTATTTGCTTGAACAGCCGCATTACCATCACCGGAAACACTATTCGATTGTCCTGTTTCTTCACCTGATGCATTGACTTGTGTGGAGCCATCGTTTCCGATTCCAGCGACTGCATTTCCTTGTTCCGTATTTTGACCGCTCAAGTTTGCTTGACCAGCAGCGTTGCCATCACCAACAACAGTATTCACTTGCCCGGATGTTTGGGAGGATCCGCTCACTTGAGTATTTCCATCATTATAATCACCAGCTACTGTGTTATCTTGATCAGCCGCAGCTCCTCCGGCATTAACCTGAATAGCTGCATTATCATCTCCACCGACAACATTTCCTTGAAGCGAACCTTGAAGTGCTCCATTTCCTTGCGTATTACCGTCGTTTCCAACACCGGAGACAGTGTTACCTTGACCAGCTGAAGAACCTCCAAGGTTAGCCTGAATCGCTCCATTGTCATCTCCGCCAACTGCATTTACTTGGAGAGAACCTTGAAGTGCTCCATTCTCTTGTTCATTGCAATCATTGTCAACACCTAACACAACATTTCCTTGCTCTGCACCACTAGCAGCTCCGTTGACTTGAATAGCTCCATTGTCATCCCCAGCAATGACATTTCCTTGCAAGGTTCCTTGAGCTGCACCATTTCCTTGGCTATTCCAATCATTGTCAGCTCCCGCTACGATGCTTCCTTGAGCTGCACCTGCACTTGCTCCATTCCCTTGAACCGCATCGTTGTCATCTCCTACGATCGCGTTCAGTTGGCCGGCTCCTTGAGCTGCACCATTTCCTTGATCATTGCCAAAATTGTCGTCTCCAAAAATTAACGTTCCTTGACCTGCTTCAATCTCTGCCTCATTCCCCTGCAAGGCGTCAGTGTAGTCTCCGGCAATTATATTACCTTGAGCTGCACCTTGAAGCGCACCGCTTCCTTGGTTGTTATTTTCATTGTCTGATCCAAGAACAATATTTGACTGCTCCGATCCAATTCCAGCCTGGTTTTCCTGACCATTTCCCCAATTAAAGCCTGAGGATACGTTTCCTTGAAGAACTCCTTGGCCCGATTCGTTTTCCTGTCCGTTGTCATCATTTCCAATTCCTACAATAGAATTATTCTGACCAGAGTCTAATCCCGCCCCATTATTTTGACTATTACCTATGTTAAAGAATCCTTGTTGGTTATTAGACTGACTAGCCCCCTGGGAAGAACTATTCGCTTGACCATTTCGGTCGTTCCATGCGCCTCCAATTGAATTACCTTTGGATGTAAGAACGCCCAAGAGATTTGACTGGCTGTTAAGCCCACTGTAAATTCCGGTTAGATTATTAGATTGTCCGGCATTGATTTGTCCGCCATTGAACTGGAAATTCCAATCGTTATCGGTTCCTGTAAGATTGTTATTTTGAGAAATTGCCCCACCCAACCCGTTCAACTGAAGATTCGGATAGCCATTCATATTAAGAAGAAAATTGCTAGCATTGTACCCAATAGCAGTTTCATTATTAAGTTGGGTATTACCGTCATTACCAGAAGCAAACGCTGCGTGACCTGTTGTTAAAGACATTGCTAAAATCCCAGCACCAACCAGTCTTTTTACATGCTTTTTTTCCATCATTAAGACCTCCATTTCGGATTCTATTGGAAATGTTTTACAATTTAGAGTATATATTCATTTGGTAATAATTGGAAATTCCGTATAACCCCAAATTTCTCAAAAAAGAACATGTTTTGTTCTTTAAAGAGATCAAATCTCCCCAAATCTCAGTTTCTTACTTATTTCTATTTTTCCAATATTATGTTTGATCCATACTCCATTGTTTAAATATTCTAAGGAAATATCACTTCATTACTCCTATTCGATAGAATCTAAGGTGGGACTAAGGTTCAGTTAGACTTGTAGTTTCGATATTTATGTAAGCAATTTAAACTATTCAGAAATCACTATTGATTTTTTCTTGTTTTGTTCTATAATAAGAACGTATTGTTATTTATACAGAACCTGAAGAGTATCCTTTACTTAAACTTTTATAAGGAGGGGATTAAAGTATCTACATAGTTTAGAGAAATAAAACAAATCAAAAATAAAGGAGTATGGGGCTAAGATATGAAGAAGAAAATGATTCCAGTTTATTCAACCATTACAATCTTTTCTTTATTCCTTAGTTTGTTGTCACCTGCACTTGCCGAAGAACTTCATGAGAAAGACATTGCAACGAACATTAACGCTACCCAGTTTGCAAACTCATTGACTAATTCCATTACAAGTCATTCGAATGTAGTTGATTATGGAAAAGAACTAATAGGAAATATCGACTTTGGGCCAATCCAAAACAGTGTCCCTGATCGCTTGGATTTTGGTCCTATCAACCCTGAAAACGGAATCCCTGAAGACATTGACTTTGTTCCCAGTAATCCGGATTACGAGGTCCCCAACGATAGTCATAATAACCCTACCGTTCCAGAAAGCGGGATCCCTGGTGGAATAGGTCCCATTGAGGTTCCGGATGGCTTGGACCTTGATCCCATTGAATTGGAAAACAAGATTCCAGGTGGTATAGACATTGGGCCCATTGATCCTGTGACTGGACTTCCAGAGAATATTGACCCCTGTCAAATCTGCGGTGACAAAGAGTACCTTAAAGATTTATATACCAGCATTACTGCTAACGGGTATTTACAAGAGAATCATAATTGGACCATCACCAAAGAGGTTAATCCTAAAATTTTAAAACCAGACAAAAATAACGGCACTGCAACATGGACGATCACCGTAGTGAAGGAAGAAAATGGTCTTACCAGCGCTTTTATTGAGGGGAACATTTCTATTACGAATAGAAGCGACAAGACTACTGACCCACTCATGATCAAAGTAAACCTATCTAAACCACCTTCTGACACCGCTATATCTTCCACTATGGTGGATTCTAATGGTAATGATGTGCTAGACCCTGGTGAAACTGGAGAATACAATTACAGAATCGATATTCCGATTGGACAAATAAAAGCCAATGATTTTTATCGCGTTACGGTGGAAATAACAGCGGGGCACGGTTCACCAGCAAAAGGAACAAAAACAAGTAAAATCATCCAATTAGAAAATGGTGGAACAGGTTCTGACACCATCCAAGTTGAAGATGTTTTAGATAATAACATAGAAAATACAAGATACTTTGAATTTGAAGGCAGCGGTTCCAAAACCTATACAGAACAATTTACGTGTGATCAAAAAGGTGATCATACCAATATTGCTACAATAAAGGAAACCGGAGATCAGGCTTCAGCCACAGTCATAGTCCAATGCGGTGACGGCAATGATGACGACGATGGTGGCTGCGGCTGCGATGATGGTGATGATGACGATAACGGTGGCGGCGATGATGATGACGGCGACGATAATGGCGGCGGCGATGATGATGACGGCGACGATAACGGTGGCGGCGATGATGATGACGGCGACGATAACGGTGGCGGCAGCCATAATGAGAATGGTTCAATTGAAGGTGCTTCCAATGATAATGACCAATCCAGTGAAGCGATTATCTCCAATGGAGACACAATTGATTCGAACCAACAGCTTGATGACCAAATTTCCCACGATAAAGCATCTAACGCTCTCACAATTAATCAGATGCCAAATACAGCAAGCCCCTGGTACACTTTGTTAATAGGTAGTTTTGCCATGTTACTTTTAACCGGAATGGCATTGAGGAGATTAATATTAAAAAGAGATTAAACTGAAGAATATCACATAAAGATACTGCATAGAATTCAGGTTCTATGCAGTTCTTTTTTTTAAAATGAAGAATATAAATGGTTTCGGGAGGGGATGAGATAAAGTGGAGCAAACCTTTCAACCATTTGTTGCACATACGTTGCAATCGAATGAAACATTATGGGATGTCGCCAGTAAATATGATATTTCAGTCATAGATTTAATCAGATATAATATGGAGATTAGAAATCCGGAACATATTCCATCCGGATATACACTAAGAATTCCTGTAGTTCCTATAAATCGAATGCAGATTATTAATAATATAATACAAACATCCTGTCAGTTTAATGGACATTCAGATTCATTTCTCCAGCTGCCTAATAATCCACTACATTGTACCTGCAATAAATTCATTCAGACCATTTTCAGAGAACACGGAGTGAATCTCCCTCTAGATCTATGGAGGATAAGTGAATTGGGTAAAGAAATCTCCTTATCTGGGATCGAAAAAGGTGATCTATTATTTTTTACAACTAGGGCTAGGTCAAAGAAATACTTCCAGACGGAAAGAGGATATTTGGGACACATATGTCTTTACATTGGAAACGAGCAAATTTTGCACGGCTTCTTAAGTGATTGGACCGCTGCCATGATCACCGAACTTAATGATTATTACAGAAATACTTTCGTTAAGGCTATTCGAATCATTCCTGCGTATATTCCTTTATAAAATGGTAAAAGGAAAGAATCGTACATTTTAGAAAGAAATGTCGATTCTTTCCTACTTCCAGCTTTAGAGACTACTATTTTTCTTCTATATCGAATTCCTTATTCACATTTTAAATAAGTCTTTTCATCCTCCATCTGCTTATAAAGGAATTCCTTTAAATTATTGAGATAGTTGGCTGCTTGATTATTATTGCCGACCCTCATACGTTCAACTTCGTATATTTGATCAAACTTTTCTCTCCCATTTCTACAGTTGGAATCGACCTTTGGTTGTATATTACCATCAATGGTTGTTGTTCCATATGTAATTCCAGAAAAATTCCAATTGTTAAGAATGACTTGGTATGTGACCCATTCATTCGTAGAAAAATGCGCCTCAATTACCCCTATATCATAAGAACCTAATTTGATCGTCTCTATCATGCTTTTAATATTTTTAACATTTTGTTCAGGATCTTTCGATAAATTATATTTAACAATTAAATGTTTGGCTCCATTCAATACTTTGGAAGAAACATCGTAGCCATTATAAGAAATCAGTTTTTCTTTCACTTGTTCTTCTGTCAACTTTGTTGGCACGGTTATACTTGCTGTACGTTCGGTAGCATCCCAAGTTATACTAGCACCTAAAGACTCACTAACAACTTGGATGGGGACCATGGTTCGACCATAAAAATTAATAGCTGGTACATCACCGGATACTTCTTCACCATTAACCTTCACTTTCACGATGTCAAACCCTTTAAAAGTTCCATTGACGCTTGCGCCAAATGCTGAGCCTGCAGCAAAAACAGAAGTTAATAGCAAACCTAAAGTAATTATCTTTCTCATTTTACTGTCTCCCTTCGTGTTTCTCCAAATTTTTGTGTATTTTAATCATTTCACTCCAAGGCTTTAAAAAATCCAGTTGAAAAATATGCTTTCTTTCGGATAATTTTTACCCTATAATGAACCCAGAAGTATTCTGAATAGAACGATACTGATAAAGGAGTCATTATGATAGGGAAACGGATACAGCAACTACGAAAGGAAAAAGGGTTGTCCCTTTCGGAATTAGCAGAAAGAGCAAGTGTCGCTAAGTCCTACCTAAGTTCAATAGAAAGAGAAATCCAATCGAATCCTTCCATTCAATTTTTGGAGAAGGTGGCTGGTGTGCTTGAAGTCCCGGTTGATAGCTTGATTCATCCGGATCAGGAAGAAGTTTTAAAGCACATAGATGAAGAGTGGATGAAACTAGTGAAAGAAGCAATGGCCTCTGGTATAAGCAAGGAGCAATTCAAAGAGTTCTTGGAATTTAATAAATGGAGATTAGATAAGGAAAAAGAAAATGAAAAGTAATAGAGGCTCTCAAAAGTCAAATCTTCGACTTTTGAGGGCCAATTTTCATTTCAATTTGGCTGTTAATATATATCGCTTTGGTGCAGGGCCAATAAAATCAAACGGATAACAAGTAATCATTGTTAGCATTTGCTTGTCATGAGCCAACCGTATACCTCGATAGTCTTGATCCACTATTTTGTAACCAATTATTTCATACTGAAAATTACCATCTCTTGTCTCTATGGTTACGACATCACCCTTTTTTAATTTTCCAAGGCCCCGAAAAACTGTGTCACGATGTCCAGCCAAAACGCTATTGCCAATTTCACCAGGTAATACAGATTCCGGCAAATGTCCTACCCCTTTTTCCAATATCAAGGTATCTGAACCTTGCAAGATGGGAAGTGTGCGCTGTAACCGATCAATCTCCAATTTACCAACTACATCCCCCATAATCGGCTTCTTCTTTTCACCTTGAACAGGCTTATTTAGTTCAGGTTCTGGTTCACGATCCCCGATAAGGTTTTCCGCCCGAATCTCCTCCTGAAATTCCCTCTGCTCCACCTGTATTTGTCGATCCCATTTCTCGATGGTTTGATTCACACTGTACTCAGCCCAAAGGATTTTGAATAAAGCATAACCAAAAAGAAAAATGGAACTTAAAAAGATTCCGACCAAGATCCACTTTTTCATCACTCTGATCTTCAACTTCCTTATTTTTTCTATTTGAAACAAGAGATTAATGCGACAAACAGACCAACAGGATGCTTCCCTTAATACCTATGTATTCCACTCCTGATTAAGTAGACCAGCTAAATCCCTCCTGTCACTCTCGTTGTTCTTTAATAAGAACTATACTTAAATATACTCCACTTTTCAATATTATAGTAATAATATAAAGTTATTAATCATCTACAATTCGCGACATACTTCGCAAAAAAACAATGTTAAAATGTAAAAGTGGTTCTTAATAAAGAATGAATTGTGGTTAATTACCCATAAAAAAGGACTACTCTTCGAATATTTAAATAAGAAAATGCACGATCAATTGAGGAGGAAACCAATTATGATAGGACATAAAATACAGCTTTTACGAATCAAAAGAGGACTCTCGATTTCGGAGTTGGCCAAACGAGCTGACGTTTCTAAATCTTACCTAAGTACAGTCGAACGGTCCACTGATTGCAATCCTTCCATTCAATTTCTGGGAAAGATTGCTCAGGCATTACATGTTACTTACGATGATCTTTTGCAAAGACCTTCCAATGATGAACTACCACCACTTGATCCAGAATGGGAAGGACTATTACGGGAAATTCGGAAGGCTGACATCAGCAAGGAACAATTCCGTGATTTTATCGATTTTAAACAATGGGCCAAAAAAAACAGCATCGAGGAGTAAGAAAAAAAGAGTACATGCCTAAGCCGTACTCTCGTCCAATTGATTTTTAGTTGGATATTTTTGCAAGCCTTTCGTTAATTAAACGAACTTTTTTATAAGATAAAATCCGTTTTTGCCAATGCTGCGGATCTTTGATGGACTCTTTAATCAATTCCTTCTGACGAGAAAGCCTCTCCGGATCAAACGAAGAATTCAAATAGGTAATGAATTCTTGTAGATCACTCTCCATCTGCGAAGAAATTTGATTATGTTTAGTACCCCCTTGTACTGTTTCTAGTACCATTTCGATCTGCCTCTCCATTTCTATTAAAGAACAAAAAGTTCTTTAATAAGAATATCGCAGATCTTCATGTTTTTCAACCGGCGACTGTGAATTTTCTAAGAACTACACTTTTTCCCTTTGCAAATCAGGGTTAAAACGGTATCCCCGGCCTCTAATTGTCTTAATATATTTTTTATCTGTTGATTTTGAAACGAGTTTTCGACGGAGGTTGCTCAGATGAACAATCACAGTTTTAGAGTCCCCCCAACTTGGGGAATGCCAAACCATTGTAAATAATTCGTCAAGGGTGAAAATTTTATTCGGATTTTCAGCTAAAGTCATTAATAACTTGAATTCGGTAGCAGACAGATTGACGATTTCTCCATCAACGGAAACCGTCTGGTTTCTACTATCAATGCGCAGACCGGGATAATCCAGGACTTTATATGTAACTGATGAAGATTTCATCCCCCGATAACGGCGCAGATTTGCACGGATCCTAGCCATTAAAGTTCGCGGATTGAACGGCTTAATAATATAATCGTCCGCTCCCGCTTCCAACCCCAAGATCATATCGTTTTCACCTTTTCTACAGCTGAGAATGAGAATCGGCACATCGGTAATTTTCCTCATTTGCCTGCATGCCTCAATCCCGTCCATCCTGGGAAGTTCAATATCCAGAATGATGAGGTCTGATGCTGTACACTGCTGAATGGCCTTTTCCGCTGAGTCATACAAAACGGGTTGGTATCCGTCCTTCTTCAAGTAAATACCAATCACATTGGATATTTCTAGATCATCTTCAACAACCATAATGGTGCCCTCATTCATTCATGTTCCTCCCATCCGCTATTATAGTCCTGGAAGCTTATCAATAGAAACATTCTACGCACGGATAGGACTATTATACCATTATTTTCCGTTTTTTAAATATTTGAAAAAGGCAGATAGGGTATCCTATCTGCCAAGCCTCCAAAACACCCCTCATCCCCTAAGATGTTTGCTCTGGAATCGCAAGCGAACGCTGTTGGCGAAGGGTTTCTTTTCTTTTTCGATAAGCTCCAATGGCCCAGTAGACGACCGCATAGAAAATCAACGCCACCCAAACACCATTGACCCCACTTCCGGTGAGGAATGCTAAGCCTTTTTCCTTAAATGCCTCCCAGGAAAAGAAGGAGGTCGCTTGAAGGGTGGGTCCATTGCCTACACCCGTATGGACAAAGAAATAACCGACTTTGTAATTGAAAACAAGGAATAAGGGAATCAGCAGCTTTCCGGTAGCAAAACCTACTAAGGCTACGGAAAACAAACTTCGGGTAAACCTTACTAGTGGGAAAAGCAACAAAAAAGCAAGCCCCATCGTTGGCAGGGTAATAAATTCAATAAACATTCCGATCGCAAAGCTGCGTGCAATGACAGTGGAAGCCCCTTTGTTTCGCATGAGAACGAGAAACTTATATTTTAAACCGCGAATAAATCTTCTAAACATAGGGTCCCTCCTGTCTTCATTCAATGCATGTCCTTTATCTTAACTATACTCCTTCAAGGAAAGAATTGAAACCGTTTTACACCGACAAGGAAGAAAAAAGCTGGTCATGCGACCAGCTTTTAAAATTATGCTGCTTTTCCAATTGATGATACATACTCGACAGCTTTCTTCTTATCATATTGGCCTTCCCACTTGGACATAACAACCGCTGCCAAGGAGTTTCCAATCACGTTTACGACAGTACGTGCCATGTCTAGAAGGCGGTCCACTCCGGCGATAAAGGCAAGACCTTCAAGCGGAATCCCCACGGATCCTAGGGTAGCCAAAAGAACAACGAACGATACACCGGGAACTCCGGCAATCCCTTTGGAAGTAACCATGAGAACGAGCACTAAAGTAATTTGCGCAGTGATTGGCATATCAATGCCGTACATCTGAGCGATAAAGATCGCGGCTAGTGCCTGATAAAGGGTTGAACCATCCAAGTTAAAGGAATAGCCTGTCGGAATAACGAAGGAAGTGATTGCTTTTGGACAGCCAAACTTCTCCATCTTTTCCATGATCTTAGGAAGTACTGTTTCCGAGCTGGATGTTGAATAAGCAAGAAGCAATTCGTCTTTCAATATCTTAATGATAGACCAAACGCTCGTTCCTGCAATTTTAGCGACTGTACCAAGGACTACGAAAATAAAGAACAGCATAGCCACGTAAACCGTAATCATCAATTTCCCAAGAGGAATTAGGGAATCAACCCCGAATTTTGATACGGTAACACCAATTAGGGCAAATACCCCAAATGGAGCAAACTTCATGATCTGGTTTGTTACCCAGAACATCGCATCTGCTACCCCTTGGAAGAAGGCTAGCACGGGTTTTCCTCGATCACCAACGGCAGCGATTCCTAAACCAAACATCACGGAGAAGAAAATGATTGCTAACATATTTCCGCTTGCCATCGCATCAATAACGTTTGTTGGGACAATATTTACAAAAGTATCTGCAAAGCTATGGCTTTCGACTTCATTGGTTGTTTCCACATACTTCGAAATATCGCCTTTTGACAGACTGGACATATCAATCCCGGCACCAGGCTGGACGACATTTGCAAATAATAAACCAACGATAATCGCAATGGTGGTTATAATTTCAAAGTAAAGAATTGTTTTCCCACCAAGCTTTCCAAGTTTCTTCACGTCTCCGACCCCGGCAACACCAATGATTAGCGTTGACACGACGATCGGCACTACGATCATTTTAATTAAACGGATAAAAATGTCGCCAATCGGCTGAAGGTAAGCGGCTACGGCCTCGTTACCATAGAATAGCGCACCTACGATAATACCAAGTATAAGACCGATCAAAATCTGCATCGCAAGTCCAAACTTTTTCATCGAATACCCTCTCCTTTCATATAAAAACGCTTTCTTTTCTCTTGGGCTAATCAAAGTTGTTTTGTAAGGTTATTATAAAAAGAGGGTTACGTCATCCGACAGAATCCGACATAAAAGAATGAACATTTTTTTTGCGGAAATTTATGGATGAAGCAACTTGTCCTGGACTTCGATATAGAGTATTTGAAGGAATTTCTTAATATTTACCTTCGTTTTTGTCGAATCCTCTTCTCTCTCCATTTCCCGCATCCGTTGTCGAACATCTTGAAAATCAAAAAAGCGAGTGGCATAGTGCTCAAACTTAGGGTGGGTGTAATCCATTAGTCCTAATGAGGCAAGATGATCCATCGCGGCAAAAATTGCTCGCCGAACCCGCTGCTCAATGGCCTTGCTTTCTTTTGCCGGGTTTTGATCAGGCTTGTTTCGCTGCGCGATGGCCTCGTACAATTCCTTTAAGGGCGGCATCGACATCGGATCCACTTGTGTAAGCTGCAAGTATTCAATAATGGAAACAAGATCTTGACTTCCCGACTCCCCTGCGATTCCCATGTCGTTAAGAATGCTTAGGACAACGCTGCGGGCATTCACCGTGGGCCTATTTTTTGTATCAATTCCGGCAAGGGATTCCTTAATCAAAGTAAGGGAGTGCTTTAGGAGCTGCTGTTCTTTTATTTTTTGTAAAAGGGTCTCGACCTCGATTCGGTTGATTGGTTTATGGATGAAAAATTCCACCCCTTTTTGATAGGCTTCTCCAACCATCTCTTTGTTAGTCACCTGCGAAATCATGATGAAGTACCCTTTAAATCCTTTTTGCTTCAGTCGATCCATCGTCTCCAAGCCATCCTGTTCAGGCATGAGCAAATCGATGAGGACTACCTCCGGGTGAAGTTGCAAGATCATGTTCTCCGCTTCCATTCCATTTTCCGCGGTCCCGAGCACTTGTCCGATTTCTTTTTCTTCTATAATTTTTTGCAACATCCTACGACTGCTAGCATCGTCATCAGCAATAAAAAAATGAAAGGCCAATTATCGTTCACCTCTTTTCACTTCGTTGATCGGTAGGGTTAGGATGAATGTTGTTCCGTTGGGAGTTGATTTAACTTCAATCGTTCCTCTTAAAGTTTCGATGATGTCTTTCACGTGAGAGAGTCCAATTCCTGTTGCAGCGACTCCTTCTTCATTAAATTTTGTAGTGAATCCTGGTTCAAAAATGAGCTCGAGATCTTCTTCGGGTATTCCCGGCCCATTGTCCTGGATGGAAAATTGCAGTTTGGAGTTTCGTTGTTTGATATGGATGGAAATCGCACCGCTGCCTCTGATCGCCTCCACCGCATTTGCCACAAGATTATTGAGTATGGTTAGTAAGGGAAGATAATACTGGATCGAAACATCCTCTGTCTGCTGGGTAACGGTGAAGTGAATTTGTCTTCCCAACCGTTCACTGTATTTTTCGTTCCCATGGATGACAAATCCCAGCATCTCCGAAAGCTTCATTGTTTCTTTATTATCGTCTGTGTAAAGTTTGGAAAGTCCCGCCAAAATCCGCTGAGAATCCTTCTTCACCTCATGGATTTCCTGAGCGATCTGCAAGGCTTGTCTGCTCCATTTTGGATGCTCCGACTTTCTTAACTTTTGATACAAATCATGACTCATCGCCATTATGGACTCGATATTTTCCATCGACTTTTTCAGGTAAAGGGTTTCCGCATATAATCCAGACCCGGTTTTCAGCACCTGCTCCATGCGTTTGCTCTGATCCTTCAGAACGATGCCACTATAGATTCCAACGACGAAATAGCTACGAAAAATGGCAACCACCATCAACATCAACCATTCTGCGGATTGAAACTGGGTGGATCGAAGTAAATGTTCCACCCCGTTAACGAAAAACTCCAGCGCTGAGATCATCCCTCCTAAAATGAGAGGTTCTGTACGATATTTTTGCGGCTTGATCAGGGCTAGTCCCATGGCAAAAAGGATATAAAAGACAAGTGCTGGGTAATGCGCTTGAAGGCTTAGTCCTAGGGAGTGGGTGTCAATTAGGATTAAGTCTTTCGTGACACGCAACATGAGCACTGTGAGTCCTGTGAGAATCCCTGTGCGCAAATAAGATTTCGGCTGCTCTATTAAGTTTAACAGAAAAAAAACGGTGCTCCCCAGTCCGAATCGGAAGGCCTCACCGCTGAACGGTACTACTTTAAATTCGCCTGCAAGGGCAGTTAAGATCGCAATATAAAACACTATAGCCTTTCGCCTCCACTACACATGTTTCCCTTTTCTAGAAAGGAACAATCTTTGAAGGACGATAAAAATCAGCAAGCCTAGTAAAATCCCAAACGAGTCAATGAACACATCATGAATTTTCGGCGTCCTGTTGGGGGTGAACGCCTGATGCCACTCATCACTCATGGCATACAAAAAGGTGAGGAAAAACGTGATCAGGTAACCCCATTTGCCAATTCGCCGCCAGGTTAGACGAACAGCCCACTGAATGAGAATGGCAAGCACGGTGTATACAAACACATGCGCTCCCTTGCGAACGAAAAACTCAATAAATCCCGGCACCCCTTTGGTCTGAATGCTCACTTCACTCCCGGCATAGTTGACTTTGATATGTGAAAAGTTTTCTTTGATGAAC
>Ga0180216_1002191_pt1 | contig 16613 bp, 12 predicted proteins | sample eDN3rd37CBELigMG_FD_128879 | JGI IMG/M metagenome (GOLD analysis project Ga0180216, IMG submission 128879) | Enriched Miracle-Growth compost microbial communities from Emeryville, California, USA - eDNA 3rd pass 37_C BE-Lig MG (version 2)... ... | reverse complement strand
GGATCTGGCTTACAGCGAAGGCGTGCTGGAGCGGTTTCTGGCCCGCACGCGGATCGTGCAGTCGATCCGCAAGACGCTGGGCGATGCCGGCTTTGTCGAGATCGAAGGCCCTACGCTACACGCCATCGCCGGCGGTGCGGCTGCCCGGCCGTTCATCACCCACCACAACACGCTCGATATGCAGCTTTACCTGCGGATCGCGCTGGAGCTGCATCTCAAGCGGCTGCTGGTGGGCGGCATCGAACGCGTGTACGAACTGGGCCGCGTCTACCGCAACGAGGGCATCAGCCCTCGCCATAACCCCGAGTTCACCATGCTCGAGGTGTACGAGGCCTACGGCGATTATCGCACGATGATGGATCTCACCGAGAAGCTGGTGGTCAACGCGATCGACGCCTCGGGCAGCCCGACGCGGCAACTGCCCTGGGGCGACAAGACCATCGACTTCACGCCGCCGTTTGCTCGCCGTACGTACTACGAGCTGTTCGAGGAACACACCGGCGTCGACCCGCACGATGCCGATGCGGTGAAGGCATACGCCGAGAAGCTGGGGCTGGAAACGGCCGGCAAGCACCCGGACGTGATCCGCAACGAGGTCTTCGAAGAGAAGGTCGAAGACCAGCTTGTGGGCCCGGTGTTCGTACTCGATTACCCGGCCGGCATCTGCCCGCTTACCAAGCGCAAGCAGAGCGATCCCAGCATTGCCGAGCGGTTTGAGCTGTTCGTGCAAGGCATGGAACTGGCTAACGCCTACACCGAATTGAACGACCCGGACCTGCAAGAAGAACTGTTCCGTACGCAGTTGGCCGGGCTCAAGGAAGAAGACTCGATGGCCCGGATGGACCACGACTTCGTGAAGGCGTTGCGGCAGGGCATGCCCCCGGCGGGTGGCTTGGGCATCGGCATCGACCGGTTGGTGATGCTGCTCACCAACTCGCCGTCGATCCGCGAGGTGATTCTGTTCCCGCTGCTGCGCGAGAAGGCCAATTAGGCCGCGCCCAATCGGCCGAGTTGCAAGCTAGCTTGATCGCTTAGAGCACCCGTGCGCGCTGCTGGCATCGCGAGCTAGCAACCTGCCGCTAGCGGCACTTGGCAGCCGAGCGCCGTTGACGCGCTTGCGACCTTCAATTATTGACCCATCTTCGCGCAGTTCCTGCGATCGACCTGGGCCGCGGAAGGATTCGGCGGCCCGGCTCCTAGCCGTCATTCCCGGCGGCAGGAGGGCGATCGCGTTAACCACTGTGGCCCGTCATGCGGCCGCGTTGTGCCAACGGGAACCGGGGTAAGGATGCCCTTCGTTGTGCTGGCGATTCTCTGTGCCTTGCTCGGCCTGGTGTGCGGCTCTGCGCGCGGACAGACCGGTAGCTTGGGCACGCCGCCGGCCTACGATGCTTCGGCCTATGTGCAGCCGGGCCAGCAGCAGCGGACAGCCGAAGTCGCCCGTCCCTGGGCCCGGCATGCAAGCACGACTTCCACGGCCACCGGCGCCGCTCCCCTGCACCGGGGAGACTTACAGCCGACGACGGTGACCACGCAGGCCCGGCCTGCCGTCCTTTCGGCCCAAGCCCCGTCGGCCGGCGTGAGCAACGCCGGACGCGAACTGACGCCTGCCTCGTACCAACGCCCACGCACACCGCCGGCCAACGAGGTTGTACCGGCGGCTGCCGCGGAAACCGACATGCCGGAGCGGCCGGCCGCCACGGTAGTGCTGCCTGCCGCTTATAAGGCCGCACAACCCCTGAATGAGCCGGTTGCTTCCAAGCCTGCGGCGGTATCTGCCCGAAGTCTTTCGCCGGCTTCCAACGATCCTGCCCAGCGGCGCGAAGGCGTGCCGCCGCCGCTCGATCCGGCTCGCAGCCTCACCACTATTGGCGGCGGTCTGGCCGTGGTCATTGGCCTGTTTCTGGTGGCCGCCTGGTGGTGGCGGAAGCGGATGCCGCAAGCGATTATGCCACTGCCTGGCGGCGTGCTCGAAGTTCTCGGACGCAGCAGCCTGGGCAACAAACATCGGCTGCACCTGGTGCGGCTGGGCAACAAACTGCTCTTAATCTCGACCACGGCCGACTGTGCCGAAACGCTGGCCGAGATCGACGATCCGGACGAAGTCACCCGGCTGATTGGCCTGTGCCTGCAATCGCGGCCGGGCAGTTCTTCGCGGGCGTTCCGCGACGTGCTCGCCGAGTTGGCTCAGGAAGGCGGTACCGGCCGGCGCGAAAGTCGTGCCATGCCCGATGAACTCGCCTCGCTTCAGGCCGCGCTGCGGCGGGCCAGGGAGGCGAACCTTGGCTAGGCTGCGGTCCACCGCCGGGCGACGGGCTTCTCAGGGTGACAAGCGTGCGCCCCGCTGGGCCATGCGCAGCGGCTGGAACCAGTGGTGCACCAGTTGCCGCCAAGAGTTGCGCCGGTGGCTGGCCATGGGAGCGGTGTTGGCCGTGATGCTGTGGCCGGCGATGGACGCGGCTTGGGGTCAGCAGGCACCCAACCAGGCTCGCTCGATCCTGACCAACACGACCGTAGCGACCGACAACGCAGCACCCGCCCCAGCGTCGTTTTCGCCGCAAGGCTGGATCGATGACGCTGTTGGCCCGAGCGGCTTGAGCAGTTCGCTCAAGGTGATGCTGCTGCTGACACTGCTGTCGCTGGCACCCGCCATTCTGATGATGACCACGAGCTTCATCCGCATCGTGGTTGTGCTGGCGCTGTTGCGGCAAGCCGTCGGTACCCAGCAGTTGCCGCCTTCGCAGGTGATTACGTCGCTGGCGTTGTTTCTCACGCTGCTGATCATGGCGCCGGTTTGGGAGCGGGTGTACGACACGGCGGTTGCCCCGTACTCGGCGGGCGAGATCTCGCTCGACGAAGCATGGCAGCGCGGCCAGCAGCCGCTGCGGCAGTTCATGGCCGACCAGATCGAACGCACCGGCAACACCGACGACGTGTGGCTGTTCCTCGACTATCTGGCACCAGCCGATAGCGCGGCCGACGAGCCGCCCAACTACGTGTACTTCGGGGCGGACGAAGCCAAAGGCGAGCGGAACGTGCCGCTGCAGGTGCTGCTGCCTGCCTTCATGCTCAGCGAGCTCAAGACGGCGTTCATCATCGGCTTTCAGATTTACCTGCCGTTTGTGATCCTCGACATGGTCATTGCCAGCGTGATGATCTCGATGGGCATGCTGATGCTGCCGCCGGTGCTGATTTCGTTGCCGTTCAAACTGCTGCTGTTCGTGTTGGTGGACGGTTGGCGGCTGGTGGTGGAAATGTTGCTCCAGAGCTTTGAACCGTTTGTTACGTGACGCCGCCGGCGTGCATTGCGAGAGCTGAAAAGTCGGGAATTCGTCGTTTGCAGGAGTGTGGGAATGGGCACGCAAGAAGCCATCGACCTGGGGCAGTCAGCGCTATGGATGATGATCCTGGTGGCTGCCCCGGTATTGCTGACCGGGTTTGTGGTCAGCCTGATCATTGGCCTGTTGCAAGCGCTCACCCAGGTCCAGGAATCGACGGTTTCGTTCTTCCCCAAGCTGGTGCTGATGGTGATTGCGCTCTCGGTAGCACTGCCGTGGCTGATCACTGTGATGGTCGAGTATTCGCGCAACTTGTATCTGGGGATTCCCGATTTGCTCTGACCGCCGCAGGCCTCCTCGTGAGGCGAGGCGGCCCTTTGCCGAGGGCGATGGCCGAGCTATGCCGCAGTTCTTGCACGACATCCACGCCCTGCTAACGCCACAGCACGTACTGGTGCTGGTGCTGATGGTGTCGCGCATCGGCGGCCTGGTGATGATCGGGCCCGTGCTGGGGTCGGCCGAGGTGCCCATGAAGTTTCGGGCACTGATCGCCATCGCGCTGTCGCTGGTGTTGGTCCCGACGCACTGGGATACCAGCGTGGCCCAGCCGGCAACCATGCTCGACATGGTTACCCTGGTGGGCACTGAGATGATTCTGGGGGTCGCCCTGGGGGCCGGCGTGTGGCTACTGATGATGGGCGTACAAATGGGCGGCATGCTCGTCAGCCAGGCGAGCGGGCTGTCGCTGGCCGACGCCTACAACCCCGGCGTCGACGAAAGTACCCCGCTGATCGGCAACTTTCTGTACCTGCTGACAACGGTGATTTTTCTGGTGATCGGGGGGCATCGGGCATTGGTGGCCGCCCTGATGGACTCCTTCAGCACAATTCCGATCGGGCAAAGTCCGCTTTCACTGATGCTGCCGGAAATGCTCAGCGACATCGCCGCGCAAAGCTTTCAGTTGGCCATTCGCGTGGCTGGGCCGGGGCTGGCGGCGCTGTTGCTGGCCACCGTGGTTCTGGGCATGATCGGCCGGGCTTTGCCGCAATTGAATGTGATGATCGTCGGCGTGGGCCTCAACTCCATGCTTGCTGCCGGCGTGCTGGCCCTGTCGATGGGCACGATGGTTTGGGCCTTCCGCGAAGAACTCGAACCGGCTCTGCAGCGCATATTTGAAACCATCGGTGCCACGCTGCCCGACGGCTGGATCACCACCTAACCTAGGCCGCACACGGCCGACCTTCCCGCCCTCCCTGAATCACCCCGCCCCGCTCTCACCGGCCCCATGGAACAGTTCGGCGACAAGCAGCATGACGCGACGCCACATAAGCGACAACAGGCGCGCGAAAAGGGCCAGGTCGCTAAGAGCCAGGACCTTGGCACCGCAGCGATGTTGCTGGCCGGGATCGGGCTGCTGCTGTGGCTGGGGAAGGATGCGGCCGATTACTTCGGCGGCCTGACGGCAGGGCACCTGGGCGGTGAAGCCTGGCTCCAGGTCGATTCCGAGTTTCTGATGGCACAGTGGCAAACCGTGCTACTGGGCCTGGCCAAGGTGGTGCTGCCGATCCTGGGGCTGTTGTTTTTGGGCGCGATCGCGGTCCAGGTTGCCCAAACGGGGTTCATGTATGTGCCCTCGGCCCTGGAGCTCGATTTCAACCGCGTGAACCCGGTGCAAGGCTTCAGCCGCATCTTCTCGCTGTCGTCGGTCATGCGGCTGGTGTTTGGTCTGATCAAGGTGATTCTGATCAGCGTAGTGGCCGGCATCTGCCTGTGGCAGCGCAAGGAAGAGGTGCTGACCCTGCCGGAGCTTTCGGTTCCGCAGATTGCCTGGCTGATGTGCGATCTGCTCTTGTGGACGGCGATCAAGATTGCGGTGGCGCTGCTGATCCTGGCGGTGCTCGATTACGGCTTCCAGAAGTGGAAGTACGAACAGGATCTGAAGATGACCACGCAGGAACTCAAGGACGAAATGAAACAGACGCAGGGCGACCCGATGATTGCCGCTCGGCGTCGGCAAGTGCACCGCCAGATTGTTGAGAACCAGTTGGCGGCCGTCGTGCCCAAGGCCGACTTCGTGGTCACGAACCCGACGGAGCTGGCCATTGCCATCCAGTACGACGATCAAACCATGGAAGCGCCGGTCGTGCTGGCCAAGGGCGAGGACGCCGTTGCCCGCCGCATCCGGATGATCGCGCTAGAGCACGGCATCCCGGTGGTGGAACGTAAGCCGCTTGCCCGGGCTCTCTACGCCAAGGCCGAGATCAACCAGGTGGTGCCGACCGACCTGTGGGAAGCCATGGCCGAGGTGGTGAAGTACATCTGGCAACTGAAGGGCAAGCCACTGCCCACCGCGCAGCAGTAGGGCTGCCCGTAGGGGCCGCTTCGCGGACCGTGAACGCACGCGGATACCGGGGACGCAGAAAAAAACAACGCCGGCCAGGGAAATAGTTCCCTGCCGGCGTCTTGTGCTTTGGTAGGGTCCGCTCTGCGAATCAGAAAGCAGGTACACACGAGTTTCGCCGGTGTGGCGGGTCTTCGCGTATATCGCTTGGCTTAGCCTAGAGCCACTTTCTTCAGGTCGCTTTCCAGGGCATCTAGCCGAGCTTGCAACTGCCGCTTCACTTCAGGCAACTGATCTGCCGAGGCCACCGACTCATAGGTGAACAGGTAGAACTTCACCTTCGGCTCGGTGCCCGAGGGACGCACGGCGGCGTAATTGCCTTCGGCTTCCAGGTCGCAGATCACCATGTCGCCGCGAGGGCCATCCAGCGGAGCGGGCTGACCGCCGCGCGGCGTGACGGTGAGGTTGCCGTAGTCGCGGACCTGCTTCACCGCCAGGCCGGCCAGTTGGTGCGGCGGCTGGCTGCGGAGGCTGGCCATCAGTTGTTTCATGCGGGCCATGCCTTCGGAGCCGGGGAACGACACCGAAACCGTACGCTCGGCGTGGGCCCCGTGCCGCGCAAACAGCTCGTCGAGCTTCTGGTGAAGCGTGATGCCCTGCGATTTGCACTGGGCGGCCAGTTCGGCCAGCAGCAGCGCCGCCACGCCGGCGTCCTTGTCGCGGGCGTAGGTGCCAACCTGGAAACCGTGCGACTCCTCGGTGCCCAGCACGAAGCCTTCCGGGCCCACTTCGTCGATCACCTGGGCAATCCACTTGAAGCCCACCTGCAAGTTGCCGTAGGTCTTCACGCCGTAGCTATCGGCAATACGGCGAATGAGCTCGCTCGTCACCAACGTCTTCACGACGTAGTTGTTGGGCGACAGCGTACCTTGCTTCTGTCGGGCGGAAAGCACGTACTCGGCCAGCAGCGCACCGATCTGGTTGCCGGTGAACGTGGCAAATGGCTGCCCAGGTGCCAGCCGTGCGGCGGCGCCAAGCCGGTCGGCATCGGGATCGGTGGAAAGGATCAACTCGGCCCCCGATTCCTCAGCCCGTGCGATCATCGCGTCGAACGTCTCAGGATTCTCGGGGTTGGAGACGTGGCCGGGCACGTTGGGGAAATCGCCGTTGGGCTCGGCGTGCGGGCCGAAGATTTCCACCTGCTGGAAGCCGGCGCCTTTCAGGGCGGGCACCACGCTGGTGGCGCCCACGCCGTGCATGGGCGAATACAGGATCGACAGCGGCGCGGGAGCCTGGCCGCCCAACAGGCTTTGGGCCAGCATGTTCTGAAGGTAGAAGCGGTCGACTTCCTCCTGGCAGTAGCGAACGCTGCCGTCGGCCAGGCATTCGGCGAACGGACGGCGGCGGATTTCATCGACGCTCATCACGCAGTCGATCACGCCGCGATCGTGCGGCGGCAGCAGTTGTCCGCCGGTGGCTGCGTACACCTTCACGGCGTTATCACTCGGCGGGTTATGACTGGCGGTGACCATGATGCCGCAGTTGCAGCGCATATGCCGCACGGCGACCGACAGCTCCGGCGTGCTGCGGTGTCCGTCGAGGAACCACACCTTGAAGCCGTTGGCCGCCATCACCTCGGCGCACAGCTCGGCAAAATCGCGCGAGCGGTGCCGGGTGTCGTAGGCGATGGCGCACGAGAGACCGTCATTGGGGCCCAGCACCGGCTCGAACGCCTCGGGGTGAGCCAGCACGTAATCAGCCAGGCCTTGCGCGCTTTCGCCGATGGTGCGGTCGTTGATCGTGTTCGATCCGAACGGATACATCCGCCCGCGGCGCCCACCGGTGCCAAAGGGAATGATCGTCCAGAAGGCATCATCGAGCTCTTTCCACTTGGCTTGGGCCAAGTGCTCGGCGATCGCCGGGGCGTACTCGGCGTATCGCGGCTGGGTCAGCCACGCCCGGATGTTCTCGCCGGCGCTTGCGGTGATATGGCCGTCGCGGACGGCAGCTTCGAGGGTTTCAATGGCTCGTTGGAGTTGTTCAGCGGCCAGTGGCTCCGCCATGCCAGTTGTACCTTGTACCGAGGAAACGAGAGTCAACGATGGATGCGCACTACCATTGCGCTGCATTGTTGCCGATTGGCCCGCATTGTCCAAGATGCTAGATCGCATGGCACGCGCGAGGCGGGCGCTAGCGCCCGGCAATCTCGCGTTAACCGCAAAAGGTTGCCCCATGCAGGGAACATGCCAACGCGGCGTTGCCGTCGCGAGAAAGGCCGGCTGCGTTTCGCTCCGCTGGGCAGTAGCGGCATCGGCATCTGGGGCAGCGCAAACCGGTAGAAAACACATGCCGCCCGGGCCTATTGACCCAGGCGGCACGGTGGGTTGCTTTGGGGACTGGCGGCCGGCTAGTTGGTCGCGGCGGCCAGGTATTGCGGGTCGATCTTGGCCAGTTCTTCGGCCACGGTTTCAACCGTGTAGCGGATCTGTTCCTCGGTGTGCAGCGAGGTGATGAAGAACCGCAAGCGGGCCTTGCTCTCCTCGACGGCCGGGTACAGGATCGGCTGCACGTTGATGCCGCGGTCGAACAGCGCCCGCGACAGCCGCAGGCTGTGTTCCGAGTTGCCCAGGATGACCGGCACCACGGGCGAGTGCTGGCTCATGCCGGTATTGAGGCCGTGCTGGTTGGCAAGCTGGAGGAACAGCTCGGCGTTGGCGGCCAACTGTTGCACGCGTTGCGGCTCGGCCTGGAGCAGCTTGATCGCTGCCAGGGCGGCTGCGGCGTTCGGCGGCGAGATACCCACCGAGTACACAAAGCCGGGGGCGGTGTACTTCAGGTACTTCACCAGGGCCGCATTGCCGGCAATGTAGCCGCCGCAGCTTCCGAACGACTTGCTGAGCGTGCCCATCCAGATATCGACATCGCGCGGGTTGATGTCGAAGTGCTCGCCGATACCGCGGCCGTGCTCGCCCATCGTGCCCATCGAGTGGGCTTCGTCGACCATCAGGTACGCCTTGTAACGCTTCTTGATGTCGATGAACCGGGGCAGGTCGGGGTAATCGCCGTCCATGCTGTACACACCTTCGATCACCACCAGCACCCGGCGGTATTCGCCGCGGAGGTCGGCCAGCAGCCGCTCCAGGGCTTGCCAGTCGTTGTGTGGGAAGGCACGCCGGCGGGCACCCGAGAGGGCACAGCCTTGCAGGATGCTGTTGTGAGCCAGGGCGTCGTGAAGGATCAGGTCGCCGGGGCCGAACAGGTGGCCGATTGTCGACTCGTTGGTCGAGTGGCCGCCCACGAATACAATGCTGTCCTCGGCGCCCACCCAGTTGGCGATGGCCTGCTCCAGTTCGCGGTGCAGCGGCTTTTCGCCCGACACCAGCCGGCTGGCCGACACGCTTGTGCCGTAGCGGTCGATGGCCTCCTTGGTGGCCTGGATCACGTACGGATCGCCCGACATGCCAACGTAGTTGTAACTCGAGAAGTTGATCAACTCGCGGCCGCCGATCACGGTGGTGTCGGTGGTAACACGTTCGTGCTGGGCGAAGTACGGGTTGGTCAGGCCGATCTGTTCCAGCAGGTTCAAGCTGGCCTCGAGCCGTTCGTACTCGGGGTGTTGATCGAACTGATAGTATTCGGCCGGGATGTCCTCGATGGCCACCCGTTGACGCTCCTGGGCCGTGCCCAGGTACTGCTGCACGGCGTCGACCACTTCGTCCATCGACTCCAGTTCCGGACCCACGTCTTCGGGCATCCGGCCGCCGAAGCGGTCTTCCAGCGCCGCCTGAAGTTCGATCCGCTCCAGGGAGTCCATGCCCAGGTCGGAGAAGGTCGACTTGAGCGTGAGCCCTTCGGCACGTTCGCGGGCGATCTTGCGGACTTCTTCCAGCACGATCTCCGCGGCCTCTTCGCGGGAGTACTTGCGGCCCGGCACGCGGGGAGTGGGCTCAGCAGCCTGGTGGGCCGACGGCGCGCCGTTGGCGGAAGCCTCGGGCTTGGCGGTCTTGGCTTCGCGGCGCGGACGTTCGGCCGGCTGCTCCGCTTGGGCCGACTCCGGCAGTTCAACGTTATCCAGCAGCTCGACATCGCCAGGCCACTGGGCCACGACGGTCAGGGTGCCATCGAGGAAGGCCCGGCGGCAGGCATGCCGCTGGATTTTGCCGCTGGAAGTCTTGGGGATGCTGTTGGCTTTGATCAGCACGATGGTGTCGGCCGAAATCTGGTGCCGCTCCGACACCCGCTTGCGAATCAGCGTGATGGCCTCGGCCACCGCGTCGGTCTGCCGGCGGTCGATCTCCTGCACGATCACCAGTTGCTCGCCGCCGTCCTTCTCCACGGTGAAGGCAGCGCCCGAACCGCCCTTGAGGGCCGGGTGGCTTTCGGCCACGGTGGCTTCGATATCCTGCGGGTAGTGGTTGAGCCCGCGGATGATGATCAGATCCTTCAGGCGGCCGGCGCAGAAGATTTCACCGTTGAGCCGGAAACCCAAGTCGCCGGTCCGCAGGAACGGGCCTTCGCCGTCGGCCGTCTGAGCGCGGAAGGTTTCTTGCGTGGCGTCCTCGCGGTTCCAGTAGCCCTGGGCAACGCTGGGGCCGCGGACCCAGATCTCTCCCACGACGCCGTCTTCGCACTCCTGGAACGTCTTGGGATCGACGATCCGCACGTCCTGGTCCAACAGCGGCTTGCCGCTGCTGACCATTCGCTGCACGTCGGGATGATCGGCGTCAACTTCGACGGCGCGGCCCTGTTCCAGTTCGCGGGCGTTAATGTTGACGATTACCGGCTCTTCGTGCTTGTAGCCGCCGGTGACAATCAGCGTGGCTTCGGCCAGGCCGAACGAAGGATAGAAGGTTTCGCGGCGGAAACCGTAATCGGCAAAGTACCGCGTGAAGCGGTCAATCGTTTCCGCCCGCACCGGCTCGGCGCCGTTGCACGCCACTTTCCAGCAGCTCAGGTCGAGGCCTTCGCGCTGCTCGGGCTTGATCTTGTCGACGCACAGGTCGTAGGCGAAGTTGGGACCGCCGCTGGTACACGCCCGGTACTTCGAGATGGCCCGCAGCCAGCGGATCGGCCGCTGGAGGAAAGCCACCGGGGGCATCAGCACCGCGGGCCGGTTCATATACAGCGGCTGCAAGATACCGCCGATCAGGCCCATATCGTGATAACACGGCAGCCAGTGCACGCCGATGTCGCTGCGGGTGTGCTCGAAGGCGTGGGCGATCAGGGCCGAGTTGTGGAGCAAGTTGCCATGCGACACCATCACGCCCTTGGGCGTGCCGGTCGAGCCGGAGGTGTACTGGAGGAACGCCAGCGTTTCGGGACGCACGTCGGGCTCGCGCCACTGATCTTCGACGCCCGAGGGCAGTTCGTCGGTGGCTTCCCACCGCATTGCCTGCAAGTCGGGCGTTTCGCTCAGGTTCACGCGGTCGATGACGCTGCGCGTAGTCAGGGCGATCTTGGCCTGGGCGTCGGCGGCAATCGCCTGGATGCGGTACAGCGAGCGGTTCATCCGCGGCGGATAAGCGGGAACAGCGATCACGCCGGCGTACAAGCAGCCAAAGAACGCGGCCACAAAATCCAGGCCCGAGGGGTACAGCAGCAGGGCCCGTTCGCCCGCCATGTTCAAATCTTGGAGGCGTGCCGCAATCGCCCGTGCCTGCCGATCCAGCTCGCGGTTGTTCAGCGGGACCTCCTGATCTTCGCCGTCCATCAGGAAGATGTAGGTGGTGTCGTCAGGCTGACGTTCGGCGCGGAGCCGCAGCAGGTCGACCAGGGTCGGAGGTCCGAAAAAAGAGCTGGTGAATCGTGCAACTGCCACGGGGAAGCTTCTCCAAGGTTCTGGAATGGCTGCGTAAGTGGTCCCGCACTAATAAGTTGGATACACCACCGGAGCACGCCGCCGTGACTGCGATCCGCTGGAGGGACCCAAGGGGGGGAGGGCTATGGGATCACCGTCAACTGCTTTGCCTGTAATGATTTGTCGGGCAAGCCCAATTATCTTATCCGAAAAAGTTACCTGTGCCACCCATCCTATCCAGTCGTTCAGGGGGACACCCTGCGTCGGAATTGTGTGGTCTGCTGCCGGGCTTGCGTGGTTGGCCTGTTCTCTCCTCGTCAAGCGTTTATCGACGCACCTTGCGAGTGGAATTCGCCCAGCGTCCTTCTGGTCCACGCAACACAGTTGCGCAGGTCGATCCGCTCCCAAGTTTCCTTCCGGAAGTTCAACTTATGCTAGGATGCCGCTAGCCCCGGGCTACCGCATCAAGCGCACGCATAGGCCCCTGTGTTACAACCGGTACGCCCAAGCCAGGGGGTAGGTGGGCTGCAAGATTGTGGTGCCTGGCGTGCCGTGGGCCAAGCGGTGGGGCTCGTGGGAGCCGCCAGGGGGGCGGTGCCGCCGCCAAACATGGTGCGGGGAATACCTGCCAAACAAGGAGGGAAGGCAAACGTCGGCAACCGGCAGCCCCGATGTTCCGGCCGCGGGAGCCAAAACCGCCTGGCTAGCGGCTGCGATACTGGGCCAGCCATTGGCCGCCAGCCGCCTCCGGAGAGCCAATCGCGACAGCGGGAAATCCCTAGCCGCGACGGTTGTTCTCAGCGGGAAAATTGCCTCAACGATGCAATCCTATCCGGCAGCCTTTTCGAGTGAAGGGCGCAAACCCTACGATTTGACAGCTTTGCCCTAACTGATAATCTGCCAACAGGGAACGGCCGAGACCGGCCCGCCCCTTCCCGCCCCCCACGGCTTATAGCGACCGCACTAGTTGGCACGGAGTGACGCTTGGACGCCGAACGTCGAGACCGCCCGCCCTCGTACTGGCGGGTTTTTCTCACCTTCGCCCGCAACAGTCTGGTGCGGGACATGACCTTCCGCGCCGACTTCATCCTGCAATGCGTGTCGTCGCTGTCCTGGGTGCTGATGAACCTGGGCTTCTATATCCTGATTTTCAACGAAATCGGCTCGCAGAGCGAGCTGGCCGCAGGTACCGGCTGGCGGCAGTACGAGTTCTTTGTGTTCCTCGCCACCGGCCTGTTCATCAACAGTCTGGTGCAGACGTTTTTCATGCCGAATGCCGAGGAATTCAGCGAACTGATCCGCACCGGCAATCTCGATTTTGCGCTGCTTAAGCCGATCGACACCCAGTTCCTGGTGTCGCTGCACAAGGTGTCCTGGTCGTCGGCCGCCAATTTTCTGTTCGCCGCCGGCTTATTGACGTACTCGCTCTGGAAACTGGAGTACCGCCCCGGCTGGACCGAGGTGCTGCTGTACCCGTTCTATATCCTGTGCGGCGTGGCCATTCTGTACAGTTTGATGATCGCGCTGTCGGCTACCAGCATCTGGTTTGGACGCAATCAGACGCTGTACGACTTCTGGTTCTACATCACGAACTTTTCCCGCTACCCGATGGAGATCTATCGGGGAACGATTGGGACGCCGCTGCGGTGGTTTTTCACGTTCATTATTCCGATCCTGGTGGTGGTGAATGTGCCGGCGCGGTTCTTGGCCAAACCTCTGGGGCCTGGGCAGTGGCATCTAGCCGGGTTTGCCCTACTGGCCACGGTGGGCTCGCTGGCCGCGTCGCGGTGGGTGTTCCAGAAAGCCTTGGGCAGTTACCGCAGCGCCAGCAGTTGAGACGCCCGAAACCTGCGAACCGAAAGACCCTTTCATGGCCCGCGTGCTCCTGACCGCCTTTGAGCCCTTTGGCCGCTTTGCCGAGAACAGCAGCCTCCTGTGCTTGAGGGCGGTGGAGCAGAACCCGCCGCCGGGCGTGGAGCTGGTCACGCGGCTTTATCCGGTCGATTTTGACATCGTCCGCGGCCGGCTATTTGAAGATCTGGCCGAAGGCTTTACCGCGGCGCTCCACCTGGGTCAGGCTGGCCCGAGGCCGACCATCGATTTGGAAGCGTTCGCCATCAACGCCGGTGGCTACCCAGGCGAGGATGCCGCCGATTTTCGCGTGCTGGAGCCGCAGGGGCCGGCAGCGTATCGCAACCAATTGCCACTCCCGCAATGGGCTGCGATGCTGCGGGCGGAAGGTTTGCCTGTCGAAGTTTCGTTCCACGCCGGCACCTACCTGTGCAATGCAACCAGTTACTGGTCGCAGCACTGGGCGGCGACGACCGGGCAGCCGCTTCGCTCGCTGTTTGTGCATTTGCCGCTGGCTGTCGAACAAGCCGACGCCAATGGGTACTCCTTGCCCCTGGCGATGATGGCCGAGGCCGTGCGGCGGATTGCGCGCCTGTTGGCCGGCGAATCGGCCGCCGCAGGCTAGTCGCGCCCGGCCGGCTGCGCTAGGCTTGGTGGGGCCGCTCCGGTACCCTTGCGGTGGTGCCTGCCCCGTCTTTCGCTGCTTGATCTGCCTTCGCCCGCCCCGCCAGCTTGCCCATGAACTATCTCGCCCACGGTTGCGATTTCACCGATAACCCCTATTTTCTCACGGGGACAGCGGTGCCGGATTGGCTGAGCGTGGTGGATCGCAAGGTGCGGGTTCGCCGTCGCCAGGCCGAGCAATACGTGGGCCACGACGATCCGCGGATCGCAGCCCTCGCGGCCGGAATCGTGCAGCACCACGCCGACGACGAGTGGTTTCACGAGTCGGCCGCTTTCAACGAATTGTGCTGGAAACTGACGGTGATCTGCCGCGACGCCTTGCCGCCCGACGCCGGGTTCCGCCCCAGTTTTCTGGGGCACATCCTGGTCGAAATCCTGCTCGACGCCCAATTGCTGGCTGCCCGCCCCCGCTGCGGGGAGGAATACTACGACGCCCTGCGGCAGGTCGATGGCCACGTGGTGCAGGAGGGCGTCAATTCCATGGCTACCCGCCCATGCGAGCAGTTGCACTGGCTGATTCCACACTTCTGCCGAGAGCGGTTCTTGTTCGATTATGAGGACGATGGCAAACTGTGGTACCGGTTGAATCAGGTGCTGCGGCGCGTCCGGCTGCCGGAACTGCCCCGCTCGTTCTGCACCGCCCTGGGTGAGATGCGGCAGTGTGTCGCCGCCCGGTGGACGGAGCTGGCCCCCCGGCGATAGACGCCACGCGTGGTGCACACGCCCCGCGGGAGGCACACAGCAACTCCGGTTCGACCCCACCCTGTACGGCGATTCCCTTTGACTACCCGGGCCGATATGTCCTCGATCGACCAGTTGTTCCAGCGCCTCCGCGCCGAAGGGCAGAAGGCGTTCATGCCGTTTATCACCGCGGGCGACCCCGACTTGGAGTTCACCGCCGATCTGCTGCGGCTGTTCTCGGAGCGAGGCTGCCACCTGTGCGAGCTGGGCATCCCGTACAGCGACCCGATCGCCGACGGCCCGGTGATCCAGGCATCGTACACCCGGGCGTTGGACAAGAAGGTGCGTCTGGCGAGCATTCTGGAAATGCTGGGCGGCGTTACGCCGAAGCTGACCATGCCGGTGGTGACGATGGTCAGCTACGCCATCATCAACCGCCGCGGCCCTGAGCGGTATGTGGACGAAGCTCAGGCGGCCGGAGTCGCCGGGGCGATCGTGCCCGATCTGCCTTGGGACGAATCGGCCTCGCTGGCTGAAATCTGCCGCCAGCGCGATTTCAACCTGGTGCACCTGGTCACCCCGACCACGCCGCGCGAGCGGGCGGTACGCATCGCCGAGGCTTCAACCGGCTTTCTGTATTACGTCTCGGTGACAGGCATCACCGGCGAACGTACCACGCTGCCGGCCGAGCTGGTCGACAACATCGCTTGGCTCCGCGAGCAATCGTCGCTGCCCATCTGCGTGGGCTTTGGCGTGAGCCAGAAAGAGCACGTGAAGCTGTTGGCCCCGGTGGCCGATGGCCTGATCGTAGGCTCGGCCGTGGTCCGCCGCGTGGCCCAGGCCAGCGAAGGCAACCCGCCCCGCCCGCGGCAAGAAGTCCTGGCCGACATCGGCCAGTTTGTGGACGAGATGCTTTCCGCCCTCCGCACCGCGTAGACGTGCCATGGCACTGCGAGCCGTGCGCCTTGCCATGCGGCCGAACCGCTCAAACCATAGCCCGGATGCTTGCATCCGGTGAATGTGCGTTGATGTAGGGCGCGGCTAACTTGGGGTGCCACTGGCTTCACCAGTGGATGTGCGTGGCACGGCCGTTCGCCGTGAGAGCTGCGGCAAGCCGTAGGGGGGGCTTGCAATCACCAAGTACGTCTCGTCATGGTATCTCCGATCCATCGGGCAGCATGCCGGCGCGCCGCTGTCGCCGGCTGCTTCTGTTGGTTAGGATACAACCTCGGCGGCGGGCATTGTGACGACGCACGACCGTAGGTAAACGGCAAACAAAGTTTAATGCCCGTTTGTCTGGTTTGTCGCTGACTGGAAGGGGCAGACAATGCGCTCTATCGCTATTGGGCTCATCGTTCTCGCGATGGCCACTCTATCTCGTGCCGAAGAGCGACCGATTACCGGCGCCCGTTGGTACGCTTCCGTACAGCGCATCGGCGCGAAGTACCGCGGCGGAACCGACGCGCAAAAGCAGCTCCAGCGTCAGCAACTGCTGGAGGAACTGCTCGCTATGGAACCGGCAGTGGTTCAATTCACCGCACAGGTGAAGGATGTGCGCTGGAAGGACGGGATCGCGACGATCACCACGACATCTTTTCTCCCGCCTACACCGCGCGGGGCACAGGCTCCTCTACTCATGACGCTGGCACTGCCTTTGGAAGTACGCATGGACGCGGAAACCGCCGCCTCAATTCGGGCAGGCACGCGATTGCAATTCAAAGGGACCATGAAGTTCAATCGGAGCAACTTTACCATCATTGGTCCGAACCTGGGCGAACAGCAGATGTACACGGTGAAATCCAGGTTGCTGGGCCTAAGTCACATAGGGACATATACCTCGCCCGATTGCGTGGTCATCATCGGCGGCAAGGAATACCCTTCGCGCTGGACGCGTGAACCGGAATAGACCACCCGTGGCCCGGATGCTTGCATCCGGTGCATGGGCGTCGACGTAGCGTGCGGCTAACTTGGGGTGCCACTG
>Ga0180216_1002187_pt1 | contig 16642 bp, 19 predicted proteins | sample eDN3rd37CBELigMG_FD_128879 | JGI IMG/M metagenome (GOLD analysis project Ga0180216, IMG submission 128879) | Enriched Miracle-Growth compost microbial communities from Emeryville, California, USA - eDNA 3rd pass 37_C BE-Lig MG (version 2)... ... | reverse complement strand
CGAGAGCGCCCGCACCAACCGCGTCCTCGACGTGGACATCTAGCGCGCCAGCGATGCGCATGCGGCTGCCGGGGTGGACACGCATGCGGCCGCGGTGGTGGACACGCATGCGGCTGCCGGGGTGGACACGCATGCGGCTGCCGGGGTGGACGCGCATGCGGCCGCCGTGGTGGACGCGCATGCGGCCGCCGTGGTGGACGCGCATGCGGCCGCCGGGGGACGGCGTACGCGCGTGCATCCACCGCGCATGCATGGATGCGCTCTCGCGTCGTTCGAGTATTGCACGTTTAACTTATCCTGCCTTGTTCCTCTCTCTGCGTCCGCGTGGTAGTGGTGGTGCCTGTGTAAGTTGGTGCATGCGTGCATGCCGGTGTACAGCCACGCGCGTAGGATGCACGCACCGCAAGTGCCAGACGCGCTTCAAGGCCGAAACGGGACGCTCGTACAGCGCGCCTGTCCTTGCCGTCCGCATGCGCCGCGTGCGCCGTCGCCCCTCCTCCCTGCCGCCGCGCTCGCCGGCGCCCTCGCAGGGCGCTTAGGGTTAGGGTTAGGGTTACACCATAGCCCTCGCCCTAGTCACACCTAGTGATGACGTCATTTTGCGTCGCGTGCGGGTGCGTGGCGGACGCGGTGGAACGGCCGGTGCCGCGCCCGCCGCGGCGCGCCTGCCGCGCGTTCACGGCGACGGCGCTGGCGTGGCGCCGTGCGGGCGCCTTCTGCGCGAGGGTGGCATGCCGGGGATCGCGTTGGAGGTGGGGGGAGAAAACCTGCGGCGGAGCGGGAGCGGACCAACCTCCAGCACCGCGTGCGTTGGGCGCCCATGCCGGTGGTGGTGGTGGGTTGGCCGTTGGGAGCGCCTGGCGCTCCCTGCCACCGCGGCGCTGCCGCGGTCGTGCGGTGTCGTGGGGCGCGTGGCTGGCGTGGTCGACGTGGTGGCGGGGCAGCGACGGCGGCCGCCGCGTGGTCTGCCGGGACGTGATGCTGACGTCTCGGGGAGGCGCGTGCCGTGGCGTCGGGCATCGTCAAGGCCACTGCGACAGACACCTCGTGGAGCCGTTCGAGGACCGGGTCTGGAACCTCGCCACCCTCCGCCCACCGAGGCACGTCCACCGGCCGCGCGCGCAATGGCGGCGGCGGCTGCCGCCGCCGATGCTGACGTTGGCGGGCGTGCCACCGTCCTCGTCGATGCTGCCCTGCACAGCGGCAACCGTCCGCCACCATGGCCGAAGGCGACCTCAACTTTTTCCAGAAGCTGCCGACCAAGTGGCAGGACGTGATCGTCCAGCAGGATGGCTCGGTCGACACCAAGACCTTCCTGGAGGCGTCCCACGGCCTCGTGAGCATCTTTGGTGCGCCTCGAGCAGGCTGGGCGGGCCGCGCCACGTGGGGCCTGCGCTCACGCCACCCGCGGCCACGCTTGCCGTGGCCCCTGCCGCTGGACAGATCTGCTGGGCTCCGTGGCGTTCTCGCCCGTCAAGGCCGACATGAACAAGAACATCGGGGTCCGTTGCGCCCTGGGAGAGCGCCGCCGTGGCTTGCTGGAGAGAGCCCGCTGACGCCGACCTCTGTCCCGAGCGTGTGGTCGCGGCCGCCGCCAGATCATGGAGGCCCGCTACAAGACCAACCCGGAGCGGTTCGACACCCTGCAGAAGCTCCTGCTGACGGAGAAGGAGGACAAGGTCACCGCCTCGGACAACGCCAACACCAGCCTGCTCTGGTTCAAGCGGTGCGACACGCGCACGAGCGGCAGCGGCAGCGCGCCCGTGTTGCTGAGAGCCACCGCGTTAGCGCCTCGCGCGCGGGCATGCCGCTGTGCAGCGGCCTCGAGTTTGTGAGCGCCAGCTTTGAGCGCAGCCTCGCCAACCCGCACGAGGAGCTCAGCGTGTCGTTCACCGAGGCGTACGGCAAGACGCTCAAAAAGCACCACAACATGTTTGTCCAGCCGGTCTTCCACGTACGGCGCCGCCTCCGCATTCCGTTCCGTTGTGCGCCGGCAGCTCACCCCAAGGGCTGGCGTTCGGCGGTTCCGTGGATCGCGCAGCTGGCGATGAAGGCGACGCCGTACCGGAAGGACTTTTACGCCAAGCTCGGCAGTGACCAGGAGCAGCTGATGAAGGACATGGTCGCGTACTTTGGCGCGCTGGTCCACGTCGTGGCCGCGCTCGTCAAGTGGTTCAAGGAGCAGGGCCTCGAGAAATAAAGGCGGCTTCCGCCCGTGTTTATCTTATTTCTCCTTGTCCCACTGGCGCGGGACGCTGCCTCGTGTCACCTGCAACGCTGCGGGACGCTGGTTCGCCGCCGCTTCATGACTGTACTGATCCGCAAATACAAGAACTAGGGCACTGCTTTCCGCGAGCGGCGCGCGCAGGGCGACGTCGTGGGCGCGTCGGGGCGCTGCGGCCCACTATCTTTGCGCTATCAGCTGACCACACACGTTCTCCTTACTCACAGCGAGCAGCCGACGCTTTAAGCGTGCCGCGGACGCGTCCCGGCTTGCCCGAGGCGTGCGTGCCGCGGGCTGCAGCGTTGGTGCAGTGTGGCGCCGCCGCCGCGTGTCGTCGCTCGGGATCGGACCTGATGACGTCATCGGTGCCGCGTGGCAGATCGCTCGGAGGCGACCCGCTGCGCTGCCGCCGCCGCCGCCGCCGCCGCCGCCCGCCCGCCCGCCCGCCCGCCCGCCGCCGCCGCCGCCGCCGCCACCGACCGCCCCGGGATCTGCCCGCGGACACGCTCTGCTGGACACCATGGCCGCCGCCGTCCTCGCCCGCGCCGCCACCGGCCGCACGGTCGCCGCGGTGGCGCCCCAGGCCGCCCGCCCCACCGCGCTCGCCGCCGTCGCCGTCGCCGCCCGCGCCTACGCGGCCGCGCCCGCCGGCGAGAAGAAGCGCACGGCGCTGTACGACTTCCATGTCCAGCACGGCGGCAAGATGGTGCCGTTCGCCGGCTGGGAGATGCCCGTCGGCTACAGCGACCAGGGCATGATCGCGTCGCACCTGTACACGCGCACCCACGCCTCTCTCTTCGACGTGTCGCACATGCTCCAGTTCAAGTGCGCGCCCCAGGCCGCGGCCGCGCGAGCGTCAGGGCGCTCGCAGTTCGCTGACGCGCTGTGGGCGGTGTGGAATCTCGGCGCGGGGCCGACGCCAGGCTGCACGGCAAGGACCGCGTCGCCTTCATCGAGAGCCTGACCGTCGCCGATGTCGCCGCGCTGCCGAACAACAGCGCCACGCTGTCGGTCTTCACCAACGAGAAGGGCGGCATCATTGACGACACTGTCATCGTACGCTCTGCCGGGCCAGGACCAGGGCCACGACGAGGCGCGCAGACTGGCTCACAGGATGCTCGCCCCACCCCGCCCAGGGCTCTTCCGTCGACAGTCCAAGTACGACGACCACCTGTACATCGTCTCCAACGCCGGCTGCGCCGACAAGGACCTCGCGCACCTGAACAAGCACCTGGCCGAGTTCAAGGCCAAGGGCCGCGACGTGTCGCTCGAGGTGCTCAGCGGCCAGTCGCTCCTGGCCATCCAGGGTCCGGCCGCCGCGCCCGCGCTCGTCCGATTCGAAGGCTGGTCGCCCTTCTAACCGCTCCGGCGCGTTGGTCCCTCTCCCTCTTGCGGTGGCGGCGCTGCCCAGGCCCCAAGGCTGCCGAGGCCCTGCAGAAGCTCACCAAGACCGACCTGAGCAAGGTCGGCTTCATGAACGGCGCGCCGACGCTGGTCCAGACCAGCGCCGGCGAGGTGCAGGCGCTCGTGACCCGCTGCGGCTACACCGGCGAGGACGGCTTCGAGGTGTCGGTGCCGCACAGCCACGCCGCGCCGCTCGCGCAGACGCTTCTGGACGGCGGCATCGTCAAGCTCGCCGGCCTCGGCCCGCGCGACTCGCTCCGCCTGGAGGCCGGCCTGTGCCTGTACGGCAACGACCTGACCGAGGACATCACGCCGATCGAGGGCGCGCTCACCTGGACCATCGGTGCGCCTACCCCGTCCAGCTGTGCATGCCCCGGCGGAGCTTGCTGGGCCGTCGCTGACCGAGCGGCGGCGCCGCTCGCCATCTCTCTGGCGCTGCGGTGGGGCTGCAGGCCAGCGCCGCCGCAAGGAGGGTGGCTTCCCGGGCGCGGCGACCATCCTGGACCAGCTGAACAACAAGACCGAGAAGATCAAGCGCGTCGGCCTGGTCGTCGAGGGCGTCCCGGCGCGCGCCGGCTACAGCATCCACTCGGCGGACGGCGCCACCAAGGTCGGCAACATCACCAGCGGCTCGCCGTCGCCGTCGCTCAAGCAGAACATTGCCATGGGCTACGTCCAGAAGGACCTCGCCAAGCTCGGCACCAAGGTCAAGGTCAGCGTGCGCGGCGAGCTGCACGACGCCACCATCGCCAAGATGCCGTTCGTGCCGCACAAGTACTACCGCCTCAAGTAGACGCCGGCGCGCCCGCAAAACTGGCAACTTTTATCCACAATGAACTGTTGGGTTTGCTTGCAATCTATACAAATTACTTTACCGCTCTATTTACACTAAGTCTTGTTAACACGACGCTATAGCAGCGACGACGGCGAGAGCGACAGCGCCTGCGAGCTCGTGCCGTGGTGCGAGTCGCTGTTCAGCCACACGGGCCGGCGCACCGACGTCGACCCGCGCACGTCGTCCTGCACAAATTGGAGGATGTTGGCCAGGTCGTCGCCGTCGTCGGCGTCCAGCCCGCGGATCGCCATGAGCGCCGCCGGCGTCCGCGGCGTCGTCAGCAGCGGCCCCGGAGGCGCGGGGGCAGGCGTCTGCGGCGGTGCGGGCGCCGGCCCGGCCGCCTCGTCGCCCGCGACGGGGCTGGCGCGGAGCCGCTGCTTCTGGCCGTACGTGCTGCGCACGGTGCTCGACGGCGCGTCCAGCCAGAGCGCCACGTCCACGTCCTCCTGCGTGGCCGTCCCGCCCGCGCTGGCGGCGTCGCCCGCCGCCGATGCGGGGGGCAGCGTGGTCGCCGCCGTGGGGGCTTGGAGGTCAAAGTCAAAGGCGGACGGCTCGCGCTCTTCGCGCGGCTCGGGTGGCCTGTGCTGGTCGGCGTCGGCGCTGCTCGCGGGGCCGTCCGACCCCAGCTGGCTGCTGCTGCCGCCGGTCAGCGTCGCCGTCGTCTGGCTCGAGGCCGACGACGACCGCGGCCCCGAGAGCGACTGCAGCGGCAGCACAATCCGGCGACGGCGGCGCCCGGGCGTCATGGCCAGCCGGGCGGGCAGGCTGCCCAGCCGGCGGCCGCCCTGCAGCGACGCGCTACCGACGGCCGTCGCGGCGGCCTTCGCCGCCGGCGACGGCGACGGTGCGGCCGCCGCTAGCCGTGGCCCGCGGTACTCGAGGTCGCACAGCTTTTTCCCTTGTGTTAACTGCCGGCAGTACTCCTTGATGATCGCCAGCGCATCCTGCAGGTGCGGCAGGGAGCAGGGAGCGCGCGTTCTCGGGCTGCTGGTCAGCTCTACGGGGTGCGGCGGGCTGGACCGCATGGGGCGCCGCGCACCTTGTTCGCGGTGGGATCGCGGCCGAGCCCGGCGGTGACGTCCAGCAGGAGCTCGTCCTCGTCGTCGCTGTCCGGCACGGTCCACCACGTGCCGGCCGCCACGGACGCCATGGTTGTCCGCCGCGCCGCGGGGGCGCGCGACAAGCGTTGGACCGAACCGAAGTGGTTGGCAGTCGGCGCTACCGCCGCGGATTAAGGGCCGCCCCCCAGGGGGCCGACCGCGTCTAGCAGCAGCAAGCCGCGGCAGCGCGGCGCTTGGAGCCGCCGCAGCACGGCGCTTGGCGCTGGTTGGCGAGGGTCCAAGGGCTCCCAAGGCGGCGCGCAGCAGCAGCGGGTGTGTGTGTGTGTTCTGGTGGCGCCACGGTGGCGAAACGCGCTCTGCGTTTCGCGCCAAAAACTCGATGGAGGCGACGCCCGACGCCCGCGCGGGATACGGTGGAGCGCCCCTTGCATGCTGGGCTGGCGGTGCGTGGATGGGGCACCGTGCACCGGACACAGCAACGGCCGCGCTAGGCGCGGTGCTTCACAGAGTGCTACAGGCATCGGGCTGCTGGGGCCGTCCAATGAGCTCGCATACGGCCAACCTGGAGCGGCCTACCCGGGGCTCCCAACCGTGGCCCAGTCTGCTGAGCGAGTACTCATGCATGACGAACGCGCACTGTTCTGTACAAGGGAAGAATAACTGGCACGGCTTACAATGTAGTACAACAGAGCGAACCGCCTCACTCACGGCTGGGCGTCCGCGCCAAAGTCAAAGATGTGGATGTTGCCGTCGTTGGAGCCCGAGATGATGCGCGACTCGGTCAGGTCGATGCACGTCACCGCAAAGTCGGTGTGGGCGTCGATGACAAACTGCGACATGGTGTGCGGGTCCAGCGTGAGCGCGTTGGTCTCGTCCCACTCGCGCACCTGCCGAGCGACACCCCACCCAGAGACCAGCACCAGGCGTTAGGGCCCACGCCAGGCAGCGCAGGCCTTCGCGCCCGTGCGCGCCCGTACGATGATGCGGCCGTCCTGCGAGCCGGAGACGATGTGGAGCGTGTCAAACTTGACGCACCACACGCCCTCCAGGTGGCCAAACATGGTCGCGAGGTGCTTGCCCGTCGCGCGCTCCCACAGCATCAGCGTGCGGTCCAGCGAGCTCGACATGACCACCTTGGTCGAGAGCTGCCACGCGCCCGCTGAACAAGATCGCGGTGCGGAGGGAAGCCGTCAGCGTGCACGGCACCGGTCGACGGCATCGCCTAGCAACGCTGGCGCACCTGGAGGCAGGTGATTTGGTCCGTGTGGTTCACGGCCGGGTCCGTAAAGATGCGGCCGACGCCGGTGTCGACGTCCCACAGCCGGATCGTCATGTCCTCCGACGCCGAGAGGACCTGGCTGGCGCCCACGAGCCGCACCGACGTCACCGCCGCCGTGTGGCCCCTGACGCACCGACAGCGTGGACGCGGTTCGCGCGTACGTGAGCGCGTCGTCCCGAAGCGGCTCCGGCCGGTACACCGCGCGCGACGTACCGCAGCGGCACGCACCGGCGGTCGGTCCGCGACCACACCATGACCTCGCCGTCCTCGGCGCCCGTCACCATCCGGCCCTCGTTGCTCAGGTTGAGGCACACGACCCTGTGCGACGGGTCACGAGGCGCGTCGACCGCGCGGGGAAGCGTTAGTCGCATCCTTTGCCGCGCGTCCACGCTACGGCACCTGGACGGACCCGCTGGCGTGGCCGCGGAAGGTTTTGACCAGTTCGCCGGTCTGCAGCGACCAGATCCGGACGGTGGCGTCCCGGGAGCCCGACACGATCTAGGATGGGAATCAGGCGCGCATGGGGGTCGCCGCCGCGTAAGCGAGGTTGCGCTGACAGAGCCCAGGTTCCATGCAGTGTGTGCGCGCCCATACCGTGCTGCCGTCAAACTGCAGACACCGCACGGGCCCCTGGTGGCCCTGCAGGACCATCCGACATGTCAGCGTGTGGATGTCCCACACGCGGATCGTCGAGTCGAGCGATCCCGACACAATCTGACCACGCCGGCCGGGTGTGCGCGGGTTGGCTTTGTCCCGGGTGCTTAGGCCCAGCTGCATTGGGCGACGCGAGCAGTCCGGTTTGCCGTCGTACCTTGTCGCTGTCCGCCTGCAGACAGAGCACCCAGTCCGTGTGGCCCACCAACGCACGGCGGACGTAGCGTTTTTGCTGTGCGCACCCGGGCAACGTCACTCGGTGGAGGCTGCGGCTGAGCCCGTCGTTCGCGGCGGTTGGCACGGGTGGGGCGTTCCCGGCGCACCTTCCAGTTGCGAGCGACGCGGTACTTTTGGCCGTAGATCACCTTGGCCGGCAAGGCGCTCTGCGTCACCGCATCCTGGTGGGCGGACGCGGCAGGCGCGGGGAGGCACCGGCCGTCTTTCGGTCAGCCCACGGCCTTGCGCGGTGCCTTCGCGTGCTCAGGCAGCTGCGGCCCGCGTACCGGCAGCGTCGCAGGGAGCGACAGGCTGGGCAGGCCCCACCCGCAGTTCTTACATCGGTGGCCGATGTGCTGGTGGCACATGCGCTGCCAAATGCGGTCATGGTCCGCGAGGCGGTGCCATGTCCGGCTCACCTAAGGCGCAGGGCCAACCGGCCCGAGCAGCGCCCGCCGTCAGCTTTGGCCCGGAGCGCCAAGGTCGCCGCGCCCAGCGGCACGGCACGCACCTGGCTGGCCCGGCAGAGGCTGAGCGCGTCCAGGTGCAGGAGGATCCGTAGCGCCAGTTCGGGCGGCAGCGCGGCGATGAAGTCGACGTACATGACCTTGCGGAGCAGCTCGCAGGCGTACGACCGCTGCGCCATGGAGCACCGTGCCAGGATGCCGTCCAGCAGCAGCTGCTGCGTCGCCGGGTCCGCGGCCTCGAAGGCCGTCCAGGCCCTCCCGAGCTCGCGCTGCACCACCGGCCCGGCGCGCTGGAACGCCTGCAGTATGTGCGGCACCACTGCAGAACGGCGCGCGGTGTGAGCGACCTGGCGCCGGGCGCGCGCTGGCGGCGGTGCTACGAAAGCGCACCGCTTCGTGGGCCTCGTCGATGAAGGGCCGGCCGTTGCTGGCGTCGAGCGACAGGCGCAGCCGCTTCGCGCACGGCGACAGCATCTGGCAGATGTCGTCGCCGTTGCCGTTTGGCGTGGCCGTGGCGTCGCCGTTCGTCACGTTCTCCGCCATGGCGGGGCGCACGCCCGCGGCGGTCGCAGGCCGCCGGTCCTGCGCCGTCTGCGTCGTCCGCGTCGTTCGCGGCCTAGCGCGTCATCCACGATGGACTGCGCCGTCGTCCGCCGTCTCGCCTGTCGTCCGCCTGCTTCCTTCTTGCTGCGGTGCGTCGTCCGTCGTCGTCCGTCGTCGTCCGTCGTCGTCGTCCGTCGCGCGTTTATCGCGTGCCGCCAAATACGCGCGCCAACTTCGCGCCAAAAAACTTTGCGATGGCGCGATTTTTTGCATGGCGCCGCGTCCTCTTCCGCCTCCTCCTCCTCTTCCTTATCTTCCGCCTCCGCTTCCTCCTCCTCCTCCTCCTCCTCCTCCTCCTCGTCCTCGTCCTCCTCCTCCTCCTCCTTCTGCTCCTCCACCTCTGCCGCTTCCTCCTCCTCCGCCGCCTCCACCGCCTAACACATAGTCAACGAGGTCCTCCTAGGCCGCGGCAGCCAGCGATCCATGGGGCGCCTCAACAAGAGGTACACGCACGCTGCCGGCGGTTGGCATACCATCGCGCGATGCGGGATGCTCTCCTCCACGCTGCCGTCGGCGACGTCGAAACTAGCACAATGCTCAATTGCAATAGGCAACGTAGTGTACAAATAGGATTTGAAGTGAAGCACACAAGTTCACACCCCTCCCTGCGGTTGGTGGTACATAGCGGCACTCGGAGATGGCGTTGTTTGTGCGCGGCCGCCACCCCCCGGGCACGTGCACATGCACCAGCGGCTTGCACTGCCCGTGGTAGAAACGTACAGATCTATCAGACCTCATCGCCGCGTTCGTAGACGCTGGCCGAGCGCAGGATATATACACTTGACAGCTCGCTTCCCGCCTGTGCGCACGCCCGCGCGCGCCACGGAAGCAGACAGCCCAGGCGTCAGCGCGCGCACGTTCGCATCGCTGTCGGACAAGCGTGGCAGCGCGCACGGACCTTGCCACCTCGTGTTGTCACGAGAATGTCGTTCTTGTTGGTCAGGAGGTACCGGATCTTTTTGGACTCTTTGTGGCGGATCGTCTGCGCGCGGCGACGCGCACAACCACAACGGCATCGCCCATCGGGTCAGCGCACGCTGGTTTGGCGCGTGGAGCACGCGGGCGCGGTTGTGCATACCTGCACGATCTCGCCGTTGTGCTTGGAGAAGACGTCGATCATCTTGGGGTGGAACGCCAAGACCATGCTGTCTTGCAGCGGCACTGCGGGGCGACGCAAAACCCCGCCAGCGCGGCGAGCTGCCAGGTAAGCACAAGGTCGATCCCACGTAATACCTATCGCGGCCGCGGCCGCGTACCCGTGGCGACCGGGATGAACCGCCAGTTAAGCAGGACGCGCTTGGGCTGTAATGTGGTCATGTCGAGGATGATGCCGTTCCCTGCCACAACCAACGGGGATGCGCAGACCACCACCCGGGCCGGCCGATGAGCATACGCGCCCCACGCAAACGGGGCACCTCCACAGGCCGCGTGTGGCGTACGGGTGTAGGACATCAGGATCTCGGTGTCGTTGACCGGCTGCATGCCGAGCGGCGTCGACTGCTTCTTGATGACGGAAAACTCGAGCGCGACGGGCTCGTTGGTCTCAACGTTGATGATCACAAAGCGCGACGGGCACTGCACGGCCAACTGCGACATCTTGCCGTCCGTGGACACGACAGCCTCGACGCTGAGCGCGGGCTCGGGGACGTAAAAGTCCTTGATCTTCATGAACTGGTTGAAGGGGAACTCGGCCCACATGAACAGGATGACCGTCGTCTTGACCGCCGCGACGAGGAACGTCGTGCCCCGCACGTGCGCGATCGAGTAGTGGGCGCAAAACTTGGTGTTCTTGAGCTTGATGAACGGGTCCTTGCGGAAGGCGCCGCTCTGGCGGCCCTCGCCAAAGATGTCGTCCAGCTTGTACATGCGGATGTGCCGGTGCCGGCCGCACAGCGCCATGAGCACGCCGTACTCCTCCAGCACGGAGATCTGGTAGAAGCGCGTCGACTTGATCACGCGCGTCATCTTGTTGTCCTCCTCCAGCTGGAACAGGCCCTGTGGCGTGCCGAACAGGTACCGGTCGCCTGCGCAGCGCCACACACGGAGCCGGACGCAAGCCCGCGGCGTCAGCCCGGCCGCGGTCGATCGCGTCCACGCGAGCCGGCACGGCGCGCCGCGCTCGTACCCCACATCGCGGCACACGTGATCTCGTGCTGGAAGTTTTTGGTCACGTTGAGCGCCTTGACCTGCTGCACCACCGGGCCCTGCGCACGGCGCACGCCAGCACGGCGCCACCGACAGCCCGCTGATAATGAGCGTTGGCGTCACGCCTGCGCGGTGCGGCGCGGCACGCCGTCGTACCGTCATCGCAATGGCCGGCCGATGTCCCTGCGTCGGCGCGACGCTCCGGTTCACCGCTGCCGCGCGGCGACGGCACCCGCGCGAAAACCAACGCGGCCGCATCAGTTCCCCGCGCGTGTGCCTCCGGGCTAGGCACTCCATCCGCAATAGGCCTACGCTTCATGGTGAGGTTGGTGCGCATCGGCATCTTGTCCATGATGGTGACCGTCTTGTCCGCCTCCGCTGCAAGCGGGAAATGGAGCACAGGATGGCGGCACCCCACGGCGCGTTAGCGGACAACGGTGGGCTCAGCGCCCAGCCAAGGCGGCATGCGCGCGGGAGGGGGGGGCGTACGGCTCTGGTTGGGCATGCGCCGCGTCGTGCCGCGCGCCGGCTGCTGCACAAGGGACACGTGCGGGGACACGTTGCCCGCCGAGCCGGCGGCGGCGCTGACGCTCTGCTGGTGCGTCGCCGTGGAAATGAAGCTCGGCGAGCTCAACTGCACCCGCGGCCCGCCGCCCGCGCCCTGCGCGCGTGCGACCGGCTCGCAGGCCCTGTTAGCGCTTGCAACGAGCGCCCAGCGCACCGCGGCGGCGCGGGGCCCGTACGTTGCTGTCCTGCTTGGTGACCTTGGGCCGGAAGAGCGGGTTCACGATCACCGCCTGGCCGGATTCCGCGACGATGGTGGAGTCCGACGCGTCCCGGCTGTTCGGCACGATCGTGCGGCCCATGAGCTGCGGCGCCCATGCACCCGCGGCGCCCGGCCGAGCCAAGGAAACAAAGGACTTGAGTGGGGCGCGCACACGCCGACTCCGTAGTATGCGGCCGACCCGTACCGTCTGCCACGTGTCGATGGCATCGCGGCTCGCATCCTCTTCGCCGACACGCGCTGCACGCACGCAGCAAAACGGGCGCGCACCGCTCGTTCCCGTTAGCGACCCACTCGCCCGAGTGCTCCCGCCCGCCCGCGCAACGTTCGGCCGCCCGCCCGTACCCACGGCGATGTGCGACGGGGCGGCTGCGACGGACACCTTGGGCGAGCTGCTCAGGTTGACCGGCAGGTTGTTGAGCAGGCTCGGGTCGGCGCCGAGGAACGCGCTCCGCCGCGACGTCTTGGGGTTGGCCGTGCCCAGGTCGGAGAAGCTGCCGCCCTGGATCGGCGACGGCACGGTCGGGTTCGGCGGCGGCACGCCCGGCGGCGGCGGCAGGCCCGACAGGCCCGGCGGGGGGCCCGGCGGGGGGCCCGGCGGCGGCCGCGGCGTCAGCGGGCTGCCCGTCGGCGGCGGGGGCAGCGGCGCCTGCTTGGGCGGCGGCGGGATGTTGGCCAGGTTGGGCGGCGGCGGCGGCGCCATCGCCAGCGCCAGGTTGGTGCTGGACGGCGGCTGGTTGGGCGGTGGCGTCGCCACCATCGGCGGCTGACTCGGCGGCGGCGGCGCCATCTTGTTGGGCTGCGGCGGCGGCGGCGTCGCCGGCACGTTGTTCTGGTTCGCCACCAGGTCCTCCGACAGAATGGTCTTTTGCTTGATCGTGTTCTTGGCCGCGATGGCGGCGTGCTTGTCGATGAGGTCCTGCAGGACGTGCTTGTTCTTGCGCGCCGTCGAGTTGAGCTGCTGCGTCAGGAACGGGTGCTGCGGGCGCGCGCGGTACCTCCGCCAGGCAAGGCGGGCGCGGTCGGGCGACGTCAGCCCGGCGCCGTTGCCCCGCCCCGCGGTGCCGCCCCACCGCATGCCCGGGCCGTACCGAGAGCAGGTCCTTGGCGGACGGCCGCTTCTCAAAGTCCTTGATGAGCGCCTGCTTCAAAAAGTCCCGGAAGTTCTTGTGCCACCGGCGCGGGTGCTGCAGCGTCGGCGGCTTGTTGGTCGGGATCAGGAAGAGCGCGCGCAGCGGGTGGAGATCTGCCAGCGGCGGCTCGCAGTCGGCCATCTCGATCGCCGTGATGCCCATGCCCCAGACGTCGCACTTGGTGTCGTAGTCCGCCTTGGGGTCCTTGTCGCACGCGATCACCTCGGGCGCCATCCAGTACGGCGTGCCGATGAACGTCCGCCGCCGTTGCTGCGTCGGCGTGATGATGGCCGACACACCAAAGTCCGCTGTCGCGCAGTGCACGCCATTTGCCGGCCGCGGTGCCGGGACCGGCGTTAGCGTCCGCCGGTCTTTGGGACCGGCGGGGCGTGCGGCCTTCGTACCCAGCTTGACCTCGCCGTTGCTGGTGAGCAGGATGTTGGCGGCCTTCATGTCGCGGTGAATGATGCCGAGGCTGTGCATGTAGGCCAGGCCCTTGAGCGACTCGAGGCAGATGTACGCGATCTGCTCCTCCTTCAGGCCCTTCTTGTTCGTAGCTGGGGCCCAACCGAACAGAACGCAGGCATGCGCCGCGGGGCATGCTCAGCTTGGCCGCCCTTTACTAGCGCCGTTCGACCATGCTCCGGCAGCGCGGCGGCGCACCTCGGTAAAGGTCCAGCACCGAGCCGCCCTGGCACAGCTCCATCGCCAGCTGCCGGTCGCGCGCGATGGCAGAGCACGGTCACAGCGCGGTCAGGTCCCGCCGCCGGCTCACCCCCCCTCGCCCCGCGGCGGTGGCGCGTACCCAGAGCTTGTTGCGCTTGAGGTAGATGCCAAAGTACTTGACAATGTTGGGGTGCTTGCACATGCGGAGAATGTTGATCTCGCCGTAGATTTCCACAATCTCCTCCTCCACCAGGTTGATGACCTTGATGGCCACGACCTCGGCGGTGCGGATGTGCCGCCCCTGTGGCCGGCCCGCACGGCCACGCTGGCGTCAACCTGGATAAGTCGCACGGCGCGCGCCGGCACATCCCCGCGCGCGTGATGGCCCTCGCGCACGCACCTTGTACACGGCGCCATAGCTGCCCTCGCCGAGCCGGTCGACCAGCTCGAAGATGCCGGACGGATCGGGCGCGCGGTACAGCTCGCGCGGTCCCTGGGCCGCCGCGGCGGGCGACCCTGGCGGCGCCAGCGCCATGATTGCGGCCCGGCACGCCGGTGGGCCGGCAGTCACGCGCGCCTGCCTTCGTCCAGGCCGGCTGCGCCGCGCCCCACCGAGAGCAGAGCCACCACGAGGCCCGCTATCGCTCGCGCCGAGTGCACCACGTCGCTGGCGTTCGTGAAAACGCCACAGCCGCGTGCTACGCAGGCAGGTAGGCAAACACACGTGCCACCTTGGCCGCGCGCAACCTGCGATGCTGCCGCTGCCGCCGCTACCGCCGCTGCCGTCGCCGAGGCGTCGTCCAGCGATGCCTCCCGGCACGGCACAGCGCGCGGTGCTGCACCGGCGTGGTTGGCGGTGCGCCACGTCGTCCGCGTGCTCGCTCCACTGGCGTGCGCGTGGCCGCGTTCCTGCGCCGCCGCCGCCGCCGCCGTCCGCCGCCGCCGCCGTCCACGGTCTGCTATGCACCTCGCTGCACAAAACACATCCGCATCACGCTCCGCATCCGCTGCATCCGTCACGCGTGCGTGTGCGGTGTGTTTGCGCGGTTCCGCCGACGTTGTCTAAGTCGCGAAAATCGCGTTTTCTTTTTTTCTCGCCGCGTTTCTCAGCTGAACTACAAGCACTGAAAAACGGCCCGTTGCCTCTGCGCCCGGCCAGCGGCCTCTGCGTGCCTAGGGGCTATGCCGCCGCCCGCGCTGCCGTAGCGCAACGAGCGCACGCGCGCGCGCGATGCCGAACGGCGACTTGGGCGTACGCAGCACCGCGGCTGGGGTGTCCGTGGCGGCGGCGGCGAGGGGGAGGGAGGTGGGGGAGGGGAGAGCCGCAGACGGACGCCAAGGGGCACGCACGCACGCACCGCCGCCGTTTTCCATCGCACAGTGGCAGAAACGCAGCAGACCAACGGCAGACCAGCGGCAGAATCCACGGAATTCCACTCCTACACGACACCTACTGGGCGATCTCCGTACATGTATGTCCCCCCGCCACGCCTCGCTGCATGCACGCGCCGTGCCGGTGGATGCTGCGTTACTGACGCGCTTGGGTGTACCCGCGCCGCTGCACGGGGGGAAGAGGCGCCGTGGGGTCAGGTGGCCCCGTCGCGCGGCCGAATGCTACGGCTGGCGGCGCAAGCGCTCAAGCGGTTGGCGGTGCCCACGACAACGATGGCGGCACCGCCCGCGGCCCGACCGCCGGCCTGGTGGCTAGCGACGCCGGACGCCGTCCGCGACCGCATGGAGGGCGCGCTGTGGGGCGCGTGGATGGGCGACGCCGCGGGCGCCGTCCTCGAGTTCCACCCGCACGTGCCGACCGAGGCCGACGTCGCGCGCGCGCTCGCCTTCCCCGGCGGCGGCGTGTGGAAGGTGGCGCCCGGCCAGATTACCGACGACGGCGAGCTAACGCTGTGCCTCTGGGCGGCCGTGCGCGACGCGCCCGACGGCGCCACGCCCGAGGCGCTCGCGGATCGCGCCAGCCAGCTGTACCGGCGCTGGTACGCGTCGAAGCCGTTCGACATTGGCGTGACAACCATCAGAGGGGTGAGCGCCGGCGGCAACGACGCGGCCACCATGCGCGCACGCGCCGCGCAGCACAACCAGGGTTCGCAGAGCAACGGTGCACTCATGCGGTGCACGCCGCTCGCCGTGGCGGCCGCGCGCTTCGGCTGGGCGGACGCGGCGGCGGCCGCCGCCGCGCGCGCCGACGCGTCGCTCACGCACCCCAACCCAACGGTGCAGGCCGCCGTCGCGGCGTACGTCGTGCAGGCCGCCGAGCTGATCCGGTCGGGCGACGCGGCGGCGGCGCAGGCGCACGCCGAGGCCTGGATCGCGCGCGACGCCGGCGCGGCCGCGCCCACGCTGCAGGCGTGGCTCGCCGAGGCGCGGTCCGACGCGCCCGTCGCGGCGACGGACAAGCAGGGCTGGCTCAAGCACGCGTGGGTGCTGGCGTTCCGGGCGCTGCACCGCGGCCTGGGCTGGGAGGACGCCGTCCGGCAGACGCTCCTGCTGGGCGGCGACACCGACACGAACGCGTGCATCGTCGGCGGGCTCGTGGGCGCGCGCGTGGGCGCCAGCGGGCTGCCGGCCGCTGGCCTGGCGCGCGTGCGCACGCTGCCCGCCGACCCGCCGCAGGGCACGCCGCGGCGGCCGCTGTGGCTGCACCCGTCCACCTGGCTCTCGCCCGATGCCATCCCGTAAGGAGAATAGGAATGCCCGCGGGCAACCAGTTCTGCGGCCTGTAGTACAGCGTGATTGTGGTGTGTGGGGCCAGTTTGACGCAGTTTGTTGTTGGCTGTCGCGCGCGGGAACTGTACAGGTGCTCTAGACTATCGTACACGCCGGCTTGAGGCTTACAAGAGTTCGATCCGGTCGAGGAGGATGGGCAGCAGCTGCCCGTCGATCGCCGCCGCGGAGCAGACCAGCGTGCGCCGGAACGCGAACGCGGTCGCGCCGCCCGTCTGCTGCAGCGCGGTCCAGAGCTGCCGCAGCACGTTGGGTGTCACGTCCGGCGGCACCGCGGCCGCCGCCCACAGCGCCTGCGACGTCGACAGCGTGCCCTGTGGCAGCTGGATCACAAAAGTCTGGTCGGGCTGCATCGCCTCGTGCAGGTCCGGCTGCTGCTCCAGCGCAAACAGCTGCTTGTACGCCTGGAAGACGGCGGCGATGTTGGTGCTG
>Ga0180216_1002182_pt1 | contig 16662 bp, 17 predicted proteins | sample eDN3rd37CBELigMG_FD_128879 | JGI IMG/M metagenome (GOLD analysis project Ga0180216, IMG submission 128879) | Enriched Miracle-Growth compost microbial communities from Emeryville, California, USA - eDNA 3rd pass 37_C BE-Lig MG (version 2)... ... | reverse complement strand
TCTCGGACAATCTGACCATTTCCTACAACACGTCGGAAGTGGTGATGGCGCGGCTGATGCAGACGACCAACGCCAAGGAGCGTGTCTACCAGCAGTCGATCTCGTTCTTTTCGACCAACGAGACGGTGCTGACGGCGCTTTCGGCCTCGTTCACCGGCATGTTTGGCCTGCATGAATCGACCGAGACCCTCAACGCCATGAAGGAAGGGATGAGCAAGAGCCTCGAGACCCTTTCCGAGATCGGCGACAAGGTTCAGGAAGAAGCGGTACGCGCCGGCTACGGCCCGACCGTGCGCGCCGATGCGGTCAAGAAGCTCGTCGACAGCGTCGTCAACTACCAGGAAAAATCGCGCACCATCATCAACGAGATGCGGGTGGCTGCGACCAAGAACTCGGCAGAGATCCGCGATGCCGTCGAGGATGGCAAGAAGCGCCTGGCGCAACTTGCCGCCGACGGCAATGCCCTCCTGCTCGAAACCGGGAAAGCATGAACCAACGCCTTGATTGATCGGCAACAATGAGTGACACGCCGGCCGGTGCGGCCGCTCCCCTCGATGACGTCATGCTGGCGATGGATGTCGTCGACACGCTGCGCCACCAGCGAAACGTGGCGCTGCGTGAACTCGACGGGGTTGCGCGCGAGCAGCAGCTGATCGAGCGGCTGCGCGAGATCTATCGCCAGCAGGGTATCGAGGTTCCCGACCATATCCTCAAGGAGGGCGTGGCGGCGCTCGAAGAGAGCCGCTTCGTCTATTCCCCGCCTCCGCCCAGCTTCAAGCGAACGCTGGCGCGGCTCTATGTCAGTCGCGGCAAATGGGGCCGGCCGATCCTAGCGGCCGCATTGGCGCTCTTTGTCATTCTCGGCGGCTATTTCCTCGTCTATCGCCCCTACCAGTCGGCGCAGACCGAAGCGGCCCGCGTCGAACTCGCCGAGGAAATCCCCTCGCAGATGGACGCGCTCTATCAGACCATCTACGAGGAGACCAAGGTCCAGCAGGCCGTGGTCGAGGCGCAGGATCTGGTTACGCGCGGCAAGGCGCTCGCGGCAGAGGGCGATCGCGAAGGGGCCCTCGAAATCGTCACCCGCCTCACCGAACTGCGCGACCAGTTGCGGCGCGAATATATGCTCGAGATCGTCAATCGGCCGGACGTCGAGACGGGCTTCTGGACCATTCCCGAGGTCAATACCGACGCGACAAACTATTACATCGTCGTCCAGGCCGTGGACCCGGAGGGCAATGTGCTGGAACTGCCGATCGAGAACGAAGAGAACGGCGAGACAGAAGTGGTGGATATCTGGGGGCTGCGTGTGCCGGAAGTCGTCTACAGATCGGTCGAGGCCGACAAGCGCGACGACGGCATCGTTCAAGCCGACATGGTCGGTCGCAAGGCCTACGGTTTTCTCGAAGTCGAATATGCGGTGCCGGTGCTTGGCGGCGCCGTGACCCGGTGGTAGGCGCTTCAATATGACCATCCGCGGACCACAGGCCCTTGCCTCGCTCGAAGAAGCCCTGCGCGACATTCGGCGCGAAGAGGACGATTTGTCCAAACGCCTGGCGCGCGCTTCCGAGCGCATCACCAAGATCCGCGAGAACGAAGCCGAACTCTTCCGCAAGCTGGCGCGCGTCCGGCTCGACCCTGGGGTGCAGTCGGAGCTCGAAGGGCGCATCTCCGCCTCGGAAGGCAAGGCCCGCGAAATGCTCAAGGCCCATGCCGACGAGCTCAGCACCACCGAAAAGACGCTGTCCGATCTCGACGCCGAAATCGCACGCCTCACGGACCTGCGTGGCCAGGCCTCACGCGAGTTCGAAGCGCGCGAGGGTGAGTTGAAGGCGTTGGCGGCCCGGATCGGCGAGAGCATCGCGCGCGATCCCGCCTATGCCGCAAAGCGGGCTGAAGCCGAGGAACTGCGCCAGGTCGCCAGCCAGGCGATGAAGAAGACCGAGCAGTCCGAAGCCGACCGCGACGAGAAGGGTGAACCCTATCGGCAGGACCCGCTGTTTAGCTATCTGTGGGAACGCGGCTACGGCACGGTCAATTACCGGGCCAACAATCTCGTGCGCTATCTCGATGGGCTGGTTGCCGGCCTTATCGGCTATGCCAAGGCGCGTCCCAACTTCGCCATGCTCAACGAGATTCCGTTGCGGCTGCGCGAGCATGCCGAACGGCAGATGGCCAATGCCGAAGCGGCAGAGGCCGAGCTCGAAACCCTCGAGACCCAGGCGATCGATGCGGCCGGCGGCAAACCGGTGCGCGAGGCCCTTGAAAAGGCCCAGCAGCGGATCGACGCGATTGATGCCGATATCGTTGCGGCCGAGGATCGTCGCGACGAACTCGCAAAGTCGCTCTCGACCCTGGCCGAGGGCGCGGACCCGGCTTTCGAGCAGGCGCTTTCGCTATTGGCCGAAGCGCTGGAACGCGAGGACCTCAAGACCCTGCTCGCCGAGGCACGGCGCACCTCCACCGGGCAGGACGATACCATCCTTGCCCAGATCGATGACGCGCGCGCGCGTGTCATCGATGAGGAAGAGGAAATCCGCGAGCAGAAGGCGCGCCTCAAGACCTTGAGTGCCCGCCGTCGCGAACTCGAGGATATCCAGTGGGAGTTCAAGAAGCAGCGGTTCGATGATCCGCGTTCGACCTTCGGCGAAGACAATCTCGTGGGCGACATGCTCAACGAGTTCCTGCGCGGCGGCATCAGCGCGGCGCGCTATTGGGACCACTGGCAAAGGAGCCAGAACTGGAGCAGCGGAAGCAGTGACTGGGGCGGCGGCTTCGGCCTGCCCAACCGTGGCCGCTCCAATCCCTGGCCCCAGGGCGGTGGCTTCGATTGGCCCGACACCAGCTTTGGCGGCGGCAAATCGTCCAAGTCGTCCAGGTCGTCGCGCGGAGGCTTTGGTGGCGGCTGGGGCGGCGGCTTCTCACGCCCGCGCGGTGGCTCACGGGGCACCCGCAAGCATTCCGGCTTCAAGACCGGCGGCGGGTTCTAGAGATTTGCGTTCCTCTCGAGGGACGGGTTCTGCGTCAGTTCATCGTCGCCGGTCCCGAGAGCACTTCCCAGAGATTGCCTTCGCTATCCTGGAAATAGCCGGCATAGCCCCATTCGGACTCCTGGCCGGGCGTGTGGATGGCGCCGCCGGCGCGCACCGCATCGTTGAGGATCGCATCTACCTCGGCCCGGCTCTCGGCATTGTGGCTGAGGACGACCTGCGCCGTGCCCCGCACCGGTTCGGCCGTCTCGGCGCCGCCGGCTGTCCGCGCCAGCTCGGCGCGCGAGAGCAGCACTAGGGAAAGATCGCCCTCGAGGAAGAAGGCGACATGATCCTCCCCGGCCGAAATCTGGGTGTCCGGCAACGCGAACAGCACACGGTAGAACGCGAAGGCGCGTTCGAGGTCGTCGACGCCGATGGTGACGATGTTGATCCTGGGCTTCATGGGGTCTCCCCTATTCGGGTGCTGGCATGTAGGTTTCGGCGCAAAGCGCAATGAAGCTCTTCATTGCTGCCGATGTCGGTCCCGCCTTGCGCCTTGCCACGAGCAATTGGCGCAATGCCCACGGATCAGCGAGCGGGGCGCAGACGAGATCGGTGCCTGCCAGGAGATGCAGGCTCGTCGAGCGCAGGAACCCGATGCCGAACCCTGCCTCGACGAGACGCACGAGCGCCGGAAAGGTTTCAACCCGCACCCGGGCGCCGATGGTGTGGCCGGCCTTGCCCGCATGCTCGTTGAGCAGCCGGTCGAGGGCCCCGGCATGGTGGATGCCGACCACCTCATGGCCAAGCACCCGTTCGAAGGGGATGGCCTTGCGCGGTGCGAGCTCGCCGGCGAGCTCGTGATCGGGCGAAGCAAGCACCCAGACACGATCATCCTCGAAAGGGCGCGTTTCGAAGCGGGAGAAATCGTAGTTGTCGGAAACGATGGCGACATCGGCAAGGCCGTCGTCGAGTGCCGCCAGGCCCGCTGCGGCGCTCATCTCCTTGATGTCGAGGCCGATATTGGGGTGCCGTTCGGCATATTTGGCAAGCAGTTCCGGCAGGCGGCCGGAAAGCGAGGCACTGGTGCAGGCAATGCGCAACAGGCCGCGCCGGCCGGTTGCGAATTCGGCCATCACCGTTTCGAGGTCGGCGATCTCGCGCATCACGGCGCGGGTGCGCTCGACATAGATATCACCGGCCGGCGTCAATCTCACGCCCTGCGCCGAGCGGTCGAAAAGGATGACGCCGAGCCGCGATTCGAGTTCTGAAAGCCGGCGGCTGACGGCCGAGGGCGCGATGTTCTCCTTGTCGCCCGCGCGCCCGATCGAGCCTTCTTCGGCAAGAACCAGGATCAGCCGGGCGGTCACTGTGTCGAATGGATGCATGAGCCGATCATAGCCGGCCCATCGCTTCACGCGAAGGAGAATGCTCGGATTTTCAAGAAAATCCGCCGCGGGCGACCAGCATCACCCCCTGCACCAGATAGACCAACCCGATGGCGGTGACGATCCAGCGTGTCCAGGTGCGGAACCCGGCATCGCTCATGCGGTGCAGGATGGCGGCGCCGGCGCGCGTGCCGAGAATTGCCATCGGCGCGGCAAGCGCGATGGCGCCCCATTCACCCCCGGTCAGCGTCACCGCCGCATTGGCATAGAAAGCGATCTTGGCCGCATGCGAAACCACCTGCGTTGCCGCCTTGGTGGCAATCACCGTGCGCCGGTCCATCTGCGTTCGGATGAAGAACACATCCACCGTCGGGCCCGAGAGACCGACCGTCAGATTGAGCCCGCCGGCAACGAGGCCGCAGAGCACCGCGTGATGGGGCTTTGCCGCATCGAGCGCCAGCCAGCGTTTCGGAATCCAGACGAGTATCGGCAGCAGCCCGATGACGAAATAGACGACCCGCGCATCGGGCTCGTAGCGCACGAGGAGCAGCAGCAGCGCCGAGAGCAATAGGCCGGCAACGATCAGCCCGAGAATGCGCCAGTCGACATAGACGCGCGAAAACCAGGCGCGCGAGCCGTTGGCGACCACCTGGATGATCCCATGCACAGCGATCGCCGCTTCGACGGGCAGCAACAAGAGCAGCGACCACAGGAGAATCATGCCGCCCGCCATGCCGAAAACGCCCGAAAGCGTCGAGGTGACGAAGACGGCCACCATCAAGCCGGCGGCGATCCAAACGGACATGGCCATGAATTGAAGAGCCTTTTTGCGTGCACAAGTGGAACGGGTTGGACGCGCAAGCTATTCGAACTTTACCAGGAACGACCGCTCACCAATGGGCAAGCCCGGATCGCCCGCAGCGAAGGCGTTATGGCATAACTCTTGATTTCTTCATTTGAATCTCCATTCAAGTGAGACGATGCAGCACGACCATAATCACGACGATCACGATCACAGCCACGCCCCCGCGGTCGGGGCGGGCAATGAACGCGTGGTGCTGATCGGGTTCGCCCTGACCTTCGGCTTCATGATCGCCGAGATCGTGGGTGGCCTGCTTTCCGGTTCGCTGGCGCTGATCGCCGATGCCGGGCACATGCTGACCGACGCGCTGGCGCTGGCGCTTGCCTGGGCCGGCTTCCGCTTCGGGCGGCGCGGTTCGGATCGCAAGCGCACCTTCGGTTATCAGCGGCTCGAAGTGCTCGCCGGCTTCGTCAATGCCGTGCTGTTGATCGGTCTGGTGGTGTGGATCGCATGGGAGGCGGCCTGGCGTCTGTTCGACCCGCAGCCGATCCTTACCGGACCGATGCTCGTCGTTGCCATACTTGGGCTGGTCGTCAACATCGCCGTGTTCCTGGTGCTGCGCCAGGGCGATACCAGCCACGTCAACATCAAGGGCGCCCTGCTGCACGTTGCCGGCGACCTGCTGGGCTCGATTGCCGCCATTATTGCCGCGGTCGCCATCTATTTCACCGGCTGGACGCCGGTCGATCCGATCCTTTCGGTATTGCTCTCACTGCTGATCCTGCGCAGCGCCTGGGCGCTGTTGCGCAATTCGCTGCAGATCCTCATCGAAGGCGTGCCGCCGGGCATCGACGTCTCCGCCATGCCCGAGGCCCTCATCGAGGCGGTTCCGGGCATCACCGCGGTCAGGCACGTGCATGTCTGGTCGATCACCTCTGGCCGGCCAGCCGCCACCATGGAGGTCGTGCTGGGAACGGGCGCCGATCCGGCCGCTACGCTGAAGGGGGTCAAGGCCGCGCTCCAGGACATCTACGGCATCGATCACTCGACCATCGAGATCGCCTTCGATGAGGCTCAGATATGCACCCTCGATGAGGCCCAACACACGCTCTAAACCTGTGTTGCGCTCCGGAACGAGGCTCGCCCGCCCCCGGTTTTGTTGAGGCGATCTCCAGCAAAATCGCGAGGAAAAGCGATGAGCAAGCATCTCCCACCGATACCGCCGGCCAGCCGCAGCCCCAAGGGGCCCGGCGGCCAGAAAGCGCGTGATCCGAACGCCAGCGACACCGCGGCCAGCGGATCGCAACGCAATCTCGCCGAGCAGGGCCGCCAGGGCAATACCAGGCAGAACACCACCCATCAGGGCCTACAGCAGGATCGTTAGACCATGGCCAATTCCAGGAAAATTCCGGAAAGCAACCGCCATCACGGCGGCCCCGGCAGCAGCCATCAGCGCCCCGACCTGCCCGATCCGACCAAGGGCCGCGGCCCCGTTCCCGGCCAGCCGACCAATACGCCGCAATCGGATGTCTCGGGCGGCGGCGGCATTCGCGACAGACACCACACCCACGACTCCCTGCTCAAGGGCGGCAAATCCAACTGAGGAGCGCGCCCATGCCGCTGACCCTGATGAGCCCGGCCTTTGCCGATGGCGAACCTCTGCCGAGCAAATACAGCCGCGAAGGGGAAAACCTTTTCCCGCCGCTCAAATGGACCGGGGCACCCGACAATACCCGCAGCTTCGCACTGATCGTCGAGGACCCGGACGCGCCGGGCGGCACCTTTCGCCATTGTGCCATCTACAATGTCCCGGCCGACCGGTCCGAACTGCCCGAAAGCGTCGATACCGGCCCCTATCCGTGGGCCCGCTACGGCGTCAACGATTTCGGCAATGCCGCCTATGACGGCCCCGAACCGCCGCCGGGACACGGCACCCACCACTATCATTTCAGGCTCGCGGCCCTCGATACGCCGAACCTTACAATTCCGGGCGAAGCCGGCGTCGAGCGCATCTGGCAGGAAGCACGCAAGCACGTCATCGAGGAAGCCGAAATCGTGGGCACCTACGAACGCTAAAGGAGAACACGATGACCGATACCAGGCACCAATCCGGCAAGGGCGAAAGCTCGACGGCCGGTCACCGCCCCCGCCACGAAGAGGGTGACCAGGCCCGCAAGGCGCGTGAATGGGGCGGCGGCAGCAAGGCCGCCAAAGGTCCGGTCACCAAAGCCGACAAGCATAACGAGAACTCCAGCGCCAAGAGCTAGGGCGCTTCACCAGCGAGGCCCGCTATGGCCAAGCACGAACGCGACAGGGTTGCCGTCGGCGAGCAGAGCTCGCAAGGGCAGCATGGCGGCAATCGCGGCGGCGATCACGACCGCGATCACGATAAGGACGACCGCCCGCAACGCAGCAATCCTTCGGCCGGCAAGGACCCGCATCGCGGCGGCCGCCCGAAAGGATGAACCCGCCCTTCCCCGGGATGGACAACCAGCCCCTACCCCCTTGAGCTAACGCCTGAGTCGGCGCGGTCTCACCCCCGCGCCGGCTGCACTTGCCACCGGTCGCCCTGCGTGAACCGGCCGAGCGATTCAGACATCACCATCATTGCCGAAACCTTGCCTGCTCGCAGACCCGACGCGGCTGAAGGTGCTCTTTGCCTGTTTCGATGCGCTCGTCAGCCACCATCTGCCTGTTGCGCGCCGCCCGACTGGTGCGCAGGGAGCGGCCGCAACAAGCAGGTCTTCTATGAGGCCGACGACAAGCATGTGCGCCATATGCTCGCAGACATGCTGACGCATTCGGGCGAGGCGCCGCATTAGACAAAAGTCGTATTGCCGGTCCGGGAGGGTCGCCGGACAAAGGCCTGCCCCGACAGGAGGAACCATGTCCGAAGACAAGCCCGCGAGCCTCAAGGAGGCGGCGCTGCATTTCCACGCTTTTCCCAAGCCGGGCAAGCTCGAAATCACCCCGATAAAGCCTCTGGCCAATGCGCGCGATCTGGCGCTGGCCTATTCGCCCGGCGTTGCCGCCCCTTGCGAGGAGATCGCGGCAGAGCCGACCAAAGCCTACACCTACACGTCCAAGGGCAATCTCGTTGCCGTCATTTCCAACGGCACCGCGGTTCTCGGCCTCGGCAATATCGGCGCGCTGGCGTCGAAGCCGGTGATGGAGGGCAAGGCAGTGCTCTTCAAGAAGTTTGCGGGAATCGACGGCATCGACCTCGAGGTCAAGGAGACCGATCCCAGGAAATTCGTCGAGATCGTCGCCCCGCTCGAGCCGAGCTTTGGTGGCATCAATCTCGAGGACATCAAGGCGCCCGACTGCTTCGAGATCGAGGAGCAGCTGCGCGAGCGCATGAACATTCCCGTTTTCCATGACGACCAGCACGGCACGGCGATCATTGTTGCCGCCGCCGTCATCAATGCCATGACGCTGGTCGGCAAGGATATCGGCAAGGTCAAGATCTGCACTTCAGGCGCAGGCGCCGCCGCCATTGCCTGCATGAACATGCTGATTGCCGTCGGCGCCAGGCGCGAAAACATCTGGATCGCGGACTCAAAGGGGCTCGTCACAAAAAAGCGCGGTAATTCGGTCGATCGCTGGCGCGGTGCTTTCGCCCAGGATACCGACAAGACCGAACTCGCCGAGGCGATGGTCGACGCCGACATCTATGTGGGCCTTTCCGCTGCCGGTGCGCTCAAGCCCGAAATGATGAAGGAGATGGCCCGCAATCCGCTGATCCTGGCGCTCTCCAACCCCACGCCCGAGATCATGCCGGAACTGGCCAAGGAGACGCGCCCCGACGCGCTCGTGTGCACCGGGCGCTCCGACTATCCCAACCAGGTCAACAACGTCCTCTGCTTCCCCTTTCTCTTCCGCGGCGCGCTCGATTGCGGCGCGACCGTCATCAACGAGGAGATGAAGGCGGCCGCCGCTCACGCCATCGCCCGGCTGGCGCATGAGCCGGGGCTGGAGGCCTCGCAGCACGGGGTACCGGCGATCTTCGGACCGGATTATCTGATCCCCAATCCGTTCGACCAGCGCCTGATCCTGCGCATCGCGCCGGCCGTTGCCAGGGCGGCGATGGATAGCGGGGTGGCGCTGCGCCCAATCGAGGATTTCACTGCCTATCGCGATAGCCTGCGGCGCTTCGTCTTCCGTTCGGGCATGGTGATGAAGCCGATGATCGAGCGCGCCGAGGGTGCGGGCAAGCGCATCGCCTTTGCCGATGGCGAGGACGAGCGGGTGCTGCGCGCAACCCAGGTGCTGCTCGAAGACCAGATCGCGCGCCCGATCCTCATCGGCCGCCCATCGGTCATCGAGACCCGCATCAAGCGCTTTGGCCTCACCATCAGGCCGGGCGAGGATTTCGAGATCATCAACCCCGAGGACGATCCGCGCTATCGTGACTATGTCGCACTGTTTCATTCGCTGGTCGGGCGCAAGGGCGTTACGCCCGATACCGCCCGCACCATCGTTCGCACCAATACCACGGTCATCGGTGCGCTCGCGGTCAGGCGCGGCGAGGCCGATGCGCTGATCTGTGGGCTGCAGGGCCAGTTCATCAAGCATGCGCGCGACATCCGCTCGGTCATCGGGCTCGCCGACGATTCCTCGCAGCTTTCGGCGCTCTCGATGCTGATCATGAACCGCGGCGTGTTCTTCCTCGCCGACACCTATGTCAACATCGACCCGAGCGTCGACGAGATCGTCACCATCACCCTGCAGGCGCGTGACCATCTCAAGCGCTTCAACATCGATGCGCGCGTGGCGCTGCTGAGTTACTCCAATTTCGGCTCGCGCGAAGGCACGACCAGCGAAAAGATGCGCCTCGTCTACGAGAAGCTGAAGGCGCTGGCGCCCGACCTGACGGTCGATGGCGAAATGCAGGGCGATCTTGCCATCAACGAGGATCTGCGGCGCGCCTACATTCCCGACACGGTGCTGACGGGCGAAGCCAACCTCCTGATCTTCCCCAACCTCGAGGCGGCGAACCTGTCGATGACGCTCCTCAAGGAACTCAACAACGCCCTGCCGGTCGGCCCCATTCTCATGGGCACCAAGCACCCGGCCCACATCCTTGCCCCGTCGGTCACCAGCCGCGGCATTGTCAACATGAGCGCCATCGCCGCCACCGAAGCGCTGGCGAACGGGGGTTAGAGACAAAAAAAGCGGAGCCCCAGGGCTCCGCTTCTCCTTTCCCGGGGCAGTCAACCGTTCAGAGGCCGTCGGTGACGACCGTCGTATAGGCGCCTTCCGGCTCGGCGGTGATCGCCGGGTTTTCCGGCGAGACCGAGGAGAGCAGCGTATCGACGGTCTCTTGGTAGTCGGCCGGATCGAGCACGCCGGTCGAGCCGGCGACCAGCTTGTTGACTTCGTTGACCTGATAGACCTGATCTTCCAGCGTCATGGCGCCGGTCAGATCATTGTCGACGACGATCTGGGCCGCCTCTTCCGGGTTCTCGGCTGCATAGGCCCAGCCGCGCATCGAGGCGCGCACGAATTTCTGCATCTTTTCTACGAAGGCCGGGTCTTCGAGGCTGTCTTCGAGCACGTAGAGGCCGTCTTCGAGCATGCCGACGCCCTCGTCGCGATAGTTGAAGACCGTTAGTTCTTCCTCGCTATAGCCGGCGCGCAGCACCTGGCCGTATTCGTTGTAGGTCATGGTCGAGATGCAGGCGGCCTGCCCCTGCACCAGCGGATCGACGTTGAACGCCTGCTTTAATACCTCAACGCCATCCTCGCCGCCTTCGGTCGAAAGCCCGAGCTTGGCCATCCAGGCGTAGAACGGATATTCATTGCCGAAGAACCAGACGCCGAGTGTCTTTCCGGCAAAATCGTCGGTCGATTCGACGCCCATATCCTTGCGGCAGGTCAGCAAAAGACCTGAATTCTTGAATGGCTGGGCGATATTGACCAGCGGCACGCCGCGCTCTCGCGCGGCCAGTGCGGCCGCCATCCAGGTGGTGATGACATCGGCGCCCCCGCCCGCGATCACCTGCTCGGGGGCGATGTCGGGGCCGCCCGGCTTGATTTCGACACTCAGCCCTTCTTCCTCATAAAAGCCCTTGGCCTGGGCCACGTAGTAGCCGGCGAACTGGCCCTGGGCCACCCATTTCAGTTGCAGGACGACGTTGTTGTCCTGCGCCGAGGCTACGCCTGCCGCTGCAAGCGCCAGAGCGCCTGCCAATGTGCCGATCAGAAACTTCTTCATTTGCGTTCTCCCTGAGAGCGGCTCAGTCTCATGCACCACGCACGGACGGATGCCAGAAGGTGACCGCGCGCTCGATGACGACGACCACCCCGTAAAAGACCGATCCCGCGAGCGCCGCCACCGCGATCTCGGCCCACACCATGTCGACATTCATCCGGCCGACTTCGGTCGATATCCGGAAGCCCATTCCCACTATGGGCGTCCCGAAGAATTCCGCCACGATGGCGCCGATCAAGGCCAGGGTCGAGTTGATCTTGAGGGCGTTGAAGATGAAGGGCGCCGCGGCGGGTAGACGCAGCTTCATCAAGGTTTGCCAGTAGCCGGCAGCATAGGTCGCCATCAGGTCGCGCTCCATAGCGCTGGCGGCATTGAGGCCGGCAACGGTGTTCACCAGCATTGGAAAGAAGGTCATGATGACGACGACGGCGGCCTTGCTCGGCCAGTCGAAACCGAACCACATGACCATGATCGGCGCGACCCCGATAATTGGCAGCGCCGAGACGAAATTGCCGAGCGGCAGCAGGCCGCGTTTGAGGAAAGGCGAGCGGTCGATGAGGATGGCGACGGCAAAGCCGAGCCCGCAGCCAAGGCAATAGCCGATCAGCACGGCCTTGAGGAAGGTCTGCTGGAAGTCGGCCCAGAGCGTTGCCGTGCTCGCAACGATCCGCGCCCAGATCGCCGAGGGCGGCGGCAGGATCACCGAGGGCACATTGGCGCCGCGCGTCACCGCCTCCCAGATCACCAGGATGGACACTCCGAAGATGAGCGGGATCAAGAGGCCGAACACGCGCCCATCGACCGTCCCGGCGGCGATGGCGCCGGCCAGCCGCTCGATGAACAGCCAGGCAAAAAGCCACGCCGAAAGCAGCGCCAACCAATAGTACGCCGGTACCGGATCAAATATGGCAACACCAACGAGCACCGAAAGCGCACCGAAGCCGCAGAGACCAGCATCCAGCCATACGCCGAACGGCACCCAAAATCGCACGATACTGAGCGTGCCGAGCGCCGTAAATACCAGCATCCACACCGGCATTTCGACGCCCGAAGCAAGCCCGAAACCCAGCGCGGCGGCAGCAAAACCCCAGGCAACGATCGCAAGATAATATTGCAGCTGGCTCATGGCGCCCGCGCTCCCATCTGCGCATTGACCAGCCTTTCGACCAGCCCCACCGCCACCACCAGCAGCGCCGCAAGCATCGAGGCGGCAAAGAGCGCCGACCAGATCTGGATGGTCTGGCTATAATAGGACCCGGCCAAGAGCCGCGCCCCGAGCCCCGCCACTGCCCCGGTCGGCAACTCACCCACTATGGTGCCGACCAGACTTGCTGCGACGCCCACCTTCATCGAGGTGAAGAGGAATGGCACAGCACTCGGCCAGCGCAGCTTCCAGAACACTTGGCGGCGCGAAGCGTTATAGGTCCGCATCAGGTCGAGCTGGATCTGCTCGGGCGTGCGCAGGCCCTTCACCATGCCGACGGCCACCGGGAAGAACGAGAGATAGGCCGAGATGATTGCCTTGGAGAGAAACCGCGCCGGGTCGGTCGGCATGCCCATCTGCCCGATGAAGATGTTGAAGCCGATGACGACGATCAGCGGCGCCAGCGCCAGGATCGGGATGGTCTGGCTGGCAACGATCCACGGCATCAGCGATCGGTTCATCGCCTGATTGTGGACGATCAGCACCGCGAGGGCGATGCCGAGGATCGTGCCCATGGCAAAACCGGCAAGTGTTGCCGAAAGCGTCACCCAGCCATGGAAGATCAGCGAGCGCGGCGCCGCCGGGCTGACCAGCGCCGTCGAGCGCCAGAGCTCGGCAAACACCTGATGCGCCGTCGGCAGGATCGGCCGCTCCTGGTTCCACGTATCGAGAACGAACTGCGTCACCGGCACGTCGACCACATCGGCCCGATTGTAGACCTGCGCCTGCCACGGCGCATTGAGGGGAACGGCAGCGATGTACCAGACGACCACCAGCGCCGCGAGGACAAGCAATATGGCAACCGGCGTTGATCGGGTCATCGCAGGCCTCCACAGCCCCGATACCGCCTCCCTCCCCCCTGTGGGGAGGGATTGAGGGTGGGGGTAAACCGGAGCAAGCGAGATGTTGCGGGAAACCGCGGCACCCCCCCCTCCCAACCTCCCTCACAAGGGGGGAGGTGCCGGCCCGGTGATTTGGCCAGCATCCTGCCACACCCCCGATGCGACATCCTCCCCCTCGCGGGAAGGGTTGGGGAGGGGGGCTGCACAAAAGAGGCGGCTTGCACGTGAAGGGTTGGGGAGGAGGTGAACCATGTCGCCGAGCCCCCAATGGCGCCACGGTTCACCCTCCTTCCCGTCTCCCCACGAGGGGGAGAGCTGATCGGCCGACCTCTCTTTCCGGGCGCGGCAATCTTATATGGCTGGCACGGCCTCCCTTCTCCCCTCGTGGGAGAAGGTGCCCCGCAGGGGCGGATGAGGGGGCGGTAACTGCCACACCCCCGATGCGGCACCCTCCCCCTTGCGGGGAGGGTTGGGGAGGGGGTGTGCCCACGGAACGATCCGCCGCCCATCACCCCTCCCCCTCATAGCTGTGCCCCGCCCGCAGCCCTTCACGCACGCGCGCGGCGAGCCGGAGAAACTCCGGCGTCTCGCGGATATCGAGCGGACGCTCGTTCGGCAGGTCGGAGACGATCACATCCGTCACCCGGCCCGGGCGCAGGCTCATCACCACGATCTTGGTCGAGAGATAGACCGCCTCTGGGATCGAGTGCGTCACAAAGCAGATGGTCTTTTGCGTCCGCGACCAGAGCTTCAACAACTCCGAGTTGAGGTGGTCTCGCACGATCTCGTCGAGCGCCCCGAACGGCTCATCCATCAGTAGGAGGTCGGCATCGAACGCCAGCGCCCGCGCGATCGAGGCGCGTTGCTGCATGCCGCCGGAAAGCTGCCAGGGATATTTCTTTGCAAAGCCCGACAGGTTGACGAGCTCGAGCGTTCGCCGGATTCGCTCAGCCTGTTCGCGCCTGGAATAGCCCATGATCTCGAGCGGCAGCGCTACATTCTTCTCGATCGTGCGCCACGGATAGAGCGCCGCCGCCTGGAAGACATAGCCGTAGGCCCTGCTTCTGCGCGCCGCTTCCGGCGACATGCCGTTGACGGTGATCGTCCCCGATGTCGGTTTTTCCAGGTCCGCGATCGTCCTCAGGAACGTGGTCTTGCCGCACCCGGAAGGCCCGATGAAGGAAACGAACTCCCCCTTGGCGATTGTCAGGTTGATGTCGGAAAGCGCTTCTACCGGGCCGTCATTGGTCTGAAAGGTGAGCCCCAGATCTTGTGCCAGAACGACCGCTGGCGCCGCGGCAGAGCCCTTGTCGAGTGTGTGCGGAGCAGTATTCGTCATCACTGACAAGGGACTAGCCTCTCTCACGGCTTTCAAACCCCCGTCGCCGGGATGCCGCTGCGTTCAACTCTGCGCGGTGCGGTGATCTCTTTCCATTGGCTGAGCGCACGGTTCACAGGGTTTTTCGCCTCGCGCGCCACGAACTTGCCGTGCCCCGCTTCGGCCTTCATCTCGCCCTCGACCACCGACACCTTGCCGCGGCTGAGGACAAAGCGCGGCAGGCCGGTCACTTCGATCCCTTCGAACACATTGTAGTCGATGACCGATTGCTGGTTCTGCGCGCTGATGGTCTTTGAGCGCTTGGGGTCCCAAACCACAATATCGGCGTCGGCCCCCTCGAGGATCGCGCCTTTTTTCGGATAGAGGTTCAATATCTTGGCGATATTGGTCGAGGTCACCGCGACGAACTCGTTCATCGTCAGCCGTCCGGTATTGACCCCCTTGGTCCAGAGCACCGGCAAGCGATCCTCCAAGCCCCCGGTGCCATTGGGAATCTTGGCAAAATTTCCCATCCCCGCCCGCTTCTGCTCGGTGGTGAAGGCGCAGTGGTCAGTGGCGACGACCGAGAGCGAGCCCGACTGCAGCCCGGCCCAGAGCGAATCCTGATGCTGCTTGTTGCGGAAGGGCGGCGACATCACCCGGCGCGCCGCATAGTCCCAGTCCTGGTTGAAATACTCGCTCTCATCGAGCACCAGATGCTGGATCAGCGGTTCGCCATAGACCCTCATGCCCTTCTGGCGCGCCCGGCGGATCGCCTCATGCGCCTGCTCGCAACTGACATGCACCACATAGAGCGGCACTCCGGCCATGTCGGCGATCATGATCGCCCGGTTGGTCGCCTCGCCCTCGACTTCCGGCGGGCGGCTATAGGCATGTGCCTCCGGTCCGTTGTTGCCGGCATCGAGCAGCTTTTGCGTCATCTGCGCCACCACGTCGCCGTTCTCGGCATGCACAAGCGGCAGCGCGCCCAGCTCGGCGCAGCGCTGGAACGATGAGAACATCTCGTCATCGTCCACCATCAGCGAGCCCTTATAGGCCATGAAGTGCTTGAACGAGGTGATGCCGCGATCGACGACGTCCGCCATCTCGCGCCACACCTCTTCCCCCCACCAGGTGATGGCCATGTGGAAGGAATAGTCGCAGCTCGCCTTGCCGGACTTGTTGTCCCACATCGAGAGCGCTTCCATCAGGCTCTGGTTGGGATTGGGCAGGCAGAAATCCACCACCATCGTCGTCCCGCCCGCCAGCGCCGCCCCCGTACCGCTCTCGAAGTCGTCCGACGAATAAGTGCCCATGAACGGCATTTCGAGATGCGTATGCGGATCGATGCCGCCGGGCATGACGTAGCAGCCGGTGGCATCGAGCGTCTCGTCACCCGACAGATGCTTGCCGATCTCGACGATCTTGCCATGCGCGATCTTGACGTCCCCGGCATAGCTCAGATCCGCCGTGACGATGGTGCCGTTCTTGATGACGGTGGTGGTCATTGTTCGCCCGCTCCCGTTCGTGTCCTGATTATGCGTTCGTGCTCGAGGAGGACCCAGTACCCCTCACCCGGCGCTGACGCGCCGACCTCTCCCCGGAGGGGCGAGGTGAAACGGGGTCGCCTGATACCTCAGCGAGCACTATTGGTTTGGTTTGCCTGGATATTCCCGCAGCGTCCCCTCGCCCCTCCAGGGAGAGGGTGGCCGGAGCGAAGCGGAGGTCGGGTGAGGGGTTGACCCACATCATTCCACGATCTCCGCCGTCTCGACCACCGCATGGAACAGCACGTCCGCCCCGGCCGTGGCCCACTCCCTGGAAATCTCCTCGGCCTCGTTGTGGCTGAGCCCGTCGACGCAGGGGCACATCACCATGGCGGTCGGGGCGACGTCGTTGATCCAGCAGGCGTCGTGCCCGGC
>Ga0180216_1002179_pt1 | contig 16670 bp, 16 predicted proteins | sample eDN3rd37CBELigMG_FD_128879 | JGI IMG/M metagenome (GOLD analysis project Ga0180216, IMG submission 128879) | Enriched Miracle-Growth compost microbial communities from Emeryville, California, USA - eDNA 3rd pass 37_C BE-Lig MG (version 2)... ... | reverse complement strand
GCCGTTTTGCGCCCAAGCGGCCGACGAGTTTCCGTTCGACCGGGAACTCGTGATGGAAGCCAAGCGCATCGGCGTCTCCAAGCGTTTGCCGATGCTGACCGTCGAGCCGAACGGCAAGGCGGTCATCGACCTGTGGTGCAAGACCGTGCCGGCTCGCATCGAACTTGCGGGCGGTGCGTTCAAGATCGAGGCGGCGCCGCTGCCTGAAGAACTGCCGAGCATGGTGGGGCCGGGCCAATGCACGCCCGAGCGCATGCAGGCCGATCAGGACCTGCTCGCCGCGCTGGCGCAGGTGACCGAATGGCAGGTCAAGGGCGACAGCGTCACGCTCACCGGGCCGACGGTGTTTCGCTTCCACGCTTCAAGTCACTGAGAAGCTTCGCCCGCCGGAAATAGCGGCCGAGCGGCGGCATCTGCGGCCCGACCGGTTGCGGCCGCACGAACACCGCGATGACGTCCGGCTGCGCCTCGCGGATGCGCCGCTCGAGCGTGTCGATCGTGGCCTCGATCTCCGGCGTGTTCAGCGCGTCGTTGAATTCCAGCGCCAGCGCGATGACGATCTGGTCGGGCGCCAGATGCACCGTGAAGATGATCTGCACGCGGTCGACGCCCGGCACGGCGCGGGCGATCGCATAGACGGCGTCGCGCACGCGGCGGCTGGCCGGCTCGCCGATGAGCAAGCCCTTGCTCTCGCGCGCGAGCACGAGCGCGATGCCGCCGAGCAGGATGCTGATGCCGATCGAGGCGGCGCCGTCGAGCACCGGCATGTTGAATGTATGCGCCGCGAAGGTGCCGATGAAGGCGATGGCAAGGCCGATCAGCGCCGCGCTGTCCTCGAACAGGACGATGAAGCTCGGCGGGTCCTTGCTGCGGCGGACAGCTTCGAAATAGCCGATGTCGCCTTTGACCTTGTTGAACTGGCGCAGCGCGATCCACCACGTCGCGCCCTCGAACAGCGCCGACATCGCCAGCACGACGTAGCTGACTTGCGGATCGACGATCGGATGCGGGTCGGCGATGTGCTGCACGCCTTCGTAGAAGGCAACGCCCGCGCCCGCGGTGAAGATGATGAGCGCGACCACGAAGCTCCAGAAGTAGAGCTCGCGCCCGTAGCCGAGCGGGTGCTGTTCGTCCGGCGGCAGGTCGGCGCGGTGAAGACCGTAGAGCAGCAGCAACTGGTTGCCGGTATCGACGACCGAGTGGATGGCTTCGCTCAGCATGGCCGAGGAGCCGGTCCACCAGGCGGCGACGAATTTGGTCAGCGTGACGAGCAGATTGCCGGCGAACGCCGCGTAGACAACGGTCTTTGAGTGCTCGGCGGCCATGGGACCCCTTTGGATGGAACCCAAACGCGCCAGCGCCGCCGCTGGTTTCAAAAAAGGCCCGGCTTTCGCCGGGCCTCGGGCCGTGCAAAGGCAGGCGAGGGCGCTCGCCTTCACTCCTTGCGGTAAAGGACCATGCCGGCGTGATGGAGGACGCCGTCGATGAACGTGCCATCGGCCGTGAAGCCGGTGTCGTCCCAATAGTCGATGTGATGGCCGCGGATCTCATAGCGGCCGCGATAGGCGCTTTCGCGGCTGCCGCGGGCTTCGTCGTAGCGCCCCGTTGGCAGCAGACGCTGACGGATATGGCCGTCCGATGTCACCCAAAGGCCGGCGTAAGGGTGGTTCACCTGGGCGGCTGCGATGTGTTGCTTGGCCATGTGGGCGTGCGCTTGCGTTACGGTGAAGGCGGTGCCGGATGCGAGAGTGAGCACGAGGACGGAAGGACATTTCGTGGCTTGGCGTCCGGGCGCGGCGAGCCTGCGGCGCGCCGCTCCGCGAACAGTTCGGCGAGCACCTGCGAGGCGGCGATGGCGCGCGAAAAGCCGGCGGGCACCGTCACCATGTAGATGATCTCCTTCAGCTCATCCTCGGGGACGCCGATATTGAGCGCGTAGCCGGCGTGGACTTTCATGAACGCCGTCTGGCCGGTGGCGGCGAAAGCGGCGACGGCGGCCAGCTGCCGCGTGCGGTTGTCGAGGCCGGGACGCGACCAGACATCGCCGAGGGCATAGGCCTCGGTCGCTTCGGCAAGGAAGGGAAACTCCCGCCGCATGCCTTCCAGAGCCGGCTGCGGCCGGCTCTGGTTGAGCGTCTTGATCACGGCATCGCCGCGCGCGCGCCGTTCGTCGGTGCCGTCGGCCATCGCGGGGATCGCCATCGCGGCGACAAGGAAAGCCGTGCTGCGTATGAGCATGGTGATGGTCATGATCGCCTCCTTCCTTCTGATGGTTCAGGCGCTGGCGGTGGGGCGCACGACGATCTCGCTGACGTCGACGTCCTCCGGTTGTTCGATGGCGAAGCGCACCGCGCGGGCGATCGCGTCCGGCTTCAGCGCGATGGCGCGAAAGCTTTTCATGGCCTCGGCGGCGACCGGATCGGTGATGGTGGCGGCGAGTTCGCTTTCGACGACGCCCGGATAGACGCAAGTGACGCGGATGCGGTCGTTCTCCTGCCGCAGCCCGTCGGAGATGGCGCGCACCGCATACTTGGTCGCGGAGTAAACCGCGGCGGTGGGGACGACCTGCAGCGCGCCGATCGAGGCGATGTTGACGATGTGGCCGGAGCCGGCCGCCGTCATTTCCGGCAGGACGGCGGCGATGCCGTAGAGCACGCCCTTGATGTTGACGTCGACCATCCGCTCCCACTCCTCGACCTTCATCGAGGCCATGAGCGACAGCGGCATCACGCCGGCATTGTTGACGATGACGTCGACGCGGCCCCAGGCGGCGCGCGCCGCGTCGGCGAAGGCGGCGACGCTCGCCTTGTCGGTGACATCGAGCGGATGCGCGCGCGCTGTGCCGCCCGCATCGGTCAGCTCGGCGGCCAGTGCCTTCAGCCGGTCCGTGCGCCGGGCGCCCAGCATCACTTTGGCGCCGGCCGCCGCGAGTTCGCGGGCGATGCTCTCGCCGATGCCGCTGGATGCGCCGGTGACGAGGACGACTTTGTCGATAGGCATGTGGACTCCTGTGCAACGATTGGGTTGCGCCCAACATGGCCCTCCGGCATTGTCCCGATAAGCCGACGAATGCTTACCAGACTGGAAAGGCAAGCTAACCAATGGCGCCCGACCTCAACGCGCTCGCCGTGTTTGCCGTCGTCGCGGAGGAGCGAAATTTTCGCGCCGCCGCCGACCGGCTGGGCGTGACCCGATCAGCGGTCAGCCAGTCGATCCAGCGGCTGGAAGAGAACCTCGGCATTGCGCTGGTGCTGCGGACGACACGCAGCGTCAGCCTGACCGAAGCCGGCGAACGCCTGCACGAGCAGATCGCACCGGCAATCGCCGACCTGGGCGCGGCGTTGGAGAAGATCGAACTGATCAAAGGCCAACCACGTGGCCGTTTGCGGCTCGCGGTTTCCTCGATCGCCGAACACTTCCTTTCCGGTCCGTTCCTCGCGGGCTTTGCCGAGGCCAACCCGGAGGTGGCGCTCGACATCACCGTGACCGACGAGGAGTTCGATATCGTCGCCGAAGGCTTCGATGCCGGCGTGCGGCTTGGCGAGGTGATCGAGCAGGACATGATCGCGGTGCCGGTGGCGGGCGACGAGCGGCAGTTGGCCGTGTGCGCGCCGTCCTATCGCGAGCGCTTCGGCGTGCCGTCGCATCCTGCCGAGCTCGCGTCCTATGCCTGCATCGGCTGGCGGCCCGCGCCGAAAGCGGCGCCCTATCGCTGGGAGTTCGCCGAAGGCGGCAGAGACTTCAGCGTCGACGTCGCGGCCCGGATCACGACCAACGACATGGCGCTGATGATCAAGCTCGCCAAGGCGGGCGCGGGCATCTCCTTCGGCATGGAGCAGAGTTTTCGTGCCGCGATCGATGCGGGCGAACTGGAGCCGATCCTGGAAGATTATTGCCCGTTCTTCTCGGGCTTCTATCTCTACTATCCCAGCCGCAGGAACATCGCGCCGAAGCTGCGCGTCCTCATCGACCACCTGCAGCGCCGACGATAAGCGCGTCGCTGCAAGACGACCGAGCCGCAAAAAAAAGGCCGCCTCGCGGCGGCCTTTTCGTCGTGGTGTTCACCCCGGAACGATCCAACTTTTTGCACGAGTTGAAATTCTAATTCTTGGGAAGCGGGACCCACCGAATTCCAGAAACTATTCCCCAATTTCCCATCTTGTTTGGCCTTCGCCACATTGGAGGATTCATCTGACGTAACTGGACCAAAGCTGCCTCGAAACTAGCTACCACGACCTCAGACCCCTTACTTCCAATTCGGTATCGGCCACCCCTCGCAAGGCGGGGAGTGAACAACGATCCGTCGCGCGCTTCGGGTACGAAGATTGTGTCGCGCACGAGTGGCGAAAATTCGGGAGCGGCGACAGCTACTCTGCCGCCGCCGCTTGAGAATTTCCCAAGGGGGGTTCCGGCGACGATGCCTCGCTTGGTAGTGACGTGTCCAAGTTGATGCTCTCCAGCCGTTCATGAATCAACTTCTCTCGCATCGCCACAAATTCCGGCAGGCGCTCAACAGCCCAAAGATCTTTATCCGCTGGGATTAAATGCTTCTTGAGAAATGTTTGGTCGCGGGAGTGTATCCAAACATCGAAAGGATCGTTTGATTTCTCAATGTTTTCCCTCCCTAGCATGAGCTGCAGGTTTCCGATCCGGTCAACGGAATCTAGGATTCGCGAAATCCTAGATTCGGGAATATTTCGGTTCATCAGCTTCTGGCGGGTCGCCAACGACCGCGGAACGATGTGGTCGATATGGTAAATCGAACTAGTCCAGTTCTGGTCGTCATACAGAAGGGAAAGCGCCAAGAACGTGGATCGGCCTCCATATCGGGTCTCAAGAAGTGCTTCTATATTGTTTCTATCAAAATTTATTACTCGTCCGCGCCGAGCCAATAAGCCCGAGACAAGCTTGTATTGTGGAAAGTCAAGAGACGTTTCCATTGACTCCTTTATCAGTGAGCGCGAAGTGCCGATCGTCTGGTCCGAATTTCCGCCGAAAGCATTGTTGAGCAGGCTGCCAAGAAGCCAGCGTCTGATGCGCTCTGAATTCTCGACTTCGAAACGCGTTGATCCATCGAGTTGTTTCCCATTTAGTTTGAAAATGTAATACGCGATCGGCAGCAAGGCGTTGACGCTGGTCAATGTGTCTCGGTCGATACCAAATCGATTTACGAGTCGAACGGTCGATTCAATCGCGATCTTGATCGCTGGCCACTTAGATTGAATCAGTGAAAGATTTTTGTTTGTGAAATTCTCAACTTTGTACCGCTGGTCAAGGTCCGATAAGACCAGGCAGGACTTCATAATGAAGTCCTTGTCAAAATTGTTCTTCCTGGAGAGCTGATTGTTTAAGTGCTGAACGAAATTGTAAATCTCTTCGCGAGCGCTGACGTCTTCCCATTTTGAGGTGATCATCGATAGCAGCAAGTCCGACTTGCTAAGCTTTGCGCCTCCGTCATTAGCCCGAACAAAGATATCGAGGACTCGATCGTACGATTGGTTCTGCTCAGTGTAGTAGGAGATGATCTGGTCTTTCCAGATCATTCGATAGAGGCGTTCAATATTGCGGCGAGCAACCTTTTCCTGGGCTCTGGTTACCTCGTCTGGAAGGGAATCGATTAGTTCATCCTTAAAGCGATCGAACCTGTCCTCGCTGTCGAAATCAAGGATTCGTCCAACCTTGAACCATAAGTGATATTTATCCGGCCTAAGTTCTTCGGATGAAAATTTGAAGCCATATGCGATATCGATGTCGTCGCTATCGGGATCCTCTGCGCCCGCGTCTTTGAAGAGGTCAAGGTATAGGCGTTGCCGCACCCAAGCTGAGGGATTATCCCACCGTTTGTTCTTGAGCTTGATCGTGTAGGTGCCTCTCAATCCGATCAGTAGAGATGTGAGGCGTTGCTGGCCGTCCAGTACGAGCGTGATGTCTCGGCCATCCGGATCGACTGTTTCGTTGCGAGTTTCGTCTTGCTTGAAGTTCTCAATGAATCGGTAGATGTCCCAATTGCCACGGTTCTCTGGCTTCAACTCCCAAAATAGGAATGAGCTGATCGGGTAGCCCTTCATTAGAGAGTCGAACAGAGCAACGACTTGGTCCTGTGTCCACACATAGGGTCGTTGGATGGCCGGCAAGAAATGCGATCTATTGATCTGATCGACTGCCCGCTCGACCGTCATTGATCGGTACGACATATCACTTCAGCCTTACGTTAAATTGTGCCATGGATTGTAGAATGCGTATCCTGCACGCAAGATGTACATCCAACAGTAATTGCTCCAAAGCAAAAAAAAGGCCGCCTCGCGGCGGCCTTTTCGTCGGTTTCGTTTTGCGCTGGGGAGCCGATCGAAGCAGGGCTGGCCCGACATCGATCGTTCCGAGCAGCGGGCTTCTTAGAAGCCCATGCCGCCCATGCCACCCATGCCGCCGCCGGCGGGCATCGCGGGAGCCGCTTCCTTCGGCAGCTCGGCGACCATCGCCTCGGTGGTGATCAGGAGGCTCGCGACCGAGCTCGCATCCTGCAGGGCGGTACGCACGACCTTCGCCGGGTCGATGATGCCCTTGGCGACCATGTCGACGTACTCTTCGTTCTGCGCGTCGAAGCCGAAGGTCTCGTCCTTGTTCTCGAGGATCTTGCCGACCACGATCGAGCCTTCGACGCCGGCGTTTTCCGCGATCTGACGGATCGGGGCTTCCAGCGCCTTGAGCACGATGTTGATGCCGGCCTGAACGTCCGAGTTGTCGTTCGAGAGCTTGCCGACCGCCTTCTTGGCGCGGAGCAGGGCGGTGCCGCCGCCGGGAACGATGCCTTCTTCCACCGCAGCGCGGGTGGCGTTCAGCGCGTCCTCGACGCGGTCCTTCTTCTCCTTGACCTCGACTTCGGTGGCGCCGCCGACCTTGATCACGGCCACGCCGCCCGCGAGCTTGGCGAGACGCTCCTGCAGCTTCTCACGGTCGTAGTCCGAGGTGGTCTCCTCGATCTGACCCTTGATCTGCTGCACGCGCGCTTCGATGTCGGCCTTCTTGCCGGCGCCGTTGACGATCGTGGTCTTTTCCTTCTCGATCACGACCTTCTTGGCGCGGCCGAGCATCTGCAGGGTGACGTTCTCGAGCTTGATGCCGAGGTCTTCCGAGATGAGCTGGCCGCCGGTGAGGACCGCGATGTCCTCGAGCATGGCCTTACGGCGATCGCCGAAGCCCGGCGCCTTGACGGCCGCGACCTTGAGGCCGCCGCGCAGCTTGTTGACGACGAGCGTCGCGATGGCTTCGCCTTCGACGTCCTCGGCGATGATGATCAGCGGCTTGCCCGACTGAACGACCGCTTCGAGCACCGGCAGCATCGACTGCAGGCCCGAGAGCTTCTTTTCGTGCAGGAGGATGTACGCGTCCTCGAGCTCGGCCAGCATCTTCTCGGCGTTGGTGACGAAGTAGGGGGAGATGTAGCCGCGATCGAACTGCATGCCTTCCACGATGTCGACCTCGGTCTCCATCGCCTTGGCTTCCTCGACCGTGATCACGCCCTCGTTGCCGACCTTCTGCATCGCCTGGGCGATCATCTTGCCGATCTGGGTGTCGCCGTTCGCCGACACGGTGCCGACCTGCGCGACTTCAGCCGACGAAGAGACCTTCTTGGCGCGCTTTTCGATGTCCTTGATCACCGCGGCGGTCGCGATGTCGATGCCGCGCTTGAGGTCCATCGGGTTCATGCCGGCGGCAACCGACTTGGCGCCTTCGCGCACGATGGCCTGGGCGAGCACGGTGGCGGTGGTGGTGCCGTCGCCGGCGATGTCGTTGGTCTTGGACGCGACCTCACGCACCATCTGCGCGCCCATGTTCTCGAACTTGTCCTCGAGCTCGATCTCCTTGGCGACGGTGACGCCGTCCTTGGTGATGCGCGGGGCGCCGAAGCTCTTGTCGATGACGACGTTGCGGCCCTTCGGGCCCAGCGTGACCTTCACCGCGTTGGCGAGGATGTCGACGCCGCGCAGCATGCGATCGCGCGCGTCGCCGGAGAATTTTACTTCCTTGGCAGCCATTGGGTTTACTCCAGATGATTGTTTCGCTCGTCATGGCCGGGCTTGTCCCGGCCATCCACGCCTTGCTTCGTGACAAAGACGTGGATGCCCGGCACAAGGCCGGGCATGACGGTGGATGGGTTAGGTCAGCCGACGACGCCCATGATGTCCGACTCCTTCATGATGAGGAGTTCTTCACCGTCGATCTTCACTTCGGTGCCGGACCACTTGCCGAACAGCACGCGGTCGCCGGCCTTGATGTCCATCGGGACGAGCTTGCCGCTCTCGTCGCGGCCGCCCGGGCCGACGGCGACGACTTCGCCTTCCTGCGGCTTCTCTTTGGCGGAGTCCGGAATGATGATGCCGCCCTTCGTCTTCTCTTCAGCGGAGATGCGGCGCACAACAACGCGGTCGTGCAGGGGACGGAATTTGGTTTTGGCCATGGCTTCCTCGTCGGCGCTAGTGCGCGTCTCGTGTACCGGAAAGTCTCGATTTCTTAAGCCGTTAGCACTCGCTAGCCGAGAGTGCCAGAAGGCTCCCCGGGAGATATTGGGTAACGGTCAGGGAGTCAAGCAAAGCCGCTACAACCGAGGCCGGAACGACACAGGTGGCGTGTTCGTTTGCGCCTACCGCAAAGCGTGCTTGCGCTTGCGGCCGATGACCCGCAATGTCCCCCTCCGTTCCAAGGAGTTCCGATGCGCCGTTCTATGACTCGTCCTTCGTCCGTCTTGGCTCTCGTTGCACTGGCGGTGATGCTGGCGGGTTGCGCAAGCTTGTCGCCGACGCCCGCACCGTCCGAGCCGCCGCCCCCGCCGGTTACCCCGACCCTGCCGCCGGCCTTCCCGCCGCAGGATATCGTCGGCCGCTGGGGCCTAGCCGCCTATCACCGCGACGAAGACCGCCCCCGGACCGAGTCCGCGGCGGCGAGCCAGTGCCGTCAGCCTTACGTCATCACCATGGGCCCGACCGGCGGCGTCATGATGCATCTCGCCGACCAGTCGACGCCGACCGAGCTGCGCCTCAAGGGCGCGCCGGGCGGCAAGACCTATATCGGCCTGCCCGACGATCCGCCGGGCGCGCAGCAGGACCGCGAGGTCGTCCAGTTCGACGGCCGTATCCTGATCCTGCGCTGGCTCGATCCGGAAGTGCAGGGCCGCTACGGCACGATGGTCTATGTGCGCTGCGGCGCCGAAGGCCAGAAGCCGGCGAAGCCGCGCCGCCCGGCGGCCAAGCCCGCCGCCAAGCCCAAGCCCGCGGCAAAGCCCGCCCAGTAATCGGTTATTGCCGGGAAAGTCCCGGCAATCCATGATGCCGCTCCGCAAGAGCGAGCATTCGTAACGTGACTGGCCGGGGCGGCTCATCATGGATGCGCGGGACGAGCCCGCGCCCGACGAGGTGTGCGCGGTGGTGAACGCCGCGCGCGAACTCCTCAGCGGCCCGTGGCGCGCCGTGCCCGTGCTCGGCATCACGCAGATCCTCGCCTGGGGCTGCATCTTCTACACGCCGGTCCTGATCGTGCCGCTGATCGCGGCCGAGCGCGCGTGGTCGATCTCCTTCGCCATGGGCGGATTTTCGGTCGGTCTGCTCACCGCCGGCATGGTGGCGCCTTACGTCGGCCGGTCGATCGACCGCTTCGGCGGCCACGTGACCATGTCGCTCGGCTCGCTCGTCGGCACGCTCGGCCTCGTTCTGGTCGCCACTGTCGCCCATCCGATCGCTTACTATGCCGCGTGGATGGTGCTGGGCGTCGCGATGGCGGCCGGCCTTTACGACGCCGCTTTCGCGACGCTCGGCCGCATCTTCGGCGCGGCCGCGCGCCGCCCGATCACCGCGCTCACCTTGGCCGGCGGCTTTGCATCGACGGTGAGCTGGCCGACGACGCATGTCCTGCTCGAGCGCGTCGGCTGGCACGGCACTTATCTCGTCTATGCCGCGCTGCTCGCCTGCATCGCCGCGCCGCTTCATGCCTTCGCGCTGCCGCGCAGCCGCTACAAGGCCGAACCGCCCAAGGAGGGCCAAGCGCAACCGGCCGAGCAGGTGTTGCCCGCGCACGGGCTCGCCTTCGTGCTCGTGGCCGCCGCCTTCGGCGCTTACGCGTTCGTGCCGTCCGGCCTGTCCGCGCATCTCCTCGCCATCTTCGGCCGCAGCGGCATCGACGCCGGCACGGTGGTGATGATCGGCGCGCTGTTCGGCCCGGCGCAGGTCGGCGCGCGGATCATCGAATTCGCGTTCGGGCGCGACGTGCATCCCTTGTGGGTCGCGCGCGGCGCGCTGACCGCATTGCTCTGCGCTTTCGCAATGCTGGCGCTCGCCGGCATCTCGGTGCCCGTCGCGGCGGCCTTCGCCGTGATGTTCGGCGGCGCCAACGGCCTCATCACCATCGCGCGCGGCGCGGTGCCGCTCACGCTGTTCGGCGCGGCCGGTTACGGACGCCTGATGGGCCGCATCGCCAAGCCCTTCCTGATGATGCAGGCGGTCGCGCCGCTGGTGATGGCCTTCATCGTCGAACGCGTATCGGACGGCGCCGCCTTGGCGCTCGCCGCCGTGTTCGTTGCGATCGGTCTTGGCTGCTTTGTCGCGATCAAGCGTCCGGTCTAGGCGAACAGCCGATCGATCTCTTGCTGGCTGATGTGGCCGCTCGCGCCATCGAGCTTGGGCCCGTTGAGCAGACGATCTTCCGGCGCTTTCGTTTCCGCAGCAGCCGTATCCGTGGGTCTCAGCATCGCCGAAAGATGCCGCTCCACCAGCCCCAACAGCTCGATCACCTTAGCGATGCGCTGGCCGGCGAGGTCCTGGAAATTGCAGGCTTCGTAGATGTCGGCGAGTTGCTTCTGAATGCCGCGCGAGAGCGCACGCACGGTGTCGTCGCCGGCCGCGCTGAGCGCGCGCGCTTGCGCGTCGATGCCTTCGGCCGACTTCAGGATGTCGTGCGTCGCCTTTTCCATCGACTCGACGGCAGCGCCGAGTTCGCCCGCGGCCAAAGTCATGCGGCGATGTTCGCCGTCGTGAATGAGCGCGGTGAGATCTTTCTTGTGACGGGCGGCGAGGTCGTGCGCGGCGATCAGATCGTGCGTCGGCGCCGGCACTGCGCGCCGCCGCTCGCTCGTCATCATCGTCTGCTCGATCCGGAAAACCTTGCGCTGCACGGGCGCGTCCCCTTGAGAGACGCCAGCCTATCTCAACGGCCATTAACGCGGCGTTGCGTCGCGGCGCAACGATGCGTTTACCAAGCCCGCCCCGCCTTTACGCAAAATAAAGCGTGATCGTCTTGGTGCATGCGCGATTTACCATTCGGTGGCGGTTTGGGCCTTCTATCGTCACCATGTTACGTGCGTTCATCCTCGCTTCGACCGTCGTGGCGCTCGCCGGCAGCGCCTCCGCTCAACAGTATTATGCGCAGCCGCAGCAGCGCATGGTGGTGGTCTCGCAGCCGCCGCAGGTGCGTGGCGAACTCGGCGGCGGCTTCATCGAATACGTCTTCGGCGATCGTCCGCGCGGCTATGTGCCGGCGCCGCAATACGCCGCGCCGCCGCGCTACGACGCGCCGCAGTATGAAGCGCCGCCGCAATATGCGCCGCCGCAGCAGACTTACGCCGCGCCGCCGCAGCGGCAGGCTTATGCCAATGTCGATCCGGACGATCCGGCGCTCGAGCAGCAGCGGCCGGCCTATCAGATGGATCCGCGCTTCGTGCGCCAGGAAGTGCCTTACGAAGGCAAGGAAGCGCCCGGCACGATCGTCATCGATACGCCGAACCATTTCCTCTATCTCGTGCAACCCGGCGGACGCGCGTTGCGCTACGGCGTCGGCGTCGGCCGCCCCGGCTTCACCTGGGCGGGTGTGCATTCGATATCGGCGAAGAAGGAATGGCCGGATTGGGTGCCGCCGAAGGAGATGCTGGAGCGTCAGCCTTATCTGCCGCGCCGCATGGCTGGCGGGCCGAACAATCCGCTCGGCGCGCGCGCGATGTATCTCGGTTCGACGCTCTACCGCATCCACGGCTCGAACGAGCCATGGACCATCGGTCACAATGTGTCGTCGGGCTGCATCCGCATGCGCAACTCGGACGTCATCGACCTTTATGAGCGCGTGACCGTCGGTGCCAAAGTGGTGGTGATGTAGGGCGCTTCCGGCGCCAGAGAGCCGTCATCCTGAGGCGCGAGCGAAAGCGAGTCTCGAAGGATGCGGCGGGTGTTCAGGGCTGGCATTTCGGCCGTCTATCCTTCGAGGCTCGCGCTGCGCGCGGGCACCTCAGGGTGACGGGACGAATGTCGGCCGCCCCGGAATGACGGTTCAGACCGTATCGTCGCCGCCGAAATCGCCGAAGTCGTCACCGCCGGCAAGGTCGCTGTCATCATCGGCATCGGAATCGTCGAACAGCCCGGCGGTCTGCTGATTGGACGAGCCGCGATTGCCGATATCGCCGAGCCCGGCGTCGCGGGCGAGATCGCTGTCGGCGGCGTTATTACCCCACGGCGATGTATCCGACGGCGTCGAGGCAAATGCCTGGCCGCCGCGCTGACCGAACATCGACGAGATCGAGTTGAGCAGCATGCTGCCGGCGATCACGCCGGCGGCGGAGGCCGCCGCGGTGCCGAGGAACGAGCCGCCGCCGCTGCCCGGTCCCGGCTGCGCGCCGGCGCCGGGTTGTGCGCCATAGCCCGCGCCCGGTTGCGCGCCGTATCCCGGCGCGGTCTGGCCCTGGTAGGTGCCGCCCTGATTCCAGCGCTGATCGGGGCCTGCGTCGCGGCCGAGCGGCACGGTCGGCACCGAACCGCGCGAGCGGCCGAGCAGGGCGTCGCGCATGCTGTCGAGGAAGCCGGTGTTCGGCTGCGGCTGCTCTTCTTCGCCGGAGAGCTCGCGGATGCGCGCGTCGGCGCGCTTGAGCGCCTCGTCCTGCACCAGGACGGTCTGCACCAGCGCATAGACGGCATTCGGCGCGCGCCGCAGTCCTTCGATGATCGAATGCTCGGCGTCGGGATCGCGCGGCGCGGTCTCGAGCTTGGCAAGCCGGTCGAACAGGTCCTCGACCAGTTGGCGTTCCTGCGGGGTCATCGCTTCCTCCCAATGCGCAACAGCACGAACCGGTAGCTAGGCGACGCGCCTCGGTTCGCCAGAGGGCTGCGCCAAGGTGACGCCGGCTTCGGCGAGCGCGGCCGGGAAAGCATCCGAATTGAAAAAGGCGAATTCGTGCTCGCGCAGCGTCGTCACCGGATCGAGGCTTTCCAGCACCGGGTCGACGAAGCCCGGATGGCACATGATAAGGCTGCTGTCGGGCAGGCCTTTCAGGAAGCGCGGGAAGATGCGCGAGAATCGCGCCTTGGGGGTAAAGGCATAGGCACCGGCGAACGCCGGGTTGGTCGTCAGCCCGTGACGGGCGGCCTGGGACTTGAAGCCGAGGCTCAGGACATCCAGGACGAGCGACTTGGGGTCGTGCAGCGGCCGGCCGACGCGCACGCGGCCGCATTGCCGGACCCAGGCAGTGGGCGCGATCTCGCTCACCACTTTCAGGAAGGCGTTGCGCACCTGGGGTAGCAGATGCACGTGCTGGTGCCCGTCGACGAAATCGGGAAGCCGGCCGAACGCCGACATGAAGGCCCGTAGCTGCGTCGCGATCTCGATCGTCATCAGCTCGATGTCGAGCCGCCGCGTCATCGCCAGCCGCATCATCTCGCCGATCGGCAGGAAGGCGTTCTCGCGCAATGGCGCAAAGCCGTTGCTCATCGGCTTGAACGGCGCGGTCAGCGTCACATGCAGGCCGATCGCCGCGCGCGTCTCGTCGCTATTGAGCATGTCGAGCGCGTCGACCTCGTCGGCATCGATATGCGCCGCCGGCATCATCACCGACGTGGCGTTGAGCCGGCCGTTGAGGATCAACTGCCGGATGGCGTCGTTGACGCCCGGGGCCATGCCGTAATCGTCGGCGCAGAGCCAGATCCGGCGGGTCGCGGCCACGGGCTATTCCGCCACGTGCAACGCCGAGCGCTCATCGGCGCGCGAGTCGTCCGCGTGCTTGATGCTGTGTTCGGCGACGAAATAGACCGGCCGCGCTTTGATCTCGGAGAGCATCTTGCCGATGTACTCGCCGAGAATGCCGATCATCAGAAGCTGCACGCCGCCGATGATCATGATGCTGACGACCAGCGAGGGATAGCCGGGCACGTCCTTACCGAACAGCACGGTCTCGAGCATGATCCAGACGCCGAACAGGAACGCCGTCGCGGCGAACAGCGCGCCGAGCAGGCTCGCGAGCCGCAGCGGTGCGACGGTGAACGACGTCAGGCCCTCGATCGACAGGCCGATCAGCGTCCAGACGTTCCAGGTCGTTTTGCCGTGCTCGCGCCGCGCCGGTTCGTAGTCGACGCGCACCTGCCGGAAGCCGATCCAGCTCGACAGGCCTTTGAAGAAGCGGTTGCGCTCCGGCATCTGCCGGAGCGCGGCGGCGGCGCGCGGCGACAGCAGGCGGAAGTCGCCGGCGTCCTCGGGAATCTTCTGGCGCTGGCCCCAGTTGATCAGGTCGTAGAAGAACTTCACGCCGAGCGTGCGCAGCTTGGGTTCGCTCTCGCGGTGCGCCTTGGCGGTGTAGACGACGTCGTAGCCGTCGTCCTGCCAGCGCGATACCAGCGTCTCGATGAGCGACGGCGGGTGCTGGCCGTCGCCGTCCATGAACATGACGGCGCCCATGCGGGCGTGGTCGAGGCCGGCGAGCAGCGCCGCCTCCTTGCCGAAATTGCGCGACAGCGAGACGACCTGCACGTCCACGGTGATCGCCGGCAGGGCATGCGCGACAAGGTAGGTGTCGTCGCGGCTGCCATCGTCGACGTAGACGATTTCGATGGCGAGGCCGCGCTTGGAATGGAGAAACCGCGCCACCTCGGAGAGGCGCTCGTGCAGGGAAGGCAGTCCCTTGGCCTCGTTGAAGACAGGCACGACGATGGACAAGCCGGGGGTGCCGCGGTTCTGTGCGGTGCGCGTGCCGGTGCGTGTGGTTTGGGCCGTCATCCTCGTGAGACCTGCTGTTCTGCCGTGTTTGCGCACCTATACCGTACCGCCGGGATGATGTCGCGCCCGGCCTACCAGGATGCACCGCAGCATGCTAAGCGGGATATAATGACCTTCAAGTCCCTGCGAAATATCCGCGACCGATTGACCGAGGCTTGGCACGAGCGCGCCATCGTGCTCAAGGCCATCAGCTTTGCCGTCGTCGGTCTTGTGAATTCGGCGATCGACTTCGCCATATTCTCGTTTGCCTACTACTATCTGGGGTTGCCGATCATCGTTGCCAATACGGTGGCGTGGATCGTGGCGGTGACCGGCTCCTACGTGATGAACTCGACCATCACGTTCGCCGCAGAATCCGGCCGCAAGCTCGGCTTCAGCCAGTACATCGGCTTCGCCGTCTCGCAATTCGCCGGGTTCCTGGCGAATACCGCGACCGTGTGGTGCCTGGTGGAACTTCTCCACATCCCCGCGTGGGCGGCGAAGGTGGCGGCCATCGCGGTGAGCTTCGGCGTCAACTTCTCGCTGTCGCACTTCCTCGTGTTCCGCGCCGGCAAGCCGGATACGGGCAAGGGATAGAGCCGCGGACTGGCGCCGCGGCTAAGCGCGCTTGCGAGCGTGAGCCGGAACCCACGGCACCGACGTTACGAGACGGCAGCGGTCCCCGCCTTTGCGGGGCCGACCGGATTGCTTACAGCCCCGCTTCGAGTTTCGCGTAAAGCGGATTGTCCTTGGAGAACACGTAGCCGAGCTCGGCGACCGCGACCGCTTCGGCGCCGCGCTCGCGCATGAAGCTCGTGAGCGCATAGACCTGCGCCGGCGGACAGTGCAGCGTCAGCATGCCCGACGACGTCGGTCCGCCGAACGGCGTTTCCACACCGAACTTCTGCTTGGCTTCTTCCACGAGCTGATCATCGCAGGCGGCAAAGCGCGCGCGCACTTCACGGAACGCCTTGGCGCGGGCTTGCGCCGCGATGCGGTCGAGGATGACGCGCGCGAGGTCGCGCTGCTCGGGGCCCCAGTCGGCCTTGCGCGCGGCGACCAGGTTGGCCTGCGAGCGCAGGATCGTGCCGTCATCGACGATCTTGAGCGCATTGGCCGCAAGCGTCGCGCCGGTCGTGGTGATGTCGACGATGAGTTCGGCGGTGCCGGCGGCCGGCGCGCCTTCGGTCGCGCCCGCGCTCTCGACGATGCGATAGTCGATCACGCCATGCGCCGAGAAGAAGTCGCGCGTGAGATTGATGTACTTGGTGGCGACCCGCATCTTGCGGCCGTGGTGATGGCGGAACGCGGTGGCGACATCGTCGATGTCGGCCATGGTACGCACGTCGATCCACGCCTGCGGCACGGCGACGACGACATTGGCGAAGCCGAAGCCGAGGCCCTCGATCAGCACCACGCGCGCGTCGGCGTCGGGCATCTGCTCGCGCACGAGATCTTCGCCGGTGACGCCGAGATGCACCGCGCCGGCCGCAAGCTGCGAGGTGATTTCGGACGCCGAGAGATAAGCCACCTCGACGCCGTCGAGGCCCGCGACCGCGCCGCGGTAATCGCGCGCGCCGCGCGGCTTGATCAAATTGAGGCCCGAACGCGCGAAGAAGGCTTCGGTGTTCTCCTGCAGCCGGCCCTTCGCGGGCACGGCGATGACGAGCGGCGCG
>Ga0180216_1002177_pt1 | contig 16672 bp, 12 predicted proteins | sample eDN3rd37CBELigMG_FD_128879 | JGI IMG/M metagenome (GOLD analysis project Ga0180216, IMG submission 128879) | Enriched Miracle-Growth compost microbial communities from Emeryville, California, USA - eDNA 3rd pass 37_C BE-Lig MG (version 2)... ... | reverse complement strand
GCGCGGCGGGGCGAGCGGCTCGGAGGCGAAATCCTCGTCGCCAAGGCGGCTCAGGTCCCAGGGATCCCGTGGAGGCGTGCCGTCATGCATCGTCAGCGGTCCCGGGTGGCAGCGCGCGCGTAGGCCGGGCCGGCGTGAGTTGCCGCGGAGGGCCGCTCGCGTACCGGGACGGTCCGGTGTATTTCGCTGCGCTGAGACCCATCGGTCCCCCGTTCATGCAGAGCATCTTCGACCCGTGTGCCGCCGCGTCTGGATCAACGCGAAACGGCGGGAACGGCCAGCCATCCGGTTCCCTCTGGCGCAGGTTGCCACACAGCGCGCAGCACCTGCTGGTCGAAGTCCATCAACGCTACCCGGAGGCACGCCGAACGCCTGGCGTGCCCCGGTCCGCTCAGTATCGGCGATCGTGGCGCGTGGCGGCCCGGCAAACCGGGCAAGCCCGCACGAGCGGGACGAGACCGCTTCGCCGATCGCCGCGACTGTGCGCGATTCCATTGCCCAAGCAGCATAGCCGCGCGCGGAATCGAGAACAACCGGGAGCCGCAACCATCCGTTGATGATCGAGCACCGCGACGCGGTTACCGTGAACCTAAAAACTCGACGTGAGTGCCGGGTTTCATCGGGCCATCCGGCGGTTCCTGACCGGGACGACGGCGTATACTCGTCAGAATTAAGGCACACCGGCAGGGTGGCCGGCCGTTGGGAAAGGACGTATCGAGATGGACCGCGTCGATAGCCGTGAAGAGTTCGAGCGGGGGGCGCACCCGATCTTCCGGGCCGGCAAGCGCGAGGTCGATCTCTACATTCGCACCTACACGACCCTTCTGCAGAGCTCCGGGGTGATCGGCGTCTCCAGTCTGGAGCCGGCGCACATCAATGTGGCGTCGGCGCTCCACGCCGGGGCGACCGAGCGTGAGCCGGACATGAGCGCCTTCATGTACTCCACCCAGCGGCTGCCGGAATGCATCGTCGATGTGCGGCACATCGTGCTGGGACAGAGCGTGCAGGCCTTCATGCGGGCCGGTTACCGGGGGTTCGCGTCGTGGCAGCTGCAGTCGGCTCCCGGCCGCCGCCGGCAGTGGCACTACGACGGGCACGAGACGCTGGCGGCGACCATCGCGTCCGCCTCCGATCTCGATGATCTGATTCCGACGATCGTCGCCTACCAGATCGAGTGGAACAAATTCCACCGGCTGATCCGGGCCGATGAATCGCTGACGCACACCATCGAGCAGGCGGCGACCGAAACCGATCCCGAGCGGTTGCCATCCGGCATCGTGATCGAGGCGATCGGGGCGGCGCTCGGGCTGAAACCGGCTGATTGGGAGCGCCTGCAGGTCGTCTGGGGCGACCGGCTCTGGAAGAACCTTGACAAGATCGCACGGGAACGGAAGCGCTACACCCTGCGCATGCTGGGGGGCACCTACGTCGGGTACAACCGGGCGGCTCGTCAATGGTGGCAGCCGGTCCATCACCTGCTGCAGAGCCACCACCTCGATGAGCGGCCGATCTACTTCGTCTCCTCGAACACGCACAGCTTCGTCAATGTCCTCTCCGGCGTGGCGATGCGGCGGCGGGACGAGCTCAAGGAGTTCATCCGCAAGACGGCCCACCCGGAGCTGCTCCCCGAAATGCGCAAGCTGGAGGAAGGTTCCAGCCGGTCATCCTGGGAGAACCTGCTCTACTTCGCGGCCCGCCCCTATTTCGCGCAGCCGACCATGGAGTCCCATCGAAAGCGACGTCTGGAGGAAGAGCGGGAGCTCGGTATCTACAACATCGAACCGTCCGGATCGATCGATGTCGGTGTGCAGGTGATCGAGGTCAACAAGCTCAAGCCAGCCAGTTTCGATCCCCGGCTGGGAACCGGTGATCCTGACTGGACGATCGACCCCGCGCACAGCGACGCCGTGATCGTGAACATCAATTACCCGCTGGGGTTGGCGGCCTACCACATCCTGTCACAGCTGGCGATGTCGCTCGATCAGCTGCGGGGGATCTACATCCTCGGCAAGGCCGCCACCCTGAACGCCCGCATCGGCGATGTCATGCTGTCGGATGTCGTGTACGACGAACACTCGGGCAACACCTACTGGTTCGAGAACTGCTTCAACTACGAGTCGCTGGCTCCCTACCTGGTCTTCGGAGCCGCGCTGGATAACCAGAAGGCGGTGACCGTCAAGGGCACCTACCTGCAGAACGAGGGCTATCTCGATTTCTACTACCGCGAGAACTACACGGTCGTCGAGATGGAAGCGGGGCCCTATCTGAACGCGATCTACGAGGACCGCTTCCTGCGTCGCTACCCCGAGGGTGAGGCGATCAACCTCCAGCAGCACGGCGCCGGCAGGATCGATCTCGGCGTCATCCACTACGCCTCGGACACCCCGTATACGCGCGCTCAGACCCTCGGCGCCCGGGGCCTCTCCTACTACGGCATGGATTCCACCTACGCCTCCACCATCGCCATCCTGCGACGCGTGTTCCAGCAGGCCGGCGTGCTCGTGCCGAACGAGATTCCGGAACCGGCCCCTTCTGATGAGCCAGTGCCGGCCGCCACCGAGGAACAGGTGTCGAGCTGAGGAACCGAAGAGGGAGTGTTTCGCACATCAGGGGTTGAACTGCGTTGCGGAGTTGTCGCGCAGGGCCGAAGGAGGACACAAGGTCCTCCCCTACGACGTAGCGCGTTTTCCGTAGGAGAGGACCTTGTGTCCTCCTTCTGTTTCCCGAGGAACGCGTCGCAGAATCAAGACCATCCGTCACCGCCCTGAGTCGATCAACTTCTTCGGACATCAAAACGCCCCGCCGGTAATCCGGCGGGGCGTTTTCAGGCCGTACGGCGTGATCGTGGAGCGGTGTCAGGCCCGGGATTCGGCGGCGCGGTACATGATGACGCCGATGATGCCCACGATCAGCCCGCCGATGATCAGCCACAGCCCGAGATCGAACTGGGTCATATCGATGAAGCCCCACTCGACCCGGTGCTCGGCGGGAACCGAGGCGGAGGTCGCCATGCCGAGAATCGTCAGGCCAACGGCGGCCACCGGAAAGCCGACTGAAGCAAGAATCCGGGCGAGCATGTTTCCTCCCACAGCGATCACGAGGCACGGAACGGCCACATCGAGCATTCTCTCCGGCATAGCCTACCGGAAAAGCAGGAATCACGTCGATAGCCGCTGCATTCCTGCCGGACTTCCCCCAGGCACGCAACGGCCGTGCCACGGTGAACCCGGCCGGCGCGCCGAATGGGCGCTACTCCCCTACCCCGACGATGCGACGCCAGGCGTCGGGATCGGTCGCCCCTTCGGTGGTCACGATCACCACCTGCTGACCGGTCAGGTCGCCGCCGAGGTCGGCGGACCAGGCGAGGAGCCCGGCCAGTCCGGCGGCGCCGGTTTCTCCGGCCACGATACCGTCGCGGGCCAGCAAGCGCATCGCCGCTTCGGCGCGGTGGTCCCCGGCGGCGATTGCGTAATCGAGATTGGTCGACACCACCGGCCAGGCAATCTCCGAGGGGAGCCCGCAGTTGAGCCCGGACATGATCGAGGTGTGCGGACCGGGCAACAAGGTGATCTTGCCCGCTTCAAGCGAGCGGAGATTGCAGGCGGCCACCACCGGCTCAACTCCCACGAACGTCGCGCCGCGCCGCCGCGCGAACGGCGCAGCCGCGGCGGCCAGCGCGCCGACCCCGAGCTGAATGGCGACCAGATCGACCCGTTCCCCGCCGAGTTGCTCATCGAGCTCGCTGAACATCGTGCTGTAGCCGTCGATCACCCACTGCGGGACCGACGTGTAGCCGGGCCAGGAGGTGTCGGAGATCACCAGGCAGGTGGACGAGGCTTCTTCCGCCGAGCGGTCGATAGCGTCGTCGTAGGTGCCATCGATCGGCAGCACCTCGGCCCCTTCCGAGGCGATCGCCGCCATCCGTGCCGGGGCCATATCGGCGGGCACGAAGATTTTTGCGTTGAAGCCGAGCAGCCGGGCCATGTGCGCCACCGCGCGACCGTGGTTGCCATCGGTCGCGCAGCAGAGGGTCATCGGCTGGAGCGTTTTCGCCGCCTCGACGAGCGCCGGGAAGCCGCCGTCAAGCGACGGCGCCGGCAAACCGCGCATCTCCAGCTCCTGCTGCACGGCGCGAGCGGTGGCCCACGAGGCGCCGAGGATCTTGAAGGCCGGCAGGCCGAAGCGCTCCGTCTCATTCTTGACGAAGACTTTGGCAGCGCCGATGACCGCAGCCGATGCCGGTGCTTCGAGCAATGGTGTGGGCGCATAGCCCGGGATGGTCCGGTGAAACCGGCGCGGCGCATCGTCGCGGGATTGGGCGACGACCGCTGACGTGTCCCGCAACGGGTTGATCAAGACGGTTTCAGTCATGGTGTTCGTCATGCAGGCGCTCCGGGTGAACAGGCGGCCGGGCGACGGGAATGGCGATCAGGCGATCGTCGCCGGCCGGGTGGCGTCAGACTCACCTGGCGCCATTGTCGCAAAGGCGGGCAGATCGGGCGGCTCCTCGTCGTCAAGCGTGTGCACCCGGCGCACCGGCGATAGAAGCAGCGGCGTGACGGCGAGCAGCATGCCGATCTCGGCGATCGTCAGAGTCCAGGCAGCGCCGATGACCGTCGCCAGCAACCCGCCGAGCAGCGCTCCGATCGGCTTGAGCCCCTGAATGGCGAGCATCGAGGTCGCCTGCACCCGGCCGAGGGCCGGCAATGGCGTGAACGCCTGGCGCATGCTGGCCGAATTGACCTGTCGCAGGATCAGGAAGCCCCACTGCAGGAATTCGGAGGCGATCACCAGCGGCAGGGCGAATCCGGGAACGAGCACCGCCAGCGGCACCAGCAGACCGGTCAGGCCGAACATCGCCTGCCCGAGGACGATCGTGTTGCCCGCGCCGATCCGCCGCGAGACCGGTCCAGAAAGGGTCGCGCCCAGCAGCGCTCCGACTCCGCCGGTGGCGTAGATGGCGCCGATCTCCCCGGCGCTCAGCCCGAGGTTCTCAGCCAGGAAGAAGATGTAGATCGCCATGAAGGTTTCGCCGAAAAAGGCGGTCCCGGTCGAGGCGCCGATCAGCGCGCTGAGCACCCGCGAGCGGCGGATGATCTGAAACCCGGTCACGATCTGCGCCCGCACCGATTCGTGCGATTCGGGCACCGGCTCCGGTTCGACATGCGTGATCCGGCGGAGCATGATCGCCGAGCCGAGATAGGAGACGCTGTCGATCAGCAGCGCGAATGGCGCGGTCAGCAGCGAGATCAGCGCACCGGCCAGCGCGGGACCGGTGATCTGCGCGACCGAGGTCGAGAGCTCCAGCCGGCCGTTTGCTTCAACGAGCTGATCGCGGCGGACCAGTGACGGCAGGTAGGTGGTGTCGGCGACGTCGAAGAGCACCGCCAGAATGCCATGCACGAAGGCGACCGTGACCAGCAGCGGGATCGACAGGACGTCGAGCAGGGCGGCGGCCGGAACCGCCAGCAGGCAGATGGCGCGGCCGATATCGGCCGCGATCAGGAGCGGCCGCTTGCGCAACCGGTCGACCCAGACGCCGACGAAAAGCCCCATGACCAGGAATGGCGCCGAGCCGGCCGCGGTCAGCACCCCCATTTCGAGCGGGGAAGCGTCCAGGGTGGTCGCCGCCAGCAGGGGCAGCGCGATCAGGGTGATGTAGGTGCCGAAGATGGAGATTGACTGGGCGCCCCAGAGCCGCATGAAGTCGGCGTGCGCCCAGAGCCCGCCACGGCGGGAAACCCAGGAAACCAGATTGGAAGCCACGAAGATCACCTTCCGGAAGTTCCGGGAGGAGCCGCTCAACGGCGCTCGTCCCGCTGTTCACCTGCGCCAGGATCTAGAACAGCGGTGATTCACTCATCAGAACGATCTGTGCTTCCATCGGTTCAACCTGTTCTGTATCGCAATCATGACGGACGTATGCCCCGTCTGCCTGGTCACAGTAGCGGATCGGTCAGGCGATCGCAAGCGTTTGCGGTCGGTCAGGAGCTCATGCGCCGGATGAGCTCGGTCGGGAACGTCTCCACGTTGGCAGGCTGTCCGACCGGCTGCGCATCCGGGTTGACGAGCAACTCGGCGGCTCGCGCGCCCATCGCGGCGAGCGGGATACGCACCGTGCTGATCGTCGGCACGATCTCGTCGGCCAGGGGAATGTCGTCGAAGCCGACCACCGCGAGATCCCCGGGGATCCGGAGACCACGATTGCGGGCCGCGTTGACCGCGCCAATCGCCATGTCGTCACTGGCCGCGAAGAGCGCGGAGGGGGGATCGGGAAGATCGAGCAGGGTTCGGGTGCGGGCACCTGCCTGTCTGGTGCTCCACTCCGCGCCGGTCATGAGCGCCGGGTCGAGCGGCAGACCGGCCTCTTCGATCGCTCGCCGGTATCCCTCCAACCGGGCGCGGGCGGTGGCGTAGCGCAGATCGCCCGCGATCGTGGCGATCCGCCGGTGCCCCTGCTCGATCAGGTGACGGGTGGCCGTGTAGGCGCTGCCGGCGTCGTCGTAGGTGATGGTGGAAAAGCCAAAGTGAGTCGGGCCCGGCCGCTCCAGGCAGACGCACGGCACACCGGACGCCTCGATCAGACTGAGGATGGCGTCGGTTTGCGGTGGGTCTTCGACCAACCGAATCGCGATGCCGTCGATGCGTCCGCTGTGCAGCAGCGTACTGAGCGGTGTCGGGTCTTCGCCGATCGCCAGAGGGAACATGAGCAGGTAGTAGCCGTGATCGTGCAACGCGCCGGTCATGGCGCTGAGGATCGAGGAGAGGTAGTGCGAACCGAAGCTTTCGTAGGGCCGAAAATCGTGCGCCACGAAGGCGATGGTGTGGGTCTGGCGGGCCCGCAGACCCCTCGCGACGACGTTGGGATGGTAATTGAGCTCCGCGATGGCGCGGCGCACCCGCTCCCGCACCTCGGGCGACGTCGGTCGCGGCCCGTTGTTGATGACGTACGACACGACCGCCGTCGATACGCCTGCCCGCTCCGCCACGTCGCGCTGGGTAACCCGTTGCTCTCGCTTCATCCTGGCTGTACCTGAATCACCCGTCGCGCCATGACGCCCCGTTTCCCATTACTCCCCCGATTGTCCCACGCCGCCGCCGGCTGAACCTGCCCGCACTAAATCCGGTCAGGCCGGCACGTGGCATGTGCCACGACCTGGGCCCGATTGGCGGCGCGAAGGGCTTGACATTCGACCACGTGATCCGTAGGTTAGAACGTACTCTAATCGATTAGATCAAGAAAAGCATCGGCTGGTACGCCGGTTTGGCGGAATTGAATAGTCACGACTTCGGAATCGGCGCGGAAAAGCACGCCGATGTTCTGGTGTGACTCGCTGTGCTTCATGACGCGGCACGCGAATGCGCGGAGAAACGGACCAGGGGTCGGAAAGGAGGACGCGGAGGCCGGTAGTTGTCGTCGTTCTCGTCCAGATCGCTCCCCGCACGACGCGGGAGACGCGCCGGGAGGTGCATATGACCGATCAGACCCGCTACTCGTTCCGCCTTTCCCACCTTCGGCCAACCCGCCGGACGCTCCTAGGCAACGCAGCGAAGCTTGGCGCCGCCGCTGCCGGCACATCGCTGCTCGGGCTGCCGGCTCCCCGCTCGACCAGCGCGCAGGAAAGCGTGCAGATCAGCATGATGGGCTGGGGCAGCCCGCTTGAGCAGGAGAATGTTGAGAAGGGGCTGCAGTCGTTCGAGGGGCAGACGCCCGGAGTCACCGTGGAGTGGATCCACGTTCCGGACGACTACGAGACGAAGCTGAAAACGGCGATCGCCGGCGGCACCGCGCCCGATGTCTTCTGGGCCACCAATATGTCCGATTACGTGGCGCTCGGCGCCGTCATGGACATCACGGAGCGGGTGCAGGCCGATCCGGTGCTGGGCGCGCCCGATTACTTCCTGCAACCGCAGGAATCGGACCGGGCCACGGTCAATGGCAAGTGGTTCGGCATCGGCTCGTGCTGGGTGGCGCCCCACCTCTACTACAACGCCGATCTCCTGGCTGAGGCGGGCGTCACCCCGCCTTCGAACGATCCGGCGCAGACCTGGACCTGGGACCAGTTCATCGAGGTCGGCCGCCAGCTGACCATCGACAACAGTGGTAAGCACCCTGGCGAGGACGGCTTCAACGCCGATGATGTCCGACAGTGGGGCGTCAGCTGGCCGACCAACGCCATTCACCGGAACGCACTCGTCTTTTCCAACGGCGGCGCTGGCTACCGGACCGATTACACCTGCGGGTACGACATGCCGGAGTCGATCGAGGCACTGCAGGCGATCGCCGATCTGACCCTCGTGCATCAGGTCGCTCCCGCTCCGGCCGCATTCGAGCAGATGGGGATGGATGCCTGGACGGCACTCGCCACCGGCAATGTCGCGATCATCTGCGACGGCTCGTGGGCGCTTCAGGATATCGCCAAGCTCGGCTTCAACTTCGGCTGCGGGGTGCTGCCGATGATGAAGGAGCCTGCCACGTCCATGCTCGCGCACTGCCACGTCGTCAGCAGCGCGACCCAGCATCCGGAGGAGGCGTGGAAGCTCCTCGCCTACCTCTCGTCCGACGAGTACCAGCTCGGGCTTTGCCAGGCGGGGCTCTGGCTGCCAAGCCACACCTCTCTGCTGACGGCTGATGGTCAGGCGCAATGGCTGACCGAAGGGGTCCACCCGGAGGGGTATGGCCAGCTTGTCTCCGACTACGTGCTCAATCACGGTGTGGCGCTCTTCTACCCGGTCGGCTTCTCCGAAACCGACAAGATGCTCACGGCAGCGCTCGATCCGGTCTGGATCGGCGACATGACCGCCCAGCAGGCGCTGATCGACGGCGGCGTGGTCGAGCAGGTCAACGGGGTGTTGCAGGAGAAGCAGGCGCAGATCGCTTCGGTGTGAGCCGGCAGGGAACCCGGGGAGCAGACGGCGTGGCCCGAGTCGAGATCAACCAGGGGCAACGGACCATCGTGACGCCGCGCATGCGGCGCTCCCGGCTCTCGCTGGCGCGGCGCGAGGCGATGAGCGGGTACATCTTCATCTTGCCGGCGGTACTCGGCTTCGTGCTCTGGACCGCCGGCCCGATGCTCTACTCCGCCTGGATGAGCCTGCATGAGTGGAACCTGATGCAACCGGCCCGCTACGTCGGGCTGGCCAACTTCCGGCGGATGGCCGATGACGCCCTCTTCTGGAAATCGCTCCGGGTCACCCTGACCTACGCGATCCTGCTGGTGCCGCTCTTCCAGGTCGTCAGCCTGCTCGCGGCGATGCTGCTCAATGTCAACGTCCGGGGGGTCAGCTTCTTCCGGGCGGCCTTCTACCTACCGACCGTCGTGCCGGTGGTCGCCGCATCGTTCCTCTGGGGCTGGATCTTCAACCCGGAGTTCGGGCTGCTCAACAGCTATCTGCGCAAGCTCGGGCTGACCAAGATTCTCTGGTTTCAGGAGCCCCGCTGGGCGATGACCGCCATGATCATCATGTCACTCTGGACCTTCGGCGGCACCATGGTGATCTACCTGGCCGGCTTGCAGGGGATTCCGGCGCACCTGTATGAGGCGGCCGAGATCGATGGCGCCGGCGCGTTCCGGAAATTCTTCACCGTGACGATCCCGATGATGTCGCCCGTCATCTTCTTCAATTTCGTGCTGGGGATGATCGGCGCGCTGCAGGCGTTCACGCAGGCCTATGTGATCACCGATGGCGGCCCGCAAAACTCGACCCTCTTCTACACCCTCTACATCTTCCGGAAAGGGTTCACCGATTTCCAGATGGGGTACGCCTCGGCGCTCGCCTGGGTGCTTTTCGCCCTCGTGATGGTGCTGTCGCTGCTCGTCTTCCGGTCGTTTGGGCGGCGGGTCTACTACGAGGATGACGGGAGGTAGGGCCGGAGCATGGCTGCGGATCTGGTCAACCGGAATCAGGAGCTGAGCGCGGCGGCGGCCAGCCGCCGGCGGAAGCTGATCCGGCGGGGTGAGCGGGCGCTCATCTGGGTGGTCTTGCTGCTGCTGACGGTGATCATGCTCGTGCCGTTCGGCTGGATGGCGAGCACGGCGCTGAAGGAGCGGGCGCAGATCTTCACCTACCCGCCGGAATGGGTGCCCGATCCGGTGCTCTGGAGCAATCTGCACGAAGCGCTCACTCTCTTCCCCTTTGGCACCTTCGTGCGGAACACACTGCTGATCGCGGGGTTCAATATCGTGGGGGTGGTGCTCACCTCGTCCCTGGCGGCCTACGGGTTCGCCCGGCTCCGCTTTCCGGGGCGGGATGTCATTTTCATGATCCTGCTCAGCACCCTGATGCTGCCGTTCGCGGTCCTGATGATCCCGCGTTACGTGCAGTTTCGCGAGTTGGGCTGGCTCGATAGCTGGCTGCCGCTGATCGTGCCGAACTGGTTCGGGGGCAGCGTTTTTTACATCTTCCTGCTGCGACAGTTCTTCCGGACGATTCCGCGGGAGCTGTCGGATGCAGCCAAGCTCGACGGGGCCTCTGAGTTCCGCATCTACTGGCAGATCGTGCTGCCACTCGCGAAGCCTGCCCTGGCCGTGGTCGCGATCTTCGTCTTTCTCGATAGCTGGAACGATTTTCTGGCGCCGCTGATCTACATTTCGTCGCCGAGCAAGTACACGGTGTCGCTCGGGCTCTCGCTGTTCATGGGGAACTACACGACACAGTGGGCCTACCTGATGGCGGCATCCACGGTCATGACCCTGCCGACGATCGCGCTCTTCATCGCGGCGCAGCGATACTTCGTACGGGGCGTGGTATTGACAGGGGTCAAGGGATAACGGCGGAACAGGCGCGCATGCGAACGGAACGAAGCTGACTCGACAGTCGACCGGAACGGGCATGAGGGAGGGACCAGATGACGGTTGAGGTGCAAACAGGCGCGGTGATCGTTGACACGACCCGTAGCCCCTATGCTCGGTGGCGGCCGCTTCCGGTCGATGGCGTGCGGCTGCACGACTCGATCTGGGAGCCGCGACGCCGGCGAACCGTGCAGGAAACGCTGGCCGAGCAGTACCGGCTGCTGGAGGAAACGGACCGGCTCGCCAATTTCCGGCGCACGGCCGGGAAGGAGCCGGGCGGGTTCACGGGCATCTACTTCAACGATTCCGATGTCTACAAGTGGCTCGAAGCGGCCGCCTGGGCGATGGCGACCGACCCCACCCCCGAGCTCGACCGGCTGATCGACTCGGTGGTCCAGGAGCTGGCCGATGCCCAGCAGCCGGACGGCTACCTCGACAACTTCTATACGCTCGGCGAGATGGACAAGCGCTGGACCGAGCTGGTGCGGACGCACGAGCTCTACTGCGCCGGTCATCTTTTCCAGGCTGCGGTCGCGCATTACCGGGCCACCGGCAAGGAGAACCTGCTCGGAGTGGCGCGCCGGTTCGCCGACCTGATCTGCGACACCTTCGGTCCGGAGGACGCAGGCAAGCGGCCAGGCACCGACGGTCACGAAGAGATTGAAATGGCGATGGTCGAGCTTGGGCGCGCCACCGGCGAGCAACGCTACATCGACCAGGCCGCGTATTTCCTCGATGCGCGCGGCCATGGCCTGGCTGGCGGCGACGAGTACCATCAGGACCATCTGCCGTTCCGGGAGGCGAGCGATGTGGTTGGGCACGCTGTCCGGCAGGTCTACCTGACGGCGGGAGCGGCCGATATCTACGCCGAAACCGGCGACGAATCGATCAAGGCGGCGCTCGACCGGCTCTGGGACAACATGACGCAGCGGCGGATGTATGTCTCCAGCGGCATCGGCTCGCGCTGGGAGGGTGAAGCCTTCGGGAAGGACTTCGAGCTGCCGAACAGCCGGGCCTACACCGAAAGCTGCGCCGCCATCGGCAGCGTGATGTGGAACTGGCGGATGCTGCTGCTGACCGGTGAAGCGAGATACGCCGATCTGATCGAAACGACGCTCTACAACGCCATGCTTCCCGGACTCTCGCTCGAAGGGGACACCTACTATTATCAGAACCCGCTCTCGGATGACGGCACCCACCGGCGGCGCCCCTGGTTCGATTGCGCCTGCTGCCCGCCGAACCTGGCGCGCACGCTCGCTTCGATCGGCGGCTATCTGGCGACCGTGCGTGACAACGAGCTGGCGCTCCACCTCTACGCGGACGCCGAGATCGATGCTCCCCTCCCCTCCGGTGACCGCGTGCGGCTCACGGTCAATACCGCCTACCCCTGGGACGGCGCGATCCGCGTGGCCGTCGAGTCAGCCGGGTCATTCACGCTGGCTCTGCGGATTCCTGGGTGGTCGGCGGATGCCTCGCTCACGATCAACGGCAAGCCGGCCGACGTGGAGCTGCCGCCGGGAGACTACGCGCGCTTGGAGCGAGCGTGGCAGGCCGGTGACGTGGTCGATCTGACGCTGCCGATGCCGGTCCGTCGATTGGCGGCGCATCCCCACCTGTTCGAGAACCGGGGACGGATCGCCATCATGCGCGGGCCGGTGCTCTACTGTCTGGAACGGGCCGGGAACGGGACCGTTGATCCCCGTGATGTTCGCCTGCCGGCGGATGCCGAATTGAGCGCGCGGCATGAGCCCGATCTCCTCGGCGGGGTGACGGTGCTGGAGGTCGAGGCGCTGGTGCAGCCGCTGGCTGACTCGTGGACGAATCGGCTCTATCAGCCGCTCGGCGCCGTCGGTCAGGCGAGCCCCGCCGACCGGCAGCGAATCACCCTCATCCCCTACTTCGTCTGGGCCAACCGCGAGCCCGGCCCGATGGAGGTCTGGCTCGGCACAGCCTGACCGATCGAGTCGGCGGGAGTGGGAGCAGAGGCGGCAGGGTTGGAGCGCCATCGTCAACTTTGGCGCCCCCCTCCCCGTCATTTCGAGCCGGGCGAGAAATCCCCGCGCGAAGCGCCAGTTGATGGGTGGGGCGTGCGCATCCGGACGCGAGCGGCTTCGCCGCGATTCTCCAGGAGCGCCGGTCCTCCCACACGATCCTCGCCGCCCCTCGATGCCGTCGACAAGTGCACTCGCTGGATGATGACCTTGCGGGTCATCAACGGGCGCTTCGCGCGGGGGTTTCTCGCCCGGCTCGAAATGACGGTGGATTGAGCGGTGGTGCCGAGCGTTGGTGGGTCAGCAGCATTCCTCGAAATGACGTTTGGTTCCAATGGCTGAGTCTGCTCAAATGTCTGGATGGGCACAATGGACTCGAAGAGTCCTGAGCAGAGCCGAGAGGGCGCACCGGCATTGCCGGTTCGCCCTCTTCCGTGTTCCGGAATATGTGCGCTAGTCGAATTCGTCGTAGCAGGCGAAGGCCAGCTTCATCGCGAGGATCGAGACGCCGCCCGCCAGCGTTTGCATCTGTCCGATGTATTCGTCATACACCGCGCCGACATCGCCACCGCTCATCTTGGCATCACGCGCCGCCGTGAAGAATTCGATCTCTATCTGGGCAAGCGCGAGGAGCGCGGAGTGCACATCGGAGCCGGCTGACGGCAGCACATCGGCCTGCTGATCGGCGCGTGCGGCTTCGAGCAGCGTGATCAGCTTGTTCAGGTCATCGACCGAGATCGCTTCCAGATCGTCCTTGCTCTGCAGCTTGGCCACCATCGCGTCGGATTCCGCGAAGCGGGGCTGCACCCGGTCCGTCCAGGCCTGGATGCCGGTGCAATCGAGCTCACCCGCGATCGGCGAGGCGCCGGGAATTGGCGAGGCAGCAATTGACGGAGTCGAGGTGGAAGAGGAGGCAACCATGGTCGGCGCCGCGAGCTGACTCGATGCCTCCGAGTCGCTCCCCCGGAAGACGAGAATGCCGCCGATGAGCCCCGCGATGATCAGCAGCGCTGCCAATCCTGAAAGCCGCTTCTCCATGCCTGTGTCCTCCACCGCCGTCACTGGCGTTCGCATGCGGGCATTCCGCCGTTGGAATGCGCCATTCGGAGTTTGAGCAGGACAGATGTCGCCTCTTCGCGCCGTTGCGTTTCGGTCTCCTGTCTGCTGATTTCAGGCTAGCAGGCAGACCGGTCCGGCACATGGGTGAAATAACTCAATCGCACGATAAAAAACATGCTCCACGGCCGACAGGGCCGTGGAGCACGCTGTAGCACCGCGAGAAGTCAGGAGCGCCGTCTACATCTCCATGATGTTCGGGCAGGCTTCGCCGAGCGCGGTGAACTCCTCGAAGTAGGTGTTGAACACGTCCTCGATCTGCGGATCGTACTCATCGATGACCGCCTCAACGTCATCGCCGTTGTCCTTGGCGTCGACGACGTCATTGATCATGTCGATGTAGAGATCGAGTAGATCCAGGAAGGCGGCCTGGAAGTCCTCCGCCACGGCGGGCGGGGTGTCGGCTTCCTGCTCATCGCGAACCTGTTCCACCTGATCGAGGAAATCAAGGAGGTCGTCGGTGTCGACATCCGCGAGATCAGCCGGATCCTCGACCGAGACGGCCGAGTCGTCGATGGAGTTGAACCGGTCATCGAGGCGGGTCAGCCAGTCGGCGAGATCGCTGCACTCGGCACTGACGGGGACCGGAGTGGCGTCCTCGTCGGCCGGCTGGTCGATGTCATCACCGGTGTCGTTGCCCGTCGAGGATGCGCCCGGCGTGAAGGCGGGAATGTCCTCGACGGCCGGCAGCTCCGGCGCATTGTCGAAGCCGGCAAGGAAGGTGATCTGGGAGCCGCCGGCGGTGTAGACCATCCAGACGGGCGCTGCCTCGTTGAAGAGCTCGAAGGTGACCATGCCGGTCACGCTGTCGCCCGGGGCGAGATCGACGTAGTCGAGATTCGGCACCTCGGCCTCTTCGCCGCGGTAGACACCCGTGGAGGAGAGCACATAGCCATCGGCGTCGATGATCTGGACAGCGTACGGATCAATGCTCAGCGGCCGCCGGCCCGTGTTCTCGATCGTGATCACGGCTCCAGCGTGGTGATACCCGCGCTGCGCCTGGTACGACGGATCGACGTCAGTCAGCGGATCGATGATTTCCTCGATGGTCGCGGTGCCGACAACGCCGCCCTCTTCCCCGACGATATCGACAACGGTTCCGAGCGCGGGCGCCTCGACACTGGCCGCGAGGATCGTGAAGCGGTCGTAGGTCGGCTGATAGATGACCGCCGCGATCTCAGAGCCGGCGAGCGCCTCGAAGGCGACGGTTCCTGTTTCACTCTCCCCCGGCTCGATTGGATTGCCGGAGAGCGCCGGCTCGGCCACCCCCTCGTCATAGCTGACGAAGGTCGGGGAGATCAGAAAGCCATCACGGTCGACGAGGTAGAAACTGTAGACCTGCGGGGTGTACGCCTGCTCACCGACGTTTGTGAAGGTGACCGTCAGCAGCACGTAATTGAAGCCGCTCTGCGGCTCACTGTACTCGTCGTGATCCTCAAACGGGTTCGCCAGTGAATCGACCGAGACTTCGGCGATCACGTTGCCCGACGAGTCGGTGATCTCGCTCACCGGGCCCGCCGCCGTCGTGCTCTGGGCTCTGGTGGCGGGTGTCTGGAACCCGGCGACAAAACCGGCGACCAGCAGCAGCGCCATCAACATCGAAAACGCTTTTCGCATCGCTTCCCCCTCAAACTGGTCGGAGCGAACGAACTCCGTCCGCTCCCGGGCGACCCGGACGCCCGTGACCGGTGCGGCGCTCAATGACCGCGATCCCGATCCATACATGACTGTACACCAAAGCCGGGCCGGCTTCGGGCCGCGCGTCGTGCCGGCTCGGCCGCCCGGGCGCTGCCGTACACTGTCGCCATTCATCGGCACGAACCTGGAGGGGAAGGGCATGAAATCGATCGTCTGCTACGGAGATTCGAACACCTGGGGCGCCGATCCAGCCGGAAATGGGCGCTTCGACCACCAGACGCGCTGGACGGGCGTGATGGACCGGCTCCTGGGCGACGATTACCGGGTGATCGAGGAAGCGCTCAACGGGCGGACAACGATTGTCGATGATCCGATCCGGCCGAACCGCAATGGACTGACCTACCTGCTGCCCTGCCTCGAGTCGCATCATCCCTTCGATCTCATCACGATCATGCTCGGCACCAATGATCTCAAGCAACGGTTCAACCGGACCGCCGCCGATATTGGGGAAAGTGTCAGTCTGCTGGCGGAAATAGCCCGGAACACCCCCTTCGGCCCCGGCGACGCGAACCCGAAGGTGCTGATCATCTGCCCGCCGCCGGTGGCTCGGCTGACCGACTACGATGGCATGTTCGCCGGCGCGGTCGAGAAGTCGCGAGAGCTGGCTCGCTATTACGAGCTGGCCGCGAAGTGGGCCGGCTGCGAGTTCCTCAACGCGGGCGATTACATCAGATCCAGCGATCTTGATGGAATTCACTTCGAGGCATCGGAGCATGCGAAGCTGGGCCAGGCGGTGGCCGGCAAGGTCCGGGAGATGCTGGAAGGCTAGCGGGGATCGCCAGGCATATCATCCACCGTCCACCCGGGTGGACGGTGGCGCGGGGCAGTCGGAGATGAAACAGCGCTGGTGTCCGAATGGAGATGGCGCGTTCGAGGCGAGCGCGGTGCGCTGCCCGCGCTGCGGAGCGCGGCTGGTCGAGCGGATCGTGCTGCGGACCGGTGAAGAGGACACACCGGTCGCCATCGGCTTGGCGCCGAATGAGGCGATCGCCGGGCTCTGGAAGTCGATCCTGGAATCGGAGGGGATCCCCACCTTGATCCGGCCGATGGGGCCGGGATTCGGCGCCTGGGGCT
>Ga0180216_1002174_pt1 | contig 16680 bp, 16 predicted proteins | sample eDN3rd37CBELigMG_FD_128879 | JGI IMG/M metagenome (GOLD analysis project Ga0180216, IMG submission 128879) | Enriched Miracle-Growth compost microbial communities from Emeryville, California, USA - eDNA 3rd pass 37_C BE-Lig MG (version 2)... ... | reverse complement strand
TGGCCGGGTTGCGGTCGAGATCGATATCGTAAGGCGTCTTCGCCATTGCGGATGGTCCCCTCTTGGCGGGAAGCTAACGGGCAAATGCGCCCTTGTCATGCGCGGCGGGCGCCCCCGCGTCACCGCAGCCAGAGTTCGATCGCCCCCTCGCGCGTCAGTTCGATCGAGATCAGCAGCATCAGCACCAAGGTGACCTGATAGAACACGTGCTGCGGCGTGCGCCGCACCAGCCAGAAGCCGAGCTGGTTGGTGACGATGGCGAGCGGCAGCAGCGCCAGCGAGGTCATCAGGCCGGTGGCGGAGAATTGCCCGAGCGCGGCGTAAGGGATGACCTTCACCCAGTTGAGCGTCGCAAACATGATGGCGGTGGTGCCGACGAACACCATCTTGGGCAGGTTCTGCGACAGCACGTACATCTGATAGGGTGGGCCGCCGGCTTGGCAGATGGTCGAGGTGAAGCCCGACACCGCGCCCCAGAACACGCCGGCCGGCACGCTGGCGGACTTGGTCTCCTCGGCGAGCTTTTTCGGACCGATCCAGGAATACAGCACGAACAGGATGGTGGTGGCGCCGATGAAGATGCGCACCGCCGCGTCGGAGATGTAGGACGCGAGCAGGCCGGCGATGGCGATGCCGGCCAGCGCCCCGGGGATCATGATCTTGAGGATGCGGGCGTTGTACTCGCGGCGGTAGACCCAAACCGCCGTTGCGTCCTGCACGATCATGATCGGCAGCATGATGGCGGCGGCCTCGAGCGGCGGCATGGCCAGCGCCACCAGGGGCGTCGCCATCTGCCCGACGCCGGCAAAGCCGCCCTTGGACAGGCCGAGCGCCACCACCGCGGGGATGGCCAGCGCATAGAACAGGGGGTCGGTGATGATCGTCACGGGCCGCTTTCTTCCCTCTCCCCGTTTGACGGGGAGAGGGTGGCGAGGACCGGGAGGCCCGAGCCGGGTGAGGGCTATGCAGGGCCCCTCAACCGGCTTTCTCGCTACGCTCGAAAGCCGACCTGTCCCCGCATTGCGGGGAGAGGTGAGGGAGTCCGTGCATGCCATGCGCTAAACTTTGCGCCGGATCAAAGCTCATGCCGGCGCGCCGCGCCAGCCTTGTTTGCGCATGCCGGGCGCGACACAATCGAACTTCGACCCGCCACCCTTCGAGGCCCGCTTCGCTTGCGCCTCAGGATGACGGGACAAGAGTGGGAGGAAATAGAATATGGACGTCCGTACCAGCCGCTATCCCGATGTCTACGCGCATTGGCAGCAGAATCCGGAAGTGTTCTGGGCCGAAGCCGCGGCCGGCATCGACTGGTACGAGAAGCCGAAGAAGATCTTCGACAAGGATGCGGGCATCTACGGCCGCTGGTTCGCCGGCGCGACCTGCAACACCTGCTACAACGCGCTCGACCGGCACGTGGCCAACGGCCGCAACAACCAGGTCGCGCTGATCTACGATTCCCCCGTCACCGACACGGTGAAGACCTTCACCTACGGCCGCATGCTGTCCGAGGTGCAGCTGTTGGGCGCCATGCTGCGCGACTTCGGCGTCGAGAAGGGCGACCGCGTCATCATCTACATGCCGATGGTGCCGGAGGCGGTGTTCGCCATGCTCGCCTGCGCGCGCATCGGGGCGGTGCATTCGGTGGTGTTCGGCGGTTTCGCGGCCAAGGAGCTCGCAACCCGCATCGACGACGCCAAGCCCAAGGTCATCCTCTCCGCGAGCTGCGGCATCGAGGGCACGCGCGTCGTGCCCTACAAGCCGCTGCTCGACGAGGCGATCCATCTCGCCACGCACAAGCCGTCGGCCTGCCTGATCCTGCAGCGGCCGCAATGCGAGGCGCCGCTGACGCCGGGCCGCGACCACGACTGGCGCAAAACCTGGGAGCACGCGGTCGAATACGCCAAGACCTCGGACTGCGTGCCGGTCGCGGCGACCGATCCGCTCTACATCCTCTACACCTCTGGCACGACCGGCATCCCGAAGGGCGTGGTGCGCGACAACGGCGGCCACATGGTCGCGCTCAAGTGGTCGATGCAGAACCTCTACGGCATCGACCCCGGCGAAGTGTTCTGGTGCGCCTCCGACATCGGCTGGGTGGTCGGCCACTCCTACATCGTCTATGCGCCGCTGCTGCACGGCTGCACCTCGATCATGTACGAGGGCAAGCCGGTGGGCACGCCGGACGCCGGCGCCTTCTGGCGCGTCATCTCGCAGCACAAGGCGGTGGCCTTGTTCACCGCGCCGACGGCCTTCCGCGCCATCAAGAAGGAGGACCCCGAGGGCAAGAAGCTCTCGCACTACGACCTGTCGCGCTTCCGCACGCTGTTCCTGGCCGGCGAGCGCGCCGACCCGCCGACGATCCAGTGGGCGGAGGATTTGCTGAACGTGCCGGTGATCGACCACTGGTGGCAGACCGAGACAGGCTGGTGCATCGCCGGCAATCCGGTGGGCCTCGGCGCGCTGCCGGTGCGCTACGGTTCGGCCTGCGTGCCGATGCCGGGCTACGCGATCGACATCGTCGACGAGGGCTCGCACGTGCTGCCGGCGAACAAGATCGGCTCCATCGTCATCAAGCTGCCGATGCCGCCCGGCGCCTTCCCGACCTTGTGGCAGGACGACAAGCGCTTCAAGGAAGCCTATCTCGAGGAATTCCCCGGCTACTACAAAACCGCCGACGCGGGCTTCAAGGACGAGGACGGCTACGTCTATGTGATGAGCCGCACCGACGACATCATCAATGTCGCCGGCCACCGTCTTTCGACCGGCGGCATGGAGGAGGTGTTGGCCGCCCATCCGGACGTCGCCGAGTGCGCCGTGCTCGGCATCAAGGACGAGCTCAAGGGCGAGGTGCCCTGCGGTTTCATCGTGCTCAAGGCCGGCGTGACGCGCGCGCCCGACGCGATCGAGAAGGAGATCGTCGCCCTGGTGCGCGAGAAGATCGGCCCGGTCGCGGCGTTCAAGCTCGCCATCACGGTGCAGCGTCTGCCCAAGACGCGCTCGGGCAAGATCCTGCGCGGCACCATCAAGAAGATCGCCGACGGCGAGCCGTGGCAGATGCCGGCGACGATCGACGATCCGGTGATTTTGGACGAGATCGGGACTGCACTCAAAGGCCACGGTGTCGGCCAGTAGTGATGAACCATGGCGTGTCTTCCGCAAGCCGAGCGCGCCATTCTCGATCTCGCCAAGCTGGAAGACTATTGCCTGAGCCCGACACATCCTCGCGGGCGGCACAAGGCGCGGGTGTTTCGCGAGGCGTTGGGTGTCGACGTCAATGAGGCGGCGTGGTTTCGACGGGCGTTGCTGGAAGGGGTGCGGACTTCCGATGCGGCCGAGGTTGGTAAAGACAGCTTCGGAACCCGCTGACGCGCCGATGTCGCGGTGGTGCGACACAATCGGCGGATTGTGGTAAGAACGCTCTGGATACTGCAAACCGATGCAGGCGTCGCGTTTCGTGACCTGCTGGGTGCTTTGATGACGAACCAGGACCGAACGGCCCATGTACTTGATGTGGTGGCGTTGCTGACCGATCGGCCGGCGGCCGGGTTGGCGCGTGGCCAGGTCGGCACTGTTGTCGAAGACCTCGACGCGCAGACCTTGCTGGTGGAATTCAGCGGCGATGATGGTCGCGCCTACGCGGTCGAGCCGTTTCCGCGCTCCGAGCTTTTGGTTTTGCATTCCGTGCCGGAAGCGGCCGAATAGCAACGAGCCTAATCGCTCGGGCAAGATCACGCATGCTCTCTCCTGCAAGGCGAAGGGGTTGCCCGGCGTGCCGGGCGCGCCCTATACCCGGTTCCTAACCAAGGAACTCGCGCCTCATGGATATCAAGGTCAAAGACTCGAACGGCACCATCCTCAACGACGGTGATACCGTCACGGTCATCAAGGACCTGAAGGTGAAGGGCGCTTCGTCCGTGCTCAAGCGCGGCACGGTGATCAAGAACATCCGCCTCACCGACGATCCGGACGAGGTCGAATGCCGCACCGACAAGATCAAGGGCCTGGTGCTGCGGACGGAGTTCTTGAAGAAGGCGTGATGGGCCGAGCGGCGCCGATGGCGGCTATGATCAACGTCTGCGCTGATACGAATTATACATCTCGTCGTTGATCACATAGGCGGTGCTGTCCGCCTTCAGCGCGTAGTCCTCGCTCAAGACGCGCGTGCGGAAGGTCCAGCCTTGCGGCAGCTTCAGGCGCTCGCCGAGCTTGCCTAGATCGTCCATCGTCAGCGCCGGATCGGCGATCTGCGCATAGGACTGCATCATGTAGACCTCGCCCTTGAGCGGTCGTCCTCTTCATTATGGTCATGCCCCCGATACTGTCCCATGAGGATGATCCGCGCCGCGCAAAGCGTGGCAAGTGAAGAACTTTGTGCGGAGTGGGCGCCTTGTCTTGGCCGGCGCGTGCCCGGCCTTCGGTCTTAGCAAGCCGGCGGGGCAGCGTTTGCCGGTTTTATGGGAACAGCCGTCGATTCCGAAACGTTCACGGTGGAGAAGCACACGCGACTGCGCCGCGAAGGCTGCGACGCGTCACGAGCAAGCGGAGGAATCCAGATGCCTCAAACGACACCGCGCCAACGCAAGACCGTCGGCCGCGTCATGCACGAGTTCGAACACGGCGAACTCAAGAGCGGCCGCGGCGGCAAAGGCGGCAAGGTGAAAAGCCGCCGCCAGGCGATCGCTATCGCGCTCAACGAGGCGGGCGCCTCGAAATACGAAAGCGGGCGCAAGAACCGCAAGAACCTCGCCCGCACCAGCCGCAAGGAAGCGCGCGGGCAAACCGCGCAGCAGGAGAAGGAGGGCAAGTCGCATGTCGGCGCGCGCGGGCGGCGCGAGAGCAGCCGCGCGATGGGCGGTTCCGATGCGCGCCATCGTACCGCCCGCGGCAAACGCGCGGCGCGTGCCCGCGCGCGCGCGAGCGGTCCGACCTATAGCGAACTCTATGCCCGCGCCAAGCGGGCGCACATTCCCGGCCGCTCCAAGATGTCGAAGCAGCAGCTCAAGAACGCGCTTCACCACTGACAGCGGAGACGATGTCCGGCGCCGTTTGCGTGCGGCGCCGGTTCACATGCCGGAGAGTTTGGTCACCGTGGCCTTCGCGGTGCCGTCGGCCTCGGCGATGACGCGCAGCGTCTTGGCGTCGAAGGCGATGCCGGTGAGGCGCAGATCGTTGACGCTGGCGTTGACGATCACGCCGTTGCCGCCGTTCTTTTCGAACTCGGCGAGGTTTTGCGCGATCTTCTTCTTGGCGTCGGCGGCGAAGGGCTTGAGGTCGACCACGGCGTTGTCGGCCAGCGCCTTTTCCAGATAGGGGCTGGCCGCGCGCGCGGCCGCGCTCAACAGGCCGAAAGCCGCTTCGGAATCGACCGCCAGCGACGTCTCGGTCAGCCGCAGCATCTGCTGCTTCTGGTCGAGCACGGGCTTGCCCCAGATCAGCACGCTGGCGTCGGCGCCGAAGCCGAACCAGCTCTTTTTCTCGCGGGCGGTCACGCGCAGCGAGATGAGCAGCCGGTCGCCGGCGGCCGCGAGCGTCACGCGCTTGACCTCGACATCGACCGGCGCATTGCCGTCTTCGGGGAAGTGCTTGCCCTTGAGCTGCGCCTCCAGGAGCTTGTTGATCTCGGTGACCGGCACGTCGATGGGCAGGCCGACCGACAACTTGCCGTTCTCCATTGGCGGCACGAGATCGAGCTGCACCGGGAAGGGGCATGCGGGCTTGGTCGCCGCCGGTACGACGCGGGTTTCCGCCTGCACGCCGATGGTGAGCGTGAGGTTGCGCGCGTCGACCTGCGGCTGCGCCGCCGCGGCGCGCACGGGCCGCATCTCCAGCCACAACTCCGGCAAGCCGGTCCCGGCGCCGCCGAGGGGGATGGATTGGCACATCTTGGTCCATTCCTCGCGCGCCGCGTTCTCGATAAAGGGGTCGTTGCGGATGCGGTTCTGCAATGCGCCGATCTGGTCGTTGATGGCGTTATCGATGAACGAGCGCGCCTCGCCGGCGATGTTGATCTTGATACCGGCGAGCGAGATGGCGCTGTCGCTGAGCGAGAGCTGCGCCGCGAGGTTGGGATCGAGGCGCCAGTTCGCGGCGATGGCGGGCTTGGCGCGCACGACGACCTGGCCGCGGATCTCGGCACGCTGGTTCAGCGCGTTGCCGGCGAGGTTGCCCACGTCGCGGCCGAGCGATTGACCGAGCAGGCCGGTGATGGTGCCGGCGAGATTGCCCGCCTGCGTCGCGAGTTGGCCCGTGATGCTGAGCGTGCCGTTGAGCGGCGTGGTGACGGTGATCTCGTTGGGCTTGCCGGAGACACCCATCGGACCGCGCTGGATCGCGATGCCGATATCCGCCTTGGACAGAAGGCTGCTCACCGGATTGTCGTTCTTGCCGCTGAGATCGCGCGGCGCGGCGTTCTCGAGGCTCTGGCGGATGAGCGCGAGCGGGATGGCGACCGGCGCGATCACTTGCGAGGCGCGCGTCATCGGCGGCAATGGCGGCGGCGCCGGATTTTTCGCAAGCACCTGCTTGGCCGCGTTGTCGGGCAGGAAATAATCGAGCGCCCAGTTGGCGGCCATGAACGAGCCGCCGAGGACGATGATGGCGACAAGCGCGAGGCGGAACGTGCGAGATCGGCCGAACAAGCGGATCGGCGCCGTTGCGTAATAGGTGATCTGGCCGAGCAAGCCGCGCATGGCATGTCCCCCGATTCGTCTCGTGGTGAATTTTAAGGATGGCGCTGCACTTGCGCCAGTTCCGAGTTCCCGCGCGACGGTCGACTATGACGCAGCGCGGCGACGATAAGTTCGGAACCGCTTGCAGGACGGGCGAGTTTGCTTCGTGTTGAGTGCAACACAGGGAGGCCATTCATGAAACTTTCAACGCTTGTTCTCGCCAGTTCGATGATTGTCGCGCCGGCGATCGCTTTTGCGCAGAGCTCGCCGGCTCCGGCGAACCAGTCCGGCCCGGGTGTGAGCCCGACGACGCAGCAGCCGACCGACCAGGGCGCCGCTTCGGAAACCGGGAACACGAAGGGCGTGCCGAGCCGCGGCACGATGGGTCGGGATTCGATGAATTCGGGCAGCATGGGCACGACCGGTTCCGGCATCAACGGCTCGCACACGGGTTCGAAGACCACCGGCACCAAGCCCGCTGACGCCGACGCCAAGAAGTAATTCGCGTTTTCGTGACGCGTCGAGAATCCCGCCGGCTTGCCGGCGGGATTTTCATTTGTGCACTTTCATCTGCGCACACGGCGCCACCTGATTTTGACAGGCATGCGCAAGTGTTGCGGGCGAACGCGGGCGCCAAACGGATCGGGCTTGTTCAGATTGCGTCATTGTCGAGGTCATTGCGCGGCAAAGGCCGAAAGGTGGCGACCGACCCTTGATCGAGGTTGGTGCTGTCCCAGCTAACCCCGAGCGGGAGGGCGATCTCCCGTGTCACGACCTGCGTGACCGCCAGTACTCGAACCGAGGAGAGCCCGATGAAGCTCAATTCCGTGCAAATCGAGCAGACGCTGCGGCAGTTTCCGTCGGAAGCCATTCCGGCCGATCATCCCGTGATGCCGCAGCTCACGCAGTTGTTCGGCGACCACACCTACTTCCTCGATGCCGGCGGGCTGAACATCGTGGAGCCTGCCCAGGCGGACGCGCGCGACGGCCATCTCGGCGTTGTCGTGTGTCTCGCGGATTGGGCCGACGGTGGCACGGCACAACTCGCGCCGCATCCGCCGCAGACGACCGAGGTCGTCGTACAGCTCGCGGACGGACGCCACTAGCTGCCTCGCCGCGGCATGACTCAAAGCGCGCTGCGGCAGCCTGCGATGCAGCGCCGCGGTGCGTCTTACTTCGCGCGCGCGGCCTGAATACTTCGCTTTCTCTCTCAACGCGAAAAGGAAACGAGCATGCGTTCCTCTTTAACCATCCTCGCGCTGACGACCGCCCTCGGACTTTCGCTGACGGCTGCGAATGCGCAGCAAAGCCAAGCGCCTTCAGCCTCGCCTTCAGCCTCGCCGCCTGCGGCGGCATCGCCCGATCAATCAAAGCCTGCGGCCGACATTCCGGACCAGAAGCTCGACGCCACGGCCGCGGCCGTCAAAGGCGTGACGGCGGTTCGGCAGACCTTTGAACAGAAGCTGGCGGCGGCGCCCGCGGCGGACAAGAAGCGTATCGTTGACGAAGCCCAGCAGGCGATCGCCAAGGCCGTCACCGATCAGGGGCTGTCGCTCGAGGAGTACTCGAGCATCTTGCAGGTCGCGCAAAACGATCCGACCCTGCAGAACAAGATCATCGAGCGGCTGAAATAGAGGCCGCTCGCTTGAGCGCCGCGGCCTGCGGCGCGGTTGTGATGCTGCGGATATTGCTGTCCGGGCCGCCCCTTTGCGGCGTCCCGGCATGATTGTCTAGCGCTGCGCGCCCATGCGGTGCAGCTTCAATACGATATAAACGGCCTCGCTCGCGGGCGTCGCGATGCCGAGGTCGCGGCCGAGTGCGCGCACCGTGCCCGAGAGCCAGTCGAGTTCCAGCCGGCCGCCGCGATCGAGATCGTTGGCCATGGAGCCTTTCATCGTCGGCACCGTCTTGGTCTCGACGAATGTCATGCGCTCATCGATATAGGCCGGATCGAGCGCAATGCCCTTTGCTTTGCCGACGGCGAGCGCTTCTTCCATGAGCTGGCGGAAGAACGATTTGGTTTCCGGATCGGCGAGGATCGGGCCGATGCCGGAGCGCAGCGCGGCGGTGGCGCCGGTCATCGCCGTCAGGAAGATGAACTTCTCCCACAATTCGCGCTCGATATGCGCCGACACGCCGAGGTCGAGTCCCGCCTCCTTGCCGGCAGCCACGAGCGCGTCGAGCGTCGCGTCGGGGCGGCTGTCGGGAAAGCCGAAGCGGCATTGATGGAATTGGCTGGTGTGCTTGATCACGCCCGGCGCGCTGATGGTGCTCGCGATGTAGGCGTAGCCGCCGACGACCTTGTCGGCGCCGAGGATATTGCCGACGCGCTCGACGCTGTCGATACCGTTCTGCAGCGTGATCACACGGGTGTTCGGGCCGACGAGAGGCTTGGCCTGCTCGGCCGCCTGCTCCGTGTCCCACAGCTTGACGGCGAACAGCACGACATCGACAGGGCCGATCGTTTTCGGATCGTCCGTGACGTTGGGCTTGGGCAGATGCAGGTCGCCGTGAACGCTCTCGATCTTCAGGCCGCTCTTTCGAATGGCCTCGAGATGCGCGCCGCGCGCGACGAAGAAGACATCGTGACCTTTCACCGCCAGCCGCGCGCCGTAATAGGCGCCGACAGCGCCGGCCGCCATGATTGCAATTCGCATTGAAAGCCTCCCGCCGAACCGGGCGAGACGATAGCCGCAGGTATCGCGCGCCGCTATCGGAGAAAATTGATCGTCGCCATCACGAAAAATTGGTTCGCCGGGTCAACGCGAAAGCGGGCCGCACGCAAAAAAAGCCCGGCGCGAAGCCGGGCTCAGGTAGGAGGTTTCACGGGAGGAAAGATCAGCGGATCGTCGACCAGGCGCGGGCAGCCGCGCTTTCACGCGCCGGCGCGTAGGACTGCTTGAGCGACACCGGCTGCGCGAGGCTGTCCGCCTGCTGTTGGCGAGCCCTGGCGCGCGCCTCGAGCGTCTGCGGCAGCACGATCACTTTCGCGCCGACCTTCACGCGGTTGAACAGGTCGATCACGTCTTCATTGGTCAGACGGATGCACCCTGACGAGACCTGCTTGCCGATGGTGGACGGCGCATTGGTGCCGTGGATGCGATATTCGGTGCCGCCGATATACATGGCGCGCGCGCCGAGCGGATTGCCGGGGCCGCCGCTGGTCATGCGCGGCAGATAAGGCTGGCGCTTGAGCATCGACGCCGGCGGATACCAATCCGGCCATTCGGCCTTGCGCGTGATCTGCTTGACGCCGGACCAGGTGAAGCCTTCGCGGCCGACGCCGATGCCGTAACGCATTGCCTTACCGTTGCCGAGCACGAGATAGAGATAGGTGTTCGGCGTATCGACGATGACGGTGCCCGCCGCTTCGGCGGATTTGTAGTCGACGATCTGGCGCTGGAGGCGCGCGGGCAGCTTGGCGTCCTGCTCGTCGGCCGCTTCCTCTTCAACGAGCGGCTGCGCGGCGGGCTGCGCGCGCGGCGGTTCGCTGAGGAAGGAGAACAGCGATTGCGCCTGCGTCGGTCCGCTCATGAGCGCGGCGATGAGCGCGAACGAACCGGCGGTGAGAATTGTGCGGGAAGAGGACATGGCACCCTCGTCAAACTGACGTTACGCGTTTGACGAGAAAAGCTGCGGAAAGGTTCAATGGTTCCTGATCACGGAACCTTCAAATGCGCGAAACCGCCCGGAACGACAGGCGTTTTTGTGCGTTCCGGTGGCGCCGAAATTACCGCGTGCGGCTGGATCGTCAGCGTTGCCGGTGCCAACCCACCGTCGCGTCGGGCACGCTGTCGACCGATGCGAAGTAAGGCTTGATGTCGAGCAGCGGCGTACCATCGAGGCAATCGAGGCCGACGACCTTGAGCGTGTTGCCGTCGATGCCGAGGAGCTTCACCACGCTCATTGCGATCGGGTTCGGCCGCGCCGGCGAGCGCAAGGCGAAGGTGCCCCGCTGGGTGCCGTAGTGCTTGGGGGCCTGCAGCACCAGATTGCGCGGTGCCTTGTCCATCCAATAGAGCAGGATGATGTGGCTGCAGCTCTCGACATCCTTGAGCCCCTCGGCAAAGCGAGGCTCGAGTTCGACCGTGCAGACGGCGTCCGATTCCCGGGCGTTCTTCGGGCAGTCCTTGCGCTCCCGCCAGGGGGTGTGGATCCGGCCGATGTAAAAGACCCCCGCGTCGGGCTTGGCCGGCAGGTCGACGGCCTTCTCGCCGGGGCGGATGCCGAACTCTTCGGTGATGCTCATTCCTGATCCCTCAGCGCCGCCGCCGGCGCGTTAAGCGATGAGAATACTAGCAAAATAGGCGGCGAACCCCGAAATCGGGAGGAGGCGGCGGAGACGGTGGCCAGAGGCACTTTCGCCCCTCGGCCCTCTTGATCAATTTATAAAGATATCTTTATATAGTGGGAGCCCGCCCAAGAGGGCGGGGCCTCCTATGGATCAGGTGATGACCGGCCGGCTCGGTTTCGAGGCCCTGAATGCAGCGCTGAAGGCCGCAGGCGAAGAGACGCGCCTGCGCGTGCTCGCGCTATTGGCCGAGGCCGAGCTGACGGTGTCCGATCTCACCGACATTCTCCGCCAGTCGCAGCCGCGCATCTCCCGCCACCTCAAGCTCCTGGTCGAAGCCGGGCTGATCGAGCGCTTCCGCGAGGGCACCTGGGCCTTCTTCCGCCTGGCCGAACACGGCGGCGGCGCGGAGCTCGCGCACGCGCTGCTCGACAAGCTCAATCACGCCGATCCGGTGATCGCCCGCGACCGCGAACGCCTCGCCTCGGTGCGGCAGGCCCGCGCCGCCGCGGCCCAGGCCTATTTCCGCGCGCACGCGGCGGAGTGGGACCGCATCCGCAACCTGCATGTCGCCGACGAAGCGGTGGAAGCCGCGATCAAGGAGGCGCTCGCCGACAAGCCGTTCCGCTCGCTGCTCGATCTCGGCACCGGCACCGGCCGCATGCTGGAATTGTTCGGCCCGCAGGTCGAGCGCGGCCTCGGTCTCGATCTGTCGCTCGATATGCTGCTTCTGGCGCGCGATCGGCTGGAGCGCGCCGGCCTCAAGCATTGCAGCGTGCGCCAGGGCGATCTCTACGACCTGCCGATCGCCAACGACTCTTTCGACGTCGTCATTCTGCATCAGGTGCTGCACTTCCTCGACGATGGCGGCCGCGCCATCAAGGAAGCCGCGCGCGTTCTGCGTCCGGGCGGTCGCCTCGTGGTGATCGATTTCGCGCCGCACGAACAGGAATTCCTGCGCGAGCAGTTCGCGCATCGTCGTCTCGGCTTCGCGCCGGAGACCGTGACGCAATGGATCGCGGCCTCCGGCCTCGAGCCGGTGATGCACAAGTCGCTCAGCCCCGAGCCGGGCAGTGAAGGAAAAATCGCCGTGTCGCTGTGGCTCGCAAGCGACCGGCGCACCGTTGTGGCGCCCATTCGGCGCGAGGTTGCGTGAACATGAATGCCCCCATCCGTCTCAGTCGCCACAGGCGCGACCCCAGCCGTCTCAATGTCTCCTTCGAATTCTTCCCGCCCAAGGACGAAGCGATGGAGAAGATCCTGTGGGATTCGATCGAGCGCCTCGCGCCCCTGTCGCCGGACTTCGTGTCGGTGACCTACGGCGCCGGCGGCTCGACGCGCGAGCGCACGCACGCGACCGTCAAGCGCATTCTCAGTCAGACGTCGCTGACGCCCGCGGCGCATCTGACTTGCGTCGCCGCGACGCGCGAGGAGATCGACGGCATCGTGCGCACCTATCACGACGCGGGCGTGCGCCACATCGTGGCGCTGCGCGGCGACGCGCTGGAAGGCGCGGGCGCGGCCTACAAGGCGCATCCGGGCGGCTATGAGACCTCGGCGGCGCTGGTCGCCGGCATCAAGCGCATCGCGCCGGACTTCGACGTCTCGGTCTCCGCCTATCCGGAGAAGCATCCGGACTCGCCGACGGTCGATGCCGACATCGACATGCTCAAGGCCAAGGTCGATGCCGGCGCCACCCGCGCCATCACCCAGTTCTTCTTCGAGAACGACCTTTATTTCCGTTATCTCGATCGCGTGCGCGCGCGCGGCATCGACATCCCGATCGTGCCGGGCATCCTGCCGGTGCAGAACTTCAAGTCGGCGAAGAGCTTCGCCGAGCGGGCCGGGGCCTCGGTGCCGAACTGGCTGGCCGAGCGCTTCAACGGCCTCGATGACGATCCGGCGACGCGCAAGCTGATCGCGGCGGCCGTCGCCGCCGAACAGGTGCTCGATCTCGTCGACCGCGGCGTCACGCACTTCCACTTCTACACCATGAACCGCGCCGACCTCGTCTACGCCATCTGTCATCTGCTCGGCATGCGCCCGGCGACGCAGGAAGCGGCGTAATGCGCAATCTCTGTCATTCCGGGGCGCGAGCGCAGCGAGCGAGCCAACCCGGAATCCAGATGCTTGCACCGAATAAGTTTTGCGGATTCCGGGTCCGGCGCTCCGCCGTCCCGGAATGACACGTTGAAATAGTCTCTCCCCGGGGAGAGGTAACATCTGTGAGTATGCGGTTTCGTCAATGACCAAGACATCGTCCAACAATAATATTCGCAGCGTTCTCACCGCCGCCCTCCGCGAGCGCATTCTCGTCCTCGACGGCGCCATGGGCACGATGATCCAGGAGCTCAAGCTCGACGAGCAGGGCTATCGCGGCGCGCGCTTCGACGCGTGGAACCGCGAGGTGCGCGGCAACAACGATCTCTTGAACCTCAGCCGTCCGGACGCCATCCGCGAAATCCACCTCAAGTATTTCCGCGCCGGCGCCGACATCGTCTCGACCAACACCTTCTCCTCGACCACCATCGCGCAGGCCGATTACGGCATGGAGGAGATCGTCTACGAACTGAACGAAGCGGGGGCCAAGCTCGCGCGCGAGGCGGCCGTGCTCGCGGAGAAGGAAGACGGCAAGCGCCGCTTCGTCGCCGGCGCGCTCGGGCCGACCAACCGCACCGCCTCGATCTCGCCGGACGTTTCCAATCCCGGCTTCCGCGCCATCACCTTCGATCAGCTGCGCGTCGCTTATGGCGAACAGGTGCGCGGCCTCATCGCGGGCGGCGCCGACCTGCTGCTGATCGAAACCATCTTCGACACGCTCAATGCCAAGGCGGCGATCTACGCCATCGCCGAAATCTGCGAAGAGCAGGGCCTCGATATTCCGGTGATGCTGTCCGGCACCATCACCGACATGTCCGGCCGCTTGTTGTCCGGCCAGACGCCGGGCGCGTTCTGGAACGCCGTGCAGCACGCCAATCCGGTGACCATTGGTCTGAACTGCGCGCTCGGCGCCAAGGAAATGCGCGAGCACGTGGCCGAGCTCGGGCGCATCGCCGACACCTTCGTCTGCGCCTATCCGAATGCGGGCCTGCCCAACGAATTCGGCTATTACGACGAGAGCCCGGAATATATGGCCGAGCTGCTCGAGGAGTTCGCCGCGGCGGGCCTCGTCAATGTCGTCGGCGGCTGCTGCGGCACGACGCCCGACCACATCGCCGCCATCGCCAAGGCGGTCGCCGGCAAGACGCCGCGCGCGCTGCCCGATGTGCCGAAGCAGCTGCGCCTGTCGGGCCTCGAGTCCTTCGCGCTGACGCCGGAGATTCCCTTCGTCAATGTCGGCGAGCGCACCAACGTCACCGGCTCCGCCAAGTTCCGCAAGCTCATCACCGCCGGCGACTACACGTCGGCGCTCACCGTCGCGCGTGAGCAGGTCGAGAACGGCGCGCAGGTCATCGACGTCAACATGGACGAGGGTCTGCTCGATTCCGAGCAGGCGATGGTTACCTTCCTCAACCTGATCGCATCGGAGCCCGACATCGCCCGCGTGCCGGTGATGGTCGATTCCTCGAAGTTCTCGGTCATCGAGGCTGGCCTCAAGTGCCTGCAAGGCAAGCCGATCGTGAACTCGATCTCGCTCAAGGAAGGCGAGGCGGCTTTCATCGCGCATGCCAAGACCGTGCGCCGCTACGGCGCAGCCGTGGTCGTCATGGCCTTCGACGAGCAGGGCCAGGCCGACACCTTCGCGCGCAAGACCGAAATCTGCCGGCGCGCCTATGACATCCTGACCAAGCAGGTCGGCTTCCCGCCGGAAGACATCATCTTCGATCCGAACATCTTCGCCATCGCCACCGGCATGGAGGAGCACAACAATTACGGCGTCGACTTCATCGAGGCGACGCGCTGGATCAGGGAGAACCTGCCGTACGCCCATATCTCGGGCGGCGTGTCGAACCTGTCGTTCTCGTTCCGCGGCAACGAGCGCGTGCGCGAAGCGATGCACTCCGTGTTCCTCTACCACGCCATCAAGGCCGGCATGGACATGGGCATCGTCAACGCCGGGCAGATGGCGGTCTATGACGACCTCGATCCGGAGCTGCGCGAGGCCTGCGAGGACGTCGTGCTCAATCGTCGTCCCGAGGCGGCGGAGCGGCTGCTGGCGCTCGCCGACAAGTTCCGCGGCGCGGGTCAGGCCGCCAAGGAGGTCGATCTCGCCTGGCGCGACAAGCCGGTGGAGAGCCGCCTGTCGCATGCCCTGGTGCACGGCATCACCGAATACATCGCCGTCGACGTCGAGGAAGCGCGGCTCAAGTCCAAGCGCCCGCTCGACGTGATCGAAGGGCCGCTGATGGCCGGCATGAACGTGGTCGGCGACCTGTTCGGCGCGGGTAAGATGTTCCTGCCGCAGGTGGTGAAGTCCGCCCGCGTGATGAAACAGGCGGTGGCTCATCTCCTGCCTTACATCGAGCAGGAGAAGGACGGCCGCGACCACTCGTCGTCGAACGGCAAGATCGTGATGGCGACCGTGAAGGGCGACGTCCACGACATCGGCAAGAACATCGTCGGCGTCGTGCTCCAATGCAACAATTACGAGGTGATCGACCTCGGCGTGATGGTGCCGGCGGCGAAGATCCTCGAAGTGGCGCGCGCCGAAGGCGCCGACATTATCGGTCTCTCCGGCTTGATCACGCCCTCGCTCGACGAGATGTGCCACGTCGCGGCCGAGATGGAGCGCCAGGGCTTCGAGGTGCCGCTGATGATCGGCGGCGCAACGACGAGCCGCGTGCACACCGCGGTGAAGATCCATCCGAACTATCGTCGCGGCCAGACGGTTTATGTCACCGACGCCAGCCGCGCCGTCGGCGTCGCGCAGGCGTTGCTGTCGGCCGAGCAGAAGCCCGGTTACATCGCCGACCTGCGCGGCGAATACGCCAAGATCGCCGCCGCGCATGCGCGCGCGCAGGAAGACAAAGCGCGCCTGCCGCTCACCGCGGCGCGGGCCAATGCGGTCAAGCTCGATTGGTCGGGCGCCTACCAGCCGCCCAAGCCCTCGTTCCTCGGCACGCGCGTGTTCGACGACTATCCGCTCGCCGAGCTCGTCGACTACATCGACTGGACGCCGTTCTTCCAGACCTGGGAGCTCGCGGGGCGTTTCCCCGCGATCCTCGACGACGCCAAGGTCGGTGAGGCGGCGCGCGCGCTGTATGACGACGCGCGGGCCATGCTCGCGCGCATCGTCGCCGAGAAGTGGTTTAAGGCGAGCGCGGTGGTCGGCTTCTGGCCGGCGAACGCGCAAGGTGACGACATCGTCGTCTACGCCGACGATACGCGCCAGAAGACGCTGACGGTGCTGCATTCGCTGCGCCAGCAGCTTGCCAAGCGCGAAGGCCGCAACAACGTGGCGCTCTCGGATTTCGTCGCGCCGCGCGACAGCGGTCTTGCCGATTACATCGGCGGCTTCACGGTGACGGCGGGCCTCGGCGAGGACGAAGTGGCGGACCGCTTCAAGCGCGCCAACGACGATTACTCGGCGATCATGGTGAAGGCGCTGGCCGACCGTCTCGCGGAAGCATTCGCCGAGCGCATGCACAGCCTCGTGCGCCGTGAGCTGTGGGGCTATGCGGCCGACGAGACGCTGAGCAACGAGGATCTCATTCTCGAGAAGTATCGCGGCATCCGTCCGGCGCCGGGTTATCCGGCGCAGCCCGATCACACCGAGAAGGC
>Ga0180216_1002172_pt1 | contig 16689 bp, 23 predicted proteins | sample eDN3rd37CBELigMG_FD_128879 | JGI IMG/M metagenome (GOLD analysis project Ga0180216, IMG submission 128879) | Enriched Miracle-Growth compost microbial communities from Emeryville, California, USA - eDNA 3rd pass 37_C BE-Lig MG (version 2)... ... | reverse complement strand
GCCGACGATCTCTGCCTGGCTGGGCTTTGTGGCAGTCCGCGCCGTCCGCGTCGCTTTCACCCTCATGCTGCTACTGCTGCCATCGGTCGCAGCAGTAGCCGCGGCGGCTTTGCCCGTGCTCCTCCGGCCGCTCCTGGCGGCGGCCGCCGCGCGCGCCGTCGCGCGTCGTGCGCTCGTGGCCGCCATCGTGCGGTAGGGTCTGGGGGATGATTCTGCCATTGGCCTAGCAGACATCACCTTGAGGGTTTGGGGTATGATGAGCCTCTAGGGTCTGGGGTATGATTGGAAGACTGGGTCTGGGGTAAGAGCCTAGGGCTTGGGGTACGAATGCAGACCAGGGCTTGGGGGTACGATAGTTTAGGGTTTGGGCTAGCATATCCCCCTAGGGTTTGGGGTATGTGGAATCTAGGGTTTGGGGTATTATCGCTTTCTTAGGGTTTGGGGTACGAAATCGACTTAGGGTTTGGGGTATGAACGCGACCTTTTGGCGCGCAACGGTCAGTTCAAAAAAACGGCGCGGACGGGCGCAGGACGGTGAGGACGGTGAGGACGGCCAGGACGGCCAGGCCCACAAAACACCTAGGAGGCCGGGCGAAGCGAGAGAGGACGGCGAAGTGGGGGCAGACAACGAAAGACGACGGCCGAACGGCTGGAACGGCAGGGAGCGGCGTAACAGGGGGTGATCGTCCCAGCAACGAGCCTGCCAGCTGACGCCCTGTCGCCACGGACGCGGCCACGACGCACCAGCGGAGGACCAGTTCGTCGGGCTGGATGCTGCCGGCGCAGAGGACGAGACGTTACGTGGAACGCACTGTCACGGTATCGGCACCCTCAGGCCGTAGGCCGCCAGACTCGGCCGTACGTGCTTCTACGTCGACCGCGATCGGCTGGCTGGCTAGGCCGGCGGCCGGAAGCGACACGCCGCCATGGCCGACGGCGCGGCGACCGAGGACTTTACGACCCTGCCGCTGGCCGACCGGATCGAGCACAAGGTACGGCGCTGCCGGCGCCGCCTTCGACAGCGCGTCGGTCTCCCCCACCCCCGCTCACTCTGCCCGGCCATTCACACAACTCTGCCGGCCCCGCACGCTAGGTCTGGAAGGCGCGCGTGAGCGCGTACGAGGAGCTGGCCAAGCTCTTTCGGACGCTGCCGTCCGCGGACGACCCCGAGTACCGGAAATGGATCGGCTACCTGAAGAAGATGGTCACCGACAGCAATGCGGCCGCCCAGGACGCGGGCATCGCCGCGCTGCTGTCGTTCCTGCAAAACGCGGACATTGGCGGGCAGTACGGCGGCGCGCCGGCCCGCGACGCCTCGCCCACCGCTGGACGTGCCTGCTGACCGTCCGCCTGCATTGCATCGCCTTGGCTTCTGTGGCCCCGCGTGCCCAGGAGCCGCGCGGCGGTGGTGCCCGCGCTCATCGAGAAGGGGCTGTCGGCCGCGCGCGCCAACACCAAGGCCAAGGCGATCGAGGCGCTGCTGTACTATTTTGAGTTTGAAAACGCCGAGGCCGTCGTGGTGCGCCGCGCGTTGCGGCCGCCGGCGGGACAGGGTGGCACGCGGTTGACCGCGACATCCGCAACCCGCATTGCGCGCGCTCGCCACGCAGGACGACCTCATTGCCGGCTGCTCCAACAAGATGGCCAAGGTGGTGGCCGCCTGCATCACCGTGCTCTTTGAGGCCGTCCAGTGCGTCGCGGCCATCGCACCTGACTCGGGCTGCGGCTCCGACGTGCCCAGCGGGCTAACCGCCGGTTCACGTGGCCGCCCAACTGTGCGCCGCCCGCCGCAGGGCGTTTGGCACGCAGACGGTGCCGCCCAAGGCGATCCTAAAGGCGCTGCCCAGCTTTTTCGCTCATGCGGACCCCGCCGTCCGCGGCGAGGTGCGGCGCGGTGGCAGGCGGTTCTGGAAGAAATGGCGCCGGCGAGGTCCTCATGCGGGCAATGCCGCCGGGCCCAGCCGCGGCCGGGGCTGTTCGCGGTAGGCGGTCAAGCTGACGGTCGAGCTGTACCGCTGGATCGGCGCCACGATCAACAACTTTTTGACGGGCCTCAAGCCCGTCCAGGTACGGCGCTCGGCCTCGGGCGCCGGCGCCCTGCTGCGTGGAGTGACCATACGCGGCGTTGGCCTTTTGCACTGGCGGCCGCCTGCTGCAGATGAAAGAGCTGGAGGACGCCTTCCAGGCGCTGCCCAACGAACGGCCGCGCCCCACGCGTTACACGCGGGCCCAGCAAAAGGCCATGAGCGCCGGCGCTGCGGCACCCGGTACGAAACCGCACGTTCCGTATCCGGCACTTCCGCCGCGCGCGCTGACGTGCGCCCGATGTGCGCCCACGTGGGAAGAATGGCCAGCAGGTGCCGAGGGGGATACGGCCAGCGCGGCGGCCGACGGTGCGGCGGGCGGCGCCGACGACGCGGTGCCCGAGGTCGACCCGCTCGCCCTCCTCGACCCCGTGGAAGTGCTCTCGCAGGTCCCCGACAACCTGGAAGAGCAGCTGGTGCGGCCGCGGTCGCAGCAACGGGTGGCCGGATTGAGCCCTGCTGACTTGACCGCCAGCGCGACCTCGGCACATGCGGGGCGGATCCCGCCCGACAGGACGCCAAGAAGTGGAGCGAGCGCAAGGACGCGCTCGAGGCGCTGGAGAAGGTGCTGGACAAGCCCAAGCTGATGAAGGGCGACTACGGCAACGTCGTTCGCCTCCTGAAAAAGGCACGCGGCCGAACCGCCCCGCCGATCCTGCCGTTACCGCCGCCCCGCTAACACGTCGGTGCTGGTGACGCTCCCCTGCCGCCCTGCGCACGGGCAGTGCTTTGGCGACAGCAACGTGCTGGTCATTGCGCACGCCGCCAAGTGCGTAGAGGCCCTCGCCAAGGGCCTGCGCGAGGACTTCCAGCCGTATTACGCGACGGTACCGTTCTGCCTGCCTCAACGACCAGGCGCACCGTGTGCATTGCACTCACGCGGCGGCACGCCGCCCGGTCACTGGGTCGCTGCGTCTGCAGCTGGCCAACACGATGCTGGAAAAGTACAAGGAGAAGAAGCGGAACGTCGTGGATGCCCTCTCGGGCGCGCTGGACGCCATGTTCATCGCCGTGCGTGGCCCGCGCTCGTCGATGGCCTCACGACGCGCGCGCGCGCCATCTGCTGACGGACGGCCACGCCCCCTTGCCACAAGCACCACGCGTCGCAGTGCCCGCTGTCCGCGTCGGCGGCCGACTTGGCGGCGGCGGCGGCGCACAAGAACCCGTCGGTCCGGAAGGAGTCGCTGCTGTGCGTCGCGCGGTACATGGCCAAGGTCAAGGCCGTGCCGCCCAAGACCGAAGTCAAGACGCTGGCAGACGCCTGCGTGAAGGTGCCGGCACGGCGCCTACGCCGCTGCGTGGCAGCCGCACCTCGCTCACCGTCCGCTCGCTGGGAGCGCTCCGTTGCCCGGTTGATCAGGCGCTGGACGATTCGGACCCCGAGGTCCGTGACGCCGCGGCCCAAGCGCTGGGCACGACCTGCAAAGTGTGCGGCGAGCGCGCGTACACCGCCTTCACCGAGAGCCTCGACAAGCTCAAACAGGAAAAGGTCAAGCAGGTCTACGACGAGGCGAGCGTGTCCGTCAAGACGGCGCCCGCCCGTGCGGCGCCGGCTCCCGCGCCCGCGGCGTCGCGGGCGGCCGCTCCCGCCGCGGCGGCCAAGCCGGCGCAGCCGTCCGCGACGCTGCAGGCGCTGAACCGGTCCACGGGGCCGGGCGGCCGCGCACCAGCGGCGCGGCCTGGCGCGAGCAGCAGCAGCAGCGCGAGCTCGAGTGCAAGCGCGGCCAGCGCGGGCGCGGCCAAGGTTTGTCCGCCCTGCGGCGCGGAAAGCTTGTGCAGCGCGACGCTGGCTCTAACCCAAGATCGCGTAGGGGGCGCGCACGGTCCCTCTCCGTGTAGCGGCCGGGCACTGCTGGGGCGAGCGCCGCGGCCGCGAAGGCCAAGGTCCCCGCCAAGACGGCCGAGGATGCCGGGCCCGTTGCCAGCACGCTGAGCGACGAGCAGGTCGAGGAGCGCGCGCTGGCGTTTGCGCCCGAGTCGCTGTGGGCGGGCCTCAGCGACGCCAACTGGAAGAACCGCCTGCAAGGTCGGGTGCTGCTGGCAGTACCGTGTGGACGCCTCGGCACCCAGCTCATGCCATCGAGCTCGTTTGTGTGTGTGTGTGTGTGTGTGTGGACCGGTGAACAGCGGCCGAGGACTTGTGCACGCTGGTCGAAGGTGCCACGCCCGAGGCCCTCGACGGTGAAGTCCTGGTGCGCATGATCAAGAAGCGTACTGGCTGGAAGGACGCCAACTTCCAAGTACAAATTGTTCACCTACGCTCTAGCAAGATGGGTGCATGGCGGCTAACACCTGCAGCGGCCCTTTGCAATGCCTCCGTTCAACAGGTGCAATCCAAGCTCTTCCAGACGGTCCAGGCGGCCGTGCAGCGGTCGCCCAAGTTTCCGCGCGCCGGCGCCGCTGTTGCCATCCCCCGTACGGAGGCGACTCGCCCACGGGGCGAGTGGCTCGTGACCCTCCCAGACTGACACATGCTGTCGGCTCCGCCCACTCTGCCGGGCCGTTTGTGCAGCCCTGGTCGAGAAGCTGGCCGACATCAAGATCAACAAGGCGGCGAGCGACTGCCTGGTGGCCATCGCCGAGGCCTGCACCCTTCAGTTTGTCCTGTCGCAGCGTACGGCGCCGCGCGCCGCACACCCCCGCCGCGGGGGTTCCTTTGTACTTACGCTGGTTCCCCAGCCCGATGCGGTCTGCCGCGCGTTAGTCTACGCGGCGCTGGAGGGCCAGAAGAATCCCAAGGTGTTCACCGAGGTCCTCAAGTGGATAGAGACCACGCTGCCCGAGTTTGGGCTTGGCGGCGTCAAGTCGCGTGACCTCATCCAGTTCCTGAAGAGCCAGCTCGACAGCGCGGCGCCGCTCGTGCGAAAGGGCGCCATCAACGTCCTCGTGGTGCTGCGCATCGCGCTCGGCCCTGGTACGCCATGCCCCTGGTTCTGGGATGCTCCCGCCCGCCAGCCATCGCGGTCTGACCCCATCGGGGGCAAAGGCAGTAACTGTTGCGATTGCCGTCGACGTCAGATGTGCGGTCGCTGTTGGACGACGTCAAACCCGCCATCCTGTCGACGGTGCAGGCCGAGTTTGACAAGGTCGCCGGGCAGAAGCCGCCCGCGCCGACGCGCTTTGTGCGCTCCGAGGTTGGGGCCGGCGGACCCGCGGGCGTGGCCCCGGGCGCGGGCGGCGGCGGCGGCGGCGGCGGCGCGGACGAGCTGTTCCCGCGCGTCGACCTGCGCCCGCTGGTAAGTGCCAAGACGCTGAGCGACATGAACGACAAGAACTGGAAGCTGCGCGAGGAGGCCTTGCAAGAGGTGCTGCGCGTGCTGGAGGAGGTGAAGCGCATCCAGCCCAACGCGGGCGAGGTCATCAACGCGCTCAAGCTGCGCCTGGCCGACTCCAACAAGAACCTCGTGGTGCTCGCGCTGCAAATTCTCGGCGTCATGGCCACCGCGATGGGCAAGCCCTTCCAGAAGGAGTACAAGACGATTCTCACCCCCGTGCTGAAGAGTGCGTGGGTGCGAGCGCGGAGGCCGGTTCACCGTGCGGTGGACTGACCGAGGCGGGCACTGAGGGTCCAGCGGGCTGTGAACAGCGCTGACGGACAACAAGGACAAGGTGCGCCAGACGGCGATCGCCGCCATCGACGCAATGGCCACGCAGACGGGCCTGGAGCCCATGCTGCCGTTCTTGGCGGCCGCGCTGCTCGCCGACGGCCAGCCGCTGCTGCGCAAGGTGCGCGCCGCACGCGCGGCGCTGGAAAAGCGACCGACGGAAGCCGTAGGCTGACCCCTAATCGTTTGGTTGCCAACGTCGCGGGGGGGTGCGTCTCCTGGCCATAGGACCTCTTGACGTGGCTGGTGGGCCGCTTCGCCACAGACAGCGCCGCGGCGCCCAAGGGCGAGTACGCGCCGCTGCTCAAGCCGCTGTTCAAGTGCCTGGTCGACCGCGGCGCCGGTACCGCCCGCGGGGCCAGCGTGAAAAAGGCTGATCCTGGTGCTTGCTTCTAAACGCTCCTTGTACCGTCGGTGCGCGGCATGGACGAGGGCATGCAGACGTGCGCCGCGCGGCGCAGCTGGCGTTCACGGGCCTGTTTGACAACCTCGGCTACGATGCCATCAAGAAGAGCCTCGTGACTGAGGACAAGTCGGTGCAGGGCCAGGCGCTCCCGCTCTTGGAGAAGGCGCGCGAGGTTCGAATTTGCACAGCATGGCCACGACGACGTGGCTGTGCGCCTTTTGTTGACACGCCGCTGCGACCAAAGGCGATCCAACGGGGTATTCCGGGACAGGCCGCACAGCAGGGGGCCAAGCCGGCAACGGCAGCCCCCACCGATGCGTCCCTGGGGGCGAGCGGGATCGGCGCGCGGCCCATCGCTGTCGCTCCGACCGACAGTGCAGCGGCCACCAAGTATGCCCTAACTTTTGGTTTCTTTTGTGCGCTGCTGCTCAGCGGCCTCACCCGGCGCGTCGGGCATCGTCGCGCGCCCCTCCCAATGTAGGACCTCCGCCACTGCGCCGGCGGAGGCGCAGCCGCCTACCGCTGCCGATGCGGCGCCCGCGCCTGCCGAGGCCGAGCCGGCGCCGGCGCTGGGCGCGAGCTTCTCGGGACCCAAGCCGTTCAGCCTCGACTTGGACAAGCTGGACCTGCCGCCGCAGCCGGTAGCGCTGCCCAAACTTCCGGTGCTTGCGCACGTGCCGTCCACGGTACGTGCGCAGTCGCCTGGTGCGCTGGGCTGACCTGACCCCTCGTGGCGCGGTACTCACATCACCGCGGTCGGCGGCGCGCCGGTCTAAACGACGCAGCTCGTGGGCGAAACGCCGGCGATTCCCGTGCGCAACCGCACGCTGCCCTCCGCGGCCGCCGCCCCGGCGGCGGCGCCGACGCTGCCGTTCACCGCTGCCGTCGCTGCCGGTGCAGCCGCGAGCAGCCAGCCGACGACCGCCGCAGGACCGGCCGCGGCCGGCGCGCCGCCCTCGGCCCGCCCGGCCAAGCCGCTGGACGGCACCCTCACGGGCATCCTCGCCCACATCGCCAGCAACGACCCGCGGCAGAGGTCCGTCGTCTGCGTTGTCTGCAAACGTGGCTCTCGCTACGGTGCCGAGCGGTGGTGACCAGGGCAGAGGCCGCCGTGCGATCGCTTGGGTCCGCTCCAGCGTCGACGCGCTTAAGCAGCTCGACCAGCTGCTGGAAGCCGACATGGCCGCCGTGGCCGCCCACGTGGACACGCTCGTGCCGACGTTGACGCTCCAGATGCGGCTCTCGTTCGCGTCGGCGGTGCAGTCGCCCGACATGAGCCGGCTGTGCAAGCACCTCGTCAACGTTCTCTTCCGCATCTTCTCGGCAGTGTCGCTGGCAGTTGGTAGGGACCCAAGGGCCAAGTGGAGCACACCCGGTCCGCCCGCGTGCGCTGAGCGATACCCTCTGCATCCTCGGTCGGTTGGAGATCCATAGCGGTGTCCAAGGACACGCTGCGGCAGCTGCTGGAGGAGCTGCTGCAGCGGTTGCTGGACGACAGCCTGCCGGCGATGGACCAGGGCGCCAGCGTTGTGCGCGCGCTCAACGTGCTGATGCTCAAGATCCTGGAGAACGCCGACCCGAACGACGCCTTCTCCGTCCTCCTGCAGCTGCTCCGCAGCTCGGCCACGCTGATGATGGAGATGCCCGCCGACACGGTCCGGCCCAAGCTCACGGAGCTCGTCATGAAGTGCCTGTGGAAGATGTCCAAGGTGCGCGCGCACGGCGCGATCTGGATGGGAACGCCGCGGGCGGTGGACTCAATCGCGCGGCGGGTGCGCGTGTCGCCGTGCGATCTTGCGCGGCAGGCCATTCGGGATAACGTCAACGCCAACAAGCTCAACATCGATGAGCTGCTCTTGGACGCCCACGGTACGGGCCGTCTCCACCCACCAGGCCGACCGCCGAAACGACGGCACTGATGCGGTCTGGCCAAGCATAATTTTGCTTGCTGTGCGCACGCACAACAGAGTTCCTGGTGGCCACGCCGCCCCAAGAGTGGAAGCGACGCGTGGCGGCCAACGTGCCGCTGGGCGAGATGCCGCTCCGGACGGTCAAGACCATCCTGCACGAGTTGGTGACCGTGCGCGGCGCGGAGACCTTGAACCACCTGACGCGCATCCCGGACGCCGACAAGAGGTGCGGCGGGGCGGCATCCGTGGACAGTTGCGGTGATCTGCGGGAGACTCACCCATTTCGCCTGTCGTTGCGTGTCTGGCGTGTGAGGCCTCCAGCTACGTCAAGTCGTACTTGAAGCTCATGGTCGAGTCGGCGGCCAAGGACGGCAAGGACGGCGGCGCGCCCGCGGCCGCACCGGCGCCAGCACCGGCACCGGCGCCGGCACCGGCCGCGGTGCCGCCGGCAATATCGCCGTTGGCGGAGCCGCACGCGCCGGCGCCGGCAGTGGCGGCGCTGCCGGTCGCGTCCGGCGCCGTGCCAGCAGCCGTCCCACCCGTGACGCTGCCGGACCCGACGGACGACTTTACGGCACGGCTCGCGGCCCTGCGCGCCGCCCGCGAGAACGCCCTGGCCGGCGGCTTCCGGGCAGCAGCGCCGGCGAGCACGGTACGGCTCAACGGCCCGCCTTTTGCGCATATGAGTGCTGTGGGGTGAGTGTGCTGACGTCCGCGAGTATCTGTGTCTGCCTGTTACGGTTGGTGTGCTCCAGCCGGCGGCGCTGCCAGTGCAGTCGGAGAACATCCCGCCGCCGCCGGCGGCGGCGGCGGCGGCGCCTGCGGCACCCGCGACGGCCGCCAACGATGCTGCGTCCATTGCTGACATCCGCGAGCGGCTCGCGCGGTTGAAGCGGGAGCGGAGCGAGCTGGCGAGCTCGACCGGGCCGCAGTGAACGCTACCCCACCACCAGCCATGGCCCCCCCTTGTACAGCAACCTTTGACGACCGAGTGCGTGTGTGTTCGCCTGAACGCTGTTCAAATTTCATCGCCAACAAAGCGGGCAGACTACTACCGCGTTTACAGCGTAAAGCCCACCGACGGGAAGGAGCGGGCAAACGCCATGACCTCCTTCTTCAGCTCGGCGATCTCCGGGTAGCTCTTGCCACCGTCCTCCAGCGCGGCCTTGAAGTCCTTGAGCTTCTTGCCCGGCAGGCCGTCGTTGATCTTCTTGGTGAGCTTGATCGCGCGGTCCACAAAGTCGGCGACGGTCTCAAAGTCGTCCGGCAGCAGGCCGCGGGTGGCCATGGCCGGCGTGCCTACGCGCACGCGGAATTGTATAAGCGACGCGCGGTGGCGGCGGGCAGGCGCGGTGAGCCCAGCGCGGCAAGGCCGCGGCCACTGTCGCTGTCAGCCAGGCGCACCCATGCGGAGACCGCCCGGCACGAGCGCGCTCTTGTCGCCAGGGACGGTGTTCTTGTTGGCGGCAATGTTGACCAGCTCCAGCACGCGCTCCACGCGCGCGCCGTCCAGCCCCTGCGCCGTCGTAGCGGACAGAGGACGTCTCCTGGTCACATGGTTGAGCCGGCCGCGCGATCGGAGCGCCCGCCGCTTACGGCGCATGGCCCGCAAAGCGTACGACCGGGTTGAGGTCCAGCAGGAGCAGGTGGTTGTCGGTGCCGCCCGAGACGAGCTTGTAGCCGCGCTTCTGGAGGCCCTGCGCAAGGCGTTGGCAGCCCTCCAGGACGTTCTTCTGGTACGCCCTGAACTCGGGGCTCTGCGCCTGCTTCAGTGCTACGGCGAGCGCGGTGATGGTGTGGTTGTGCGGGCCGCCCTGGTGGCCCGGGAAGACGGAGAAGTTAATCTTGTCCTCGTAGTCGTACAGAATCTCCTTGCCGTTCTTGTCGACGCCCTTGACGCCGCGGCGGTAAAAGATCATCGCGCCGCGCGGGCCGCGCAGGGACTTGTGGGTCGTGGTCGTCACCACGTCCGAGTGCTCGAACGGCGACGGCACCACGCCCGCCGCGACCAGGCCTGCCAAATCGAAGGCGGAAGAGGCACACTCGACGGCGTTAGGCGCCGACCCCACGGGATCAGCGGCCGGCCTGCCGGCGGGGCGACGCACCGCTGATGTGCGCCATGTCCGACAGCAGGTACGCGCCGACGTTGTCGCAGATCTAACGATTGCGCGCTTGGTGGACCGCGCCGCCCCGTCGCGTTAACGACACGAAGGGCGGGAATCGTTTGCGCATCTCGCGGACGCACCTCGCGCATGCGCTTGTAGTCGATGTGGCGCGGATACGCCGAAAAGCCGGCGATGATGAGCTTGGGCCGGATCAGCTGCGAGGTCTTGGCCAGCATGTCGTAGTCGATCAGGCCGGTCTCCTGTGGGCCGCCATATTGCGTATGGGTCGCCAGAGCGCCGAAACCGTTAGCGAGGTCCGGTACGGTGCCGCTTGCTCTGGAAAGGACGTGCCTCGTTCAGGCGGTAGGGAATGGTCTCGAAGTAGATTGACACTGCCGAGATCTTCTTCTTGTCCGTCTGGTAGCCGTGCGACAGGCTGGCACGCGGGAGAGAAGGACCACGCAAGGCCGCATGTGAGTCACGTAGGAACTGCGGTCCACGCAGGGCTCCTTCATGTAAGCAGCACGTACTGCCCACCGTGCGGCAGGTCGAGGCCCATGATGCGGTCGTGCGGCTTGAGCAGCGCCGAGTACGCCATCAGGTTGGCCGGCGAGCCTGGCCAGGGAGGGAAGGCCGTCCGGGAGGGCCGCGGACGTTGCAAAGGCGGGGTGAGCGGTGCTGCGGTCGTCGTGGCCATACCAGGGCTAGGCCCGGGTCGCCTACCGGAGAGCGGCTGGACATTGACGCCCCACTTGGCCGGGTCCAGGTTGAACGCCTCCAGCGCGCGCTTCTGGCACAGGCGCTCGCTCTGGTCGATGAACTCGTTGCCGCCATAGTACCTGGCCAGCACCACGCCGTCGTAGGCCGGAGCGGTGCGTGCGCTGTCAGCGTGGGATCGCGGCCGTCGCCGTGCATGGTTGGGCAGCAGCCGCACCGCGCGCCCGGATAGCCCTCCGAGTACTTGTTCTGCATCACCGAGCCGAGCGCGTCCAGCACGGCCTTGGAGGTGAAGTTCTATTCGGATGCGCGCGGCCAGATCGGCTGCCCCGCCGCAAAGAACCTCAGCGGCGCGGCTCGATCGACAAAGCGTCCACCGAAGCCGGCGGCCGCACCTCCGATGCAATCAAGACGATGCTCTCCAGCTGCCGGCGCTTCTCGGACTCGATGATGTTGGTGATCTCTTGGTCCGTCTCGGTCAGCGGCTTGTTCAGCTCCGTCGGCCACTGTGGGCGCCGTAACGGTGCCAGGCAACAGCGCGTGGCAGGTCAGCATGGCGGTCCCGTCAGGGTCTCACGCGCGCGCGTCGCGCTTGGACGGCAGCCGTACGGTGGGGCGGGCGCTGGACAGGGAGCGGCGCGCCGTCTGGGCGATGGCCGTCGTGCGGGTGGCCGCGGCCGCGGACCGGCGCAGCAAGAGGGCCGCCATGGTGTCGTGCTGCGCAGACTGCGGACAACCTGCGGCCGAATGCGCGCACCCAGTTAAGCGGCGTGCGACGCCATAGGGTCAGGACCCCGGGAGAAAGAGACCCGTGGGCGTGGGTGCGAGCCCACGCCGAGCAGATTCCGGTGCACTGACTGCCGCCCGCGACCGGGTGGGTTCCACGTCACCACACCGCGTGGCCGTCGGAACCCGCGGCGTCGCTTGGTCCCGCTCCGTCTGCAGCTGTCCACCTTCTTCTGAGCGCCCCACAGCGTACTCGGCGCCTCCTGCAGCATGTCCTGTTCCAACTCTAGTCCACGTCGCCTTCCCGCGCACGCTGCTGGCGTGGTTCTCCTCCAAGCCGCACCCCATGCCGTGACCGAGCCTCCTGTCTCCACGCGACCCCACTCCAGCCGCTCCACACCCATCCACCCTGTCCTTTCCCCCCTCTCCCGCGCCGTCGCCTGCCCTCCGCAACCTCTGCCGCCGCTGCCGCCGCCGCTGCCGCCGCCGCCGTCTTTTCTCCCCTGCCGCCACCGCCGCCGCCGCCGCCGCCGCCGCCTGCGCACCGTCAGTGGCGCGGGAGCGATGACGTCATCGTCTGCCGTTTGAGCGGGTGGAAATTCGGCAGACGCCCGTTGAACTCGGACGCTTTTGCGCAGGCGCCGATGAAGAGATGGCGCTTCCTCCACTTTCACCCTGCGATAGCCGTGCGGCGGCGGACGACGGGCGGTGGAGGACGCAGGCAGGACACCGACGACGTCCGGTGGAGGACGCAGGCGACGACCAAGGACGTGGAGGGAAGAGACAAAGCGGAGGAGGACGTGGACGTGCACGGCGAACGGAGCCGAAAGGCGAAACAAGGACGACGACGACGTCGGCAAGACGTAGGTGGCCCGCCCATCCTATCTAAGCTTGCCTGGGGGGGCGAGCGGAGGCAACCATGTTCAAAAAGCCGTTTCAGACGCGCGGCCGCACGGTCCTGCGCGAGAGCGATAAGCGGCGGCTCCGGCAGGATGTAATCAAGCACCTGCCCACACTCGGCGACCCGGCTCACGCCGCCGCGGTCGAGGCCGCCCTGGCCGAGCTCATCCCGTCCAAGCGCACGGACGTGGAGGTGCTCAAAGTCACGACCCACCACGGCATCAACGTCAAGGTGTACACCACGGCCGGCGAGCCCGTCCTGGTCGAGCTGGACAAGCCGACGCCCACGCTGCGGTTCTTCCCGACCGTCTACACGCTGACGCGGCTGCCGCCGGCGGCGCTGCCGCCGCTGCTGACGTTTGGGCAGCTGCTGCCCGTGCTGCAGCGCGGCGCGGACCTCATGATGCCCGGCGTCGTGCTGCCGCCGGGCGGCGCCGCGGCGCTGAGCGCCCAGGAAGGCGAGGTCCGCGCGCTGTGGGCCCGCGGGTTTGCCACGCCCGTCGGCGTCGGCACGATGGCTGCCGGCAGCAGCAGCGCCGCCTTCCGCGAGCGGCAGGGCAAGGCGCTGCTGATGCTCCACGTGCACGGCGACCGGCTGTGGCAGCTCGGCAGCAAGACGCCGCTGCCGCCAGCGGCGGCCGCCGCGACCCCGGTGCCGCCGCCGTACACCGCCGCGGCGGACGACGCCGAGCTGGACAATGACGCCGACCTGGCCGCCCTCGCCGCCGCGGACGACGATGGCGGCGAAGCCGCCGTGGCGGCGGCGTTGGGCGACGTCACCCTGGAGGCGCCCGCCGACGCCGACGGCTCCTGGGAGGACCAGGCCGGCGGTGACGACGACGACGCGGGCGACGCCGAGGACAACGAAGGGGCCGGCGCGGCGCCGGCGCCGGAGCCGGTCGCAGAGGCGGCAGAGCCGACGGCGTCCGAGGTAGACGGCCGTGCGGCCGCGGCTGGGGACGCCGGCGCGCCGGCCGAGGCCGACGTGAGCATGGACGAGCTGCTGGAGGCGGCGCTGCTGCTGGCGCTCCGGCGCACGGTCAAGGACAAGGACCTCCCGATGCTAGCGAGCACGTTCTACGCGCAGCACATGCAGCCGCTCAAGCCGCGTGGGCTTGCCATCGACATCAAGCAGTCGAACCACAAGAAGGTGCGTTGGGTGGGGCTGCCGCGCCCACACAGGGTGGCCGCCCGCTGACACGCCACGCTTTCACCTCCTGCTCCTTGTTGGTGGGCGACCGGCAGCTGGGCAAGTTCCTCGCGGCGGTGGAGAAGGACGGGCTGATCAAGACCAAGGAGGCCAAGGGCGTCATCTCCATCACGGCCGTCAACCGGACGCACGAGCGGTGCGGCTGCAGCAGTGACAACGATTAGGGTGGAAGCCTTGCGTTTCTGACGCCCCCGGCGGCCTTTGGGCCATATGCCATGTCCTCCGATCCCTCGCCAGGTACACGCGGTTCCGGCCCGCGGCCTGGCAGCCCGCCGCCAGCGACGACGGAACAGAGGGGGCCGCCGCGCCGGCGGCCGCTGCGCCCGCTGCGGCGGCTGCGGCGGCCAACACGAGCAGGGAGATCCAAGTGCAGGAGCTCTACCGGCCGACGGGCACGTTTGTGGAGATGTTTGAGGCGGCGGGATTCAAGTAGGACGGGCGGCCTGCGTACGCTAGCTCTGCCACGTATGCATTCTGACGACGCTCACCCGCGTGGGCGGCAGGCGGTGCGGTCGCGCGCCGCCCAGACGGAGCGACTACTGCACGTTCGCGCAAGTGCGCACGGCGCTGTACGACTACATTGCGCGCAACAAGCTGGCCGATACCGAGAACCCGAGGCACGCGCCTACGCGCGGCTGCTGAGGCGGGTGCTTTTCAGGCCACCAACAGGGGTGACCGCGCGGTGCGTAGCGAACGACGTGCACCGCAGGTTGGTGGTGCTGGATCCGTTCTTGGCAGAGCACCTGGTGCCCAAGAACGACCGCGCCAACGTCTTCAAGGCGCCGCGGGACGGCCTGGCCACGACGTACGACGTGGGCCAACTGCGATTGCTTCAGGGGATTTCCCTGCTGACAATGTCCTTTCAACGTGATTCCGCGCGGCGCGGCGCCTGGCAGGCTGGCGGAAAAGTGCCACCAGTTCTACCGCGTCACCATCCCCGGCGTGGAGGAGCCCATCCTGCGCAAGGGCAGCCCGCGCTCCATCGAGCTGTCCGTCGAGCAGCGCGGCGGCCACAAGAGCGTCACCCGCGTGGTGGGCCTGGAGACGTTTGCGCTGGACCCGGACAAGTTTGCGCAGGACATGCGCAAGAAGCTGGCGTGCAGCACGACCGGTACGCAGACAATGCCAACGGCTGGATTCCTCGTCCGTGCACTCACAAGAGGGCATCGCCCCGCCGCTGCCCACGGGCGCGCCAGTCTCGCCGCTGCCCGGCAAGCAGGCGACCGGCATGGAGGTGCTGCTGCAGGGTTCGATGACCGCGGAGCTGGCCGAGTACCTGCACACGTCCTGCGGCGTGCCGCGCAAGTTCATCCACGTCAAGGAGAAGCCCGGCAAGAAGTAGCCGCGCGCCCCGCGGGTGCTGGACAGGTCATGTACAGCCACATGTATAGGTCGCAATGGTACACTGGCAACCTCTCTGTGCGGGGGGGCAGAGAGAGGCAAAGAGAAGCGAAACGAGCAAAAACAATTTCGACCGAGGCGCGCCGCATCGCGGATGCTACTGCGACATGACGGACTCTATCCTCTCCAGTTGCTCCAGCATGCCGCGCACCTGCGCCGCGTCCATCTCGAACCGTACAATGTCCGTCTGTCAGCGGCCCCACACCGCGAACCCAAGGACCGCCCGCGTCAGTGCCGGGCCTTGTTCATGCATGCCCTAGCGAACAGCGCGGACCTGGTCGTTGTTCGCCACGTCCAGCTCCAGCACGGCGGTCGGCTCGTTGAGCTCGCGAATATGCTTGGACTTGGTCTTGACGTCGATGCGCCAGCTGAACGCCTTGAGCCGCGAGCCCCACAGCGCGTCCTTGACCAGCTGCTCGTGGATCTTTTGCTTCTGCGCCTTCCAAAACTTGAGGAAGCCCTGCTTCTGGCCCTCCGTCAGGCCCGCCTGCACGCGCCCCGACCGCACGTAGGGGCGGGGGAGCCTGCGTGTGAGCGGGGGATGCCGGCGGCGCGCGCCGCCGTGCGGGTGCGGGCGTACCGCGGCGGCCGCTTCCTCGGCCTGCTGCAAGTCGAGGTCGTCTTGCGCTGAGTTCACGAGCAGGCGCTCGGCGAGCGCCAGCAGCGCGCCAAACGCTGTGCCGTTCACCAAAATGCTAGCGTGCCCAACGCGGGCGTGTCAGGCACAGCGGTCTTTTGCGCCCCGGCACGGTGTGCACGCCGCCGCCCGCGCACCGGTATCGTCGAGGTTGGGATAGATCTGGTCCTTGAGGAGCGCGTCGGTGAACTCGGGGTCCTGGAAGATGATGCGCTTCGCCAGGCCGTTGAGGAGCGCCGTAAAGAGCTTGCCTTCGTTGGCGGCCGCCATGGCTGCTGCCTGCTGCCTGCTGCGGCTGCCCGCTGCGGCTGCGGCTGCGGCTGCGGCTGCTGGTTGGCGACGCGCGACGGACGGGTGAGCGAGTGCAGCGTCCTACGCTGTGGTGCCCAGCGAACGTCGCCCGGTCTCTTTGTGACGTGGCATCTCTCTCTGAATGACGTCACATAAAGCGGCGGGCCGATCGAGCGCGCGCGGTCGCCGGCGCCCAGCGACGACCAGCGATGGCGTGCGCCGTCCCAGTGCCGCGTCCAAGCTCCCAAGTCGTGCGATTGAGAAGGGCGTGGTCCAGCGCCCGTGCATCCAGTATCTGCGAGATGGCGGGCTATGCAGCACAATATCTGTAACATAATGATACTACGAAAGCTGGCGAGACCTAATCGCGAGACTTCAGCATGCAAGCTAGTTTGGCATGCGTCCTTAAATGCAGTGAACAGCGTGTGGCGGCGCTAGACATCCGCGCACGTTCGTTGTATTGGACTGTACAAAGGTAGCTCCTACCTGTGCGAGACATTACAGCGGAAGTCTTGGCATACACCTTCCAGCTAATATGTTAGCGTGCACGGCCGGTCTGCCCGCAGGCAGCTGTTAAGAACCTATCGCATCCACGAGCCGCTACACGTATGTACGAACGGCGGCTGCCCGATCGATCTACTACGCGGTGTTCGAGCACTGCGATCGACATATGCGTGGCTAGGACAAAGTATACTAT
>Ga0180216_1002171_pt1 | contig 16698 bp, 14 predicted proteins | sample eDN3rd37CBELigMG_FD_128879 | JGI IMG/M metagenome (GOLD analysis project Ga0180216, IMG submission 128879) | Enriched Miracle-Growth compost microbial communities from Emeryville, California, USA - eDNA 3rd pass 37_C BE-Lig MG (version 2)... ... | reverse complement strand
CCAGTCGATCAGGCTTGTGGCATCGTTGGGCTGGTACTGGCGGAACTGCCAGAATGTCTCGCCGGGACCGGCGCGACGCCGGCCGTGAATACCGTGGGCCACCGTGTGCGCAATACGCTGCGCCTCGATCATCAGATCGGGCAGCCGGTCTGCAAGTTCATGAGATGCCGCTTCCAGGCTGGAGAATGTCGGAGTTCCCGCGACACCCGACTTCTGCCTCGTGAGCTGCACCATGCCGCTACTCCGCCGCCGCTGCCAGGCGCGAAATGATCGAACTGATGTCCTGACCTTCAGCGCGGGCCGAGAACGAAAGCGCCATGCGGTGTTTCAGGATCGGATCGGCCAGCGCCACCACGTCGTCCACGGATGGTGCGAGACGGCCATCGATCAGGGCCTTGGCGCGCACAGCGAGCATGAACGCCTGGCTGGCACGAGGACCCGGACCCCACGCGATGAACTGATCTGTCTCCTCGTTAGCCCCGGTGCCGGGGCGGGCGGAGCGCACGAGGCGCAGGATTGCCTCGACGACGCGGTCGGGAACGGGCATTTGCCGCACCAGCCGCTGGATGGAAAGAAGTTCGTCGGCAGACAGGATCGCCTGGACGTTGCTATCGCCGACGCCGGTTGTTGCGTAGAGCATGCGGCGCTCCGCGGCGAGATCGGGATAATCGACGTCTATCTGCAAAAGGAACCGGTCGAGTTGTGCTTCCGGCAGCGGATATGTGCCTTCCTGCTCCAGCGGGTTCTGGGTTGCGAGCACATGGAACGGTGTTGGCACGTCATGACGGACACCAGCGACCGTGACGTGATGTTCCTGCATGGCCTGCAAGAGGGCCGACTGGGTCTTGGGTGAGGCGCGATTGATCTCGTCAGCCATCAGCAGTTGAGTAAAGATCGGGCCCTTGATGAAGCGGAACGAGCGTTGCTGGCCCGGGACTTCGTCCAGCACCTCGGAGCCGATAATGTCGGAGGGCATCAGGTCCGGCGTAAACTGGACACGCTTGGCATCAAGGCCGAGGACGCTCCCGAGAGTTTCCACAAGAAGCGTCTTGGCGAGGCCCGGAACGCCGATCAACAACGCATGACCGCCCGACAGGATGGTGATGAGCGCTCGTTCGATGACGATGTCCTGACCGAAGATGACACCGGCGGCAGCCTGATGCGCCTTCTGGATGCGCTCGGCCGCGGCCTCGAGCCTTGGCACAATGGTCTCTTCAGTATGAATAATATTTGTCATTGTAGCTGTCCGCGTTGCTCGCCAGCCATATGCGGCGGCTTAACTGAATATCGCAAGGATCCTGGTCGGACTAAGATTGAATACGATCAAGCCCTGCAAAGTTTCGGTCAAGTGAATGTTACGTAAGGGGCGCCGTGATTGCGGCAAAGCGAGGAATGCTCATGCAGCAGAATGGAGGCGGCAATAGGATTACGGGACTGATGGAGCTGCTGGCGCAGACGGAGCACACTGGAGCTGCACCGGTGGACTCCTGGGACCCGCCCTACTGTGGTGATATCGGCCTGAAAATCACGCCGGACGGCTGCTGGCACTATCAGGGAAGTCCAATTCGCCGGGAGCGGCTCGTCAAGCTGTTTGCCCGTATCATGCGGCGTGATGAGGATGGGCGTCACTATCTCGTGACACCTGTCGAAAAGGTGGATGTGCTTGTCGAGGATGCTCCCTTCGTTGCGGTGGAGATGGAGTGCCGGGGGGAAGGTGTAAACCAGACGCTGTTTTTCCGCACCAATCTTGATGACGTTGTGGAATGCGGGCCGGAGAGGCCGCTGCGGTTCGAAGTGGACAAGGATGGCGGCTGCAAGCCCTATGTGGGAGTGCGTGGACGTCTGGAAGCCTTGCTGTCACGGGCTCTTACCCACGATCTTCTCGAACTCGCCATCAGAACGCAGGCGGAAACCGGGACATTCGGCATCTGGAGCGGCGGAAAATTCTTTGAGATTGAAGCCGCCTAGCCGCCGCCAGACTGGTCTCGCGACGGCTTGTGGTTATTGGCAGTACTCCGTTCAAGAACGGCAAATCCCGATGCTCAGTGGACTTTCAGCTCAGTCCCGATCAGGTTCACTTCGGCGGGGCTGATCAGTTTGCGATGACTGACTGACACCTTGTAGAGCTTGCCATCCAGGTGAGCTTCCCAAAAATCCAGAAAACTTTTCAGTTTCGGGAACTTCGGATGCAGATCATAGTCTTGCCAAAGATAGGTCTGCAGTAGCGAGGGGTGATCGGGCAAGCGATACAGAATTTCCGCAGTGGTCAACGAATAGCCAGCCAGCATGCGGCTGAAATCCGTTTCGGCCATGTCTTCCTCCAATCGGTCATCCTTTTCAGATGCAAAATCAGAATAGCGCAATTTGGGCACAACCGGTTAGAAAAATTTCAGTAACATCAGTATGTTGGCAGCAATTCTCGGGGAGTGCTAACGGATCTGCGTCGCCTTGCCATTGTTCCCGCGAATAACAATCCAGCGTCAGGAGAGTTAATTGCTCGAACTCATGCTTGTTAGTTTTGCTACGTTTTTTGCAACGATAGGACCGATTGAGGCTGCGGTTCTGTTGGCGACGTTTTCTGCCAACATGCCCAGGCGCGAGCAGACCAAGGTGGCGTTGCGCGCAACATTTCTGGCTAGTCTCATTCTCCTGGCATTCACGTTATTCGGCCAGCCAATACTCAACCAGCTCGGCGTTTCAATCGCGGCCTTCCAGACAGCCGGGGGCGCAGTTCTGGGATTGATCGCGCTCGACATGATCTTCAGTCGCCCCCAGAGCGGTTTCAAGCTGACAACGCCTGAAGGAGAGGAGGCGCTGGGAAAGCACGATCTTGCGGTGTTTCCAATGGCGACGCCCTTGCTGGCGGGGCCGGGCGCCATGACCGCGGGAATCCTGCTGGCCACCAACGCGAATGGAAACACGGTTCTGCTCGGTGGTGTTCTGATTGGGCTGCTGGCTGTCATGGCCATCACGCTGGGCCTGCTATTGCTTGCGCCTGAAGTCTCGCGAGCCATGGGCGTCACGGCGCAAAGAGTTCTGATGCGGGTGGTCGGGCTATTGTTGGCGGGGATTTCGGTGCAGGAAATCTTTGATGGTATTCGGGACAGCGGGTTGCTGACGGCCGCGGGCTGATTGTGCCCGGCCTATCGATCCGCCTCCCGGAAAATCCGGTCGGAACCTGCAGGCTCGTTTTCAGACGGTCTTTAGCGACCTCTTAACCGGCCGCATGTTTTGCTGGTCGCAGCCGGGATCCCGCCGCTGCTCAATATCAGCGAATTAATTTTTCGTCCTTAGAAACACCGATGCAGCCTCAGGGACCGGGCCTCAGGAATCCATGTTCTGCAGGCTGTGTTCCCGGTCGCCTAGATGTCTGCGTGTATCCAAGGGCGTTGTAGAATGTATGTGTCGAGTAGCGGCGATAAGCCGTTTTGCCGGTTGTCTTGCGGTCTGTGCAGGGCATTGCAAGTGGCCGCAGTAGCACTTGTTATTCCCTTTGGCGGATGCGCGTCGAACAGCACCCAGACGGCGTCTTATACGGCGCCGCATACCTGGCCAGGAAGCCCGGCGCGTGTGGCCGGATATACGGCCCATGCCGAACGCCCTGTCCCTCGTGTTCAGATGGAGGCGGACGGCCAGGAAGGCCAAATACCCCCCTATCGCAGGGAAATCCAAGAGCCGGATGATCCCAGCGAACCCTTCAGCCCGAATTACGGCCGATCGCAGATTTCACGATCCGAAGGACTTCATGATGGTGCATCCGATTACGCGGACGCTGCGCCGGCGACGCAAGGATATCTGAAGCGCGCATACGCTGCCGATTGAAGACTGCGCGCATCTTCATGCAGCAAAAGAAAACGGGCCGGTCATGAGGACTGGCCCGTTCTGTTTCTTGTTCGCTGCCCGGTGTCTCTTGCGGAGGCTGAACTACTCACGCCGCATCCCGGGAAAGTTCATCCACGACAATCCGGCTCGCGTTGTTCGAGGAGACCCCGCGTGCACGGAGGCGTCCATAATTGTGCTGTGCCTTCTGGCCAGAACGCAGTCCGGCGAAGATGGACTTGATCCATTCGATCCAGGTCCTGGTGTGGTCGGTCTTGCGGTAAAACTCATCGTGGAGAGTTGCGTCTGACATGCCGGTATCCTTTCCTCAAAATAGATGATGTTGGCAGCGCCCTGATGGGCTTTCCAGCTAATCACTTGCTGTTACTGGTATATGGTATGCCAATGTTGCGATGCAAGATGTTTCCGTGTGCTGCATGCCAGATATGCCGGAATTGCATGGCTTAACGGCGGGTGAATTTTGTTGCGCTCGCGGCCGTTCATTTTGCGAGTGCGAAAATGAACTCACAAAACCCATATCGGGGCGCCGCTGCAACATTTCAAATTCTTCAGTTCCAGATTTGCGCTGTATCGTACAATCAGACGAGCGCCGTCCGGTGGATAAGATGCAGGACCGAGAGCCAGAGAAAGCGAACAGAATGACAGCTGTCGGATCGATACAACTCAAGCGTTGGGGGGAGGCCGGGAAGCACGAGGAACTGATCACTGACATTGACGCCATCTTCTTTTCAGCAAGCGTCACGCAGGAGTTTCCCAGCCCGTCGGTGCGAGATGCGTTCCGGGAGCGTTGGCTGGGACGCTATCTGGAGCATGATCCATCCTGGTTTTATGTCGCGCTGGCCGGAGATCGGGCAATCGGCTATCTCGCAGGTTGTCTTGACGATCCGGCGCGTACGCCCCGTTTTGCCGACATCGACTACTTCGCGAGCTTTGTCGATCTGACACGGGATTATCCGGCGCATCTGCATATCAATCTCGATGAGAACTACCGGAACAGCGGGCTCGGTACGCGGCTGATCGAGCGCTTCGCCGGGGATGCAGCGGCAGCAGGCGTCCGTGGCGTCCACGTCGTAACCGGCGCGAGATCACGCAACCGCAGCTTCTACAATCGAAACGGGTTTGTTGCCTTGCGTGAACTTGTTCAGGACCCGAAAGAAGTGGTTTTCCTCGGCAGGCGTTTACCCGCCTGATGCTGCCGGCGGGCGATGGCCGGTTTGCGAGTGCCGTAAGTGTCCGGCATAGTTATCGGAAATTCATCATCACCTGGCCTTTCCGGCAGAAGGCGATGGCAGGGGGAGTTTTGTGGTGCAGGCTCGGCAGCCAGCTGCGACCGGAACAAGCGAAGAAATGCCGGCCATCGAGATGGTCGGGGTGAACAAATGGTTCGGCGATTTTCACGTACTGAAGGATATCAATCTCACGGTGGCACAGGGCGAGCGGATCGTCATCTGCGGCCCGTCCGGTTCGGGCAAGTCCACCCTGATCCGCTGCATAAACCGGCTCGAATCGCATGAGGAAGGCCGGATCGTGGTCGATGGCCACGAGCTCACGGACGACTTGCGGCAGATCGACAAGATCCGGTCAGAGGTCGGAATGGTGTTCCAGACCTTCAACCTGTTTCCTCATCTGAACGTTCTGGACAACCTGTGCCTGGCGCCGCAGTGGGTCCGCAAGATGCCGCGTGCGGAAGCGGAAGAAGTGGCCATGACCTATCTGGAGCGGGTCAAGATCCCCGAACAGGCGCTCAAGTTCCCGGGACAGCTTTCCGGGGGACAGCTGCAGCGCGTGGCCATTGCCAGAGCCCTGTGCATGAACCCGCGCATCATGCTGTTCGACGAACCGACATCGGCGCTTGATCCGGAAATGGTCAAGGAAGTGCTTGATGTCATGATGGAACTGGCCGACCAGGGCATGACAATGGTGTGCGTGACGCATGAAATGGGTTTTGCCAGGGCCGTTGCGGATCGCATCATATTCATGGATCTGGGCGAGATCGTCGAGGTGGCTCCCCCGAGGACCTTCTTCACGGCGCCACGGTCAGACCGGACGCGTTCCTTCCTGTCGAAAATTCTGGATCACTAGTGCGGCAAAAACGGTGTGCAGAGACTATGTCGCTGGAAGGTGAGCGGAATCCGGTAAAAGCGAGACGGTTGGCCATACGTCTGCCACGGAAAACTGGGCACGAAGAGCGCAAGCAGCGGAGTGGCCACGAAACAGGCGGGTTCTGGGCAGGATACAGGTTTTCAGTTGTTATGACGGCAACCGCGGGAGGTGAGATCGTATGAAGCAATTGGTAACAGCGGCAGCGGCGTTGATGGCAGGGGTCTTGCTGTCCATTCCCTCCGCAAGCGCCCAGCAATCATCGATCCTCGAAACCGTAAAGTCACGAGGTCAGCTTTTCTGTGGAGTCAACACAGGCATAGCAGGCTTCAGTGCACCCGATGACCAGGGCGAGTGGAAGGGGCTTGATGTCGACCTCTGCCGTGCGCTTTCGGCCGCGATCTTCAAAGATCCGAACAGGGTGAAGTACGTTCCGCTGACGGCAAAGGAGCGGTTCACCGCACTGCAGTCAGGTGAGATCGACGTCCTATCGCGGAATACATCATGGACGATGAGCCGGGATACATCGGCGGGGCTCAGCTTCGCGGGCATCAACTATTTCGACGGGCAGGGCTTCATGATCAAGAAGTCGCTCGGTGTCGTCTCGGCGAAGGAGCTTTCCGGTGCAAGCATCTGCGTGCAAACCGGAACCACAACCGAACGCAACCTCGCCGACTTCTTCCGTGCCAACAAGATGGACTACAAGCCGGTCGTGTATGAGAAGCTGCCCCAGCTTGTCGAATCCTACAATGCGGGCCGCTGTGATGCGTTCACGACCGACGTTTCGCAGCTCTATGCCATCAGGCTGACGCTCGGGAAGGCGGACGACCACATTGTGCTGCCGGAAATCATCTCCAAAGAGCCGCTTGGTCCGGTGGTGCGCCAGGGCGATGCGCAATGGCTGAAGATTGTGCGCTGGACCTTGAATGCGATGCTCAACGCCGAAGAACTTGGAGTGGAGCAGGCGAACGTTGATGCGATGCTCAATTCGCCGGATCCGGCCATCAGGCGGTTGCTTGGCAGCGAAGGATCCTACGGCCAGGGACTTGGGCTGGATAACGACTGGGCCTACCAGATCATCAAGCATGTCGGAAACTATGGTGAGAGTTTCGCACGAAATGTGGGTGCGCAGTCACCACTCGGCATCGCGCGCGGTCAGAATGCGCTGTGGAAGGATGGCGGATTACACTATGCGCCGCCGATCCACTAATTCGGCCTGAGAGGTGCCTGAGCGGACAATTCCAGCGGTCAGGCAGACTTCATCTAATGTGGAGCGGCGGGGGAACAAAGAACTCCCGCCCGGATGGGACTGGCCAGTGTCGAACCTGACAAGCCGGGATGGAGCAAAAGCGCGAAAGCTTCTGGACCATCTCTACAACCCGAAATCCCGCGGAATTTTCTTTCAGCTTGTTATGCTCGCGGCCATTCTCTGGCTGGGCTACGAGGTCGTACTCAATGTGGCGCACAACCTGGAAGCGCAGGGTATTGCGTCCGGCTTTGGCTTCCTTGACCGGACTGCGGGTTTCGACATCTCGCAGACGCTGATCCCCTACTCGAACACGATGAGCTACGGCCGGGTTTTCTGGGTCGGGCTTGCCAATACGCTGCTCGTGGCGGGGCTTGGTATCGTGCTGGCGACGATCATCGGATTCATCGTTGGCGCCGCCCGTCTTTCCCGGAACTGGCTGATCGCGAAGCTGGCAACTCTCTACATCGAGGTTCTCAGGAACCTGCCGCCGCTGCTGATGTTGTTTGTTGTCTACTTCGGAGTGCTCAAGAATTTGCCTTCTCCGAAAGCCAGTCTGGAATTGCCCTTCTCGATCTACCTCAATGCGCGCGGACTTTATATGCCAATGGCGCACCGGGAGCCGGGTTTCGGCGTCGTGATTGCGGCGGCTCTGATCGGGATCGCCGCTTTTGTGGCGCTGTGGCAGTGGGCCCGGCACAGGCATCGTCTGACCGGACATCCGACACCGTTGCTGCTGCCGGGACTGGTACTCGTTTTCGGTTTGCCGCTCGTTGCATTCGTTCTTGCCGGGATGCCGCTGTCGTTCGATCTGCCGGTGCAGGGCCGCTTCAATCTGACGGGCGGTATCGTCGTGCAACCGGAGCTTGCGGCTCTTCTGACGGGGCTTTCGCTCTACACGGCCGCCTTCATCGCCGAGAATGTGCGTAGTGGTATCCAGGGTGTCCCGGCAGGACAGAGAGAAGCCGCGGCCGCGCTGGGCCTCAAGCCGCGGCAGATCCTGTGGCTCGTCGTTCTGCCGCAGGCAATGCGCATCATCGTGCCGCCTCTGACCAATCAGTACCTCAACCTGACCAAGAACTCGTCCCTGGCAATTGCCATCGGCTATCCGGATCTCGTCTCGGTGTTCGCCGGAACCGTGCTCAACCAGACCAATCAGGCGGTGGAAGTCATCCTGATCACGATGTCGGTCTATCTGGTACTCAGTCTCCTGACGTCACTGGCCATGAACATCGTCAACGTGCGTATGTCCCTGGTGGAGCGATAGGAACAACATGCGCGCGGAACCTGGACCACAGCCGATGATCAGCCGGACGAGACCGGGCGAAAAGCGTGGGGTACACGCGGTGGCGATCTGGCTTCACAGGAATCTCTTCTCCAGCTGGAGCAGCACGGCCTTGACGCTCATGGGTTGCGTGCTGGTCTACTGGCTGGTCACCGGTATATTCGACTGGGCGATCTGGCGGGCGATCTTCTACGGCGCGGACGGTTCCGCGTGCCGCGTTGAAGGTGCAGGAGCATGCTGGCCCTTCGTAACGGCGAAGTTCCAGCTGTTCATGTACGGCCGCTACCCGACCGAAGAGCTGTGGCGTGTCAACGTGACGTATGCACTGGCGCTCGCCGGGCTTGTGCCGCTGATGTTGCCGGGTGTTCCGGGCAAGCTGTGGCTCGCGATCTATATGCTCGTCATTTTTCCGATTGCGGCATTCCTTTTGCTTACCGGTTCCTCCTGGCTTGGCTTGCCTGTTGTATCAACGGAGCTCTGGGGCGGCCTGCTGGTTACCCTGGTGGTATCGTGCGTCTCCATCGCAGTGTCGTTTCCGCTGGCAATCCTGCTGGCGCTGGCACGGCGTTCCGATCTGCCACTGATCAGGTGGTCAGCGATCGTCTTCATCGAGTTCGTGCGTGGCGTGCCGCTGGTAATGGTGCTGTTCTTCGCGTCGGTCATGCTGCCGCTGTTCCTGCCGGCAGACATCACGTTCGATAAGCTGCTGCGCGCACTTATCGGAATTGCGCTGTTCTCGGCTGCCTATCTGGCGGAGGTGGTGCGCGGCGGATTGCAGGCCATTCCCCGAGGGCAGTTCGAGGCGGCTGATGCGCTGGGCCTTTCCTATACGCAGAAAATGGGACTGGTCATCCTTCCGCAGGCGCTGAAATTTGTCATTCCCGGCATCGTCAATTCGTTCATTGCGCTGTTCAAGGATACGAGCCTTGTCCTGGTGATCGGCCTTTTCGACCTTCTCGGGATCGTGCAGCAATCGGTGGCAGCGGATGCGAACTGGTTTTCACCGCAGACCGCGGCCACCGGCTATGTTTTCGCCGGGTTCGTGTTCTGGATCTTCTGTTTCGGGATGAGCCGGTACTCGGTCTGGCTGGAGGGAAGGTTGGGTACGGGGCCGCGGCGCTAATGCTGTTTGCCACTGTTTAGACAAGTGACCTCGCCCGGCGATTGCGAAGCAAACCGGGACTTTTCATGCCGTAGAGGCCGACGAGCCGGAAACGCCCGGATTGCGGCCGGGATGCCGGCCTACATCGCAAGGCGGCAACTGCTTCGCTGCGGCAATTACTCTGCCGTGTAGGGAACGGGAGCGCTCATCGGCGGCAGCTCGGACGCCACTTCCGTTGCGAGAGGATTATCACTCCGCCGCGATTTGCCCTCAAAGAAGGCGCCCTGTTCGATGGCCAGAGACTGATGATAGATGTCGCCCTCAACGTGGCTTTGCGTCTGCAGCATCACGCGGCGACCGCGGATCGAGCCCATGACCTGACCGCGCACCACGATCTCGTCTGCAACAATGCCGCCCGTAATACGGGCCCGCTCACCGACGATGACATGGGTTCCGTGTATGTCCCCCTGAACGTGGCCGTCAATCTGGATCTGACCCTTGGAACTGAGATTCCCCTGGATTGTCAGGTCCGGGCCGATGACGGAAGGCGGCAGACGGTCAGTGACCCCGTTGCGCGTTGCGGGAGCAGGGGGCACGGGGGGCAAAAACTGGTTGCTGGCACTCGGTGGAGGGGTGGGTGGCTTTGGCGGTTCGGACTCTGGCTTCTTGAAATTCGGCAACATAGCGTCACAAACCTCCACCTCAACGCAAACGCGTGCAAACGGACACGGGCCAGGACATCAGCATCAGACAATCCTGCTCAAATCGAGGCAACGTAACCGTAATCCGAGATTTGCGAGATTTAGCATGGTTACCAACTCAGGTCACGGGTCGCCATTGCGGGGAAGCTGTGGAAACAGGGGACCAATCCCGAGGCTCTGAGCCGCACCCGCCGTGAGCACAATTTCCTGAAAAGCCCGTCACGCGGCCAGCTGCCGGGCCGCAGCCAGCACTTCGGCAGCATGGTTCATGACCCTTACCTTGCGCCATACGCGGGCAATTCTGCCCTCTCTATCGATCAGGAAGGTCGTCCGCTCGATCCCCATGTACTTGCGCCCGTACATGGACTTTTCGATCCACACGCCGAACGCAAGGGCTGCTGTCTTGTCGCGGTCCGACAAAAGCCGGACCGTCAGACCGTGTTTGTCGCGAAAATTGCAATGGCTCCTGACCGTGTCGGGAGATATCCCAAGCACCACGGTGTCTGCTGCGGCAAACTCATCCTGCAATGCGGTGAATTCCAGAGCCTCCGTCGTGCAGCCTGGAGTATTGTCCTTCGGGTAAAAGTAGACGACGACGGGCTGGCCCTTCAAAGCGGATAAAGAAACGATAGTGCCGTCGCTGTCTGGGAGTTCAAAATCCGGTGCAATATCGCCTTCCTGCGCCATCGTAAGGTGCCTTTCTTTCGTCGTTTTTTGCCCGACACATCGCTTCTTTCCGGAAACAGTTGCGGATGGTTCGGACCGGGGGGTACGGCGCTTCAAAGCTGCGCCGTATAATTCGCATCATCATCATAGCTGGCGAATGTTTCGGAGTGTAATGCGCTCAGGACGCGGGCGAGCCAAGGCGTGATGTCGCCAGCGACGCGAGAGGAGGCACCCGACCGTGTCGAGGGAACAATCTGGGGTGAGTGGGTGGATCGTCAGCAGCGACAGCCTCAACAATCTGAAGTTTCTCGCCGAAGCTTGACGCGCCGGCCGTCTTCGCACGTTCCCGCTCGTTCACCCTCAGCAATGAAATCGGGACACGGCAGATGGTTGCGCGGAACGGCAAAGTTCTGCGGCTTCAGCCTCATTCCCGTCGTGATCAGTGTCCTGCTCGCGATGGGGGTGCTGTATTTTCGTCTGCTGCAAGGGCCTGTGTCCCTGACGTTTCTTGCTGATTCCGTGGAGCAGGGAATCAACAGTGAACTCGAAGGGCTTGCCGCATCCATCGACGATATCGTCGTTACTCTCACCGATAGCGGCGCGCTGGAGTTCAGGCTGGAGAACCTGCGCTTCTCGGAGAAGGATGGCGATCTGGTTGTTGCTGCGCAGCAGGCTGCGATGGAGCTCAGCTATGCAGCGCTGTGGACCTTGCGGGCAACACCCAAACGGGTCGAGCTTATCGAACCGCGCCTGTTCATGTCCTATTCGGAGGAATCCGGCCTTTCGTTTCGGTTTTCGCCCCAACTCCAGATCGACGCATTGTCCGGCGATCTGACGGACACGGTCATTGCACCGTCTCCGGTTCCCGTTCGCAGGGTCTGGCCAGGCGCAGAAGCGGTTGCAGGGCTATCAGACCCCAGCGAACAATCCATCGATTTTTCCAGCCTCATCAAGCGGATCTCCAGACCGGGGCGTGATGGCGGCGGGGGCTCCTTCCTTCGGGAAATCGGCCTTCGTGATGCAACTGTGGTGCTCGATACGGGAGGGCAGGCGAGCATCTGGCGCGTGCCTCGATTGAGTGTCGATCTGGATCACAGTGGCGGCAGCAGTGTCATCTCCGGGGAGGCCCGCATATCGTCGAACGGCCAGATCTGGACGATGTCGTTCAGGGCTGAAGATGCCAAGGGCGAAGCCGGGTTAATGCTGACAACCTCGATCCAGGGGCTTGTGCCCCGCTGGATCGGCAGCGCGCTGCCGCAACTGGCGGTACTGAAACAGTTCGAGTTTCCGGTTTCAGGAGATGGCCGGATTGAATTCGCCCAAGACGGCCATGTCACTGGCGGGGATCTGGTGCTTGAGATCGGCGCAGGGACGATCGATCTGGCAGAGCTGTCCGACATTCCATTCGCAATCGACTCCGGCCGTCTCAAATTCCGGTACGAGCCAGCTGACCAGCGGCTGGTGCTTACTTCTTCAAACCTGGTCTGGAGCGATAGCAGTCTCACCCTGGTAGGTTCCATTGCGCGGAACCTTGCGGGGACAAACGATTGGAGTTTCGAGTTCACTGCGGAGCAGGGGATCCTCGGGGCAAGCGAGTTCGGTATTCCGCCACTGCCCGTGGACCGATGGCTGGCGGCTGGACGGCTGGCGCCCGGTTCCTTGAAGCTTGATCGCTTCGTGATCCAAGCGGGTGGCGGAGAAATCTCGGTAAGCGGCGAGTTGGCAACGGACGGAGTTCGCCAGGCCACTCAGCTGGATGCGCGGATCAGCCCCATGCCGCTCGCGACCATGAAGGTGTTGTGGCCGCGCGGCATGGCTGAAGATGCACGGCAGTGGGTTGGCCATAGGGTGCTTGATGGCATGCTGACCGGGGGGACCCATCGCTATGCGAACGGGCGCTTCCTGACGGGCATGCAACCTGCCAGTCCCGACGGTTACCGCATGTCGCTGGCCCTGACGCTTGAAGCCGCCACTATCGCGCCGCTGGAGGGGCTGGCGCCCATTACCGTGTCGCGTGCCCTTGTGCGGCTGGAAAACGAGGAACTCGAGGTCACTGTACCGGAAGGCAGTCTGGCAGTGACCCCGGAGCAGGAGCTGAGCCTGAAGTCAGGCCGGTTCGTCGTCTCTGAGGTCTATAGTGACGTTTCAGAAGGGGAACTCCAGTTTGCAGCGGCGGGCAAGGCCGGCACCATTCTGTCGCTTCTGGAAACGCCAGCATTGAATCACATCGGGCGCCCGGAGGGGCTGCCCGAGAACATCTCCGGTAATGTCACCGGCGATGTCACCCTGCGTTTTCCACTGCGCAAGGAACTGGACGCCTCGGAGGTGAAAATCAGTGCCAAAGCCAGGCTCAATGACGGGCGGGCGGACGACCTGCTTGGCGAATATGACTTCACGGGCGCAACCATCGATTTCGATCTCAGCGAAACGGCCGTCGATGCAAAGGGCGAGGTGCTGATCGAGGGCGTTCTGGCGAAGCTCAACTGGCAGCGGATTTTCGCAGCATCGGAAGAGCAGCAGCCTCCGATCCGTGTGACCGCCACGCTGGATGAGGCCGACCGGCGGCAGCTTGGCCTCGATCTAGGCGAAGCGCTGCATGGAGATGTCGAGGTCGAAGTGACTGTTCAGTCGCATCCTAACCGCGCCTCAGACGTGCGGCTGCGGGCGGATCTGACCAATGCGGATCTCGCCATCGAGGAAATCGCCTGGCGCAAGCCGACAGGGAGAAGTGCGTATCTGGAATGCGAGGTCGTTCAGGATGCCTCGGGCCGCAGGAAGCTTGAGAACTTCCGGCTCGAAGGTGATGACCTGAGCATCGAGGGTGTGATCGAGCTTGGAAAGAAGAAGCAAGTGGTTGGCTTCTCGTTCCCCAAGTTCTGGCTCAATCTCGTGACGCGCCTTGAGGTCACCGGGAAGCTCAACTCCAGGAATGTCTGGGAAGTTCGCGCATCCGGACCGACGTATGATGGCCGCGCCTTCTTTCGTTCGCTCTATTCAATCCCTGGCGCGCGGACCCAAAGCGAGAGGCAAAGCAAGCAGACCGGCATTGATCTTTCAGCTCAGTTCGACAACGTGCTGGGCTTTGGCGATGTCAACCTCAAGGGCGTGAAGCTGAAACTGTCCGAACGTAACGGACAGCTGGCAGATCTGGAGGCTGATGGAACGCTGAGCGGCGGCCGGCCACTCAAGGTCGAAATGCGGAACAGCCGATCCGGCGGGCGGCAGCTGCTGGCGCGGTCCAGTGACGCCGGTGAGGTCTTCAAACTCGTCGGTTTCTATCCGAACATGCTGGATGGAGCAATGCGGCTCGAGGTCAATCTCGACGGCCGCGGACCGGCGCAGAAGACCGGCACTCTCTGGGTCGAGAATTTCAAGGTTCTGGGTGACCCCGTTCTCTCCGAGGTTGTCGGCAGCGCAGATGCATCGGCGCCATCCATTGATGGCGGGCGATCGGCCAAGCGCCGCATGGTCCGGCAGGTGTTTCAGTTCGAGCAGATGCGTGCGCCGTTCTCAGTCGGATACGGGCAATTCGTCCTCGAAGATGCCTATCTCAGGGGACCCCTGCAAGGCGCTACGATCCGGGGCAAGGTCGATTACGCACGCCAGGTGCTGGAACTGGGCGGGACCTACGTTCCCCTGCAGGGCATCAACAATGCGTTCGGAGCAATTCCCCTTCTAGGGGAGTTGCTGTCGGGACCGCGTCAGGAGGGCATCTTCGGCGTCACTTACGCCATCCAGGGATCCATGGATAATCCCCAGGTCGTGGTGCATCCCCTGTCGATGATCGCGCCGGGTATCTTCCGTGAAATGTTCCAGATGACGCCACATGCGCCAAGCGTTCAGCCGCGTGAAGGAGATCGCAGAGATTACATCGATCCGGAAAGGGCCGTGCGGAGTTCGAGTAGTCCGGCCGCAGCCAAACGCGGGGCTGGAAATCCGGCAAAGATCGGGGCCGGCGGGTGGAGCTCGGAAGCCGTGCCGGCCAAACAATAAACCGGCGGCTGCATGGCCACCGGTTTAGAGATTTTCCAAACGATGCGGGTCAGGCTCACATAAGACCAGTCAGCCCTCTCAGTCCTCCACGGGGCGAACCAGGACATGACGCTTCTTGCCCAGCGAAAGCTTGATCACGCCTTCGCTTGTCAGGTCGGCCGAAGTCAGCAACGCCGTTTCGTCTGTGACGGTAACATCATTGATCTTGAGGCCGCCGTTTCTAATCTGGCGACGGGCTTCGCCGTTCGAATTCACGAGACCCGCGGCGACGAACGTGGCCGGTATGCCCAGACCCGCTTCCAGATCGCGCCTGGAGACTTCGATGGATGGCAGGTCGCTGGACAGTCTGCCTGCCTCAAACGTCAGCCTCGCCGTTTCCGCGGCTTTCTCGGCAGCCTCCCGGCCATGAACAAGGGCCGTCGCTTCGGTGGCCAGGATCTTCTTGGCTTCGTTGATCTCGCTTCCTGCCAGGGCTGAGAGACGGGCGATCTCGTCCATAGGCAGGGTTGTGAACAGCTTCAGGAAGCGGCCAACGTCGGCATCTTCGGTGTTGCGCCAGAACTGCCAGTAATCATAGACCGGCAGCTGCGCGTCATTGAGCCAGACAGCGCCGGACGCGGTCTTGCCCATCTTTGCGCCCGAAGCCGTTGTCAGCAGCGGGCAGGTCAGGCCGTAAAGCTGATGGGTACCCATGCGACGGCCAAGGTCGATACCGGTGACGATGTTGCCCCACTGATCCGAGCCGCCCATCTGGAAGTTGCAGCCGTGCCTCCGCGCTAGGGCCACGAAATCGTAAGCCTGCAACAGCATGTAGTTGAATTCGATGAAGGACAGCTCCTGCTCGCGCTCCAGCCGCAGACGTACGGAGTCCATGGTCATCATGCGGTTGACAGAAAAATGCCGGCCGACATCGCGCAGGAAGTCGATGTAGTTCAAGGGAGCCAGCCATTCGGCATTGTCGACCATGATGGCATCGGCCGGACCATCGCCGAAAGTCAGGAAGCGCTCGAAGACGACTTTCAGACTTTGCTTGTTCGCCTCGATTTCCTCCAGGGTGCGCATGACCCTTGTTTCGTCCTTGCCGGACGGATCGCCAACGCGCGTCGTGCCGCCGCCCATCAGTGCAATCGGCTTGTTGCCGGTGCGCTGCAGCCAGTGCAGCATCATGATTGTAAGCAGATGGCCGACATGCAGAGAGGGAGCCGTGCAGTCATAGCCGACGTAGGCAATCAACTCGTTGCGGCTGGCCAGATCATCGAGCCCCTCGAAGTCGGAGGTCTGGTGGATGAAGCCGCGTTCGGACAGGATCTGGAGGAATTCGGATTTTGGTTGTGACATACTTTCGGCGTCGCTGTTCTGGTCCCGCTAGGGCGCGTTGATACTGGATCAATCCTTGTGAGCGGACCATGCACAGGAAGGCGCGGATGAGCAAGGCGGTATGAAAGACCTGGTTCGCTCGATCGGGTTGATGAGCGGCACTTCGATGGACGGAATCGACGTGGCCGTGATCGAGACAGACGGAACGCGGGTTGCTGCGCGCGGTCCCTCCATGACATTTCCCTACGATTCAAGAATGCGTGACCTGCTTGCCCGGGCGATTGTGCAAGCCCGTGACATCAGGGAACGGCGGCAGCGGCCCGGCGTGCTTGGTGATGTGGAGCGCACGCTGACGGAGCAGCATGCCCACGCCGTTTCAGCGTTTCTCACCAGGCATGGCATCGCGCGAGAGACGATCGATGTCATGGGTTTTCATGGACAAACGGTT